>Ga0209481_10000765_pt1 | contig 13030 bp, 8 predicted proteins | sample SoiMetdeltSBSDD3_FD_187598 | JGI IMG/M metagenome (GOLD analysis project Ga0209481, IMG submission 187598) | Bulk soil microbial communities from a Populus tree surrounding site in Tennessee, USA - Soil MetaG P. deltoides SBSDD3 (SPAdes) (version 2) | ecosystem: Environmental > Terrestrial >...
GTTCCATCTGACCGATAGATTTTCCACGACCCGCACCAGAGATCCTTCCCGATTTCCGGTTCACGTCCCCATAAGATCACCGCCGCCTGATTGTAGAGCTGAATTCGCCCTTGGGCGTCGCACGTGTAGACGGCTGCGGGGAGGCTGTGAATGAGTTCGCGGTACCGATGCTGACTCAACTGTAAGGCTTCCTGGTCCTGCTTGCGGTCAGTGATGTCAAAATTCACACCGGTAAGCCGCACCGGTTTCCCTGCCCGATCTCTGAGCCACCGCCAGCGCCCAGCCAACCACCGAATCTCCCCATTAGGTCTGACGATGCGAAACTCACGATCCTCCGGCTCGCCGCTCCTCCGCGATCGCTCGACGGCCTCGACCATCTCGTGGCGATCATCAGGATGGAGACAAGACTCCCACCTCGCCTGGGTCAACTCGTAATCGTCCGGTTGAAGCCCATACATGGTATAGAGTTCAGGGCTCCAACTGGTCAGACCTGTTTCAAGATTCCAGTCGAATGAGCCCACCTGAGACGCTCTTTGAGCCAATGTCAGTCGTTCTTCCGTTACACGCAGGCCTTGAGCCAGTTCTTCGGCCCGTCGCCGGGCCCGATGCATCACGTATCCGACCGTAGTGAAGGTCAGACCGACGGCTCCATAGAGGACCAGTCCAACTTGTTCAGACAAACCAGTGATGTCGAGTGAAAAACGCGGTGGAACAAAAAACCATATCGCAGCGAGTCCGCCAAGTAGTGTCGCCGTCAACGCCCCAGACACGCCCGCATACCACGTTGTGAACGCAATGGAGACGAAGAACGTGGCATAAGGAAGATGGTCGCCAAGATACGGATCAAGGACAAGACGGCAGCCGAGCGCCACACTCGTCGCTAACAATGCGACAACATGTTCTCTGATGACCGCGGTCAATCCGCTTTGTGTCAATTGCCCACCATAGCAGCTTTGAAAGTCACACCACTTACCTCCCGGTGGCGCACCAGGCTCCATAAGTTATTGGGGAAGCGGAGGAAGTATAGGGGATTTGAGACTAGAGGTACCCCTAGGGGGACCCCTAGTTTTTGGTGAGTGGCATGATAAACGAGTGAGCGCGAGCGGAATCAGACCACCGCGTGCGAAGAACTGCTCCCTCAACAGGGTGGTCGGTAGACATCCATCATCTCAATGTTGGTTGTGGCAGGATAAAACTCACCGAACCGGTTCATGATCCATCCTTCATGGGCGTGCACCTCTTTGAGAAGGATGGGTTGAGCGATATACGTCGGGCAGATGGGAGAGACCACGACGAATTGATGAGACGCGCTTTCCCGTTCGCTCCAGTAGCAGTCAAAAACCTGGACCTGTATCGCCTGATCACCAAGCATCGTTTGGTCCGGCGGCTCTGCACCGCAGGTCATGTTTCCATTCAACACCAGCATGAGAAACAGAGCAATGGCATTCATATGCATCTCCTGTTTGAAGCGCACTGCACCGCGATCAATTCTCCGAGGCTTCATAGAGCTCTTCAATATCGCGTGGTTTAAGGCTCACCCTGCATGGCTGCAAGAAGAGTTCCGAAATGCAGGCTGCGCAGCACGCCTCTCTGAGTGACAAAAACCCGATTAATTGCCTCACCGGCGGCGACGAGAGCAGCAACTCCACACCGCTCGGGACAAACTGTCCGTCGTGCTGTGCACCTATCCTTTCGCTAGCACGCTCCCCCTAGCCCCTAATGCCTAGTGAGAGCGTGAGCTCGATTTAAACGACGCCTGTTTGACTCGGGTGAATCCTCACTGCTTTCAGGGGTTCTCCTTATGAGGCAAATCGGTCGAATCAGTAACGATCACGTGTGACGAGGAAAGGGCTTTCCAGCGAGGGTTCTCCCATAAGGCGGGGACCAAATCGGTCCGATGCGAGTGAAGATGACTCACGTCGTCCGGACTTGCGATCCGTTTCGGTGACCGGTCTGTTCATCCTTGCCCTCGTGTGGTTCCTGCATCAGGCTCAGGACTTTGCAGTTCCCCTGACGCTGGCCCTGCTCCTCCACTTCCTGCTGATGCCGGTCGTGCGCTGGCTCAAACGTCGTCGCGTTGTCGAGCCGGTGGCCGCTGCGATCATCCTCCTGGCCATCACGGGACTGGTGACCATCACCGTGTACGAATTGGCCGCGCCTGCGGCTCAGTGGCTCGAAAAAGCACCACGCGCGTTCCGTGTGATCGAAAGCAAGCTCCTGCCGGTCAAGGAATCAGTGTCTCAACTCTCCGAAGCCACGGAGGCCATGAACCGGGTCGGACAGACCGACTCGTCTCCCCCCGTCCGCAAAGTGGAAGTCGTGCCGGACCGCCGTGCGGCAGTCGTGAGCCTCTTGGGAAAAACCATGGCCGGGATCGGAACGACCCTTCTTCTTTTGTATTTCTTATTGGCGTCCGGGGATCTATTTGCCAGAAAGCTCCTCACCGTCTTGTCTCGGCGCGAGGATCGTGGTTGTGCCGCCGACATTCTTGAAGGTCTTGAACGACAAATGTCCCAGTATTTATTTCAAACGGTCGTGATTCAGAGCGGATTTGGATGTGTCCTGTGGTTGTCTCTCTGGGCGCTCGGGATGCCGAATCCTGGTCTTTGGGCGGCCGCAGCCGCCATTTTGCAGATCGTGCCGTACATTGGTGGTCTCGCGGTATTGCTCCTCATTGCCGTGGTGGCAGCTGTGACGTTTGACAACACGTGGTCTATGGCCTGGCCCGTTATCGCCTATCTCCTGTTGACCACACTTAAAGGATTTATCGCGCCTGTTCTCATGGGGCAGCGGCTGGTCCTGAACCCGGTTGCGGTACTGGTGAGCCTTGTATTCTTTGGATGGATGTGGGGTCTTGCCGGAACGCTGCTGGCCGTGCCCCTGCTCGCCTGCTTCAAGATCGTGTGCGACCACATCGAGAGTCTGGAAAGGACAGGTGAGTTTCTCGCCTGAGTGGCATCATGGCAAAGAGAGGGCGACAGCACACGCCGATCAAAGAGCCGCGGTCCAAGAATGCTCCCGTGAAGGAGCCGCCCCCACGTCAGCCTCAGAAGGCTCCTGTCGGCGATCCTGGCACGAAGCAGCGGCCGGAACACTAAGGGTGTGTTGGCGGGGCAAGCCAGTGTCCAAACCATAGCGTGAACAGCACGAGCGCGAGGGAGAGGAAGAAAATCACTTTGAAGACGGGTTTCCGCCGTGAACCTGAGAGTCCGAAGGCAAACAGTGCAGTCATACCCAGCAACAGAATACAGAGAGCATCGAACAAATAAATGGTGCTCATGTCGAATCACTGGACACAATGCCCGCCATACGATGAAGAGGGCGTGACAAGACGAACCGGGGGCCGCACCAGCCGGCTTCCATCCTGAACGAGCGGGTGAGGCTCAGGCCGCCTCACTCCCGTAATGCTTGAACAGCTGCACTTCGTAGGCGGGCGTGATCAGTCTCGTGGGATCATAGCCCGGCGCGGATTCGATCGCCTGTTGCGACAGCATGACGGCGACCGATCGCTCCGCCCAGCTGATATGGTCGATACGCATCGTCTGCAGCAGGACCTTTTTCCCCGGCAACCAGTTTTTCGTATCGACTTCGACGTACCGAACTGTCCATACCTCATCATCCACGACCAGGTCTTCCACGTGTCCGATCTTCCCGTTCTTGGCCTGAATGTCATACCCAATGACCTCGCTGGTGCTTCGCAGGTGCGGATTCTTGGGCGCATCAGCAGGAAGGGTTGTATCGATGGGAATCGGTGGCGTTTCAGGATATGGCAGGGAGCTCCCGAGAGCGGTCGGCCCCGGCTCCCAATAGGGAGCCCACTGAAAATGCCGGAAATAGGCTTCCTCGTATTCGCGGGAGAGCGGCTTGGCGGCTTCGATCGGCGGCGCGGCTTTGATCTGTTCCTTTGTGAGGGCGATTTTCATGGTCCGATTCGCATCATTGATCTCGGCAACCGCGGCAGGGGCCAGCATCACTTCACGGCTCAACAGCCAACCGCCGGCTTTCACCACGAGATAGCGGACCGCCCACGTGCGATCGTCGAAATAGAGCTCTTGCAGTTTGCCGATTTCCCCGTCAGTGGCCAGGATCGTCAAATCTGCCAACTCTCGTATGCGACGCAATTGTTTCATGACAAATGTTCTTGCGGATACGCGGTGGATGGCGGCGCGAGGCTACGGCTGGTCCTCGTTCCGCGGTTCTTATAGAGAATCCCGGCGATGATAAACAGATAGGAGAGGATCCTGATCATGTAACCCAGAGGCTCCAGACCGAACGGGGGAATGCCTTCGTCCACCACCAAGCGGCTGATGGCGATGGCCAGGAACGATGCAGAGAAAAACAAAAAGAAGCGGTCACCGGTCATTTTCCAAAACCGCACGAAAAACAGGGCGGCGATGACATCCCCCATAATGACGGCACCCAAAAGAATATGCGCCAGCGGTGTCATACTTCCTTTTCAAGAATCAGGGCGGGCAACAGAATCATGAGACCGGTCAGGGCAAGGGCGTAACGATACACCATCAAGTCGACGTCGGGGAGCACGACTTTATCCACGACGAGAAAGATATTGTTCAACGCAGCAATGCAGAAAAACACACTGGACCAGAACAACAGGCGATACCGAGTCTTTCTGTACGCCTGCAGCAGGAGCCAGGCGCAGAGCAACGCCGTGAACATGCAGAGGCCATAGATGACGATCGGCGCGATAACCATTGACCTTATCCGTCTTTCTTTTTCAGCTCAAACGCATCGGCAAACTCATGGATTCGAGTTCGAGGTTTTGCATGAATGAGGTTTGAGATGGGCACGAGATGATGGGCGTAGTAGTACACGAGCCGGTCGACGAATTCCCGGAGCTCTCCATTTGATGGCGCGTAGCGATAAGACCAGCCGATGTCCTCTTCCCTTCCGAGCACCAGCCCCCGCTGACAGAGCGCATCCAGTTCAGCCCGGCAGGTTTGGTCGGCGATGTACAACCGCTCGGCCAACGTGCTCGACGGCCACCAGGTATCGGGAGCATTGCGCATCATGAGGATGGCTTCGAGCTGGGCGATGGAGTCGATGCGGTCCAGTACAAATCGCTGGACCTCAGGAGGAACGATCTCATCCATGGGATGTTTTCGGGATAGTTCGCCTTCCACGTTCACTCCGTGCGGGCGGGCGACCAAAAGGACGCGGTGCTCCCCGTTAAACTCGCGGCGCGGCATCGTAAAATGGTTTCGATCAATCGCTCAGCCGCGGCGTCCTTCGTTAAATAGGCGGCCGCCCCTGACTCTCTCATGGCCGCCTCGTGGTGTCCGCCCTCATGCATTGACAGGCCAATGACCACGGTCGAAGGAAGATCTTGCTTGATGAGTCTTGACGCCTCCACACCGTCCATCTTGGGCATATTGACGTCCATGATCACGACGTCAGGCTTCAATGCTGCGGCCAGGGCAACGGCTTCCTGGCCGTCGGCCGCCTCCCCGACCACCTGCAGGTCCGGGTTGTACCTCAGCACGCTCGAGAGACCGTTTCTCACCAGCGCATGATCATCCACCAGCAGTATCCGGATACGGAGACGGTCCTCCAGGGGTGATGCCGACGAAGCCGATTCGGGAGAGACCCGGAAGGCTGATCGTTGAGCCGTCAATTGAGAATACTCCTGGTCAGGTGCCCGCCGGCGGTCCGTCATGGTCTCCGCGGTTTTAACCGGTGGAACATTGGAGTGTGCGTCGTCTGGTGGAAGAGGCATGGTGAGCGTCGCGATCGTGCCTTTGCCGGGTGAGGAACTGAAGTCAAATGTCCCGCCCAGCGCACGCATACGTTCGCCGATGCTGAACAACCCGAATTTGGAAGACCGTGCGCCGGATGAGGACGCGAGCGTATCGGAGCCCAGGCCCTCGTCGACAACCGCAATTCTGAGCTGTCCCTCCTGCGGCTGTATGCGAATGGTCGCCTGATCAACACGAGCATGCTTTGCCACGTTAATGAGCAGCTCTCGAATGGATTGGAAGATGAGGACCGCCTGGTCTTCAGGCAGCTTGACGGACAGGCCTGCCTGTGCCTCGACCTCCACCGACAGGCGGTACTGCTGGCGCATCTGATCGGCCAGCCACTTGAGGGCAGCCACGAGACCAAACTCGTGCAAGGCCATGGGCGTCAGCTGCGCAACCAGGGAGCGGGTATATGTGAGGGCCTGTTGGAGGATGTCGTCCGATTCACCGAGCCATACTTCCACCTCAGGCTCAGCCATCCGGCCTCGAGATTGAGATACTTTGAGGCGTGCACATACGAGCAATTGCGCGAGATAATCGTGCAAGTCGGTGGCAATCCTTCGTCGTTCCCGCTGTTCGGCAATTGTTAATTCGGATGTGAGCTGACGCAGCAAGCTCTGGGACTGCAGCAATTCCTTGGTCCGCTCCTTGACACGATCCTCGAGGCCTTCCGCCAAGCGGCACACTTTCTCGTGCATCGCCCTCCGCTCCGTGACGTCACGATTTGTCTCCAGCACGAGGATGCCGCCGTACTCCTCGGTGAGCGTCACCATGCGGCTTTCCACGACGACGGACTGCCCGTCTTTTGTCAGCTGCCTGATCTCTCCCTCCCAACGGCCATCTTCGATCAATTGCCGGTGGAACTCCTCTTCGGAAAGCGGCAAGGCCGTGGAGAGCAGCTGGTGGATCGGCTGGCCCGCGGCTTCAGCGACTTTCCACCCGTACAATTCTTCCGCGCCGTGATTCCAATAGATGACGCCGCCACCCATACGCCATACGACAACCGCATCGTGCGTCTCCGCCAGAAGGCCGGCGCGCCAACGCAATTCGGCTTCCGTTCGCTTGCGTTCGGAGATGTCCCGCAAAATACCTGTATAGCGGACTTCGCCGCCCGAAAAGCTTTCGCTGACGGCAATCTCCACAGGGAAGGCGTCGCCCTGCCGGCGTTGCCCGTTTAATTCGCGCCAGAGGCCGATCAGCCGCATCAGCCGGTTCGCCGCGTCGGCGGACGATTCCTCAGCTCCCTGCGTGAACCAGGCGGGGATGAGCATGGAGATATTCCGTCCGATCATTTCTTCAATCCGGTAGCCGAACATCTGTTCGGTGGCCGCATTGCACGAGTGGATCACGCCGGCATGATCGAACGTGATGATACTGTCCATGGCGGTTTCGACCAGCTTGCGATACCGTTCCTCGCTTTCCCGCAAGCGCCGCTCCGCCTGATGCTTGTAGAGCGCGATTTCAATCTGAGTGGTGACATCGCGTTCGTCGAAGGGCTTGAGAATGTACCCGAACGGCTCCGTCGCTGCCGCGCGCCGGAGAGTGGCCATGTCAGAATGGGCGGTGAGATAGACAATCGGAATGCTGCGGAAGGCCTGGATACGTTCGGCGGTCTTGATGCCGTCCAGCGAACCAGCCAACCGGATATCCATGAGGACGAGGTCCGGCCCCAGCGCTTTTGCCGTTTCGATGGCATCTTCACCGTCAGATGCGATCGCGATGGAGCGGTAGCCGGCTCGTTCCAGCTTCCCGGCTATATCGGCCGCGACGACCGCTTCATCTTCAACGATGAGTATGTTCGCCTTGGGCATCGAGCACCGCCTTTTCGTCTGAAGAACCGCCACGCGTGTTCTGAAGCTGGAAGTGCAATTCGAACGTCGTGCCTTCACCCGAATGCGTCTTCACTTCCCCCCGCAGCTGCTTGCTTAACATGCGGATGAGCCGCAAGCCCAACGAATCGGCCGCGTCCAGGTTAAGGCCGGAAGGAAGGCCCCACCCATCGTCGCGGAAACGCAGACGCACCGATTCATTCACACTCGTCAATTGAATTTCGATCGTGCCGTGTTCTCGTCCTACGAACGCATGCTTGAGGCTGTTGGTGGCCAACTCGTTCAGAATCAATCCGCACGGAATGGCCATATCCACGGGAAGGAAGACCGGTTCGAGCTTTAGCTGCAAAGTCACCTTGGACGACACTTCTCCGTGTGCGAGGAACAGTTCCTTCATGACGTTTCGAATGTACGCGCCGAGTTCCGTGTGGGCAAGATCGGCGGATTGGTACAGTTTCTCGTGTACCAGCGCCATCGACCGCACCCGATCGCGCGTGTCGCGGAAGAGCGTCCGCATGGCAGGGTCCGTCAGGCGTTCGGCCTGCAAATCAATGAGACTGGAGATAACTTGGAGATTATTCTTGACGCGATGGTGAACCTCCTTGAGCAAAATATCCTTCTCATGGAGCGACGCCTTGAGTTGCTTGAGCCGCTCCTCGATTTCGACTTCCATCGCCCGATTCATCGTGGCGAGCGCGCGCGTCTTACGAAAGAGGTCCACGAAGACCGCGACCTTGGATTTCAGGATCAGCGGATTGACGGGCTTGCTCAGATAGTCCACTGCTCCTGCCCCATACCCTTGGAGCACGTCATCATCTTCGCGGTAGTAGGCGGTCAGGAACAGGATTGGAATATGCTGTGTCCGTTTTCGTTGCTTGATGAGTTGGGCCAGTTCATAGCCGCTGACATCCGGCATCCGGACGTCGAGGACGATTACGGCAAACTCTTCGGCAATCAGCGCCAATAAGGCTTCGTCAGCAGTGCGGGCACGGAACAGGCGATAATCGGGACAGGCCAGAATGCTGTCGAGAACGTCGAGGTTTCTGGAGTCGTCGTCCACCAGCAAGATATTCGCGGGCTCTTTGAAAGTAGTCATGGTGTCAGCAATCCGTTCCTCTCTTCCATGCAACCATACCTCTCGTGCTCTGCCAAGCCCGCTGAGACTGAGTGTACGGGCCAGGTGTTTATCATTCCAACCCAGCCCTCCTGGAGCCTCCCTATCGGTACAGCCACACCCGTAGCATGGACAGCAACTGCTCGGTATTGACCGGCTTCGCGACGTAATCGGAGGCCCCGGCCTCCAAACACTTCTCGCGGTCACCCTTCATGGCCTTGGCGGTCAAAGCGAGGATAGGCAGTGATCGAAACTCCGGCTTTTTCCGGATTTCGCGTATGGTCGTATACCCGTCCATCTCCGGCATCATGATATCCATCAATACCACGCTGAGATCAGGCGTGTTTTCAATGAGCTCGATGGCATGACGGCCGTTGGTGGCGCTCATGACATCCATTTCCTGGTTTTCCAGGACGGTGGTCAGGGCGAATATGTTGCGCGCATCGTCGTCTACCACCAGAACCTTGTGGCCATGGAGGGCTTCATTGGATTGGTGCAATCGCTCCAACAATAGTTGCTTCGGCTCCGGCAGATCCGCCACAACCCGGTGCAGGAACAACGCCGTCTCGTCGAACAGCCGCTCGGGTGATTGAACGTCCTTCAACACGACGCTCTTCGCCACGGCCTTGAGCCGGCGCTCTTCTTCCGTGCTCAAGTCCTTTCCCGTGAACACGACGATGGGCACGTTACCGAGCGTGGGATCCGCCTTGACCTGATCAAGCAGCTCAAAGCCGCTCATGTCCGGCAGGCGCAGATCAAGTACGCAACAATCGAACGATTGGGTACGGAGCGCATCGAGCGCTGCCGCTCCCGTACTCACATTGACAATCTCGATGTCGTCGTGCAGGAGCAGCTCGGTGATGCTGCGGCTTTCCAGCTCGTTGTCCTCAACCACAAGCAACCGCTTGAGATGTGGCGTGATGAAGTTCCGGATCCGGTCGAAGCAGGACTCGAGTCCCTCGGTCGTGACCGGTTTGACCATGTAGGAAAAGGCGCCATGGGCCAGCCCGTGCTGGCGCTCTTCCTCCAAAGAAATGATCTGAACGGGAATGTGTCGTGTCTTGGGATTCAACTTGAGGTTGTTCAAGACCGTCCAACCCAGCATGTCAGGGAGAAAGATGTCCAGCGTAATTGCAGCCGGGATGTACTCGAGGGCGAGTTCCAGCGCCTGTTTGCCTCTCGTCGCCACGATCCCTTTGAAGCCTTTGTCCCGGGCCAGGCCTAAGAGGACCCGCGCGTAGTGCGGATCGTCCTCGACGATGAGCACCACAAGATCGCCGTCCTTTACCGAATCCCGGTCGTCCGCGATCTTTTCTTCCCCCACCACTGGCAAGATCGCCAGAGCCGGCGGTTGACCCGGGACAGCGACAGCTGCCGACGACGGCCGGACACCCGCGCTCGACGGACCTGTATAGACCAGGGGCAGAAACAACGTGAACGTGCTGCCTTGCTTGGGCTCACTTGTCAGCCGGATCTCGCCGCCCAAAAGGGTCGCCAACTCGCGGCTGATCGCCAGACCCAAGCCGGTTCCCCCGTATTTACGGCTCGTTCCCGCATCCGCCTGCTGGAACGCTTCAAAGATCAATTTCTGTTTCTCGGGCGCAATGCCGATGCCCGTATCTGAAATCGCCAGGGCCATGACCGTATGCGACCGGCTCAACACCGGATGCTCCATCGTCCATCCTTCCGTTGCAATCCGGACACTCATTGACACATGCCCGTGAGAGGTAAACTTGAAGGCGTTCGACAGAAGGTTTTTGAGGATCTGCTGGAGGCGTTTGGGGTCAGTTGTAAAGGCGCGAGGCAATCCGCTCTCGAACTCCAGATGGAACGGCAGATTCTTTTGTTCGGCAATGTGCTTGAAATTTCGCTCGACACTTTCCCGGAGCGCGCTGAACGTCATCTCTTCGGCCTCGACCGTGACCGTCCCGGACTCGATCTTCGACAGGTCCAAGATGTCATTGATCAGGTTGAGCAGGTCCGAACCGGCACTGTGAATGTTTTTCGCGAATTCGACCTGCTTCTGCGTCAAATTGCCCGTCGTATTGTCGCCAAGCTGCTGACCGAGAATCAGAATGCTGTTCAAGGGAGTCCGCAGCTCGTGCGACATGTTCGCCAGGAATTCGGATTTGTATTTCGAGGTGAGCGCGAGCTCCGCCGCCTTTTCCTCCAGCGCGCGGCGTGCCTGCTCGACCTCTTTGTTCTTGCGTTCGACTTCCGTATTGCGCTCGGCCAGCTGCTTGGCCTTCCGCTCGAGCTCCTCGTTCGTTTGAGTCAACTCTTTCTGCTGCGATTGCAGTTCCGACGTGAGCTGCTGCGACTGTTGCAGCAGATTTTCCGTCCGCATTGTGGCTTCAATGGTGTTGAGCACGACGCCGATACTTTGCGTGAGCTGTTCGAGAAAGGTGATGTGGGAGACCCTGAACGTATGCAAGGACGCCAATTCGATGACCGCCTTCGTCTGTCCTTCGAACAACACGGGCAACACCACAATATTGGCCGGCAACGCTTCACCCAGGCTCGAGTGGATCACAGTGTAGGAAGGCGGCACGTCGGTCAAGAGAATGCGCTGTTTTTCCACGGCACATTGGCCGATCAATCCCTCTCCCACCCCCACACGCTCCGGCGGTTCACGATGACTGGCGTAGGAAGCCAACAGGCGCAAAGAGGGTTTCTGTCCTTCCACGATGTCCATCTGATAAATGGTGCCTTCCTGCGCTTCGACCAGCGGGGCCAGTTCTGAAAGCAGCATTTGGCCGACCGTAAAGAGGTCCCGTTGTCCCTGCAACATACGGGTGAACTTTGCCACGTTCGTCTTCAGCCAGTCCTGCTCCTGGTTGCGCTCCGTCGTCACGCGCAGGTTGTCAATCATCGTGTTGATGTTGTCCTTGAGCTCCGCGACTTCTCCACGCGTTTCCACCTGAATGGACCGCGTCAGGTCGCCTTTCGTCACCGCAGTCGCCACTTCGGCGATGGCGCGCACCTGGGTCGTGAGATTGGCTGCCAATAGGTTTACGTTGCCGGTCAAGTCTTTCCACGTCCCGGCGGCACCGGGCACGTTGGCCTGACCGCCCAGCCGTCCTTCGACGCCGACCTCGCGGGCGACGTTCGTGACTTGATCGGCGAAGGTTGCGAGCGTGTCGGTCATATTGTTGATGGTTTCGCCCAAGGCAGCCACTTCACCCTTGGCTTCCACGGTCAGCCGCTGTCTCAAATTCCCGTTCGCCACCGACGTCACAACCTTCACAATGCCGCGTACCTGGTCGGTCAAGTTTGTCGCCATGACGTTGACAGAGTCTGTCAGATCCTTCCAGGTTCCGGCGACGCCCTGGACGACGGCCTGACCGCCCAGTTTGCCCTCCGTACCGACTTCGCGCGCGACACGCGTCACCTCGGCGGCGAACGCGTTCAACTGGTCCACCATCGTATTGATGGTGTTCTTCAACTCGAGAATTTCGCCCTTCACGTCGACCGTGATCTTGCGCGAGAGGTCGCCGCGGGCAACGGCCGTCGTGACCTCGGCGATGTTGCGCACCTGCGCCGTCAAGTTGGCGCCCATGGCGTTGACGGAGTCGGTGAGGTCTTTCCAGGTGCCGGCGACGCCGGGCACCACGGCCTGAACACCCAACCGGCCTTCGGTTCCCACTTCGCGCGCGACACGCGTCACCTCCGACGCAAAGGAGCGCAACTGCTCGACCATCGTATTGATGGCTTCCTTTAATTGGAGAATTTCACCGCGCACGTCGACCGTGATCTTGCGAGACAAGTCGCCGTTGGCCACGGCAATGGTGACTTCTGCGATGTTCCGGACCTGGGCGGTGAGGTTTGATGCCATCGAGTTCACGTTGTCAGTCAGGTCCTTCCAGGTGCCGGCGACACCGGGCACGAGGGCCTGACCGCCGAGCTTGCCTTCCGTGCCGACCTCGCGCGCGACACGCGTCACCTCCGAAGAGAAGGCGCGCAGCTGTTCCACCATCGTATTGGCCGCATCCTTCAGCTGCAAAATTTCGCCGCGCACATCGACCGTAATTTTCTTGGAGAGGTCGCCGTTGGCCACGGCAATCGTCACCTCGGCGATGTTCCGGACCTGGTCCGTCAGATTCCCGGCCATCTGGTTCACGGAATCGGTCAACTCTTTCCACACGCCGCTGACGCCTTTGACTTGCGCCTGGCCACCGAGCTTGCCTTCCGTGCCGACCTCGCGCGCGACCCGCGTCACTTCCGAGGCGAACGACCGCAACTGCTCCACCATGCTGTTGGCGGCTTCCTTGAGCTGCAGGATTTCGCCGCGAACGTCCACGATGATTTTCTTCGAAAGGTCGCCGTTGGCC
>Ga0209481_10000771_pt1 | contig 12989 bp, 11 predicted proteins | sample SoiMetdeltSBSDD3_FD_187598 | JGI IMG/M metagenome (GOLD analysis project Ga0209481, IMG submission 187598) | Bulk soil microbial communities from a Populus tree surrounding site in Tennessee, USA - Soil MetaG P. deltoides SBSDD3 (SPAdes) (version 2) | ecosystem: Environmental > Terrestrial >...
AGAACCCCACCGTGGCACACGAACTCGAAACGTTCGCCGACGGCACCACCAGCTTCGTCTCGGCTCGCCAGTCGGCGTGGCACCTGCTCGGTACTGTCACCGACCGCAGCCAGTCCGCCGAGGAGATGATGACCAAGGCCAAGCTCGGCGGCTGGGGCGTGCGCAAGATCCGCCTCGTGGGCATCGACACCCTCGCCGATGGCACACAGGTCCAGATCCCGTGCGACGACCAGATGATGACCGTACGCCGTAACCCGGTCACCGCCGGAACCGACTATCTCGGGATCGTCGGAAACGACTACGGCGTCGTGCAAAACGAGCAGGCCGCCGAAGTCCTCGACCGGCTCGTCGACCAGATCGGCGGCGCCCACTACGACACCGCCGGATCGCTGCGCCGCGGCAAGTCCGTGTTCCTGACGCTGAAGCTGCCCACGGCGATGGAAATCGCCGGGGTCGACCGGATGGACCTGTACCTGATCGCCACCACCTCCCATGACGGCACCTCGGCGTTGCGCATCGACGCCAGCCCGATCCGGGTGGTGTGCGCCAACACCCAGCGGGCCGCGTTCGCCCACTCGGTCGGCCACTACGTGTTCCGGCACACCAGCAACGTCGCCTCCCAGATCAGCCAGGCCCGCGAGGCGTTGGGCCTGATGTGGCGCTACATGGACACCTTCGAGAAAGCCGCCGAACGCATGATCAACGAGACGTTGACCATGGGCGAGTTCGAGAAGGTCGTCGCCCAGCTGTGGCCGGTCGCCGACGACGCCCCCGACAAGACCAAGAACAACGCCAAGGAGCGGCTGGGGACGCTGAAGTACCTGCTGCGTGACGCCGACACCCAGGCGACGATCAAGGGCACCCGGTGGGCCGGCTACCAGGCCATCACCGAGTACCTCGACCACGTGCAGCCCGCCAAGAACCCCCTCGTGCGCGCCAACCGGGTCGTCACCGGCAAGGTACCCGAAATCAAGATCCGGGCGTTCGACCTGCTCAAGGCCGGAGCCAGCCGATGACCGCAAACCGGCCGCCGCAGTGGTTCTACTTCGGACCGTGGGCGTTCTCCATCGACGAGGCCGAGGCGCTGATCACCGCGCACCCCCGCGAACCGGGCAGCCTCAACGTCGCCGCCTGGGCCAACGCCTACGGCCTGACCCACATCGACGACCCCGACCCACGCACGATCAGCCTCATCGGCCCCACACCCGACGGCCTGGACCGCGAGCACGCCATGGCAACCGACCTGACCAAGCCGGGCATCGTCGCCACGCTGGAAGTCCACGGCGAGCCCACCGCGCTGTTCATCGACGGCGTCCACCGGCTCTACCGCGCCTGGCGCCAAAGCGTTCCGGCGCTGCCCGCCTACGTGCTCACCGTCGCCGAAACCCAGCAGATCAAGCACAACCGCATCATCGGCGGCAGCATCAGTCCGCGTCGACGCCCCACACCGCGCCGCGACCGCTGAGCCACCTCCAGCTCCGCCCAACCCCTTTGCCGATGGCCGCCCTCGCGGCGGCCATCGACATCTCTCCCATGCCCACCAACGGGAAAGGCCCTACATGAGCCACACCAGCCCGTGGACGCGACGGTGCGACTGCCACTGCCCCACGCACCACGGCTATCAACGCATCACCTACCACGACGAAGGCTGCGCCTGCGCGATCACGTGCGCCACGCAGCCGATGACGCTGCTCGCCGAGCAATGGAACTGCGCCCTGTTCCTCGACCCCGGCGGCGACCTGTGGTTCGTCAGCAAGCTGCCCGGCGGCCAGTGGGACTGGGCCAACTGCGACCACGTCCACGAGCACCACGACTTCTACGACGCCAGCCTCATCATCGAACGGCAGCTGCGCCGCACCGCCACGATCCTGCTCAACCCCAGCCAGCTGCGCCGCGATCCGGCATAGCCGCTTCACACCGCACCCATGGGCCTGGGTGGGCCGCCCGCAAGGGCGGCCCACCGGCCCTTTTCGTGTTTCACCCCAAGGAGATTCGCCCGTGACCTGCCACCACCCACCGCCCAGCCCGTTCGAGCGCACCTGGGACTGCCGCTGCCCCACCCACGCAGGGCGGCATCGCTTCACCTACAACGATCCCGGCTGCCACTGCCGGATCATCTGCGCCAGCCAGCCCCCGACGCTGCTGGTGGCCCGCGCCGCCGTGTTCGTCAACTACCACGGCGACCTGTGGTCGGTACCGGCGCTCGCGGCGGATCGCTTCGACTGGTGGCACGCCGCACCGGTCAACCGACACGTACCCGGCCGCATCGGTCATCGAGCACCTACTGCGCGCCGCAGCAGCCCGACACGACAACACCTTCCCTGAACCACACCCTTTCGCCAGACGCCGCAGCGCCGGTCGCGCCGAGCGCACGCGGCCCTTTTTGTTGGCCAGAAAGGCAATCACGCCATGACCAAAACCGTCACCGGTATCTTCGCCATCGTCATCGTCGCCTGCATCGGCGTACCGCTGCTGCTCATCTCCGCCGTGCTGGGCGGCTCCGGCGGCTGCACACCCGCGGTCCCCAACACCTCCGGTCAGCCCAGCATCGGCCGCTGGGACGCAGAACAGGTCTCCATAGCCGCCACCATCGTGCACGTCGGTATCACCAAAGGCGTTCCGCGCCGGGGATGGGTCGTCGCCCTGGCCACCGCCATGCAGGAAAGCCAGCTGCGCAACCTGCCCTACCTCGGCGAGAACAACGACCACGACTCCATCGGCGTGTTCCAGCAGCGGCCAAGCCAGCGCTGGGGCACACCCGAACAGCTCGCCGACCCTGCCTACCAGGCGGCACACTTCTACGACAAGCTGCTCACCGTGCCCGGCTGGCAACAGATGCCGCTGACCGAGGCGGCACAAAGAGTGCAAGTCAGCGCCGCCCCCACGGCATATGAGAAGTGGACCAGCGATGCGCTCCTGCTCGCCGACGCACTCGCGTCGGCCAACGCCAGCGCCAGTCCCGAGGCGATCGGCTACTGCGGCGCCACCGGCACCTGGACACAGCCCGTGCTCGCCGCCATCGTTTCCGGGTTCCGCACCGAGTCGCGTCCCGACCACGACGGCGTGGACCTGGGAGCCGTACGCGGCACGCCGATCCGCGCCGCTTCAGCAGGCGTCGTGGCCCGGGTACGATGCGACATCGAACCCGAAAGCTACGGCTGCGACCGCGATGGGTCGCCGAACACACCCGGATGTGGCTACTACATGGACATCGAGCATCCCGGCAAGATCTATTCGAGGTACTGTCACATGCTCACCCCACCCTACGTCGCCATTGGAAACGAGGTAGTCGCCGGGCAGGTCATCGGGCTGGTCGGCTCCAGCGGGCACTCCAGCGGACCACATCTCCACTTCGAGGTGCACCTGGGCGACCAAACCTCAAGCACAGCAACAGATCCAGTGCCGTTCATGGCCGCCCAAGGCGCGCCCCTCGGCACGCCCGTCGTCGTCGCGTAGAAGATCACCATTCGCGGCGTCCCCGTTCGTGTCCAAACGGAGGGCGAGCTGACATCGCTTGTCGCACTGAGACTGTCTTCTCGGCGCTGTGCTTGCAGGCTCACCATGGCCGCCTCAGCCGATCCCCAGCGTCGGAGCGATCACGCATCGGATGCCGTCCGTTAGCGTCGCGCGGGCGGCATGGTATCGCGCGCCGGGGTCATCCTCGGCTTGTCTGGGCTCCACGGACCAATACCGATGCTTGTGATTGATTGAACCGCGTCTTTCAGCTGCTCGGCCGCCGCTGCGAGCGGTCGTGGGCAAACAGTGCGGACTGCCTCCAGCGCGAGCATAAGGCGTGCCTCATCGGCCAAGAGCCGTTCTGCGGTATGGGTTTCCGCCAAGCTGATCTGCTCACCTCCTCCATAACGGGCGACCACCCGCTCGGCCGAATGACCTCGCATTACCTCGGCGGCGGCAAGCAGTTCAGCGACGGCCTTGTGTCGTTCAGAGCGAAGCCACTTGCGGTACTCGCCGTTGCGGTTGAGCAGGTTGCTGTGGGCGATCGAGTAATTCGGCTCTGGCGAAGATCTTGGGTAGCGTCGGCGCGTCGGCTGGATGTCCTATGTGGACTTTGATAGCTGACTCCGGTGCGAAGTCGGCGGCCTCCTGCCGCACCTGAAGGACCTCGTCGTTGAGCAGGTCGAGCGAGGTCCGGCCGGTATCAGGGTCACGGCCAGGAACACGACGGCCACCCCGAACTGCCTCGACTGCCAGATATCCGCACCACGGGTGCATGGCCGCTACGTGCGCACGTTGCGGGACACTCCACTGGCCGGCACGCCAGTGCTGTTACGGCTGACGGTCCGCCGGTCATCTGCGACACGGTGGCCTGCCCTCGTGGCACCTTCGCCGAGCAGATCCCCGAGTTGACCACACCGCACGCCCGCAGCAGTCCACCGCTGCGCGCGGCGCTGACCGCGATCGCCGTGGCGTTGGCCGGTCGCGCCGGCGCCCGTCTGGCCGCAGCGCTAGGCATGGCGGCAAGCCGCGACACCATGCTCAATCTGCTCCGCGCCGTCCCTGAGCCGCAACCCGGCACCGTCGAGGCGGTGGGCATCGACGAGTTCGCGCTACGCCGTGGCCACGTCTACGCCACCGTCCTGCTGAACATGCACACCCGCCGTCCCGTCGACGTGCTACCCGGCCGCGGGGCCGACCCGGTAGCCGACTGGCTGCGCGCCCAATCCCGAGGTCCGCATCGTGTGTCGTGACCGTGCCGGGTCATACGCTGAAGGCGCCCGCCCCGGAGCACCACAAGCGACCCAAATCGCTGACCGGTGACACGTCTGGCACAACTTGGGCCAGGCCGTCGACAAGACCGTCCCCGCACATCACACCTGCCTCCGCGCAGCCGCAGCCGCCGCCGTGCAGGCGCCCGCCGAGGCTGCACCCGTCGAGTCCGTTCCCCCGCCGGCGGCGGTCGCACCACCACCTGAGGGCACCACCGATGTATGCGGACGCGAGCCTCGGCTGGTGGTACGCACTCAGGAACGCTACACAGCCGTCCAGCAGCTGATCGCCGATGAGCACTCGCTGAACCAGATCTGCCAGCAGCTTCGCCTGGACCGCGGCACGGTGCGACGCGTCGCCCGCGCCACCAGTATCGACGAGCTGATGGTCAAGGCCATCAACCGAACCGGGAAGCCGGACGGCTACACCGACCACCTCCACGCCCGCTACCACAGCGGTGTCACCGACGCGATCACCCTGCACGCCGAACTGCGCCAACTCGGCTTCACCGGCAGCGTTCAGACCGTCCGGCGATTCCTCCAACCCCTCCGCGGTACATCACCGCGACCCCGGCGTCGCGCCCCGGCGCGCCCGCCGGTACCCAAGCCCGCCACCTCACCCGATGGCTGATGACCGACCCCGACACCTCAGCCTCGATGAGACCAACTAGCTGGCCACGGCATTGGCAGCCTGCCCACAACTGCGCACCGTCGCCGAACGGGTCCGCGAGTTCGCCGACCTGATGGCCAAGCGCCGCGGCGACCGCCTCACTGACTGGATTTACCGAGTCCACGCAGATCCTCTGCCAGCGCTGCATTCGCTGCTCAACGGTCTACGCCGCGACATCGACGCAGTCACCGCCGGTCTGAGCACGTCGTGGAGTTCCGGTCCGGTCGAGGGCGCCGTAAATAGGATCAAGACCATCAAATGCCAGATGTACGGCCGGGCCTGCTTTCCCTTGCTACGCAAAAGAATCCTACTCAGTCAGTGACCGAGACCCTTCTCCCCAAGATCTTCGCCAGAGCCGAATTAGCTGATCGCCCACAGCTGGCGGGGTTGAACCGGCCGTCCCGCCGCCAACCCACCTGGGCCGTCAACCGCAGCACCGTCAAAGCCCGAGCCCTCGGCGAACGCTCCGCGGCTACCGTCAAGACCTGGCGCATCTTGACCAGCCTGCGTTGCTGCCCGCGCCGCGGCATACCGCTCCTGGCCGCGATCACCGTCCTGCAACATGTCGAGGAAGATCGACGTTGGTCACGATGAAATCAGCTCTCTGTAGGAGCATCGTTTTCGGCACGATCAAGCCCGCTTGGGCCACTCTGCCAGACCGCCCGTGAGCGGATCGGCTTCCTGGTCGGCGACGTTGTCGGTGCCGAGGGCCGCGATGACGCGCACGCGTGGCCGAACCGCTCGCCACGGCTTCTCCCGTACCTGCTTGCAGAGCGCCTGGATGCTGGCGTTGTCGAACCCTGGCGCGGCGGTCGCGATGATGATCTGGTCGGCCCAGACCACTTCGGCAAACGTGGTCCGCTTGGCCACACACCTACCAAGCTCCCGGCCCGCGCCGAGGGTGCCGGGACGCTTCGCTTCGGCGGTGATGAGGTCGCCGTCGGCGAGGGCGATGAGATCCGCCTCGGCCACTGGCGAGCCGGCAGTGTTGAGCAGTTCTACCTCCGCGATGTCGACGTGGTGGCGACTCCTTGCCCGCAGGTGCTGGGAGAGTTGAAGCGGCACGTCGCCGTTCTGGGCGAGGTGCTCACGCACGCTCGGGTGCAGGTCGTAGAACCAGTAGGGCTCCTCGGTTGGCTTTCGCCACCGTTCGTGGACCAGGCCGTTGGCCGCGCCGCAGCGAGGGCACTGGTTGACTTGGCGCACTTCGTCGATCGACCTGAACGCGGGACGGCCGCACTGGGCGCAGTTAAGGATGAGGCCTCGGCGTAGCACGCCCTTCTGCAACAGACCATCGAGCAGCGTGCGCAGCTCCACCGCGTCCGTGTTGCCGGACGCGGTCAGGTTCCGCATGCCGTTGAAGGTCAGGTACGCCTCGTAGAGGTGCTGCTCACCGGCGCCGGTCGCAAGTACGACGCCGTCCGACTCATCGAAGGCTCGCTTGTTCTTCCTGTCCGTCGGTGTAAAGGCCCGAAAGACGGGTAGCAGCGGACCACTGAAGTCTGCGGCAAGACTGGCCCGGTCGCCCCACAGACGCCGAAGTACCTCGACCGTGCGACCGGCGCCAGACAGCCGTATCTGCTTGCCTTCCTGCTCGGCCATCAGCTTGGACCAGGTGAGGAGGCTTGGCGCCCGTAGGCGAGGCCTGGCCAACGTTCCCGATTTCGGCGTGCCGGCGGCGATGAAGTCATAGCGTTCCGACTCGTATGTGACGGTGTCCCTGCCCGACCGGATCCAGGTCAGGTAGGCGTCGCTCGCATTCGCGTAAAGGGTATGGCCGTCGAGGCCACGCCCGGGCGGCGTGACCGCCTCGACAAACTCGACGTCGACCTGCCAGCGCAACTCGTCACAGTCGGCGAGATCGGGTTGCGTGAGGGCCAGCAGCGGGCAAGCCACGACCATCTCGATGTCGTCAACGTCGTTACGTACGATCGGGATCGCGAAGTCCTGGTCGAACTGGCCGTCGACAGCAAGATAGCGAATCGCCCGACGTGGCCAACTGCCCGAGTCCACAGTCACGTGTTCCGTCAGGCGCTCGACGGCCCGGTCGTAATCGTCCTCAGCCCAGGCGATCGGCGTACGCAGCGCCGCCAGGATCTCCTCGATTACGGGCGCCTCGACTGAGGTGCTGCTGACAATAACCTCGCCGCTTCGGTGGATGTGGTGGAACACGGCCGATGAGAGCACCGATCGTACGACGTCCTTGGTCGGCTCATCGGCCGTCCACCAGGTGAGCGGCAGCCAGATGCCGGCACCATAGAGCCGCTGGTGGATGAGGGCGATAGCGAAGTCGTCAGCATCGTCCCCGGCTGAGATCAACATCCGGCCACGGGCTCTAAACCCGCGCGCGATCCACCCGACTCCGCGCGACGTGGGAGCAAAAGCCGTCACCACCGAGTTGGGATCGATGCTCATGGTCATCCCGGCCTGCCAAAAGAGATCGAACGGCATCGACCGTATTGCGTGGTGGGGGTCGAGCAGCCACCGGGTCAGCCTGACCAACTCGCCGCGTTGGAGCTCAGGATCAACGCTGGGGATCGGTTCCTCGACGACACCGCAGCGTGCGGAGGCCATGACACCTAGCGGCCCGCCCCAGGTTGAGGGTGGGCTCAAGAGTACGGCCGGAGTCTCGTCGGTGATGGCAGTGAGGAGTGTGAGGCCCGATACAGCGCCATCCGTGGGCAGCTGGGTGATCGGGTAGTCCCAGCCGCTCTCGGCCAGGTCCACATGCCGCCGACGATGGGGTGAGCATGCCTCGGCGACCGCGAGGCGCGCCGTCTCGTCGGCCGAGTTGGAGACTGGCTGATCACCGGCGAGCGTGACGGCTTCGGCACGGGCCTCTCCGGTGAGGGCCTTGCCGCCATCGTGGAAATTGAGCGCGCCCGGCGTGGCGAGTTCCACGGTGCGTACGGTGCGCTCCACCGTGACCACATAGTCCGGGTCGTAGGTGCGCACCGCATGGATTAGCTGGGGATGGACCTTCCCCTCGTGATGGGGCACGAGAACGAATCCCTCTCTGCCCCACATCTTCGTGCAGGCCCGCAGCGCGACCCGTGCCCAGAAATGCCATTGCGGACCGCCGTCGAACACGACCGCAACGCGAGGCGGACGAAGGCAGGTTCGTAACGTCGCGTACCCGGGACTGGCAACAGGGGTCACGAGGTCCCGATTCGGTGTTGGCGCAGCCATTCGACGTCGCCGTCGCCCGCGGTCGCGACCATGCCCGTGCACAGCCAGATCATGGCCGGGAGGAAGTCGATGTCGAGGAATTCGGCGAGCTGCGCAACGGTGACCTCTCGTACACCGAGGTGCTTGGCGAGGAACCTGCGGCTTTCGGGATGGCCCGCCAGCCCGGCCACGATACTCGCGGGTCCGGCGTACTCCACGCCGAAGTCTTCGCCGATCCAGGTGACGGCGCGGTCGAGCTGTGCCGGCGTGACCACCGACTCCTTCATGGAGACCAGGTAGCCGACGGCGTGGGCGACCAGCAGGCTCATGAGCGTGTCGTTTTCGTCCCCACCAAGATCGAGTACAGATTCGAGGAAGTTCCGGGGTATGTCGGCGTCGCCGGACTCCAGGATCCCGCCGACCATCTGTTCACACATCTCAGCGGGGGCCAGACTGAGACCTACGTCGAAGGTGTCGTCCTCGTCAGAGGCGAACAGGCGGCGATGTTCCAGCGCTGCGGCCGCTGCGGCAAGCAGGACGGGCAGGCTCGCTTCGTCGGCCCGGTCACCGGTCGCCGCCGCATGTACCTGTTGTGCTAGCGCCGAGCCGGACCAGGCCCGGGCCAGCTCAACGGCGGTATCGGCTATCGGCTTCTCCTGGAGTCTGGCAACGAGGCTTTTGGACGACGTGTGCAGGTACTCGGCGACAACGTCGGCTTCGCCGTCGAGGTCCTTGCCGCTGGTGAGGCGTTGCACGAGCGAGCTTGCGAGCGCCGGATCGTCCGACACTCCACGCAGGCTCATCAACGCGAGCGCAGTGCGCAGACGGCTGAGTTGCTCATCCTGGTCGAGGGTTTCGTCGGGATGGGTGCGCAGGTAGCGTTCGATAGCTTCGTCCCACTCGCGGCGATCGGCCTCGGAGTTGAAGGTGCCGTCGGGGCGAGGAAGCAGCCCCTGCGTGTGCTGGTAAGCGTATATCCAGGCGCCCGAGATCCCGGCAGCTTCGAGCATCGCCGTGGTCTTGGCTTTAAGATCGATCAGCTGGATCGGGCGCGGCTCGTCAGCATCCGGGTCGAAGAAGATCGGATCATCGGGTCCGGGTGGACGCCCAAACTTCTCTTCGAACCCACGTATCTGCGCCTGGAGCAATGCGTTGGCGTCCTCGTCCAGGCGCATCGTCTTACGCTCACGACTGATGACCTGCCGGTACCCCAGTTCAAAGGCCAGCTCAATCAGTGCTGTGCCGGGGTCGGCCGTGAATGTCCGGTCAGAGGTGGAGACGGGCTTGTCGAACGTCTGCACCGCGAAGAGGTGACCAAGCGTGGCATCGACATCAAGATCACGGCGCGCCGCGATGAGCATCACGTCGACGATGGGTACCAACGGCGAATCTTCGGGTAGGCCCAGTGCCCATGTTTCGGCCCTCTCGCCCGCCTCGGTGAGTTCCTCGTCGTCTCGGGCAACGAGCGCCGCGTACAGCGCGGGCAGTAACACGATCGTGTCCTGCCGGGTCTCCAGGCCGGCGTTGCCGAGCATGTACAGGCCCTCCCGCAGTGCATCGACGGCGGTACCGTCGTGCGGGAGCTCGGCGTTGGTGGACGCCCAGAACTTGGCCACCCGCTCGGCGGCATCCGCTGGCGGCGGAGGCAGCGCGAGGTCGCGGTCGGGACCGGTTAGGAATCGGGCATTGGCAAGTGCCGTGCGCGGCAGCAGGGCGGCCGGCAACTTACGCCGATCCAGCCCGGCATCCTCCAGCCGGCCGACCCGCGAGGAGCATCAGCTCACCTTCATCGACAGGTAGCTCGTGGGCCTCGCTCGCCGCGACGACTTCGTGTACGAACCGCTCGATGCCCGCCCAATGACCTGTGATGCGCATCAGCCGTAGCCATGCTGTCCGGGCGTTGCCGAACTCATACACGTCCCGGAACTGCCCTGGCCATGACGTTCCCAGAAACAACGTGTCGAGGGGGTCGAGATCGTGGTACCAGTCCGGACCCTCGCCTTCATGCTGAGCTATACCCAGAGCCCCGTACCCGAAGGCATACGCCCCAGCCAAGCTCAGCCGACCGGGCGAGTTGGTGCGTACGAGCCGGGCCAGTGCCGCCTCCGCACGCGTGCGGGGATCCTCACGATCAGGGTGGAGCGGCGCGGGTCGGCGCTCTCCCGGCCCCTCACGCCGGCGCCGAGCTGCCTTACCCACTACAACCTCCGTGTCGTCACCCGCCGTAGCGGCACTCGCACGCAGGTTACAGCAGCCGGCGACCGTCGTCGGTGGGGCTCCTGACCCTGTCGATCACACTGCATCGACGCCACCTTGCGCGTTCGGGCTATGCCGCCGCGTCCCTCGGCCCTCGTCGGCCAGCCATTGTGCGAGGCGGCGGCAGCCCTTATGCCAGTTGGTCAGGGTGGTTGCCCAAAGTTCGGCGGCGTCGGGGTCGGTGTGGCAGGCGCGTTCGACCGCGTGCAGGGTGGCGAGGATCCGCGGGTGGGATCGGCGTCCCGGGATCGATTGCCGCGTCGCGGATGGGACCGAGAGCAGTCACAAAGGTTTAGAGTACGTGCCCGATCGGATCATCTGCGTGCACCTTGCCGCCGGGCGCGGCGACGTCGCGTCACGCAGGATGATCTTGTCTACCATCGTGGCGCTCAACCCCGGCCGTCACTGAACGATCTTGACGCGCTCGGGAAGATCAGCCATCCACTCGCGGCGTTTACGTCGGCCGAGGCCCGTGCTCGGCAGGACTCCGGTGGCTCGGGACAGTTCCGCGCCGGTCGGGATGCGGCCGTTGGAGACCTCGTTGTCCCAGAAGCGGCGCATGGCCTGCACAGCGGTCGTGTCGGCGTCGTCGTCGGTTTGCTCGTTGTCGAGCCAGTCATCGTCGATGTCGTCGCTGGCGTGGTCCTCGCCGGTGTCGGGTTCGTGCGTCCGGTTCGGGTGCGCGCCGACTGGCCCCGCCGCCTGGTGCGCCGTGTCGCCGTTCAACCGTCCAACCAAGGTGTGGTCCAGCGTCCATCCGTTGTTGTCGGTGTGGGCACCGATGGGCGACGGGAGCGTGACGGCGGGTGGAACCGCGAAGTCAGTCCCGGCTGCGATTGGCGAGACCGCCTGCGCAGGTCGGATTGGCGGAGCCAGATGGCCGTCTGCTCCATTGACCCTGGGGCTCGGGAACGCCGCCGCAACTGACGGCACGCCGAGCGTCGTCTCCGCTGTGCCGATGGCCGAACGCCCGCCGTCCGGGCTCGTCTGCTCGCCGCCGGTCTGCCAAGCGTGCAGGTGTGCGACGGCTCGTGGTGAGGTGGCGTCCACGAATCCGTAGAGGGTGGCCATGTACATCTGCATGGCCTCGCGCTCGTTGGCGGCGTCGGGGAAGTCTGCCAGGCCAACGTGTTCGGCGGCCTGCATCGCCTGCCGGACAACCGTGCGGTGGGCGCGGCGTACCCGCCAGGTGAATGTCTTGCGGCTTTGCAGCAGGTGAAGGTGAAGCCGTGCCCGGCCCAGTTTGGCGCGGCGGCGTGCCCGGTCGACTTGGGATACGTCGCGGTCGCTGGCTTCGGCCAGCCGCAGCCAGACGAAGATCCGTTCCGGGGTGATCGCCCAGTTGATCCGGCGGGCGGCCTTGCCGAGGCGCGAGTTGCGTTCGGCGGCTAGGGCGCGTTCCCACATCCACGCGGCGACCAGCGGCGCGACCAGGCGCAGGCAGACTTCGCGGAAGCTGTCGCTGTCGAGCGCGGACAGGGTGGCGGTCAGGCCCGCGAGGACCCAGACGGCGATGCCGTCGATGCCGGTGGTGCCTTTCTCGGGGTCGCGCAGGAGACGGGAGCGGGCCAGTAGGGCGGAGGCGAACAGTGCGATCTCGATGAAGGCGAAGAACGCGATCCGCAACGGGGTTTCGCCGAGGATGTCGGTGAAGAACTTCCACATGCCTGACGCACTCACCGCTGTGGCCAGGGCGGCGGCGATGGTGGTCAGGATGTTGGCGACCAGTAGGGTCGCCCGGTGCTCTTTCATGGCCCGCAACCGGTTCGCCGCGACCAGCAGCACCGCCACACCCGCCAGCGCGCCGAGGCTGGCGATCAGCGGCTGGTTGGCGGTGTAGAGGGCGTTGATGTCGTCGAAGGTCACGTCGGCGGTCCTTTCTACGGCGTAGCGGGGTGACCGGCTTGGCGGTCGTTGTCGCGCGGTCAGGGTGGTGCTCGGTATGGGCGCCCGGTGGGCAGGCAGTAGCAGTGGACGTTGGAGCGGCGTGCTTGCAGCGCCTGTCGTACCTCGTCGATCTCCGCAAGGTTGCTGGCGAGGCCGCACCAGCTGAGGGCCACCGCGCCCGGCTCGATGTCGGGCGCGGGCTCGCCGGGCGGGGTGACGGCGATCCAGGGCCGATGCTCACCAGCGCATCCGCTTCGCGCAGCCGCAATACGGTCGGGTCG
>Ga0209481_10000774_pt1 | contig 12974 bp, 18 predicted proteins | sample SoiMetdeltSBSDD3_FD_187598 | JGI IMG/M metagenome (GOLD analysis project Ga0209481, IMG submission 187598) | Bulk soil microbial communities from a Populus tree surrounding site in Tennessee, USA - Soil MetaG P. deltoides SBSDD3 (SPAdes) (version 2) | ecosystem: Environmental > Terrestrial >...
CGGAGGTCCGCTTTTGCGGTCGCTATTGGGTGTAAAGCGGACATGGCTTGTTGCGCCGCATATGTCTGCTTTTGACCCAAAGCGGACATGGTTGGCGTACGCTGGCACACCCATTAAGGTAGTGGTGCACTCGCCTTAAGCCTTCAAGGGTTTGGCCGTGGCGACCTCTAACCATAAAGAACCTGTCGTTGAGCAGAAATCTGGCGAGGATCAGACCGCTGATACAAGCCGTCGCGCACTGAGGCAGCGCATTCGTCAACAAGAGTTACTCGCCGAACTCGGCGTCGTTGCCCTTAAGGGCACGAGCTTTACTGAGCTGCTCAATCACACCGCCAAAATAACGGCTGAAGGGCTCGGGGCAGAATACTGTAAAGTTATGGAATACCTACCGGCCGAGAACCGGTTTCTCGTCCGCGCAGGCGTGGGTTGGGGCGAGGGCACAGTGGGGCACGCCACTGTCGGGGCCGATTTAGCCTCGCCTGCTGGCTTTGCGTTGCGTACAGGCAAACCCGTTGTTTCCAATCATCTCGAAAACGAGCAGCGGTTTCGCACACCAGAATTGCTCCTCGAGCACGGCATCCGTCGTGCGATGAATGTCATTTTGCAGGGCGATGGGTCGCCTTTCGGCGTACTTGAAGTGGATAGCCGATCCGAGGGCGAATTCGGCGAACACGACATAACATTTCTGCAGGGTGCCGCGAACATTCTCGGCATGGCCCTTGAACAGCAGCAATATAAGCGCAAGCTACAAGCCGCACTCGATCGTCATCAAATTCTGCTCAAGGAGGTCAACCACCGCGTTAAAAACAGCCTCCAAGTAGTGTCTGGCATGCTCCACTTGCAAGCGAGCGCCGTTGGCGATCCTTCCCTGAGCGATCGCCTACAAGAAGCATCGACACGCGTTTCAGCGGTCGGCCGCGCTTATGAGCGCCTAGCCTACAATGCAGACTACGAGAAAATTGGCCTTGTCGCGTATCTGCGAGAAGTCATCAATGACTTGGAGGGCGCGGTCGCGCCATACAAAGTTGAGCTTGAAGCGCCTGAAGAAATAGAGTTTGCCGCCGATCGTGCCATTCTGGTGGCCCTAATTATTAATGAACTAGTATTGAATGCCGGTAAACATGCATATCCCAATTCGCCCAGCGGATCGGTTTGGGTGAGACTTGTTCGAACAAAAACAAATTCTATTTTAATATCAGTCCGGGATGAAGGGGCCGGCTTGCCCGCAGGATTTGACCCGACAACGAGCAAGCGGCTTGGCTCGCGCTTGATCAATGCGCTTGCGAACCAATTAGAAGCGGAACTCACACGTCCGGCATCTCCTGTCGGCACCAACTTTACGTTACTCGTTCCCTCGAATCCGTCTGAGGCTCACTAGCCGATGATCCGAATCTAGGATAGCAGGCCGTTTGGTGCGGCCTCTTTTCGCTTTTTCTCGTCGCACCGGGCGGCTGCCGCTATGGCCTTACATGTCCGCTTTTGGCCCAAAGCGGACATCGCTTTTGCGCCGCACATGTCCGCTTTCGGGGGTAAAGCGGACATCGTCCAAACATCGCAGAATGTCTGCTTTTGACCCAAAGCGGACATTGCCGACTTCCAGAGTACTGGCTCAAGTTGATACCATGGCCCGTCTTTAGGCGATTGGTGGCGCAGTGAGGCGGTGCTAGTTGTTTCCTGTATTGAGCTGCAACTATTCGATGGCGTGTATTCTGTGAGGGCGCATGCAGCGGCGAGAGTTCATCACATTTGTTGGCGGTACGGCGGTCGCGTGGCCCATTGGTGCGCTGGCGCAGCAGACTGGCAAGGTCTGGCGCGTCGGCATGCTGGACACAACATCTGCCACGCTTAACGCCGCTAACATCGACGCCTTCCGGCGCGGGCTGCGGCAACTCGGTTACGTCGAGGGCCAAAACCTCATTATTGAATATCGCTCGGGCGAAGGCCGCATTGAGCGTTTCCCGGAGCTTGCGGCCGAGATGGTTCGCCTAAAGGTCGACCTCATCGTGACGCGAGGAACGCCGGCGGCGCTTGCCGCAAAAAGCGCCACCACGACTATACCCATCGTTATGGCGGCGAGCGGCGAGCCGGTAGGGACCGGAATGGTCGCTAGCCTCGCGCAACCCGGCGGGAACGTTACTGGCCTGAGCGCCTTCGTCACCGAGCTAACCGCCAAGCGCGTCGAGATAATGCGAGAGATCGTTCCTAAAATTGCGCGAATGGCGATGATTGACAACATGGGCAACAGCAGCGTTCCGCCGCAGTGGGATGAGATGAAGAGAGCAACGCTTGCTTTCGGTATCCAGCCACAGTTGTACGACGTACGAAAACCTGAAGACATTGGACCCGCTTTCGATGCAGCTATCGCTCAGCAGGCCGATGCACTAACTGTTGGAACCGACAGCGTCTTTATTGCCAGTCGGCCTCGGGTTGTGGATCTCGCCGCCAAACATCGTCTGCCAGCAATCTACGCCACGCGGGAGTTTGTCGAGGCTGGCGGCCTGTTGTCCTACGGCGCGCACTATCCCGATCTCTATCGCCGCACCGCGAGTTACGTGGATAAGATTTTTAAGGGTGCCAAGCCAGGCGAATTACCGGTCGAACAGCCGACCAAGCTTGAGTTGATTATCAATATCAAGACCGCCAAGGCACTCGGACTCGACGTCCCTTTTCATATTCAGCAGCGCGCCGACGAGATGATCGAATGATTGGCAGAATGTCCGCTATTGGCCCTTAGCGGACTTCCCTAGTTGCACCGCACATGTCCGCTTTCGGGGGCAAAGCGGACATGCCCGACACAATCCGAAATGTCTGCTTTTGACCCAGAGCGGACATTTGGGGTTGGCGGCGACGCAACACCACACTTTTGACAGCTGTCTCAACCGTTGGGGTCAGTGGCGTTCGGAAAAAACAACTGCTTGCCGTTGATCGTGTAGTCGGCGATGGCCTTCTGGCCCTCGGGCGATATCAGCCAGTCGATGAACGTCTGGCCTAGCTCTTTTTGCACATTCGGATGCTTGTCTGGGTTCACCAGAGTAATGCCGTATTGGTTGAGCATGCGTTTGTCGCCCTCGACCATGATTTGCAAATCGCCCTTGTTCTTGAAAGAGATCCAAGTGCCGCGATCGGAGAGTACGTAGCCGTCGGTGGCGCGCGCCATATGGAGCGTAGCCTTCATCCCCCGCTCAACCGATTTGTACCAAGGGCCGTCGAGTTCCTGCATTTTGATGCCAGCGTCCTTGTTCCAGAGCATCAGTTCAAAAAAGTGGGTTCCCGAGTGATCCCCACGCGATATGAAAGTCGCTGTCTTGTCCTTGATAGCGTTAAGCGCCTTCGCAACATCCTTCGTGCCTTTGATGCCAGCTGGATCGCTCTCTGGCCCGATCAGCACAAAGTCGTTGTACATAACCGGATGCCGCTTCACGCCGTGTCCTTCGGCGACGAACGTCTGTTCGGCCGTTTTGGCATGTACAAACACAACATCAGCATCGCCGCGCCGAGCCATGTCGAGCGCCTGACCGCTGCCGAGCGCCCGCACTTTCACGGCGATGCCGGTCTTCAGTGTAAATAGCGGCAACAAATGCTCGAACAGGCCCGAATCTTTCGTTGACGTAGTTGAAGCGACGACAATCGATTTTTCCTGGGCTACAGCGTGCCCCGGCCAGGAAACAGAGATCCCAAGGACCGCGATCAAAACGAATATCGTTTTTAGCCGTGAATGCATGTCGGCTCCCAACTACCGATACAATGGCCTGCAATGAGGTAATTCGATGATAAGGTTGTGAATGCCACGCCTGAGCAGCTGCTCCAGATGTAACGCGGCCCTGGTCGCCGGGGGAGGAGAAGCGACCAGGGCCTAGGGAGAAGCGCGCGAGATAACCAGGAGACCGATAATGCGCATCTCTTAGAAAATGGGATCCTAGTTGTTATTGCTGTTCCGGAAAAACGAAACCGTGATCGTAGTGCACTTCAGGGAGCAGATTGGTCACAGTGCCTGTCATGGTCGACGGGTCGATCGAAACGCCGTCATGTTGCTGTTTCGCCTGGGTTGGAAGGTTCGACCAAACGAACGCTGCGATAACGGCCGCTACAGAGATGCCTAACAGGGTCCGCATGTGAGGTCTCCATTGGATTTCGGGAGAGAGCTTTCGCTCTCGATTTAACCTCACACTAATTTCAAGTATCTGGTCGTGCTGTGTCGTCCATCACAAAAAGTACGATTTGCGTAGTAACGCACTACCGAAGTTCATCGACTTGCCTTTATCGACCACTTTTTGGCCGCGACTTTTTGAGTGCAACTGTCAACTGTAGTCGCGCCCACTTCCAAATGTCTGGACAACAACGTAAGCGCAAACACAAAGATAAATAATTACGTAGATCGCCAGACCCTGGTGAAAAAACGCTGCAAGCGCGATGGCAACGGCCATCGTGACAGCGACCCAAACGTCCCAAGGAACCGATTTAAACATGGTGCCTCGCTTAGTAGGGCACCTGTCGGCGGACCATCACCGTCGAACGCTAAAATAGATCGAGTTCGCGGGAGACAAAGCGCAATGTCCGCTTTTGGCCCATAGCGGACATGAGCTTGTGCGCCGCACATGTCCGCTTTTGGGGGCAAAGCAGACGTGGCTCTCGCGTCGCAGAATGTCCGCCTATGACCCAAAGCGGACATCGCCGCACAGTGACGGTAACTTCCAGTTTTGACGCTCAACGGACATTTCTCAGTTTCAGACCCCAACCACTTCGCCTGGGCCGGTTTGACCCACTACGATACCGGTCAGCTGGTCGCAACGAACTGATTGCTAATGAGCATGGGCTGTGGTGATGGAAACTTCGGCCTAATTGCGTACATGGTCGGCACCATGGTTCTCATCCGCCTCGCCAAAGTTGCGATGATTGCTTCGCTCGCAGCGTACGCATTTATAGTCGCCTACGACAACATCATCGACTACCAATCGAACTACGAGTTCGTGAGGCATGTCCTGAGCATGGACACGACATTCCCTGGCAACGCGTTAATGCATCGTGCAATCACCAACGAGAATATCTGGCGCATAGCCTATGCGTTGATCATCGCCACTGAGGGGTCGACAGCCCTTCTGCTGGTGGTCGGCGCGCTAGTGTTGCTTGGTCGACTGGGCGCGCCCGCTGAAGCTTTCAACCGCTCAAAGGTCTGGGCGGTAGCCGGATTGACTGTCGGCTTTGGCCTCTGGTTTTTCGGCTTCATGGTGATCGCCGGCGAATACTTCGCCATGTGGCAGTCCAAGGTTTGGAACGGGCAAGAGGCGGCGTTCCGCATCGCCACAGTGATCCTTGGAGTGCTTATTTTCGTTAGCTTGCCGGACAGCGACCGTGAATAGCCGATGAAAAATCCGAGCCGCATAGAAGGATACGCGATTGTCTCCGAGGACGGCATGCTTGCCAATGCTGCAGGAGTTATGCCCGCCTCGCTCAAATTTGAGGCCGATCAGGCTTTCTTCGAACGAGGGCTCGATGGTGTCGACGTCGTCGTGCACGGGCGGCATTCCCACGAACAGCAGCGAAATTCGGATTTGCGACGACGACTAATTTTGACCCGTAAGGTTTCTTCAATAGCGAGCGATTCAAGGAACAATAACGCAGTTTTCTGGAATCCTGCTGGCGCTACGTTGGAGCAAGCCTTGGCAGTGCTGGGAGAGCCGAATGACCGCATTGGCGTCATTGGCGGAACGGAGGTGTTCGGAATATTTCTGGACCGTTATGACATCTTCTTCCTGTCGCGCGCGCCCGGCGTTCACCTACCCGGCGGGCGACCGGTCTTTCCTGAGGTGCCGGCACGAACTCCTGAGGATGTGCTTGCACGACATGAGTTGAAGCCTGGACCGCCGCAACTCCTCGACATGAAAAATGCCGTGGCGGTTGTTAAGTGGCGCCGGTTTTCAAACACCTAAGAGGAGTATCGCGTTGTCCGCTTCTGGCCCATAGCGGACGTCCTATGGTCCAGTTTGAAAATCGACGCTGGGCTGTTCACCCGTGGTGGCTATTTTTGAAATTTCGAGTGGACCGATCTTGGTCCTCGGACGTTGGACCCTCAGGAGGCCCTTTGTTTCACTCACACGAGTGCCGCTGTAAGGCGGAAGAGGCCGACGAACTAGCGCAAAAAGCGACTGATCCTGCCGTTCGGACGGCCTATGAAGAAATCGCGCGACTGTGGCGCGAAATGGCGGAGCGCGCCGAACAGAATAACTGGTAGGCCGTTGGCGGCCTCTTTTTTTATAATACATTGGATGGACGGATGTCCGCTTTTGGCCCATAGCAGACATCACTGTTTGCGCTGCACATGTCCGCTTTCGGGGGTAAAACGGACATGACTATGCGGCGTCGAAGGGTACGCCGCTCATATCCAATCACCGGCACGCGCAATTCAATAATGATTGAGGGCTGGCAAGAACCGCTGTTCCCATCAACGGAGGTTTGCATGACGAATACCGATCAACTAGCCGTCGCCGTAAGCAAGGTGCAACGCTGGGAAGGCAAGCGTGAGCATGCCACTGCCATGCTTGCGAAATGGCGGGGCCGCCTGGATGCTTTGCAGGCAAAAGTGAAGCGTGAGCAAAGAGGGTGACTGAGCGAGGCCGTAATCTCCTGGGCTGTTCCTTGGCCGTCATCCAGAAACGGAGTTAACGTTAAAGAAATCCTTACGGTCTAGATTTGCGCTTTCTGGGCATCGAGAGCGCGCGAAAAAATGCTTCGGATTCTAAGCGGCCTCGCCTGTGAGCCCGCTGCGGGGTGGTTTCTCATCATTGCCGCAGGCCCCATCTGCCTTCTGGCAGCTTTCGGGGCCACAGTACTTTTTCGACGGTTGCACGGCCGGCGAAGCACACTGTTTGCCACCGCTATCAGCAATATGTCGCAGGGTCTCGTGATGTTCGATGCCTCGCAGAGGTTGGTGCTGTGCAACACCCGCTACGTGGAAATGTATGGCTTGCCATCCTCCCTCGCAAAACCCGGTAGCAAGCTTGTTGATCTTGTCCGCTACCGCTTTACGACCGGCAGCATTAGCGATGATCCGGAGAAATATTGCGCCGAAATATTGACCGCGATAGCGCAAGGAAAGACGACCAACGCGATCGTCAAAACTCCCGATGGACGCTCCATATTGGTGATCAATCGTCCGATCGCTGGGGGTTATTATTGGATTGGCACGCATGAGGACATCACCGAACGGCTGATGGCCGAACAGCAAGGCCAATCTCTGATCGAGCAAGGGGAGCGCCGCGCTGCGATCGATGCCGCGATCCTAACATTCCGCGAGAGCGTAGAGAGAGAGTTGCGGATGGTTATAGACAACGCCGCGGCGATGAGAGCGACCGCCAGTACTCTCGCTCAATCATCCGTGGAAACTGCCGAGAGTGCGACCGGCGCCGTTCAAACCTCGGACGAAGCATCCGGAAATGTTGATACAGCAGCAGCCACTGCCGAGGAGCTGACAACGTCTATTGCGGAAATCAGCCAGCAGCTCGGCCATGCGACGGGGCTCGTCCGGGTTGCCGCCAGCGATTCCCATACGACGAACATGGAAATCAACAAACTCACCGAAGCCGCGCAAGAAATCGGCGAGGTGGTTAATCTCATCCAGCAAATCGCCGGGCAGACCAATCTGCTTGCGCTCAACGCAGCGATCGAAGCCGCGCGGGCAGGTGAAGCCGGCAGGGGATTTGCCGTGGTAGCTGGGGAAGTAAAGTCATTGGCCCTACAGACGGCGAAGGCAACTGAGAAGATCGTCGCGCAGATCACAGCGGTTCAGACCTCGACTGGCGTCGCAGTCGAGGCCATCCGGCGCAACGCCGATCGCATGCAACAGATTGACCAATTCACGTCGTCAGTTGCCGCGTCACTGGAAGAACAGAACGTTGCTACCGCCGAAATCTCTCGTAATGTCGCAAGTGCTGCTGAAAGAGCCAAGGTGGTTGTTGCCGTGCTCAACCAAGTTGCCGGCGCGGTGAGCCAGACACGGGACTACGCGGATACAGTGCTAAAGGTGTCCGAGGCAGTCGCGACGGTCGCGTCCAGGGTACAGGAAAATGTCGACAGCTTCCTCCGTCGGGTCGCGATTTAGATTCTGCAAAATTCTCGGCGGATGACTACCATCGCGAACGACTAATGAGCCGGAAGTTGGTCGACATCATCTGCAGAGTCGTCAGCGTCTTCTAAGGCCCTTTTTTGAACCCCCGGCGTCTTCAAGCCGAAGTTGCCTAGCGTTCGGCCAAGGTCGCCACACGGTCCCGCTCCGGAAGATGGACCTTCCTCGGGATCGAGCCTGTCAATTCATCATGCGACCAAGCGCAAACCGGTTTTGCAGTAATAACTTTCGACCGGATACGCGAGAGATCAGTCCCGAACGCTCCAAATCGGTAATACTTCGACTGAGGGTTTCGATTGTAAGGCCCAGATAATCGGCAATGTCTTGGTACGACATGGGAACGTCGAGGTATTTTGGTTGTCCCAGTCTCACCCATAATTCCTTGAAGAATGTTGCCGTACGGCATTTGGCGGTCTTGCTGTTTAAAATTACGTGTTCATGTGCGCGTTCAAGCTGATTGGTCGTCGCGGACAGCAAATAACTTGCAACCCGACTGTTCCGAGTTGCAAGGGAAAGTAGAGCGTTGCGTTTAAGAAAAAGGACTGCTGTGTCTGACGCGGCTTCGATTGAAAGCGAATGTTTGAGATCGCTCCAGCCAAACAGGTCACCCGGAAGATAAAAGGCGACGACGTTGCGAGTGCCGCTTTCGAAGACTTTGCAACTGCGAACCACGCCGCTGACGACAAAGAACATATAGTCGGCGGCATCGCCATCACAAGCGATGACGTTGTCGCGATAAAAACGACCGGGCCCGCGTTGGAGCGCCGACAAAGCCCTTTGTAGGGTTACGTCCTTACCGAAGGTTTTCGCGAAATCTACCGAGGTCTCTACGGTGCCAAAAATTTTGGTTTCATTCGGCCTCGCAACTGGTGTCCTCTCGAAATCAATGTTGGCCATTATCGTCCCACGCGACAGCAACCACTAATGTTTCAGAGTACAGTCCTGCCCGGCAGCCAATAGGTGGACCTTGGTCCAACGCGTTTCGACATAGGTCTGAGTGCGACACGATGTTTGCTTTGGATCATACGCGGACATTCACAAGCGCGGTTGGACTGGTAGTGTGGCGAGTGCTCCGGCGCGTAGCCGATCCGGATCTCGCTCACCCTGCTTGGCGAGCGAGAGTATTCGCAAAGCAATGATCTCGTTTACTGGGTCGGGCTTGCCGATGTCACAGACGGTCCTGCGAGTCTTGACATAGGCCTCGTATATGATCTCGATCGCCTCAGGATCGAAGCCGGCCCCTCGAAGCAACTCTAACACCCCGTTCACGGGGCATCGTGGCTGGCCTCGTCCAGTCGAATTTGTGAGTCGCGGGATGGCGCGCTCCCTTGCGTGATACAGGCGGAAAAAGACACAAAGCGCACGCCAGTTATTGGCAGTCTCAACCTCGTACAAACCCGCGTGAGTTCCCTCCTATTTTTCGTCCTGTCCGGAACGAATTCGTTCAACACTGGCTTGGTGGTTAGGAGTAATGCGTTTTGGCAATCATCCTTGTCGTCGAAGACGAGCTCTTGCTCAGCTTGGACATCAGCGAGGCGCTGGAAGATGAGGGCTATGACGTTATTGCTGTGGCAAATGCTGACGAGGCGATCAAAGTCCTTGAAAGCCGCAACGACATTCCTACCATCTTCACGGATGTCGATCTGCCGGGTTCAATGGACGGACTGAAACTGGCTGCCGCCGTGAGAGATCGTTGGCCGCCCGTCCATATCATCGTAACGACTGGCATGAGAGCGCTTCACCGCGATGAGATGCCCGCGAACAGCATGTTTATTGCCAAGCCGTATCGTAGCGCCGAAGTCTTAGACGCTGTGCGCTCGTTCGAATGAACGCTCTGCCTTGAAACCGTCGCGCAGAAAAATCTCCGCTTTGGATCATAAGCGCACATTCGAGCCACCAGAACTCATGACCGCTTTACCCCCCAAAAGCGGACATTGAAGGGATGTCGGCTAAGGGCCAATAGCGGACATGAATTTGATGCTGTTAATCGCCTGCGGGGGCCAGCGTCGGGGACAAGACTGCTTGATTACCATCTGGCTGTATCAGCGCATCGTAATTTGACTTGATCGCCTGATAGCATTCGCACGCTGTTTCCTGCAGCGCCGGGATGTCCAGCAATCTTATATGTCCCCGTGCATATTTGATCATTCCTGCCTGCTGTAGGGTGCGAGCCACTACCGTAACGCTGGTGCGCCGAACCCCAAGTATGGCGGCGATATCTTCTTGCGTGAGGCTAAGTTCATTGCCGCCACGCAAGTCGGCTGCGCGCAACAGCCATCGCGCGAGGCGGCTCTCGATATGGTGAGTGGCATTGCACGCCGCTGATTGTTGTGCTTGCGCGAACAAGACCTGTACGTGAGCGGCAATGAGCCGCTGGAGATTTGAATGTTTTGCAACTGCATTCTTGAACGGCTCAATCTCACAGACAAAGCACTGCCCTGCAATTTTGACCACTGCACGGTTCACCGATGCTAGGCCATTAAGCGCGGGAATAGCGCCGATCACGCCGTCGCGCCCGACCATGGCGGTCTCTACCTGTTCGCCGGTTGACAGTGGGATAACCAGAGAAATGACCGCATCGGTCGGAAAATAGATTTTGTTAACAGCCTCGCGGACGTCAAAAAGGATTTGCCGCTGCTTGAGTTCTCGCCTCGCGAGATGCGGCACTAAGGAATGACGTTCAAGGTCCCCGAGCGCATCCAAGAGAAGATTTGATTTGAAGGGCATGGCTCCCCCCACAAACATTGAACGAAACAGGAATTGTCCGCTTGCCGACTAAGTCCGGTTTTAGACTTTCTCCTTTTGTTCGCATGTCCGCTTGGGGGTAGTAAAAAACTTCGCTTGTGTCTGCTTTACCCCCGAAAGCGGCGGCCTTCTCCAAACGCGACCCGCCGGAAATGCCCGCAGTTGGCGCGCGGACATAGCGATTAGCTGACTTCGCGCCCTTTCGGTGTCTTGCCAATGACACCGAAGTCTTCGGATTTGCTGCCGAAGGCCGCAATCTCAAAACCCTCCGCAGCAAGCCCACGTTTTAATAGTTCGCGGATTGCTGCCGCACGACTTGGCATGCGCTTACGAAATCGAAAGTCATCCAAAACCCTAAGTTCGTCGCCGCTCAACATGATTTGGAGCCGTTCGCCCCGCATTTCGCCGTTAGCCATGTTAGCCTCCTACTTAACACTAGCTTGGATCTCAATATGAGTAATATACTCATTGCTCTATAACATTGCAAGTGGCATTAAGTGAGCTAAAAGCTCAAATTATTCAAACGGTTCGGCCGTGTGAAATGATCATTCTGAGCAACCGCAAATGCCTGAGGCAGAGGAGCGGTCTGATCAACGAACTCAGCCACTGCCGATGATGGTTGCAAAGAAACAGAATTGACGATGTCGGGGTGCCCAGTAGCGTCGGGGCATGAAACAGATCGAACTTAAAGAAATTGAAAGTGTCGCACCGCTTCTTTGTCAGGACTGCGGTGGTTTGATGCGGTTGATCGGTAGCGAGCCTCATCCCGTTGAACTCAAGACCGACCTTCTCACCTACTGCTGCACGGCCTGCGATGAGTTCTTGGTATTGCCCTTCGAAAGTGGGGCAAACACATGAGCCAGTCTTCCTCGTCGGAAGCACCTTGGCGCAAACCCGCAAGGATCTATGATCGACCGCGGACCTTTCCAAAGCACCCCATCTGCCCCCGCTGCGATGTGCCGATGTGGCTTTCTAAAGTCCGTACCAAACTGAAAAAAACCGAATATTTTTACGAATGCAAAGTGTGCGAAGACAAAATGTCTATCGCGAACGATTAAGCAAATTCAATTTTGGCACAAACGGACTTGTAATGACTGCGCATAGCAATCCCCTGCTAGATAAATTCAGGCAAGGTGGGTATCAGTCGTTAGACAGAGCTCTCATTTCTCTCTGTGACCGCGCCGAAGCACTGGCCGTCGGTTCGATTGCTGGTCTGACGATTTGCAACCCATCGCGTACCCACGTTGAACGCGCGATCTTTCCACGGCTACCTCAATATGCCGCTGCGATTACGGCAATCCCATTGTCGCCATCTGACTTTGGCAGTTGCGTACGAGCTGTTGCGTGCGGCGAGATCATCACCTGTCCTGACATTACGAAAGAGCAACGTTTTGGTCCACGATGGCGGCGTCTCAATCTCGACCACGGCCTCCGCTCACTACAATCGCGACCAGTCTATCTCCGTGACGGCACACCATATGGCACATTCGTACTTGCGTATCGGGAACCCCGCAAGGAGACAGACTGGGATGTCGCATTGATGAAGTTTGCCGCAGATGCAGCCGGTTTAATTATTCAGTCCGACCTTGATCGCAGGGACATTGTTGCCGAACCTCCGAAAGCGGACGCTCCTAGTGCTTGAAAAATTTTTGGGACACTGCTGTCCGTCACCTAACCTAAAAATTTTTGGCTTGCCCAGAGAAATTCGGCGCGCACCGAAAATGCCCGTGATCTCAGTAACTGGGCCTCGATGCCCTTGGCCTTGTCAACCTCAACCTCTTCGATTTCGTAGGCCAGCCCGCCAACGTCGCGGCTTAAGTTGTTCTTACCCGATAGCAGCACATCCGTCCGGTTGCTTCATCCTTGACGGCGAACCATACCGCGCGGGCAACAGCCGTGATCGCGCCGGAGTGGCGTATATACCTGAAGCTGTGTCCGCTATTGGGGGTAAAGCGGACATGGTGATTGCACTGTGAAATGTCTGCTTTTGAGGCAAAGCGGACATTCGAGTCGAACCAGCGCAAGTCCTGGACCTCTTCCTAAGACTGATTGTCGCGCGTACGATGTTTCTGCGTGGTCCTCTCAGCGGGCGAGTGGAATATAAATGACG
>Ga0209481_10000781_pt1 | contig 12929 bp, 20 predicted proteins | sample SoiMetdeltSBSDD3_FD_187598 | JGI IMG/M metagenome (GOLD analysis project Ga0209481, IMG submission 187598) | Bulk soil microbial communities from a Populus tree surrounding site in Tennessee, USA - Soil MetaG P. deltoides SBSDD3 (SPAdes) (version 2) | ecosystem: Environmental > Terrestrial >...
CGCTGCGGGCCTCGAGGGGAGGGGTATACCCCCGCAAACGGATGGCCCCACCCCTCTTCAAAAAATGCGTCTATCTCGATGGGCATATAGACCTCCGCACAATCAATCGACCCATGTAGTCGCTTGCTCGCTCCACGCCTTCGAAGCAATCGAGCGCGTGCTCGATGTGATGTGGAACGAGACGAAACCAGGCTTCCGTCCTTCCTGTTCGCTATCGCGAGGGTGAGCGTCGCTGTCTGCGTGGTCTCCCATTCGACCTCAGCGATGCGCTCCGCCTCGGCATAGAGATCAACATCGAAGATGGCTCGGGCGAGCTCGGCCTCGAGAGTCGAAACAGTCGACTCCCCGAAGTAGCGAGGGGGATGCTCCGGGATCATGGGGCCTCCTTATGACGCAGCGAGACAAACGCGTTCCCGGTTTTGTCTCTTCTGAAACGGGAACGCGTTCTCACGATCCCGGCTGCATGCACGTACCCGAAACGCGTTCCCTGGCTATCTTGTGGCCTGACGGCCACAAAGATATGCCGGGAACGCGTTCCGGGAACACGTGCAACCGACGTACGGGAACGCGTTGGGAACGCGTCTGAGAAGAGGGAACGCGTTTGACGCAGCCGCTTCAAACGGCCCTCCAAGCGCGTTGATTCTTCTTCTTGCCACCCTGGTCTACCACCTTCTTGAGGTCCTCGAGGCGCTTCATGACGGCCACCACGGTCGCCTTCCGCCCCACGGGGCCCTCTTCGAAGAGTTGGTCAGTGTCGCAGAGTGGGTGCTTCTTCACGAGCTCGAGATAGACGTCGCAGAGATCGGCAAAGTGCTTTTCCTTGGCATCGCTCTTTTCACGAAGAGCTTGCTCGTCGCTCTTTCGCTCTTGCTTGACCTCGACCTGCTCGGGCTCGAGGTGAATCACGCGAAGGCCCCACGTTCGATCGGTGGGCTTGTCGTCTTCGTCGAGAAGGCCGTTCGGCTTGTCCTCGGCGACGTCGCGGAAGTCGACATAGAAGTTCTCGAGCGTCTGGCCGTCGGTCGGAGCTTTGTCGTGGATGATGCGAACGGGCTTTTTCTTTCCGGTCGACTCGAGGACGAAGACCGAGTCGCACGCTCCGAAGATGGCGCGGTTTCCTCGAATGGTCGCCGAGGCCGAGCGCGTCGGGCCGTGCGTGCGCTGCTGGATCGTTCCGCTCTTATCGACGAACTCGGCCTGGGGCTTGGTCGTGTGATGGATCACGAGAAACGTGCAGCCCGTTTTGAACGAGACTCGCATGAGCTTTAGAAGCATGCGGCCCATCGCTTCGTCGCGCTCTTGCGTTCGGCCGATCGCTCCGATGAGGGCATCGATGACGCAGAGGGAGACGCCCTTGGTCACGCGGCAAAGAACGGCCTCGGCGTCGTCGTCGTCGAGACGAAACTCCGGAAAGTGGCACATCTCGAAGCGCCCTCGAAGCTCCTCGGGGGAAACGCCCCGTGCTCGAGCGATGCGGCGAATGCGCCTCTCGGCAAGCTTCGGCGATTGGTCGAAATTGAGCCACCGCACGAATCCCGATTCACCCACGCGAAAGAGCCCGAAGACGTCGCGCTTCGTTGCGACGCATACAGCGATGTCGCCGACGATGAGGCTCTTACCCGTGTAAGAGTCGCCTCCGACCATGCACGGGCGGCCGGGCCCGAGCTTTAGCTGCTCGATGAGAAAGCGGATGTCGTCGTCCTTTGGGGGCTCCCTCATGATCTCGGCGCCCGAGCGAAACTCGAGCCCGCTATTGATGGTGGCGATCGTCTCAATTGCGGCGGACATCTCCGCGATGAATCGGCCCGCGTCTCCGTAGTCGATGTAACCCGTCGCCGCTTGGCGCTGGCACATCGAAATCATCATGCGAACGCGCCACTTTTCGTGGATCACCTTCGCGTACGCGGCGACGTTCGCGATCGCCGCCGGCTGCGTGTGCACTTGGGCGAGGTACTCCGCTCCCACCTGCTGAAGACGATTGCGATCTCTGAGCCAAGACATGACCATCACGAGCTCGGTCGGCTTCCCCTGGCCCGCGAGCTCGAGCATCGCTTCGAAGATGCGCCTGTGCGATTCGGAATAGAAGTGCTCGGGGTGAAGAAAGCCGACGATCTTCTCGAGCGCCGAGGAGTCGTTCATGATCTGCGAAAGAACGGCGGCCTCGACGTCGAGATCGTGCGGCGGGACGCGCCCCTCGACGGGCGGCGGCTCTTTTACCTCGAGCTTCTTCGGTCCCCGCGAAGGGAAACGGCCGGAGGGCGCCGCCATCACGGAAACCTCGCTGCCAGCCACTGGCGAAAGTCGCTCTCGGTCGCGTCCGGCCGAAAGCGTTTGAAGCCTCGCGCTGCGAGCTCGAGGCCCTCGATGCCGTGCGCGTCGATGTAGTCCTCGACGACGTCGGCGTAGGAGCGACGAAACATGCACGGATCGTCGGACGAATAGACGCGCGCCGGCGGAGCGACATCGAGCAGGGCGGCGAGCTCGGGGAGGCTCACGGGTCTCTCCACACGACTTCGATTCTCACGCCGAAGATGCCTGCTTTGAACGAGTCGCCCTGGTCATAGCGAATCCACACCTTGCCCGGCGGAAGCGGGCCGATCGGCGAGTACTCCGTCGTCTGCACGAGATCGGAGTCATCGAAGCCGAGCGCGTCGCACACGCCGTCCTCGATCCACTTGAGCGAGGCGATCGCGTTGTCGTTGTCGCAGACGCCGAAGGAGACGCGCGTAAGGAGAATCATGAAGGGCAGCGGATGGTCGGAGAATTCGATCCCCTCGAGCTCGGCGAGCTGCGCGAACGCGGCCGACGTGCGCTCGACTTGCCGCGCGACGCTCGCCTTCTTTCCCATCTTGATGCGGTGCGCGAGCACGGGATCGTTTGGAATGTGGTCGTTGTTCGGCGACTCGGCCTTGAGCTGTGCGAGATAGGTCGTGTACCGGGTCTCGAGGACGGTCCGGCATCCCTCGAAACCGTTCTCATCGGCGAGGGTGAGCTCGCGTTCCTCGATGTGTCCCCAGCCCATCGGCTTCGGGTTGACCGTGTCGGGACGCCACACGGCGACGCTTCCCATGGGACCGAGCAGCTCGAGGGGCGTCGGAGGAACGATGCGCTTACGGTTCTTGAAGCGTCTGCAGGCCTTCGTCGGCGTGAGCGGGCCCATAACGGAGCGAACGCGCGCGTGCTCTTCACTGCACGCCATGCACGCGCCGACGCCATTGCGGTGCTCGCATTCGGCGTGGCCGCACTTGCACATCGCCGGCGCCGGAGCGCGCTTGCGCTTCGGTTTATTCTGTCGCTCTGCGAGCTCGAGCTGAGCGTTCACGTTCGGTCGCTCGGCGCGTTCTTGCGTTTGACCGAGACCGCGTCCTTGCTGTTGAGCGTGACGGTGAGGCCGAGGCCCTTATCCTTGTAGACCTTCTTGCCGTGCTTCTTCATCGCCGCGATGAGAGCGGTCTCGCGCTCCTTCTTCGCGACGTTGGCGGCCTTGACGTCGTCCTTCGCATCGGCGAGCGCGTAGCCCGCGTCCGAGATGTCCTTGTGATGCTCCTGCATGCCGGGAGCTTCGAAGGACTCTTGCTTCATTCGTCGTTTCGGGGCCATCGTCACTCCGTCGGTGAGGGTGTTCGGTCAACGTGTCGGATGCATGCGAGCTGCACGGAGCTCGCCGGCGGCGTGAACACGGCCGCCATCGTTTCCTCGTGAAGCGTCTCGAGGTAGGCGCGATGAATCTCGGTCTCGAGAACATCGAGGGCCTCCTTGGTCCCGCCTTTCGTCCCGAGCTTGTAGGCAGCGACGCGCGAGCTCCAGTCATAGAGCGTGTCGGAATTGACGCTCACGGCTTCGAGCTCCTTCGAAATCGCTTCGCGCCCGGGCACCTAATATAGTGACTCTCGCCTCGGATGTTCGCCGCTGCCTCGACGGGCATGCGCTTGCCCGCCGGCGTCGTGATGAAGGCGATCGGCGCACGGCACCGAATGTCGCTGCATTCGACGATGCGCGCGTCCTTCGGGATCTCGTAGACCGTCGGCGGAGGCCTCAAGATTTGTCCTCCGGTTTGAACGGGTGATCCGCAACGAGCTTTCGAGCTTTCGCCATACGCGACTTCGAGATCGCGATCCCCGCCTTGTTGGTGCACGAGCCCGACGCCACCATGGCGAGCGGCTCGAGGCACGTGGTCGCGCTCTTGATCAAGAGCGGCGTAAAGATCGCGACGGCCTCTTCCCAGTCCTTCGGCTTCTTCCCTGTCTGGAACGGCCCGAACGAGACGGGCTCATCACCTGGTCGGCAGGTTTCGCCCCACGGCACGGTGTAGAACTTCCCCGTCAGGTGATCGCGACAGTCCGTGCGCGAGACGGCGAGAAGGTTGTAGCCGCTCTCGAGAAACGAGTGGACGAGGTAGACGGCGCCGCACGTCGCCTGCTCCTCGAACGTCTTCCCGACGCCCTCGCAGCGCTTCGCGATCGCCTCGGCGCCGGCAACGTCGATCGGCTTCGTCGCCGGATGGCCCGCGGCGTCGGTGACGAATGTCGAGACGGACACAATCCATGCGGCGAGCGGCGTCATCGGCGTCCCCTGAGCAGATCGATCTCTTCGTGCAAGAGGCAAACGATCTTTTCCTGCAACCGGCTCGCTTCGAGCTGGATTGAGTTGCACACGCACCATGCGACGGCGGCGAGCACCCAGAGCCGCGGCGACGCGACACCGACAAAGAGTGCATATGATGCCCACGCAATCATCGTCCAGAGGCCCACATGCCGGCCGACGAAACGAAGAGCGCTCACCCTTGCCTCCGCTCATGGTGGACGATGAGGGCGACAACGATCCCGAAACAGAAGCCAACGATAGCGACGTCGAGAAGGCTCACGTCATTCCCCCTGCAAGGCGGCGATCGCCCTGTTCACGCGAGCGAGCTCGTTCGAGAGATCTTCCTGAACGCGCATGAGCATCGCGACGGGGCTCGACGGCGACGGCTCGGCCGCACCGTTCGCGAATCCGTTCGAGGAACCGTTTATCTTGCGTGCGCTCGGCGCGTGCGCTCGGCGCGTCGACTTCTTCGCGACCTTCTTCTTTGCGAGCGGAGCGTCGACGGCCTGGCCCGGAAGGTGATAGCGAGCGCTCGCGCGCGTGCCGGAGATCTCGACCTCGCCGTCGTCGCGCAGCACGTCGACACAAGCGCGAACTTGCTGCTTCGTGAGGCGAAGCTCCTTCTGTAGCTCTTGGTTCGTGAGCGGTCCTGCGTCACGGAGGACCTCGAGGAGCTTCTTCGCGCGTTCGTCGTTCTTCGTCGGCATGGTGTTCTCCTTCCCCCGAGGGGGAGCCGCGCTCTTCGGAGCCTCCGCGCGGCGAGAGCCTGTGTTCGTAGACGCGCGCCCTTGCCTCGCGAGCCCACGATCCTCCGAAGTTCTCGCGCGCCCGAGCTCGGACGTCTTCGTCGCCAGCTCGCCGGCGTAGACCTGCTCGTCGTCGTCATCGACGAGCATGCCGAAGGCGTTGAGGCGCTTGCTCACGCCGCCCCTCGCTCGCTCAGCTCCGTGATGACGCGCCACGCGTGCGCCATCGCTGCGCTCTCACTCGGGAGCGACGTCAGCTCGAACTGCTCGCCGTTTCGACTGAGCCGACACTTCCACTCCCGAAGCGGAATCTCGAAGAAGATGCGCGCGTCGATGCGATCGCCGTGGATGGTGGCGCTCGCGATGTGGCCGTTGATGACGCGGCGCCACTTGAGCGCGGCAAGCGCGCTCATGCGGCCCCCACTAAGTCGTCGCTCATCGCGGGCATGCGCGCAGCGTCGAGACCGCGCTTGTCGTCAAACGAATTGAGTGAGCCGCATCGCTTGCACCATGTGAGCCGGTTGAGCGGCCCGCATCGGGCGCACTCCCCGTCAGGCCCTACGAGATCGAAACTCTCCGCGCACTCGATCGACCAGCCACCACACACGACGCACGCGGAGGTGTAGATCACGCCGACCTCGCTTTGGAAAAGGCGTGAGCCTCTTGTTGCTCACGCTGCACCGCCGTCGGGAAGCGAATGAAGATCGCCTTCGCGCGGGGCGCATATGCTCGCGCTTTCCCGTGCTCGATTCGAAGAGCGCCCTTCCGTCGGAGCGCACCGATCAGGCGGCCCACATTTGCGCACGACATTCGCAGACGCGATGCGATCTCCCGGTGCGTTGGGGGAAGCCCGGTGCGTCGATATTCTTCGACGATGACTTGGAGGGCCGCTCCCTGTTGCGGCGACAGTACCGCGACTTCTCCACGCGTTATTTGAACAGTCGTGCGCGCATGTACAGGCCGAATGGGCAAAGGGGTCCGCACGTCGAACGGTCGGCCCATGCGACTACGCTGCCTTCTTCGATCGCGTTCGCTGACGGCCGAACGCCATGAAGTATTCGGAGTCCGTCATCCAGTCGGAAGCACGAATCTTGAAACGGCGCTCGATCGCCTCGCGATAGTGGGACTCTGGGCGTGTCCGGCCAAGAAGCCAGGCGGAGACCGACGGCTGACTTACCCCGAGTTTTCTTGCGATCGTCGACTGCGAAATCTCCCCACGCTCAACGAGCGAACGAAGCTTTCTGCAGCCGCCAGTGTCATACATGCACTGAACGTTATAGTTATAACTTTGCGAGATCAAGTGCCTTGACGGACGCTCAGTTCATAGCTTCGCCTATGCGGCTTTCTCATAGGCTTTTCAGCGTGACGTCGAGCCAGCATCTCACGCCAAAGCAGAATGAACGGCTGCGCAAGGCCATCCGCGACATCATTCGGTTTCAATTCGACGGCAAGGTGAGCCGCTTCGCCGAGGCGGTGAAGCGAGCACAGCCGAGCATCTCCGACTTTTTGAACGGCCGCAGTGGAGCCTCGTACGAAACAGCCAGGCGCACGGCGATTCTTTTAGGGAAGGAATATGAGGCGGTCGTTGGTGAGCCGGAGGAACTGCCAGCGGAGCCGAGCCCGCAGGACGAGGCGGAGAACATTGCCAAGGCCATCTCGACGTTTCGAGGAGTGCTCTTGGATGAAGCGATCCTCACCACGAGAGAACGGTTTTCGGGCGCCAAATACGAGAGCTTGGACGTTTGGGATCGACTGAAGGAGATCGGTCTCGAGTTTGAGCGGCTACGCGAGGTCGAGGCGAAGCGTGGCCACCAGCGAGGCTTGGAAGATGAGGCGATCGATCGGGCGGCCAAAGTGGCCAAGATACGCCGGAAGCCAAAAAAGAAGCCCGTGCCGGAGGCGGCGCCAGTCGTCCCGGCCATCGCAAAAACGAGACGCCGTTTCCGCGGCTAATTTATAGGCGAAAGGAACGCCTAAAGGGATAGCTCTGGCCTACCATCTTGACCTCTCAGAAAGTCATCAGCTATGACTTTGGTTAGGAGGCATCACGGATGGGACGCGCGAAACAGTTGCGGAGTCGAAACGTTCGACCCTCGGAGAAGCGCCGCGCCCTTCACGCCATCGAGCGGGGTGACGCGTTCGGCGACACCATCGCACCGAAGGCACGGAAGGCCGCACTCGACGAGCTCGTGCTCGACGGCCTGGTCGCGCACCGGCTCCCGTACGTGTTCCCGGGCTGCTACGTGCTGACGGCCGCGGGGATGCACGAGCTCTCGCTCGCCGGGCCGAACGTGCCTTTCGACGCGAGCGAGGGGGACTCGTGAGCCGCGTTTGTCGAAGGTGCAATCTCGAATGGCCCGAGACCTTCTTCGTCAAGGGCCGATGCCGAAACTGCGTCCGCGCGAAGAACCGCATCTACAAGAAGCAGCAGCGCGAGCGCGACGGGGATTTTTCGCGGTCGAGCTTCGGCGGAAAGATCGAGCAGGCGAGGGCCCGCATCTTGACGGGCGATTCGCTCGAGTACGCGGCGTCGCGAGTCGGCATCGACGTCGAGGTCTTGAAACGTCATCTCGCCGGCGCGGCGTGAAGGAGATGTGATGCGAACGAGAATCGAGACGAAGTGGGAAAAGGGCGCGACCGGCTGGAGCTTCGAGCTCGACGGCTTGCAAAGCGCCGTCATCTACCGCGAGCGCCATCTTCAACCCGAGCCCAATAAGGCGCTGTCGTGATCGTCGCGTCGATTTGTTCTTGCGGAAAACGCTACACGCCCGAGACGTGGGCCGGGCTTCCGCTGAAGGGGATGCAGGACACGGGCATCGATGGCGAGCTCCTCGCGCTCCGTAACTGCCCGTGCGGAAGTACGCGCACGATGCCCGAGCACGAGGATGTAATCTGCAAGCAGATACGCAAGGTGCGCGGAGCGATGCGCGTGGCGATCGCGCAAGCCAGGCTGGAGCTCGCCTGCCTTCGCGCCGACGTCGCCATCGACGGAACGAAGCCGAGCTTCCTCAATGTCCGGGCCGACAGGCAGAACGCCCGCGTCCTTCGCCTCGAGCAGCGTCGGCTCGAAGGGTTGCTCGAGAAGATCTGGCGGGCGCGCGAGCTCGCGGACCCCGCGAAGCGCGTCGGTCGAAACATCTCCCTCGTCGTCGACGCCGGCGCCGATGAGCGAGCGAAGACGGACCCGCCGGCGGCCGCGGAGGGGAGCACGTAGTCCGAGAGCGGAGTCGAGCGGCGCCGTGTTGTCCTCCTAGATCCACGCGCACACCGTTCGGCTTCGCTCTCGGGCAACGCGCCCGAAGTCATGCCGGATTATCAAGTCACCGTCGTTTGTGCGTGCGGCCGCTGCAAGGGGAAGGGCTGCCCCGCATGCGTGAACGTCCCCGAGCGATTCCGTGAGGTCGAGCGCTTCTACCGCGTGACGTCTCGGACGGTGCCCGGCGCACGCGACAAGGCGGAAACGCTCGCGCGAATCGACGGCTACCACCCGGTTCGAAGCGAGAAGGTTCGCGAGATGGATCCGCCAGCCGAGCGCGATCTCTACCCGCCCGTTTTTCAATCAGCCCGAAGGAGATGAGTCGATGAATCAAGCGATTGTCGTAGCGCCCCGAGAGACCTATTCGAAAGTGCTCGCCGAGCTCGAGCACGACGATCCGACAGCGGCCGTCACGCTCCGGGCGGTGTTCGAGGAGATGTTCGACTCCGCCGACGAGTGGGCGAAGCGCGCGGCGCTCATCAAGGTGACCGACGTCAGCCAGACGCGGGAGATGAAGCTCGCGCGAGATACCCGGCTCGCTCTTCGCGAGATTCGCGTTCGCTGCGAGAAGGCTCGAAAGCGGCTCAAGGAAAACATCGTTCGCCAGGGAAAGGCGATCGACGGCTTCGCGAACATCTTGAAAGCGCTAACCGAGCCGCTCGAGGACAAGCTCTATCTCGATGAGACGTTCGCCGAGCGGGCAGAGGAGGCGAGAAAGGACGCGCTCGCGATCGCGAGGAAGGAAGCGCTCACGGCCTACGGCGCCGATCCCGCCGCGTTCGTGAACCTCGGGGAGATGGCGGAGGAGACGTGGGCTACGACGATCGAGAGCGCGCGGCTCGCCGCCGAGCATCGGAAGGAGGAGGCCAAGCGCGCGGAGGCGGTCAAGCTCGAGGCCGAGCGCCTCGCCGCCGAGAAGCTCGAGGCCGAGCGGAAGGAAGCGGTGCGGCTCGAGGCCGAGCGCGTCGAGCGCGAGAAAGCGCAGAAGGAAGAGAACGAGCGCCTTCGCAAGGAGAACGCGCGCAAGGTGGCCGAAGCGAAAGCGATGCTCGAGGCGCATACGGCCGAACGGGAAGCCGCCGAGCTCGCGGCGGATAGGGATCGCCTAGCAGCAGCCGAGAAGGAGCGCGAGCTTGCGAAGGCCGCCGATGAGGAGCGTGCGGCGAAGGAGAGGGCGGAGCGCGACCTCGCCGCGGCGAAGAAGGCAGAGGCCGATCGCGTGGCGAAAGAGGAGGCCGATCGGATCGCCGAAGCGCGCAAGCGCGAAGCCGAGCGGGAGGCAGCCGAGCTCGCGCCCGACAAGGAAAAACTCAAAGCGCTCGCGCTCGAGTTCCGTACGAAGGAGCTCCCCAGCTTCTCCACGGCGAAGGGGAAGGCTGCCGCCGAGAAGGTCTACGCGAACCTCGACAAGCTCGCCGCCTGGATCGAGAAAGTCGCGGGTGAGCTGTGACGGCGAAGTCGGAGCTCGCCAAGGTCGAGCGCGCCGAGCTCGCGCCGCAACCCGACGAGGCTCGAGCCGTGCTCGCCACGATCATGAACATCGCGAAGGATCCCACGGTCAAAGTCGAAACGGTCGAGAGGCTCTTCGCGCTTCACGAGAAGATGGTCGCCGACCAGGCGCGCGTCGCATTCAAAGCCGCGCTCGCCAGACTGCAAGAGAAACTCCCGCGGATCACGAAACAGGGACACGCCAAGGTCGAGAAGGACGGGCGGCTCATTCGCGACACGCCGTTCGCTCGGTACGAAGACATCGATGCAGCCGTGCGCGGCCCGTGCTCGGCCGAGGGCTTCGCGTTCTCGTTCGACTCGAAGACCGTTCAAGGTGTGACGACGTTCTCGTGCGAGATGTCGCATCGAGAGGGCCACAGCGAAACGAAGTACCTCACGCTCCCCGTCGATGACAGCGGCGGCAAGAACAAGATTCAGGGCATGGGCTCGAGCGTGAGCTACGCGCGCCGGTACTTGCTCTCGATGCATCTAAATCTCATCACGGTCGGTGAGGACGATGACGGCGCCGGCGGCTCAGAGCCCGTGACTCGAGAGCAAGCCGCTTCGATTCGCGAACACCTCGAGGCCGCTGGCCGCACTCCGGAGCGTTTTCTTCGGTTCATGGGCGTCGCGGCATTCGAGGACATCCTCGCCCGCGACTACCAGCGAGCGCTCCACTTCATCGAAGAAGCGAAGCGGAGCGCCGGCAAGTGATCGAGCACGACGTCGAGCAAGGTAGCGAGGCGTGGCTTCGCGTTCGCGCGGGGATTCCAACGTCGTCGATGTTCGACAAGATCGTGACGAAGTCCGGCGCCGCGTCGAAGTCGGCGACGAAGTACATGAACGAGCTTCTCGCCGAGCGGATGATGGGCCATCCGCTCGAGGAGCACGTCTCTCTCTGGATGATGCGAGGGCGGGAGCTCGAGGCCGAGGCCGTGCTCTTCTACGAAGCCCAGCGCAACCTCGATACGAAGCGCATCGGCTTCATCACGAACGACGACGGGACCATCGGCACGAGCCCCGATCGCGCGGTCGGCGCCGACGGCCTTGTCGAGCTCAAGGTCCCGGCTCCTCACACGCACGTTCACTACTTGCTCGCCCGCGAGCTCGACGCCGAGTACCGGCCTCAAGTGCAAGGGCAGCTCTGGCTAACGGAGCGCAAGTGGGTCGATCTCTGCAGCTACCACCCAGAGATGCCGAAGGCGCTCATCCGCGTCGAGCGCGACGAAGGCTTCATCAAGATCCTCCGCGAGCACGTAACCGCGTTCTCCCTCGAGCTCGAGGCGATGGCGCGCGAGTGCAAGCGGCGCGGATGGATCCCCGAGGAGAGCCGTGCGCAGACGTTCGACAAGCTTTCACAAATGCTTCGGTCGACGCGCCGAGCAGAGGACGAATCACTTTCGTTTGAATGAAGGAGGAGACGATGACGATGCAAGAGGCGATGCCGGCGAAGAAGAAGACGAACGGTGTGCAGCACAAGGAAGTCGTGTTTCTTCCGTCGGCGGAGGTCGACGGGCCGCTCTCGAACTACCGAAAGACGTTCGAGGGGATCGAGGAGCTCTCGACGAGCCTCGTAAACGATGGGCAGATCCAGCCGTGCGTCGTTCGGAAGAAGGGCCTTCGGCACGAGCTCGTCATCGGTGAGCGGCGCTGGCGTGCGGCCAAGCTCGCCTCACTTCCCCTCATGTGCCTCGTCGTCGACTGGGATGACGCGACCGTGCTCGAGCGCCAGCTCGTCGAGAATGTGGCACGTCAGGACGTTCCGCCGCTCGAGGAGGCCGAGGGCTTCGAGAAGCTCATGAAGATCCACGGACGCACCGCCGACCAGATCGCCCTCATGACGGGAAAGCACCGCGCGTCGATCTTCAATCGATTGAAGCTCCTCTCGCTCTGCCCCGAGGCCCGCAAGGAGCTCCGCGAGGGCCGGCTCGACGTTTCGATCGCGTACGTCTGCGCTCGCATCAACTCGAGTGACCGACAGAAGCAGTTTCTGCGGGAGCTCAATCTCGAGCACGAGTTCTCGAAGCCGACGGCACGGCGCGCGCTCGAGCTCCTTCGCGACCGGTTCATGCTCCGCCTCGTCGACGCGTCGTTCGACAAGAAGGACAAGAACCTCGTCGCCGGCGCGACCGACTGCGCCTCGTGCCCGAAGCGGACGGGAAACCAGCCGGACCTCTTCGGCGAACTGAAGTCGACCGACCTCTGCACGGACCCGGACTGTTTCGACAAGAAGTCGAACGCCGCGTGGGACAAGCAGTGCGCGGAGGCGAAGAAGCGCGGGAGCGCGATCCTCTCGGAAAAGGAAGCGAAGCAGATCTTCTACTCGGCCGGCTCACCGCCGAGCGGCGGATATGTCGCGCTCGATTCGAAGTGCTTCGACGACAAGCAGGGTCGAACCTTTCGCCAGCTCTTGAAGGAGGGTCCGCAAGGCGGCGGCACCATCGACTTCATCGTCCTTGCGCGAAACCCGCACGACCAGACGACGCATGAGATCGTGCGCTCGAAGGACGTCGACAAGCGCCTCCGCGAGAACGGCCACAAATTCGCTCAGCCGAAGCCGGCAACGAAGCCGTCGAAACGTTCGACGCCGACGCCAAGCGGCTCCCGCTCGCCGGAGCAGCAAGCGAAAGATTCGCTCGAGAAGAAGATCGAAGCCCGGGCCGTGCAATCGATCATTGCGGCGGTCACCGTCGCGGCGTTGAAACGAAAGCCCGACGCGTCGTTCTGGCGCTTCCTAATTGAGCTTGCGGGCGCGTATCCCGAAGAAACGCTCAGGGCGCGAGGGCTGAAAGGTAAGCTCGAGACCGAGCTCGCCAAGATGAAGGAGGACGAGCTTCGCGCGTTCTTCATCGAGG
>Ga0209481_10000787_pt1 | contig 12840 bp, 17 predicted proteins | sample SoiMetdeltSBSDD3_FD_187598 | JGI IMG/M metagenome (GOLD analysis project Ga0209481, IMG submission 187598) | Bulk soil microbial communities from a Populus tree surrounding site in Tennessee, USA - Soil MetaG P. deltoides SBSDD3 (SPAdes) (version 2) | ecosystem: Environmental > Terrestrial >...
CGCGGCCATGTCCCTGGTCTGGTTCAGCCGATTTCCCTGAGTTCGGTTGCCTCGGGGGGGCCGGCGCGGTCCCCCCGGCCCTCCCCGGGGTCCGGTTCCGATGCTGGTTCGGGCAGTCCCCGGTCGAGGTCGGTGGCCCGGCCGGAGGCCTCGGCCAGGCGGCCGTCGAAGCGGTCGAGGCGGTGGGCGGCGTCCTGCCAGCGGTCCCTGGCCCGGCCCAGGTGCCGGCCGACCAGCTCGAAGTGGGTGCGGAACCCGTCCAGGTCGCCGCGGAGCGCGGCCAGGGCGTCCAGCACCCGGCGGGCGTTCTCCTCGACCCGCAGCCCCTTGAGCCCGACCCCGATCGAGACCAGGTAGGCGTACAGGGTGGTCGGCGAGGCCGGGAAGACCCGCCGCTCGACCGCGTAGCGCCAGCAGGAGTCGCCCGGCGGGTCCTCGCGCAGGAACTCGTAGAACACCGCCTCCGAGGGCAGGTAGCACAGCGCGAAGTCGTAGGTGCCCTCGTCCGGGCAGATGTACTTGTCGGCGATGGCGTCGACGTGGCGGCGGGCGTCGCGGGTGAACGCCCGCCGGTGCAGCGCCCTGGCCGCGTCGCCCTCGGCGGCCGTGCTCATGCGGGCGAACGCCTCCAGCGGGAACTTGGAGTCGACCGCGACCATGGCGTCGCCGAGCAGCAGCACCGCGTCCACCCTGGCCCCCGAGCGGAACAGGTGCTGGGTGCGGTAGGCGTTCTGGGGCAGGCCCTGGGCCAGGAGCTGCTCCAGCAGCAGCTCCCCGAGGGCGCCCCGGGCCTGGGGCGGGCGCAGCAGGTCCTCCAGCCGGCTCAGGCCGCGGGCCTGCTCGAGGACCTGCTCGGCCACCCCGGCGACCACCGCCACCCGCTCCCGCACCTGGGCCGCGGTGTCGGCCGCCCGCGCCTGGGCGTCCTGCACGCTGTCCAGGCCCAGGTAGAGGCGGCGGTCGAGGTCGACGAGCCGGCGGTCGAGGTTGTCGGAGATCCCGGCCAGCCGCCGGTCCAGCTCCCGCCCGCCCCCACCGACGCCCCCGTCGCCCCGCCCCCAGCGCACGACCACCAGGCCGGCCACGACCCCGGCCAGCACGCCGATGACCACCGCCTCCCACCCCACCGCGACCCGCCTTCCCATCGGCGTCCGAGTTGGCCGGGACGCTACCAACGACCTGCGACACTACGGCCCCGGCCGGGCTCGGGCGCCCTGGTGCTACGCTCGGCCTCCCGCACGTTCCGGCCGAGGCCAGCCCGACCAGGAGGACAAGAGACATATGGAGGTCAAGCTCGGGGTCACCTACAGCCCCAAGGAGCTGGTGGTCGAGGTCGACCAGTCGGCCGACGACGTCGCCAGCCTGGTCGACGAGGCGGTGGCCGGCAAGTCCAGGGTGCTGTGGCTGACCGACGCCAAGGGCCGCCGGGTCGGCGTGCCCACCGAGAAGCTGGCCTACGTCGAGGTCGGCGAGGAGCATCCCGACAAGCGGGTCGGGTTCAGCTCGCTGTAGGCTCGGGCTAGCCGAAGTCGTGGTGGTAGACGATGCCGTCGTCGCCGACCTCGATCACCGAGACGCCGGGGACGCCCGAGGAGCGGCGGCCCCCGTCGGTGTAGGCGCTGGTCCACTCGGCGAGCACGGTCTGGTCGGCGTCGACCTGGCGCTTGACGGTCAGCTCGACCGGGCCCCTGACCGCGTACACCGAGGCCAGGTGGTTGCGGATCTCGTCCCGGCCGCGGTGGGGGACGTTGTCCTGCTCGTAGAAGACGGCGTCGGGCGCGTACAGCGCCGCGGCGGCGTCCGCGTCGGCCTTGGCGTGGGCCTGGCGGAGCGCCTCGAAGACCTCGGCCGGGCTGGCCATGGCGGGTGCGACCTCCTGAGCTGTCATGTCGCGGCGAAGCGTACCGCAGGCGGTAGCATGTGGGGGTGCGACAGAGCCATCCGCTGCTGGAGGAGGTCGACGCGCCGGTGGTGGCCTCGGCCCTGGCCGGCGACGACCCGCCGCTGCTGGTCGACGTCCGCACCGATCCGGAGCGGGCGGTGGCCGTCATCGAGCCGTCGCTGCACATCGGCCTGGACCGGTTCGTCGAGCGGGCCGAGGCCGAGATCCCGAAGGACCGCGACGTGGTCGTGTACTGCCACGTCGGGGCGCGCAGCGCCCAGGCGGCGGTGTGGATGAAGGCCAGCGGCTGGCCGCGGGTCCGCAGCCTGGCCGGCGGGATCGACGCCTGGAGCGAGCGGGTCGACCCGGAGGTCCCGCGCTACCGCTGAGACCTCCCGCTGAAGCCCCGTGGTCGATTCGGTACCATGTGTGGTTGAGCCATCGCAACCAGGAGGTTGTTTGAGTCCAACGTCAGGAACCGTCGCTACCCCACCCACCGAGCACAGCTTCGCCGATCTAGGTGCCACCCCGACCACGTTGACCTCGCTGGCCCGGGTCGGGATCGAGCACCCCTTCCCCATCCAGACGCTCTGCCTGCCGCTCGCGCTGGCCGGCGTCGACCTCATCGGCCAGGCCCGCACCGGCACCGGCAAGACGCTCGCCTTCGGCATCCCGATCGTCCAGGAGGTCGACCCGGACCTGTCCGAGGTGCAGGCCCTGGTCCTCGTCCCCACCCGTGAGCTCTGCCTGCAGGTCGCGGGCGACATCGACACCGCCGGCCGCGACGCCGGCGTGCGGGCGGTCGCGATCGTCGGCGGGCGCCCGCTCGGCCCCCAGATCGTCGCCCTCGACGAGGGCGCCCAGGTCGTGGTCGGCACCCCGGGCCGGGTCCTCGACCACCTGCGCCAGGGTCACCTCAAGCTCGACAAGCTTCGCATCCTGGTCGTTGACGAGGCCGACGAGATGCTCGACCTGGGCTTCCTGCCCGACGTGGAGAGGATCATCGCCGCCACCCCCGACCACCGGCAGACGATGCTGTTCTCGGCCACCGTGCCCAAGGCGGTGGTCGCGCTGGCCCGGCGGTACGCCAAGCGGCCGACCTTCGTCCACGGCGAGCCCGAGGGCGAGCAGGCCACCGTGCCCGCCACCCGGCAGCTGTTCTTCCAGGTCCATCCCCTCAACCGCTTCCAGGTGCTGTGCCGCATCCTGGACGCCCCCGACCGCGACCGGGTGGCCGTGTTCCGGCGCACCAAGCGCGGGGTCGACCGCACCATCAAGGGCCTGGTCGACGAGGGCTACCGGGCCGGCGCCCTGCACGGCGACATGCCCCAGGTGGTCCGCGAGAAGGTCATGCGCGCCTTCCGCAAGGGCAAGCTGGACGTGCTCGTCTGCACCGACGTGGCCTCCAGGGGCCTCGACATCGCCGGCCTGTCGCACGTGATCAACTACGACACCCCCGAGGACGACCGGGCCTACGTGCACCGGATCGGCCGGACCGGCCGGGCCGGGGCCGCCGGGATCGCGGTCACCTTCGTGGCCTGGAACGAGATGGACACCGCCGACCTGATCCGGCGCCGCCTCGAGCTGACCGACGAGCCCGTCCACGAGGTCTACTCGACCAGCCCGCTGCTGAGCGAGCTGTTCGACCTGCCGAGTGTCGAGGAGGCGGCGGCCGCCCGGGCCGCGGCCGCGCCCCGCAAGGCGGCCCCCGAGCCGTCCGCCGAGGAGGAGCCGGCCCGCCGCCGTTCCCGCTCGGCGGCCCGCCGGCGCCGCCGCCGCCGCATCCCGGCCGGGGAACGTCCCTCGGCCGCGACCGGCTAGGCGATCAGCCGGTCCATGGCACAGGCGCTCCTGGGGGGCCGTGGGGGGAGCGAGCTCCCCCCACATGGACCGGCCTGCGGTGAGGTAGGGGAATCGGAACACGCCGGGGTGGGTTGACCTCACCAGGAGGCGGCACCGCCCCGGCGACTGTGAGTGAGGTCTCCCGTGGACCTGGAAGGCTTCGAGGCGGCGACCGTTCCGCACATGAACGTCCTGTATGACGCCGCCGTGCGGCTGGCCGGCGACCACGCCACCGCACAGGACCTGACCCAGGAGACCTACCTGCGGGCCCTGCGGTCCTTCGACACCTTCCAGCCGGGCAGCAACTCCCGGGCCTGGCTGCTGCGCATCCAGTACAACCTGTTCTGCACCCAGTACCGCCGCGGGCGGCGCATGCCGGTGATGTGGCTGGACGAGGGCGAGGCCGACCCGTCGCTCGACCTGCCGAGCCACGAGCCCGGCCCCGAGGAGCAGATCGTCCGCGAGCTGGACCGGGAGGCGGTGCGGCGGGCGATCGCGCGCCTGCCCGAGGACTTCCGCATGGCCGTGACCCTGGTCGACATCCACGGTCTGTCCTGTGCCGAGGCGGCCACCGTGATGGGCGTGCCCCGCGGCACCATCCTGTCCCGCCTCCACCGCGCCCGGCGGCGCCTGGAGGCGATCCTGATGCCAGAGCTCGGAAGGGTGCAGGCAGATGACCTGTGAGGACTTCCAGCTCCGGCTGACCGCCTACAGCCTGGGCGAGCTGGACCAGGACGAGCTCCAGGCGGCCCGCGGCCACGTCGCCGGCTGCGACGACTGCGCCTCCCGGGCGCTGCTGGACCGCCAGCTGACCGCGCTGCTGCGCGCCTCGGTGGTCCCGGCCCCGGCCGAGACCCGGGCCGCCGTCCTGACCGCCGTGCGCGCCGAGGCCCGGGGGACGACCGCCGCCCCGGCCCGCGGGCCGGCCCGGCGCCGGCACTGGGTCGCCCTGGCCGCGGCCCTGCTGGCCGCCGCCGCCGTGGTCGCCGCGGCCCTGCTGGTGGTGCCGGCCCCCAACCCGGCCAGCCCCCTGGCCGCGGCCTGGCACTCCTACCACACCCAGGGCAAGAACGGGCTGGGCACCCCGAGCGAGGCCGAGGCGGACCGGCTGTTCGCGGTCCTGGGGCCGGCCTCGCGCACCCCCGACCTGGCCGCCTTCGGCCTCCGCAAGGACGGCTGGGCGGCCCGCGACCTGGCCGGGCACCTGGCCGCGGTGGCCGAGTACCGCGACGGCGAGGGCGGCCGGGTCACGCTCATGCGCTGGCGGGGCGACCTGCCCCCGATGCCCAACGGCTCCGGCGACGAGCTGGCCGCCTACCGCTGGGGTCGGCACACCAGCTACTGGTGGCGGGACGACGGCGTCGTCTGGTGCCTGGTCGGCACCATCGACCAGGAACGGCTGTACAGGATCGCCGAGCACCTGGGGGGGGAATCGGAGGCCGGCGAGCCGGGTTAGGCTCCTGACGGCCGCGAGCGCGGCCACCGAGCTCAGGAGGTCCGGATGCGACGACGGGGCGGGATCGTCATCGGCGTGCTGGTCGGGGTGCTCGCCCTGGCCGCGGCCGGCTGCGGTGGCGGCAACGACAACAACGGCGGGAGCGCGAGCGCGACCACCGCCGCCCCGGAGACCACCAGCGCCGCCTCGACCACCACGGCCGGCGGGGGCGGCGAGAACGAGCTCCGGCTGACCGCGCAGGGCACGGCCTGGAGCACCACCTCCTTCGACCTCAAGGCCAGTTCCAGCTACACCCTCGAGGTGACCAACAAGGACAGCATCGAGCACAACTTCACCTTCGCCGCCGGCAACGCCAACCAGGACGTCGAGGGCGGCGAGGACGCCAAGGTCACCTTCACGGCCCCGGCCGCCGGCAGCTACCCGTTCTTCTGCAAGTACCACCCGACGGCCATGAAGGGCACCATCACGGTCACCTGAACACCTCAACGGTTTTCGTGCTCTAGGAATGTCGGGCCTCGGCCCGGCGTTGTGAGGGGCGACACACCCCTTTGACCTGGAGAACGAATGCCCGAGCTGTCGACCGAGACGCTTCCCCTCCTGCCCCTGACCAGCGGGGTCGTGCTGCCCGGCATGGTCGTCACCGCCACCCTGGAGACGCCCGAGTCGCGGTCGGCCTCCACCGCCGCCGGCGACACCGGCGGTTACCTGCTGCTCGTGCCCAAGGTGGACGGCCGCTACGCGACCGTCGGCACCGTGGCCAAGATCGAGAACGCCGGCGAGCTGCCCAACGGCCAGCTCGCGTTGGTGGTGCGCGGCCTGCACCGGGCCCGCATCGGCGCCGGCGTGGCCGGCACCGGGGCCGCCACCTGGGTCGAGGTCGAGCCGATCGACGACCCGCCGGCCAGCGAGCGGGCCATGCAGCTGGCCCGCGAGTACCGCGCGGTGGTGGAGAGCATCCTGGAGGCGCGCGGCGCCGCCCAGGTGGCCGAGCTGCTGCGCGGCATGGCCGACCCCGGCCAGATCGCCGACACCGCCGTCTACTCCCCCGACCTGTCCTTCGAGCAGAAGGTCGAGGTCCTCGAGACCGTCGACGTCGAGCAGCGCCTGGAGAAGGTGCTGGCCTGGGCGCGCGACACCCTGGGGGAGGTCGAGCTCAAGGACCGAATCCGGAAGGACGTCTCCGAAGGCATGGAGAAGTCCCAGCGCGAGTTCATCCTGCGCCAGCAGCTGGCCGCCATCCGCAAGGAGCTGGGCGAGGGCGAGGACGGCGAGAGCGTGATCGACGCCTACCGCGAGAAGGCCGAGTCGGGCAAGATGCCCGAGGCCGTCCGGGCGGCCGTGGAGCGCGAGATCGGCCGGCTCGAGCGGACCAGCGAGCAGAGCCCCGAGCACGGCTGGATCCGGACCTGGCTGGACACCATGACCGAGCTGCCCTGGGGCGAGAAGTCCGAGGACGCGCTGGACATCGCCGAGGCCCGCCGGGTCCTGGACGCCGACCACACCGGCCTGGCGGACGTGAAGGACCGCATCCTCGAGTACCTGGCCGTGCGCAAGCTCCGCCGCGAGCGGGGCCTGGCCGACCAGGGCGGCCGCGGCGCCGGCGCGATCATCGCGCTGGTCGGCCCGCCGGGGGTGGGCAAGACCTCCCTGGGCGAGTCGGTCGCCCGGGCCATGGGCCGCAAGTTCGTCCGGGTCGCCCTCGGCGGCGTCCGCGACGAGGCCGAGATCCGTGGCCACCGGCGCACCTACGTGGGCGCCCAGCCGGGCCGGATCGCCAGGGCGATCAAGGAGGCCGGGACCATGAACCCGGTGTTCCTGCTGGACGAGGTGGACAAGGTCGGCGCCGACTGGCGCGGCGACCCTTCCTCGGCCCTGCTCGAGGTCCTCGACCCGGCCCAGAACCACTCCTTCCGCGACCACTACCTCGAGGTCGAGCTGGACCTGTCGGACGTGCTGTTCATCGCCACCGCCAACGTGGTCGAGACGATCCCGGGGCCGCTGCTGGACCGCATGGAGGTCGTGCGCCTGGACGGCTACACCGAGGACGAGAAGCTGGCCATCGCCCGCGACCACCTGCTCAAGCGCCAGCTCGACCAGAACGGCCTGCGGGGCGACGAGGCGATCGTCACCGAGGCGGCCCTGCGCACCGTGGTCGGCGACTACACGCGCGAGGCCGGGGTCCGCAACCTGGAGCGCGAGATCGGCAAGCTGCTGCGCAAGGCGGCCACCAGGATCGCCTCCGGTGAGGCGGGCACCCCGCTGGTCGTCGACGACGGCGACGTGCGCGGCTACCTGGGACGCCAGAGGTTCTTCTTCGAGGCGGCCGAGCGGACCGCCGTGCCCGGGGTCGCGACCGGCCTGGCCGTCACCGGCACCGGTGGCGACGTGCTGTTCATCGAGGCCAGCGTGATGGACGGGGAGCCGGGGCTGACCCTGACCGGCCAGCTCGGGGACGTGATGAAGGAGTCGGCCACGATCGCCCTCTCCTATGTCCGCGCCCACGCCGACGAGCTCGGCATCAGCGACCCCGGCATCGCCGGCCGCCGCTACCACGTCCACGTGCCCGCGGGCGCGGTCCCCAAGGACGGCCCCAGCGCCGGCGTGACCATGACCACCGCCCTGGCCAGCCTGCTCACCGGCCGCCCGGTGCGGTCCGAGGTCGGCATGACCGGCGAGGTCACCCTCCAGGGCCGGGTCCTGCCCATCGGCGGGGTCAAGCAGAAGGTCCTGGCCGCCCACCGGGCCGGCCTCAAGGAGGTCATCCTCCCCGAGCGCAACGGCGCCGACCTCGAGGACGTCCCCGAGTCGGTCCGGGCCGAGATGACCTTCCACCTGGCCAGCGAGATCGACCAGGTCCTGTCCCACGCCCTGGCCCCCGAAGGCGAGGCCACCCAGGCCGCCTAGGACGACGGGCTTCCCTGCGACGGCTCCGGCTCCGGCCGGAGCCGTCGGCGTTACTGGAGGTAGCCCTCGACCGTGCCCTCGGGGCGGACCTGGGCGGAGTCGGGGTCCTGGCCGGCGTCGCGGCGGGCCCGGCGCTGGCGGAGCAGGTCCCAGCACTGGTCGAGCTGGACCTCGAGCTCGCGCAGCCGGGCCTCCTGGTTCTCGTCGAGGCCGTCGCCGGTGGCCTGGCGCTCCAGGGTGTGCTCCTCCTCGACCAGCGCGCCGATGCGGTTCATGAGCTGCTTGTCGTCCATGGGTCTCCTCCGGGTGGGAGCTGCTCGCTCCCGGCGATGATGCCGGTCGGGGCCGGTCTACCGCATCTCCTCCTGAGGGCCGCGGCGGGCCGCCTCGATGATCCGGCGCAGGCTGGAGGGGCGCCAAGGGGGCACGGGTCGGGCGGTCGCCGAACAGGCGGGGCGCGGCCTCGGCCAGCGCCTCGGGGGTCCAGCGGCCGGGGGCCTGCTGGCTGGCGACCACGTGCCAGCCCTCGTACAGCTCGACCAGGCCTCCGGTGATCCCGACGACCTGGCCGGAGACCTCGGCGGCGGCGTCCGACAGCAGCCACACCACCACCGGGGCGACGTTCGCCGGGTCGAGCGGGTCGAACTCGCCCTCGAAGTCGAGCCGGCCGAAGGCGCCCTCGGTCATCGGGGTCCGGGCCCCGGGCGCGATCGCGTTCACCCGGACCCCGTACCTGGCCAGCTCCAGGGCGCAGATGACGGTGAAGGCGGCCACCCCGCCCTTGGCCGCGCCGTAGTTGGACTGGCCCAGGTTGCCGAGGATGCCCGAGGTCGAGGTGGTGTTCACGATCGCCCCGGGACGGCCCTGGTCCTTCCACCAGGCGGCGGCGTTCCTGGTCATGGCGAAGGTGGCGCGCAGGTTGACCCTGACCACGAGGTCGAACTCCTCGGGCGCCATGTTGAACACCATGCGGTCGCGGACCACCCCGGCGTTGTTGACCAGGCCGTCCAGGCCGCCGAAGGTGTCGACGGCCGCGGCCACCAGCCGCCCGGCGGCCTCGAAGTCGGCGACGTCGTGCTCGAGGGCGAGCGCCCGCCCGCCGGCGGCGGTGACCGCCGCCGCAGTGTCGGCCGCGCCGGCCAGGTCGTCGACCACCACCGCGGCCCCCGCCCGCGCGCAGGCCAGCGCCTCCTCGCGCCCGATGCCCTGCCCGGCCCCGGTGACGACCACCACCTTGCCGTCCAGCGCTCCCATCGCTCCTCCGTTGGTCGGCTCCCGCCTCGACGTGCATGATCGTCGATCATGAAGGTGGAGGAGCTGGCCGGCCTGCCGGTGGCCATGGTCCACGACGCCGGCCCGGTCGCCAGGCCGGAGGCGGAGGGGAAGAAGAGGCGAACGCGACGCCGTGGCCTACCGTCAGCGCCGGCTCCCCCCATGCACCGGACGTTGAACGGGTCCCCCGGCGGCCACGACGCCGCGCCTCCCGTACTGCTTCCAGGCGTCCTGAGGGTGCGAAACGATACGGGTCAAGAGCAAGTTCACAATCGTACGTAGCGGGCAGTACGACTGGATCGAACCTTGCTAGGTAGAACAACTGATTCAGTAGGTTTGCTCGACAGCGGTAGTCTCCCCCGGGGACAACAGAAAGTCCTCAACCGGGACGACAACCGTGAAGGGGTGTCGAGCGATGAGCCGGACCAGCAGGCCAACGTACCTGCGGACCTCCGAGGTGGCCGGTCTTCTCCACGTGTCGCCGAAGACCGTGTCCCGGTGGGCCCAGGAGGGCAAGCTTCCCTTCCTGCGGACCTTGGGGGGCCACCGGCGCTATCCGGACAACGAGATCCGCGCCCTGGCGGACGAACTGCGGATGTGGCCGACGATCCAGGAGCCTCGTCGGGCCGAGTCCCAGTAAGGCATCCGAGGGCCGGGCCCGGCCCGGCCCTCCTAGCCCGCCGGCGCCCCATCCAGCGCCTTCTCGAGCAGGATGCGGGTGCCGTTGAGGCCGGAGTCGACCACCACCCGGTCCATCAGGGCATGCATGATGTACAGGCCGCGGCCGCGGTTCTGGGAGGGATGGGCGCGCCGCGACCTGGCCGCCCGCGAGCTGTCGAAGCCCGGCCCCCGGTCCTGGACCGAGAACGAGTACCGCCCCCCGGTCATGGCCCAGCGGATCACCATGGCCGAGTCGTGCTGACCCCAGGAGCCGTGGACGACCGCGTTGGTGACCGCCTCACCGCTGGCCAGCAGGATGGCGTCGGCGACCTCCTCGGGGACGCCCCAGCGTTCCAGGTCGCGGTGGAGCAGGGCCCGCACGACCGGCACCGAGTCGCTGCGGCACGGCAGCAGCAGGTGCGCCGTCGGGCGCCCCAGCCGGCCGTGCGTCGCCTCCTCCACTGTCTCTGAATACACGAGCGGCGGCATTCAGTCCAACCGGGCGGGCGCGCCGGCCACCTCCCGCTGGCCCTCCGGGCAGCGCTTGAGCAGGTCACAGCCGGCGCACCAGGGCCCGGTGCGCGGCCGGAACTCCTGGTCGGCACGGAGGGTGGCCCCGGTGGCGAGCACGTCGTCCAGGCGCCGGCGCAGCACCTCTGGCGGCCGCTCGGTGACCACCTGGGTGCCGGCGACCACGTAGTCGAGCACCATGCTGGTCACCGGCCGGTCCAGGCGCCGCTCGACCAGGGCGGCGTAGATGGTGAGGGCCTCGTCGGCGTCGGCCGCCTCCTGGGTGACCGGGCGGCGGCCGGTCTTGTAGTCGACCACGACCAGGCCGCGGTCGCTGCCCGGGTCGGCGTCGACCCGGTCCAGCCGCCCCTTGAGGATGATGTCACCCCAGGTGGCCTGGAGGCCCAGCTCGGTGGCGTGGGGCACGACGGTGGTGTCGGTCCGCGCGTACCAGGCCCGTAGGGCCTCGGCGCCCCGTTCCCGCTCGCGCTGCTGCTCCTCCTTGCCCCGGTAGCCGTCGCGCACCCACCCCCGGCGGAACAGCTCAAGCAGCATGCGCAGGCTGCGGCGGCCGACGGGAAGGCGGTAGAACTCGCGCAGGGCCGCGTGCACGCTGGTCCCGAACGCCTGCTGGGCGGTGGAGCGCGACAGCCGCCAGAGCCCGTCCACGTACAGGAACCGGTACAGGCGCGGGCAGAGCCGGTAGCGCTCCAGGGCCGAGGGGCTCAGGAACGTCACCCGGTCCAGGTCCATGCCTGGCAGGCTCTGCTGCTCTGCGCCATGCATCCTTGGAGGCTACGCCCGGCCCGCCACACTCGGTCAGGTCAGGACGAGGGCGGCGACCCCGAAGCTGGCGAAGAAGCTGATCACGCCGGCCACGATCGCGGTCAGGCCGAGGGGCCCCTCGCCCTTGGAGCGGGCGATCCCCCCGCAGACGACCCCGACCAGGCCGCCGATGGGGAACATGGCCAGTCCCAGACCGGCCAGGACCAGGCCCACGACCGCCCAGGGCCGCCCCTCGGGGGTCGCGCCGGCGTCAGCCATTCGCCCCCTGGAGCTGGGCCCGGACCTGGTCGAGGTAGGCCTGGCGGTAGCGCTTGATGTCCTCGGGCGCCTCCAGCAGGGTCACCCCCTCGGCGAGCGACCAGCGGTCGAACTCGTCCAGCAGCTTCTCGATCTCGTCGCAGGCGGCCAGGGCGGCCGGGACGAGCTCGTCGGGCAGGGCGTAGCGCACCGCGAAGCTGGGCTCCTTGGCCAGGTAGGCCCGGTCGGCGACCTCGTCGACCGGGCTGCGGGGAAACTGGCGGCTGAGCCGGTCGATCAGCTCCTCGAGCCGCGCCGAGGGCGCCTCGGGGTCCAGCGTGAGCAGCTGCGCCTCGCGGCGCACGGCCTCGTAGTGGTCCCTGCTCCTGATGTGCAGCGCCGGGTCGAACGGCCCAACCTCGAGCTCCATGCACGAACCATACAACGGCCCAGCCGGCAGACGCAGCGGGCACCCCGGCGCGGGGAGCTAGGCGCGGGCCAGGAGGCGCTCGACGGTCGCGTCGGGGGTGCGCTCGCTGCCCAGGCGGTAGCCGTAGAGGGCGCCGTGGCAGTCGGAGGCGCCGGTCGCCTCCAGGCCCAGCTCGGCCGCCAGGGCCCGCCAGTGGGCCCGGTCGGGGGGCGGCTGGTCGGGGTGGTCGACCTCGAGGCCGTCCAGGCCGGTGGCGGCCATGGCCCGGATGACCGGCTCGGGGACGGCGGCGGCGCCGGCGTGGACCGAGGGGTGGGCCAGTACCACCACCCCGCCGGCCCCGTGGATCAGCTCGACCGCCTCGACCGGGGTGACGGTGTCCTTGGGCACATACGCGCGGCCGCCGGTGCCGATCCAGTCGGGGCCGAAGGCGGCGGCCATGTCGTCCACCACCCCGGCCTCGACCATGGCCCTGGCCACGTGCGGCCGCCCGACGGCGCCGCCGCCGGCCAGCTCCCTGACCCGGTCGAGCTCGACCGGGGCGCCCAGCTGGCGCAGCCGCTCCACCATCCGGCGCGCCCGGGTGACCCGGCCCTCGGCGATCCAGGCCCGCTTGGCCGCGAAGGCCGGCTCGTCGGGGTCGAAGCCGTAGCCGAGGACGTGGACCGGGTTGCCGTCGTGCTCGGCCGACAGCTCGCAGCCGAGCAGGACGGTCAGGCCGGTGCCCCTGGCCGCTGCCTGAGCCTGTTCGACCCCGCCGGTGTTGTCGTGGTCGGTGAGGGCGATCCCGGTCAGGCCGCGGGTCGTGGCCAGCTCGACGACCTGCTCGGGGGCCAGGGTGCCGTCCGAGAAGGTCGAGTG
>Ga0209481_10000796_pt1 | contig 12782 bp, 8 predicted proteins | sample SoiMetdeltSBSDD3_FD_187598 | JGI IMG/M metagenome (GOLD analysis project Ga0209481, IMG submission 187598) | Bulk soil microbial communities from a Populus tree surrounding site in Tennessee, USA - Soil MetaG P. deltoides SBSDD3 (SPAdes) (version 2) | ecosystem: Environmental > Terrestrial >...
GTCGATCGTGGCCGACCGGTACATCCAGCTCACGCCGGCCTACAAGGGCGGGGCGATCATGGCCGACGGCGCGCAGATCCCGCTGGACCGGACCGCGGTTCCGCTGGAGCTGGACCAGATCTACCGGAGCCTGAACGACCTGTCGGTCGCCCTCGGTCCGAAGGGCGCGAACGACCGCGGCGCGCTGTCCCGGCTGCTGGACGTGTCCGCCCGCAACCTGAATGGCCAGGGCGCGAAGCTGAACCAGACGATCACCGACGTCTCGACGCTGACCCAGACGCTGGCCGGCAACTCGAACCAGCTGTTCACCACGATCCGGCAGCTGCAGACGTTCGTGTCCGCGCTGGCCGCGAACGACCAGCTGGTCCGGCAGTTCAACACCAACTTCGCCACCGTGTCGACGACCCTGGCCGGGGAGCGGCAGGACCTGGCCAAGGCGCTGTCCTCGCTGGCCGTCGCGCTCGGCGAGGTGAGCACGTTCGTGAAGGACAACCGCGCGCTGGTCCGCACCACGGTGAAGTCGGCGACCGAGCTGTCGCAGATCCTGGTGAACGAGAAGGAAGCGGTCACCGAGGTGCTGGACACCGCGCCGCTCGGCATCGGGAACCTGGCCCGGGTCTACAACCCGCAGTACGGCACGCTGGACCAGCGGATCAACCTGGCCCAGCTGGACGACCCGATCCAGTTCATCTGCTCGCTGCTGCTGCAGGCCAAGCAGCCGCTGTCCACCTGCTCGGCGCTCAAGCCGGTGTTCGACCTGCTGCCGAAGCTGCCGGCGTCCCCGCCGTCGGTGCCCGGCCTCGCGCCCGCGAACGGCGAGCTGCCGAGCCCCGATCCGGTGGACAAGACGCTCGGCGGCATCGTGCGCGGTGACCGCTGATGGCCAGGGCGAGAAGGCGTTTCGGCGCGGTCGCCGGTGTGACCGCGCTGGCAATGCTCGTCGGCGGCTGCGATTTCAGCGTGTTCTCGCTGCCGCTGCCCGGCGGCGCGAAGATCGACGGCCCGTCGTACACGGTGACGGCCGAGTTCGCCGACGTGCTCGACCTGGTGCCGAAGTCGTCGGTCAAGGTGGACGACGTCACCGTCGGCACGGTGGAGAAGGTCTGGCTCGAGGGGTACGTCGCGAAGGTGCGGCTGCGTCTGCCGGAGAATTTGCCGCTGCCGGACAACGCCCGGGCGACGATCCGGCAGACCAGCCTGCTGGGTGAGAAGTTCGTCTCGCTCGCGCCGCCATCCGGCGACGAGCAGCCGCGCGGCACCCTGTCCGACGGCGAGCTGATCCCGCTCACCCGGACCACCAGCAACGTCGAGGTGGAGGAGGTGCTGGCGGCGTTGTCGCTGCTGCTGAACGGCGGCGGCGTCGCGCAGCTGCAGACCATCACCCGCGAGCTGAACAACGCGCTGACCGGCAACGAGCCCGCGATCAAGAGCGTGCTCAGCCAGCTGAACACGTTCGCCGGCACGCTGGACAAGAACAAGCAGAGCATCGTCGCCGCGATCAGCGCGGTCGACAACCTGGCGAGGAAGCTGAACGCCCAGAAGGCCACCCTGGCCACCGCGATCGACTCGCTGCCGAAGTCGATCGCGACGCTGGACAAGCAGCGTGCCGCGTTGGTCCGCACCCTGCAGGCGCTGGCGAAGCTGGGCAACACCGCGGTCCGGGTGATCAACGCGTCCGAGAAGGACCTGGTGCACAACCTGCGCACCCTCTACCCGACGCTGACCGCGCTCGCGAAGGCCGGTGACAGCCTGCCGAAGTCACTGGAGCTGCTGCTCACGTACCCGTTCCCGAACGGCGCGATGAACGCGGTCAAGGGTGACTTCACCAACCTGCACATCACCCTCGACGTGGACACCCAGGAAGCGCTGAAGCAGCTCACCCTGCCGGTCACGCTGCCGACCGTCTCGCTGCCGGTGCCGACCATCACCGGGAACGTCCCGACGCTGCCGGTCCCGACCGGCGTGCCGACCCGGCTGCCGTCGCTGCCGGTGCCCAGCCTGCCGCCCGTGGGTGGCTGCGTGACGATCCTGGTCCCGATCAACTGCCCGGCCGGCGGCGCACCGGCCGGCGGCGGGGCGCCGGACAGCGGCCTGGCCGGACTGATGATGCCGGGGGTGATCCGGTGATCACCACCCGGACCAAGCTGCAGCTGATGGTGTTCCTGCTGATCACCGTCGTCGGCTGCGCGTTCGTCGGCGCCCGCTACGCGCAGGTGGACCGGCTGTTCATGGACGACAGGTACACGGTCACCGCGAGCTTCGCCGAGTCCGGCGGCATCTTCAGCGGTGCCGAGGTCACCTACCGCGGCCAGCCGGTCGGCCGGGTCGGCGCCCTGAAGCTGGAGTCCGACGGTGTGCTGGTCGACCTCGACATCGACGAGGACTTCCGGGTCCCCGCGGACGTCAAGGCCGTGGTCGCGAACCGGTCCGCGATCGGCGAGCAGTACGTCGATCTGCAGCCGCGCTCCGGTGACGCGCCGTACCTCGAGGACAGGTCCCGGATCGACCGGCAGGACACCGAGCTGCCGATCACCACCACCGAGCTGCTGCTGAACCTCGACCAGCTGGTGAGCTCCGTCGACCGCGACGACCTGCGGGCGACGGTGCACGAGCTCGGAACCGCGCTGCGTGGCAAGGGTACGGACCTGCAGAAGATCATCGACAGCTCCGGCGTGCTGATCGACGCCGCGGACGCGAACATCAGCCAGACGATCAAGCTGATCAAGGACGGCAACACGGCCCTGACGACACAGGTTGCCAGCGGCAACCACATCAAGACCTGGGCGAAGAACGTCGCGCTGCTGTCCGGCACCCTGTCGAGCTCGGACGCGAACCTGCGGGCGGTCATCGACAACGGCTCCGTGGCCGGCCAGCAGGTCAATGCCCTGATCACCGAGAACCAGGCCGAGATCGCCGTACTGCTCGGCAACCTGCTGACCATGGGCCAGATCACCGCGGTCCGGCTGGACGGAGTCGAGCAGCTGCTGATCCTCTACCCGGCCGCGGTGATGGGCGGCTACATCGTCCCGGCCCGGGACTCCGGCACCGGGCACTACGACGCCCACTTCGGCATGGTGCTCGGGATCTCGCCGGCTGCCTGCCGGGAAGGGTACGGCGGCACCGACAAGCGGGAACCGCAGGACACCTCCGACGTCCCGGCGAACACCAAGGCCTCGTGCACGGCGGCTCGCAGCACCGGCACCAACGTGCGCGGCGCCCAGAACGCGCCGACACCGCACTCGTCGGTCCCGTCGAACCGCGCCGGGCTGCCCGCTGCATACGATCCGGCCACCCGGACGGTCGACCCGCGGTCGGGCGTCCCCGAGATAGTGATCGGGTCGACCGGAGGCCAGCAACGCGTACTGGGGAAGGAATCATGGCAATGGTTGATGCTCGGTCCGGTGAGCAAGTGAAGGACTCGGCCGGGAACACCGGCCAGCAGGAGGTATCGCGTACGTCGCGTGGCACCCTGCTGCTGGCCTGGGGACTCAGCGTGCTGCTGATCGCCTCGCTCGGCGGCCTGGTCGTCGCCGTGGTCGCGATCCGGAACCAGGACTCGCGTGACGACGCCCGGCTGGCCGTGATGCGAGCCGGGCGCCAGACCGCCCTGGACTTCACCACCTACAAGTACGAGACCTGGGACGCGGATGTGAAGCGCGTGCTGGACGGCGCCACCGGCCCGTTCAAGGAGGAGTTCAGCCAGGCGTCCACCTCGGTCAAGGCCCAGGTGGTCGTGAACAAGGCCAGCTCGGCCGGCGAGGTGATCGACGCCGCCGTCGTCTCGATGGACACCGACTCCGCCCAGGTCCTGGTCGTCGCGGACGCGGCCGTTACGAACACGGCGGTCCCGGACGGCCAGCGCCGGCACTACCGGATGAAGCTGGAGCTGGTCCGCGAGGGCGAGACCTGGCGTACCGCAGACCTCGAGGCGGTCGGCTGATGACCGAGACCTCGAGCACCGTCCGCCCGGGCCGCCGCCGCATCGCCGGCCAGCGCCGCCGCCCGGCCGACATCCCCGGTACGACGCCCGCACCCGCCGATGACCGCAGCGCGGAGGACACCCGGGTCGAGGCACCGGCGCCCGCCGTTGACGCCACCGTAGAGGCGCCCGCGGAGGGTGGGCGTGCGCGGGCTCAGCGGTTGCTGGCCGGGGTGCTCGGCGTAATCGTCGTCCTGACGCTCGCCGGAGGGTTGTTCCTCGGGCAGAAGGCGTGGCAGGGCCGGAACACCGAACAGGCCCGGGCCGGAGCGAGCGCCACCGCGCGGACGGCCGCCGAGCTGGTGCTCTCGTACGACTACCGGCAGCTGGACAAGAGCTTCGCGGCCGCCCGGGCGACGCTGTCGCCGGACTTCGCGGACGACTTCGACCAGACCGCCAAGGTGGTCGGCGAGCAGGCGACCAAGACCAAGGCCACGGTCCGTGCCGACGTACGCGAGGTCGCGGTCCGCGACGGCGACGCCGACCGGGTCACGCTGCTGGTGTTCGTGAACCAGACCACGACCAGCACGATCACCCAGGGCAAGCCCCGGATCGACCTCAACCGTGCCCGGTTCACGATGGTCCGCAGCGGCGACACCTGGCAGGTCCAGCAGATCGAAGGCCTCTGAAGCCGGCGTCATCGACGGGCCCGGGCTCCGAGCGGCGACAGCCGGCAGATCGGAGCCTCTGAGGCCGCCACGGGGAACTTCTTCGTCACCCAGCGACGAAAAGTTTCCCCATCCCCGCGGCCCGGCCGCGTCACCTTGCGGGACTAACACGGGTTGTAGTGGTGTCACCACGCAAGATCACGAGTAGAGTGGGAACGGCCGCAGATGCTGGCAGAGAAGCGCCGGATCAAGCCGCTGGTTCTTGACGCGGGCTTGGCCGGACGGCATAGTTCTGTGGCCCACTTGGCATGTCTGCCGATTTCGGGTAGTGTTGCTCTTTGCGCTGCCTTCAACCTTGCCCTCTGGCCTGCCCAAAACTTGACAGGGGCGGTTCGGCGTGCGCTCCCAGCGCCAGTGTTGAGTATGCGAGACCGTGGAAGGACCCCCCTTGGTCGCCTCGCGCAACCCCAAGTCCAAGAGCAACACCAACGTTAACGGCTCCCGCCGCATCTCCTTCGCAAAGATCTCAGAACCTCTCGAGGTTCCGGATCTGCTTGCGTTGCAGGTGGACAGTTTCGACTGGCTGGTCGGTAACGAAACCTGGCAGAACCGAGTGGCGGCCGCTGAGGCAGAGGGCCGTACGGATCTGTCCTCCCCGTCGGGCCTGGAGGAGATCTTCGAGGAGATCTCCCCGATCGAGGACTTCAGCGGCACCATGTCGCTGTCGTTCCGGGACCATCGCTTCGAGCCGCCGAAGAACACCGTCGACGAGTGCAAGGAGCGCGACGTCACGTACTCGGCGCCGCTGTTCGTCACCGCCGAGTTCATGAACAACGAGACCGGCGAGATCAAGAGCCAGACCGTCTTCATGGGCGACTTCCCGCTGATGACCAAGAAGGGCACGTTCGTCATCAACGGCACCGAGCGTGTCGTCGTGTCCCAGCTGGTCCGCTCGCCCGGCGTCTACTTCGAGCGCAGCCCGGACAAGACGTCGGACAAGGACATCTTCACCGCCAAGATCATCCCGTCGCGCGGCGCGTGGCTGGAGTTCGAGGTCGACAAGCGCGACATGGTCGGCGTCCGGCTGGACCGCAAGCGCAAGCAGAACGTCACCGTGCTGCTCAAGGCGCTCGGCTGGACCGACGCGCAGATCCTCGAGGAGTTCGGCGAGTACGAGTCGATCCGGCTCACCCTGGAGAAGGACCACACCTCCGGGCAGGACGACGCGCTGCTGGACATCTATCGCAAGCTGCGGCCGGGTGAGCCGCCGACGCGTGAGGCGGCGCAGGCGCTGCTGGACAACTACTACTTCAACGGCAAGCGCTACGACCTGGCCAAGGTCGGCCGGTACAAGATCAACAAGAAGCTCGGCCGCGACGAGGCGCACGACACCGCGGTGCTGACGATCGACGACATCGTCGCCTCGATCAAGTACCTGGTCGCGCTGCACGAGGGCAAGACCGAGCTCGCGGCGCCGACCGGCGAGATCGTCGTCGAGGAGGACGACATCGACCACTTCGGCAACCGCCGTCTGCGCACGGTCGGTGAGCTGATCCAGAACCAGCTGCGCACCGGCCTGGCCCGGATGGAGCGGGTGGTCCGGGAGCGGATGACGACCAGGACGTCGAGGCGATCACGCCGCAGACCCTGATCAACATCCGCCCGGTGGTCGCGGCGCTGAAGGAGTTCTTCGGTACGTCGCAGCTGTCGCAGTTCATGGACCAGACCAACCCGATCGCGGGTCTGACCCACAAGCGCCGGCTGTCCGCACTTGGTCCGGGTGGTCTGAGCCGTGAGCGGGCCGGCTTCGAGGTCCGCGACGTGCACCCGTCGCACTACGGCCGGATGTGCCCGATCGAGACACCGGAGGGCCCGAACATCGGTCTGATCGGCTCGCTGTCGACGTACGGGCGGGTGAACCCGTTCGGCTTCGTCGAGACGCCGTACCGGAAGATCGTCAAGGGCAAGGTCAGCGACCAGGTCGACTACCTGACCGCCGACGAGGAGGACCGGTTCGTCATCGCGCAGGCCAACGCGCCGCTGACCGACGACAACCGGTTCGCCGAGGACCGCGTGCTGGTCCGCCGTCGCCACGGTGAGGTCGACTTCGTGCCCGCCGAGGACGTGGACTACATGGACGTCTCGCCGCGCCAGATGGTGTCGGTGGCGACCGCGATGATCCCGTTCCTGGAGCACGACGACGCGAACCGCGCGCTGATGGGGTCCAACATGCAGCGCCAGGCGGTGCCGCTGATCACCGCGGACGCCCCACTGGTCGGTACCGGTATGGAGTACCGCGGTGCGGTCGACGCCGGTGACGTGCTGGTCGCCGACAAGGCCGGTGTGGTCAAGGAGGTCTCGGCCGACCTGATCGAGGTCGCCGCCGACGACGGTACGTACCAGGTCTACCGGCTGGCGAAGTTCCGCCGCTCGAACCAGGGCACCTGCATCAACCAGCGGCCGCTGGTGGACGAGGGCCAGCGGGTCGAGGAGGGAGCGCCGCTCGCCGACGGTCCCTGCACCGACGAGGGCGAGATGGCCCTCGGCCGGAACCTGCTGGTGGCGTTCATGCCGTGGGAGGGCCACAACTACGAGGACGCGATCATCCTCAGCCAGCGCGTCGTGCAGCAGGACCTGCTGACCTCGATCCACATCGAGGAGCACGAGGTCGACGCCCGCGACACCAAGCTGGGTCCGGAGGAGATCACCCGGGACATCCCGAACGTCTCCGACGAGATGCTCGCGGACCTGGACGAGCGCGGCATCATCCGGATCGGCGCCGAGGTCACCACGGGCGACATCCTGGTCGGCAAGGTGACCCCGAAGGGCGAGACCGAGCTGACCCCGGAGGAGCGGCTGCTGCGGGCGATCTTCGGTGAGAAGGCCCGTGAGGTCCGCGACACCTCGCTGAAGGTCCCGCACGGCGAGAACGGCACCGTGATCGGTGTCCGCGTCTTCGACCGCGAGAACGGCGACGAGCTGCCGCCGGGCGTGAACCAGCTGGTCCGCGTCTACGTGGCGCAGAAGCGCAAGATCTCCGTCGGGGACAAGCTCGCCGGCCGGCACGGCAACAAGGGCGTCATCTCCAAGATCCTGCCGGTCGAGGACATGCCGTTCCTCGAGGACGGCACCCAGGTCGACATCATCCTGAACCCGCTGGGCGTGCCCGGCCGGATGAACGTCGGCCAGGTCCTGGAGACCCACCTCGGGTGGGTCGCCAGCCGCGGCTGGGAGATCGACGAGAAGAACAAGGAAGAGTGGGCGCAGCGGCTGATCAAGATCGGCGCCGGCAAGGCGGAGCCGTACACGCACGTCGCCACCCCGGTCTTCGACGGCGCCAAGGAGGAGGAGATCACCGGCCTGCTCGGCTCGACCATCCCGAACCGGGACGGCGACCGGCTGGTCGACTCCAGCGGCAAGGCGCAGCTGTTCGACGGTCGTTCGGGTGAGCCGTTCCCGGAGCCGGTCGGTGTCGGCTACATGTACATGCTGAAGCTGCACCACCTGGTGGACGACAAGATCCACGCCCGCTCGACCGGTCCGTACTCGATGATCACCCAGCAGCCGCTGGGTGGAAAGGCGCAGTTCGGCGGTCAGCGCTTCGGCGAGATGGAGGTGTGGGCGCTGGAGGCGTACGGCGCCGCCTTCGCCCTGCAGGAGCTGCTGACGATCAAGTCGGACGACGTGGTCGGACGGGTGAAGGTCTACGAAGCCATCGTGAAGGGCGAGAACATCCCGGAGCCCGGTATCCCGGAGTCGTTCAAGGTTCTCGTCAAGGAAATGCAGTCCCTGTGTCTGAACGTCGAAGTGCTCTCCTCCGACGGCGTTGCCGTGGAGATGCGCGACAGCGAGGAGGACGTCTTCCGTGCCGCGGAGGAGCTGGGCATCGACCTGTCCCGGCGTGAGCCGAACAGCGTCGAGGAGGTCTGAGCGGGGTTAGTACCGCCGCTGAGCTTCAAGAGCACCGCTAACTCAACTCAGACCACCATCGAGACACTTTCAGGAGAGAACACATCGTGCTCGACGTGAACTTCTTCGACGAGCTTCGGATCGGACTGGCGACGGCGGACGAGATCCGCCAGTGGTCGCACGGCGAGGTCAAGAAGCCGGAGACGATCAACTACCGGACGCTCAAGCCCGAGCGTGACGGTCTGTTCTGCGAGAAGATCTTCGGTCCCACCCGGGACTGGGAGTGCTACTGCGGCAAGTACAAGCGCGTCCGGTTCAAGGGCATCATCTGCGAGCGGTGTGGCGTCGAGGTCACCCGCTCCAAGGTGCGCCGTGAGCGGATGGGCCACATCGAGCTGGCCGCCCCGGTCACCCACATCTGGTACTTCAAGGGTGTCCCGTCGCGGCTCGGCTATCTGCTCGACCTCGCCCCGAAGGACCTGGAGAAGGTCATCTACTTCGCGGCGTACATGATCACGTCCGTCGACGAGGACGCGCGGCACCGCGACCTGTCCTCGCTCGAGGGCCGGACCGATGTCGAGCGCAAGCAGCTCGAGCAGCGCCGGGACAACGAGGTCGAGACCCGGATGAAGAAGCTCGAGGAGGACCTGGCCCAGCTGGAGGCCGAGGGCGCCAAGAGCGACGTACGGCGCAAGGTGAAGGAAGGCGCCGAGCGGGAGATCAAGCAGCTGCGGGACCGTGCGCAGCGCGAGATCGACCGGCTCGACGAGGTCTGGAGCCGGTTCAAGAACCTCAAGGTCCAGGACCTCGAGGGCGACGAGGTGCTGTACCGCGAGATGAAGATGCGGTTCGGCAAGTACTTCGAGGGTGCGATGGGCGCGGCCGCGATCCAGAAGCGGCTGGAGAACTTCGACCTCGACGCCGAGGCGGAGAACCTGCGCGAGACGATCAAGACCGGCAAGGGCCAGCGCAAGACCCGGGCCCTGAAGCGGCTCAAGGTCGTCACCGCGTTCCTGCAGACCAAGAACAGCCCGCTGGGCATGGTGCTGGACTGCGTCCCGGTGATCCCGCCGGACCTGCGCCCGATGGTGCAGCTGGACGGTGGCCGGTTCGCGACCAGCGACCTGAACGACCTGTACCGCCGGGTGATCAACCGGAACAACCGGCTCAAGCGACTGCTCGACCTGGGCGCGCCGGAGATCATCGTCAACAACGAGAAGCGGATGCTGCAGGAGGCCGTCGACGCGCTGTTCGACAACGGCCGCCGCGGCCGGCCGGTCACCGGCCCGGGTAACCGCCCGCTCAAGTCGCTGTCCGACATGCTCAAGGGCAAGCAGGGCCGGTTCCGCCAGAACCTGCTCGGCAAGCGTGTCGACTACTCCGGCCGTTCGGTCATCGTGGTCGGCCCGCAGCTGAAGCTGCACCAGTGCGGTCTGCCGAAGGCGATGGCGCTGGAGCTGTTCAAGCCGTTCGTGATGAAGCGGCTGGTCGACCTGAACCACTCGCAGAACATCAAGTCGGCGAAGCGGATGGTCGAGCGGCAGCGTCCGGTCGTGTGGGACGTGCTCGAGGAGGTCATCACCGAGCACCCGGTGCTGCTGAACCGCGCACCGACCCTGCACCGGCTGGGCATCCAGGCGTTCGAGCCGCAGCTGATCGAGGGCAAGGCGATCCAGATCCACCCGCTGGTCTGCTCGGCGTTCAACGCGGACTTCGACGGTGACCAGATGGCGGTGCACCTGCCGCTGTCCGCCGAGGCCCAGGCCGAGGCGCGGATCCTGATGCTGTCGACGAACAACATCCTGAAGCCGGCCGACGGCCGACCGGTCACGATGCCGACGCAGGACATGATCATCGGCATCTACTTCCTGACCATGCTGAAGGAAGGCGCGCTGGGCGAGGGCCGGGCGTTCGGCTCGATCGCCGAGGCGCTGATGGCGTTCGACCGCGGTGAGCTCGCGCTGCAGGCGAAGGTGACGATCCGGCTGGGCGACGCCGGCATCCCCGAGGGTGCGGCCGAGCTGCCGGACGGCGGCTTCTCGCTGGAGACGACGCTGGGTCGCGCGCTGTTCAACGACGCGCTGCCGAGCGACTACACCTTCGTCGACACCGAGGTGGGCAAGAAGCAGCTCGGCGTGATCGTGAACGACCTCGCCGAGCGCTACACCAAGGTGCACGTCGCGGCCTGCCTGGACGCGCTGAAGGACCTCGGCTTCTACTGGGCCACCCGCTCGGGTGTCACGGTGTCGATCGAGGACTTCCTGACGCCGCCGAGCAAGCCGGAGATCCTCGCGCGCTACGAGGGCCAGGCCGAGAAGGTCCAGAAGCAGTTCGAGCGTGGTCTGATCACCACGGCCGAGCGGCGGCAGGAGCTGATCGAGATCTGGACCGGGGCGAACGCCGAGGTCGGGAAGGCGATGGAGGAGAACTTCCACAAGACCAACCCGATCTTCATGATGGTCCACTCGGGTGCCCGAGGGAACATGATGCAGGTCCGGCAGATCGCCGGTATGCGTGGTCTGGTGGCCAACCCGAAGGGCGAGATCATCGCCCGCCCGATCAAGTCCAACTTCCGTGAGGGTCTGTCGGTGGTCGAGTACTTCATCGCCACCCACGGCGCCCGGAAGGGTCTGGCCGACACCGCGCTGCGGACCGCCGACTCGGGGTACCTGACCCGTCGTCTGGTGGACGTCTCCCAGGACGTCATCATCCGCGAGGAGGACTGCGGCACCGAGCGCGGCCTGCCCAAGAAGATCGGCGAGAAGACCGCGGACGGCACGGTGGTCAAGGCGGAGAACGTCGAGACCAGCGCGTACGCCCGGACCCTTGCGACCGACGTGGTCGGCGCCGACGGCAAGGTCATCCTCGCCGGCGGCAGCGACCTCGGCGACGTGCCGATCGCGGAACTGGTCGCGCAGGGCGTCGAGGAGGTCAAGGTCCGCAGCGTGCTGACCTGTGACGCCAAGACCGGTACCTGCGCGAAGTGCTACGGCCGTTCGCTCGCGACCGGCAAGACCGTCGACATCGGTGAGGCCGTCGGCATCATCGCGGCGCAGTCCATCGGTGAGCCGGGTACGCAGCTGACCATGCGTACCTTCCACACCGGTGGCGTCGCGGGTGACGACATCACCCATGGTCTGCCGCGTGTGGTCGAGCTGTTCGAAGCCCGGCAGCCCAAGGGCAAGGCGCCGATCGCCGAGGCGGCCGGCCGGATCGCGATCGAGGACACCGAGAAGACCCGGAAGCTGGTGCTCACGCCGGACGACGGGTCCGACGAGGTCTCCTACCCGGTGTCGAAGCGGACCCGGCTGCTGGTCGAGGAAGGCCAGCACGTCGAGGTCGGTCAGCAGCTGACGCACGGCACGCCGGACCCGCAGGAGGTGCTGCGCATCCTCGGCGTCCGCAAGGCGCAGGAGCACCTGGTGGACGAGGTCCAGGAGGTGTACCGGTCGCAGGGTGTGGCCATCCACGACAAGCACATCGAGATCATCGTCCGGCAGATGCTGCGCCGGGTCACGGTGATCGAGTCGGGCGACGCCCACCTGCTGCCGGGTGAGCTCGCGGACCGGCTGATGTTCGAGGCGGAGAACCGCCGCGTCGTCGCCGAGGGCGGTACGCCGGCCTCGGGTCGTCCGGTGCTGATGGGTATCACGAAGGCCTCGCTGGCAACGGAGTCGTGGCTGTCCGCGGCGTCGTTCCAGGAGACCACCCGGGTGCTCACCGAGGCCGCGATCCACGGCAAGAGCGACTCCCTGATGGGCCTCAAGGAGAACGTCATCATCGGCAAGCTGATCCCGGCCGGTACCGGTATGGACCGCTACCGCAACATCCGGGTGGAGCCGACCGAGGAGGCGAAGGCCGCGATGTACTCGATGGTCGGTTACGAGTCGTACGACTACGACTTCGGGCCGAGCTCGGGCCAGTCGGTCCCGCTGGACGACTTCGACCTGGGTTCCTACCAGAACTGAGTCACCCGCGCGACGGAGGGCGGCACCCCGACCACGGGGGGTGCCGCCCTCCGTACGTCCACGGTCTGGACAGGTGATGGCCGTGAGTCGGAGGATCACCCTGCAGCGGATGGAGGGACGATGGCCGACAAACAGGCCCAGAACGAGACCATGGCCAACGATGCCAGCGTGGACACCTCGGTACGGAATGTCCCGTGCCCGGTGAGCGCGGTGCCCTCCCGGTCGTACAGGATGTGTCCGTGACCCAGACGCCGCAGCCGTACCTGGAACCCTTCGTCCTCGACGTTCCCGCCCGGGTGCCGGAGCGGAACGGCGTAC
>Ga0209481_10000800_pt1 | contig 12753 bp, 11 predicted proteins | sample SoiMetdeltSBSDD3_FD_187598 | JGI IMG/M metagenome (GOLD analysis project Ga0209481, IMG submission 187598) | Bulk soil microbial communities from a Populus tree surrounding site in Tennessee, USA - Soil MetaG P. deltoides SBSDD3 (SPAdes) (version 2) | ecosystem: Environmental > Terrestrial >...
GTACGCGACACCGAGTACTATCACTACGAGCTTCCGCTCGCGTGACAACGGCACCCACAGATTTCACAGATGAACAACAGATTTCTCGTCATGATGACAGGCCGGTTTGACTACTTATCTGTGACATCTGTGGATAACAGGTCCATTCGAGACGATCTCAACGGTGCAACAATGCGCCTGATATTCCTCTCGTTGCTGTTCTTGTTCCCCACAGCCGGACTCGCCCAGCAGCGCGCCCGCGCCCTCGGCATAAACCCCGGCGCGCTGCCCCCCGGCCCCCACAACGCGATCACCGACGTGCCGGGCGTCCGCGTCGGTCACGCGACGTTGCGACTCGGGGATTCGGTTCGGACCGGCGTCACCGCGATCCTCCCCCACGGCGGCAACCTCTATCTCGACCGGGTTCCCGCCGCGATTCAGGTCGGCAATGGATTCGGCAAGCTGGCGGGATCGACCCAGGTCAATGAGCTGGGCGAGCTGGAATCGCCGATTCTGCTCACCTGCACCCTCTGCGTCTGGAAAGCGGCGGATGCGCTGGTGGCGTGGATGCTGGAGCAGCCCGGGATGGAGGCGGTACGCTCCCTCAATCCCGTGGTGGGGGAGACCAACGACGGTTTCCTGAGCGCCATCCGGTCCCGGCCCGTAGGCGCTGAACAGGTGCGGGCGGCACTCGCCGGCGCGGATACCGGAGCCGTGATGGAAGGAAGCATCGGGGCCGGGACCGGGACCGTCGCATTCGGCTGGAAGGGAGGAATCGGAACCGCGTCGCGGGTGACCGGCTCGGGACCCTGGACCGTCGGGGTGCTGGTGCAGGCCAATTTCGGGGGAGACCTGCTGGTCATGGGGGTTCCCGTCGGCCGACAGCTGGGCAGAACCGGCACCGGCCGCGCCGCACCGCCCCGGCAGGACGAGGGATCCGTCATCATCGTGGTTGCCACCGATGCTCCGCTCTCCGACCGGAACCTGCGCCGGCTGGCCACTCGCGCGATGCTGGGTCTGGGCCGGACCGGCTCGTCGGCCGGCAACGGCTCCGGCGATTACGTCATCGCCTTCTCCACCAATGCGGCGGTGCGGCGCGAATCGCGAGCCCGGGAGCTCACCCCGCGGGAGCTGGCGAACGGAGAGGTGAGCTCGCTCTTCCAGGCGACGGTCGAAGCCACCGAAGAGGCGATCTACAACGCGCTCTTCATGGCGACGACGGTGGAAGGGAATGGCAACCGGGCCGAGTCGATCCCGCTCGAGGAGGTCAAGCGAATCCTCGGGAAACCTCCGCGATGAGCAACGGTCTCTAGGGCTTGAGCCAGAGCAGGTGCGCCGTCTCCCGCTCGACGGCGGCGCGGGAGTACACCAGCGGGAAATACTTTCCATCGGCCCAGAGCGGCAGCAGGTTGCCGTAGAACTCGCTCCCCGGCTGCCCCGATTGTCCGGGGACACTGGTCGCCGTGGAATTGTCGAAATCCGCGAAATCGACGACGATGCGGTACGAGGCCCCGCCGGTCTGCCGGAAATTCCCGCCACCGGTCGCGTTGACCGTCGTGCCATCGCCCCCCCGCGCAACCGAGGCGAGATCAAAGGCCGCCGCGAGCGGATGCCGGAAACTGGCCCGATGGACCGCGCCCCAGCTCCAGGCGCCGGGACTGCCGCCGGGCGATTGGCTCAGGTCGGAAAGCGCCTCGACGAACGCCGCCACAGCAATGGAATCGCGCACCTCCGCCGGTCGAGGACCAAAGGCCGAGTCGGGTCGGGTCACCAGACGAAGGAGATTGCGAGTTCCGAGCGTGACGCCTGGAGTCGCGGCGGCTTTGCCCATCCATCGTGCCAGGAGTCTGGGGCGAAGGCTCCTGACCCAGGCGGAATAAATAAGCGGAGCGGCCTGCTCACGTCTCATCACGAAATCCCAGGCACCGAGCAGGCGCGCCGCGGAATCCGCCACCGGTCCGCGGGTAGCCGACTGGTGCCGGCCCAGGGCCGAGAGCAGCACGGGAACCATCGCCCGGGCCGGGAGCGAGAGCTCGTCATGCTGCAGTCGCTCGAAATCGGCGCGGGTCAGCCCCGAGGTATCGCGTAACACCGTGGCGATCCGGTCGTAGCGAAAGGGATCGGCCCAGTCGTAGTTGAGCGGCTTGGAATAGCCCGGAGGCAGGATATTGTGGTTTGCCGTCGCGATGAATCCGGACGCGGGATTGAAGGACGACGGCAGCTCGGTGCTGGGGAGGAAACCCTGCCATTCGTAATTTCCGTCGCCCGGTACCGGAAGCAGCCCGCTCCAGCTGCGGATCGGCATGAGGCCGGCGGCAATCCAGCCGATGTTTCCCTCGACATCAGCATAGACCAGGTTTTCGGTCGGGAGCTTCCACCGCGCGGCGCCGGCCTGGAACTCTCCCCAGTCGCGTGCCCGGTCGAGCGAGAGCTGCGCCAGATATCCCGCCGTTCCGGGCTCGCTGCCGACGAAGCGAAGCGCAAAGGCGCGCCCCCGGGCGGAATCCTCACTGACGATCGGCCCGTGATGGGAAAACTCCAGCCGCACCGGCCGCGGCGGCTCTCCCTTCACCCGGATCGTGTCCTGCACCGTCTTGAGCGGGACCCAGCGGGCCTCGTGCCAGGTGCAGCGAGGCGCGGTGCCGGCGCGCGCGGCCCGTGATTGCCGGAATCCCGGGCAGACGGCCATTCGCTCGACGTACACGTCCTGCTGGTCCATCCCGACGATCGTAAATCCGAATCCCACCCGCCCGTTGTGACCGCCCGCGACTCCCGGCACCCCCGGCTCGCCGGCACCAATCACGTTCCAGCCGGGACCGACGAGGTGGGTGAGGTAGCGCAATGACGGCAATGACACCGACCGGTGCGGGTCGTTTGCCAGGAGCGGCTTGCCACTCCGGGTCCGGCTGCCGCTGACCACCCAGTTGTTGGACCCGTCCAGCCGCTCGAATGGAATGGTCGCGTCGGCCGCCGCGCCACCCAGTGATCCGGTGCCGATCCCTCTCAAGTTGAGCCCGGGCACCGGGTCGAGCGACCGTGTCGGATCGGTGGGAAGGAGGGCCTCGACCTTGGAGCGACCCAGCGCGGTGAGCAGCGCGGCGCGGCGGACCTCTTCCAGCGCGTTGTCCGTCATCGCCAGCGCCCCGAGACGCTGCAGCGGCACCGTCGCGTCCCACGGCTCCGGAAGGAACCCCAGCAGCGTGAATTCGATCGGCGGATTGCTCCGCGCCTCGCGAATCCGCGCATTCACTCCCTGCACGAAGGCCTCGATGATCTGCCGGGCATCGGGAGCGTAGCTCGCCCACTCGAGCTCGCGATCGCCCCGGTACAACAGCAGTCGGGCGATACGATCGCGCTCCACGAACGAGGGGCCCAGCACCTCGGCGAGCCGGCCTTCGCCCGCACGCCGCCACATCTCCATTTGCCAGAGACGGTCCTGGGCGACGACGTATCCCTGGGCGAAGAACAGATCGTGAGTGGTGCGGGCGTAAATGTGGGGAACGCCCCAGCGATCGCGGCGGACTTCTACGGTGCTGTCGAGTCCCCCGATCACGATGTCCCCGTCGAGCGTCGGCAGCCGCGTCCGCGCGGAATCGAGCAGGGGATGCTGGGCTCCAAGGACCGCGGCATCGAGCCCAAGTGCAAGAATCAGCAGGCCGGCGGAGAAAGTCAGCCGCATCGGAACTCCGGGTGTGGACGTGGAGGATGGAGGAAGGCTAATCTCCGTAGCAGGCCGCCCGCCACCGGAGACAGGAAATGCGCCACGCCCCGTCCGTTCTCACGCTTGCCTTCGCGCTGCTCGCGCTCGGATGCGAGGGAGAGTTCATCCCTCCCCTGGGGACGACACCGAACACACCACCGCCGTCCCCGCCGACGCTTGCGTTCCGGGTAGGCGATCTCGGCCCGGAGCTCGTCACCGACATGTCGGTGGACCCGGCGGGCAATGTGTATCTCGCGGGCACGTTCTCGGCGAGCACCGATTTCGATCCGGGTCCCGGCACCACGGCTCTCACCAGCCTCGGGCTGACCGACGTCTTCCTCGCGAAGTTTTCCGCCGCCGGTGCCTTTCTCTGGGTCGCCCGCATCGGCGGCACCGGCGCGGAACGGATCACCAGCCTCGCGCGCGATGCCGCGGGGAATCTCTATCTCGGCGGCGCCTTCGAGGGATCTACCGATTTCGATCCGGGTACCGGATCCCAGATCCTGACCAGTCTCGGGCTCGAGGACGGATTCGTGGTCAAGCTTTCTCCCACCGGCGACGTCATCTGGAATCGCCGGATCGGCGGCCCCAACGCCGATCAAGTCACCGGCGTGGGCGTGGATGCCTCGGGCCGGACCTATGCCGTGGGCAACTTCAGCGGCAGCGCTCAAACTCTTCCCGCCCTGGGTCCCACTCTCGCGAGCAACGGCAGCGCGCAGGATGTGTTCCTGCTGGGTCTCGACGCCGCGGGCGCAGTCAGCTTCGCGTTCGCGGTCGGCGGCCCCCAGGCCGATCTGGCCAATGCCCTCGCCGTAACGACCGGCGGAACCATCGTCATTGGAGGCACATTCCGCGGAAGCGCGAGTTTCCTCGCCGGAAGCACCGCGACGCAGCTCACCGCTCAGCAAGGAGGAGACGCCTTCCTGGCCGGCTATTCCAGCGCCGGGGTGCTCCAATGGGCGCGGGCGCTCGGCGGACTGGGCGAGGAAGAGATCCGCGCCGGCGGACTCGCCGCCGACACCGAAGGCGGTGTCGTGGCCACCGGAACCTTTACCGGCACCACCGACTTCGATGGCGGAACCGCGGTCGCGAGCCGAACCAGCCTCGGCGATACCGACTGGTTCGCCGTGCGCTACAGCGGAACCGGAAGCTTTCTCTCGGCGTTCTCGGTGGGTGCTGTGCCGGCGGACCCGGCGCCCCGTCCGGCTGTGAATCCCGATGGGACGCTCCTGGTGACCGGCGGGTTCAGCGGAGCGGTGGACTTCGATCCGGGAGCGGGCTCACAGGTGATCTCGAGCTTCGGCAGCGGAGGCGCCACCGATGTCTTCACGGCGAAGTACAGCTTCGGCGGGGCACTCCAGTGGGTCAGCCGGTTCGGCGAAGGCAGCACGTCTGGTGAGCAACAGAACCGCGGCACCGCCATCGCCCCGTTTCCGACCGGCGGGGTACTCGTTGCGGGCCAGTTCTTCGGATCGCCCGACTTCGATCCCGGCACCAACGTCTTCCGGCTCACCAGCGTCGGCGGCGCCGATGGGTTCGTGGTTCTGCTCACCGCGGCGGGAGCGCTGGCCCTCACTCCCTGAGGAGGCTCAAGCTGAGCAGGAGCCGCCGCGCCGACCTCGAGAGCCGGCTGGGCCAGTCGCTCTGACCCTTGGCAGCCCGGTGGGACCCGGTTCCCTGCACCATCCGACACTTCCGCTGCAATTCTCTCGTCATGGACGGAAAGACCGCTAGTTTCTCCTGGAGCGAGCCGTCGTCGTATCGTCCAACCCCGTGAGGGATCATGTCACTGCTTCTCGCCGCCGTCACTGCAGTCGTCACGGCCTCCGGGCCGTCGGCCCCCCACCCCCAGACCGGGGCTCCTCTGGTCGTCACCCCCTCCTGGCTGGCCGCTCACCTGTCCGACAAGGGACTCCTGATCTTTCAGATCGGCGACCAGACCTCGAAGCCGGCCTACGACGAGGGCCACATTCCGGGCGCCCAGTTTCTGAATCCGTTTCAGGAGCTCTCGACCCCGCGGGTGCAGGGAGCGCTGGCGCTCGAGCTGCCGAGCCCGGAGATTCTCGATTCGGTGCTCGAATCCAAAGGCATCTCGAACGATTCGCGAATCGTCCTGTATTCGGCTCGTCAGTATTTCACTCCGACGTCCCGCGCGCTGTTTACGCTCGAGTATGCCGGTCTCGCCGGACGGGTCTCGATCCTGGACGGGGGTCTCGAGCTGTGGAAGAGTGAAGGGAATGCGGTCTCCACCGATGTGCCCGTCCCCGCTCGAGGGCGATTCACCGTCCGCCTCAATCCGGCCATCGTGGCGGACGCGGGCTTCGTGTCGGCGAACCTCGCGAGCGCCAAGGTCCGGATTCTGGACGCGCGCGACACCGCGTTCTACAACGGCCGTGAGACCCGCCAGGGACGGAATGGCCATATCGAGGGCGCGGTCAGCATGCCGTTCACCACGATGGTGGACTCGAGCGGCAGATTCCGGAGCCCGGCTGTCCTGCGGGACCAGTTTGCCGCTGCCGGGGTGCAGGCAGGACAGACCGTGGTCACCTATTGTCACATCGGCCAGCAAGCCTCCCTCGTCTGGTTTGTCGCCCGAATGCTGGGCTACGATGCCAAGATGTACGACGGATCGTTCCAGGACTGGGCCGCGCGGCCTGAGCTGCCGGTCGTGAATCCCACCGCGAAGCCGGACTGATCATGAGCGCACTTCTGCTTGCGGCGGTACTCCTGCTCCCGGCCTCCGACTCGCTGCTGGTCTCCACTGAATGGCTCGCTTCGCACCGCGCCGATCCCGACCTGGTAGTGCTCCACGTCGGCATGGAAAAGGCCGGCTATGACCGGGGCCACATTGCCGGTGCGCGATACCTCGATCCCCACCAGCTCATGAGCATGGCCGCGCCCGGCGTCGAGCTCCCTCCGGTGGCACAGATCGACTCGGTGCTGGAATCGCTCGGCATCACCGCCCGGAGCCGGATCGTGTACTACGGCGACACCTGGATGGCGCCCCGGGTCTTTCTGGCGCTCGAGTACGTGGGACTGGGCAACCGGTCCGCGCTGCTGGACGGCGGCTTCCCCGCGTGGCGCGCGGAAGGACGTCCCGTCTCTACCGAAACGCCGGCCTGGTCGCGCGGCACGCTGTCGCTCACCGGGCACCCCGAAATCCTCGCGAGCGCGGACTGGATCCGCTCCCGCCTCGACGATTCGGCGCTCGTGCTGGTCGACGGACGCTCGGCCGGGGAATATGCCGGCACCGATTCGTCCGAGCGCCTCCCGCGCTTCGGGCACATCCCCGGCGGCATGAGCCTTCCCTGGGAGGAAACCTTCACCGGCGAATCGGCGGCCCTCAACGGAACTCCGTCCCGGCTCAAGTCGCCGGAAGCGCTCCGGAAGCTGCTCGCGGCGGTGGGCGTGCGGGAAGGTCGCGACCCGGTGACCTACTGCACGGTGGGCCTCAGGGCCGCCCACCTCTACTTCGTCGCGCGGTACCTTGGCCTTCGGCCCCGGCTCTACGACGGCTCGATGAGTGAATGGAGCCGGAAGCCGGAGCTGCCCATGGTGCGCGGCTCCACACCTCGTTGAACCGGGATTCTCCGATGCCCTTCTCTGCCCGCTGGCACGCCATGGTCACCGCCTTCTCCAGCGCGGTGGTAGCGCCGGCACTGCCCGCACAGGACTCTTGCGGCGAGCGCGAGCCCCCGCCCGGACCGCTTGTCACCGCCGACTGGCTCAAGCGGCACCGCAGCGATTCGGGTCTGGTGATCCTCAATGCCGAACGGGCGCGTGCCGTGTTCGATTCGGCCCACATTCCCGGTTCGCGCTTCATCGCGTCGTCGCAGTTCACGATCAGGCAGGGCGATCTCATCACCGAGCTGCCGCCGGTCGCCCGCCTCGACTCCCTCTTCGAAGGCCTTGGCGTGGGCGACCGGGGCCGGATCGTGATCTATGGGGAGACCCTCCCGGCGACACGGCTGTTCTTTACCCTCGACTACCTCGGGCTCGGCGAGCGGGTCTCCCTGCTCAACGGTGGGCTCGAGAGCTGGAGCCGCGCCGGAGGGGCGACGACCGCCGACCCCACGCCGACGCCCGTGCGCGGCTCGCTCATCGTGCGTCCCAGGCCTGAGCTCCTGGCGGACGCGGCGTACGTGAACGCCAGGCGCAGCGATCCCGGAGTGCTGCTGCTGGACGCGCGGACCCGGCAGGAATTCGACGGGACGGTGCTCGAGGAAGCCGTCGCCAGGGCGGGGCATATCCCCGGCGCGGTCCAGCTCGACTGGACCGAGCTGATGTCGGAGGGGAAGTTTCGCGACAAGGGTGACCTCCGCCAGCTCCTGGCCGCGGCAGGCGCCACCCCGGCGCGGGAGATCATCACCTATTGTCGCGTCGGCAGCCGCGCCAGCGCGCTGTACTTCGCCGCGCGGCTCCTGGGATACTCAGTCCGTCTGTACGATGGCTCGATGAACGACTGGGCGGCGCGCGCGGAGCTCCCGGTAGCGCGGAAACCCCAGTGAAGCGATCAGGGGTCAGCGGTCAGTGATCAGTGAAGTGCCTTCCCCCTGATTCCTGACCCCTGACCTCTGATCACTCTTTGTCACCGGGCGCTGAATCGATCGAGGAACTCCCGCTCTCCCGCGGTCAGGCTCCCGATCCCTCCCGCGCTGATCTTGTCCAGAATGCGGTCCAGCTCGTCCCGGTTCACCTCGTGCAGGCCGTCGCGCTTGATGCGGCGCCAGCGATCGAGCGCTCCGGACGCCGATTCGATTTTTCGCGCGAGCGGCACCGCCTGCTTCCGGAACTTCGCCGCGCCGCTTCCCTGCCGCATCAGCTTGATGAACAGATACCCGCCCAGGAAACCGCCCAGGTGCGCGAAGTGGGCGATGCCGCCGGAGCTGGGGGAGAATCCGCCGAAGAGTGAGAGTGCCGTCATGGCCAGCACCAGGAACCGTGCCTCCACCGGCACGATTCCCCAGATCAGAATCTGGTCGCGGGGCCAGAACATCGCATATCCCAGCATGACGCCGTACACCGCGCCCGAGGCCCCGATGATGTGGGCGTAGGGCGTGAACGGAATGGAGAGAAGGGCCCCCGTAATCCCGCTCGCGAAATAGAGACCGAGGAACGACCTGCCCCCAAGCCGGGCTTCGAGTCGGGGGCCGAAGAAGAACAGCGAGAGCATGTTGAAGAAAATGTGCCCGATGCCGCCGTGCAGAAACATGTAGGTCACGAACGACCACGGCCGTATCAGCCCGAGCGCCGGCACCAGCACCAGCGGATCGGTGATGGCGGGGGCACTCAGCTGCAGAAAGAACACCGCCACGTTTGCGATGACCAGCCGGAGGACCCAGGGTGTCACGGCGTTACCGGGGCCGCCGGGGCGAGCGCAGATCCACCACGCCGGACACCAGGATGTCGCGGTAGGTGACGGAGTCTCCGCGCGCGGTCGCCGCCAGGAAGGCGGAAAGCGGCTGGAGAATCTGCGCGCTCAGGTGCCCCGGCAGGGGCTGGGGCCACTCTTCGCCGAGGCCGCCGCTCATCATCATGCCACCCCGGCCGAAGTAGCTCCGCATGATGATGCCTCCCGGCGCAGTCGGCAGATTTCGCACGTTCTCCGCATAGCGCCCGAAGTTTCCCTGACGGAAGAGGTACATCTCGACGTTGGAAACGTACATCGCCGATACGTCGCGACGAGTTTCCTTCAGGTACGCGGCGATCGCGCGCATGGCGGCCGATCCGGAGAGGTCGCCGACCACCGGAACGACTTTACCGCTTCGCTCCAGCTCCCGCACCACCCGAAACCGCTTTTCGGTCGAGAGATAGCTGACCTGACGGCCGTCGAGATCGGTCGAGAGGTACAATTGCCGTTCCGAAGGATACCCGGGGCGGGCCGCCCGCCCGAGGCTGGTATACCGCAGCTCCAGTCCTGCCGCGAAGAACTCGTTGTGAAAGCGTCGGAGCGTCTGGCGATCGAGTGGCGTGAGCGGGACGCCGTACTGCTCAACCTGACCCATCAGCCCGGTGTGATTGAGGTCGTGAAGCGCTGAATCTCCCGGGGTGCGGTCGAGGTATCCCAGGATCTGATCCAGTGGGCGACCGCTCCAGCGGTCGAGGTCGCGCGGCACCGGCCGGCCGTAGAGCAGGCAGAGATAGTCCAGGCGATTGCGCGCGGCGGTAAACATCGCCCGGAACAACAAGTGCAGGAGCATGTTGTCCCGGCGGATATCGATCAGGATCGCGATGTCGGGCTTGATCTCCGCCAGGTAGGAAAAATTCTGTTCCGGTCCCACACCCAGGTAGGCTCCCCCGTGTACCCGGAGCGTCTTGAGCGCCGGGAGCACGTGGAGATAGGAGGTCTCGTTCGAAACCAGGTTATCGCTGTCGAAGAACCCGCCCGTTTCCGACAGCCGTGCGACCAGCCGGCCGAAATCGGTGTCCTGGCGCGCGAGCGCGGCCGGCGCCGCCAGCAGGGCCAGCTGGAGGATGAGGACCAGGGAGCGCATGTGCCGCCTCACAGAATCGTCACGATCCAGTCACCCATCAAATACCCGACCACGGCGACGCCGAGGCCGACCAGAAACATGTCCAGGCCGCTGCGGAAGACGCTGCGTCCGGTAAAGAAGCTGCGAGCGGCCCCGACACCAAAGTGCGAAAGCATCGCCACCGCGAACGAAGCCCAGATCGCCCAGGGCTTGGTGCTCAGGAGCAACGGCGCCACCGGAATAAAGGCGCCGAAGGCGGTCGCGACCCCGGTCACCCACCCTTCCCGCATGGGGGTGCTGGTGGCGTCGGCGATCTTCAGCTCCTCGCGCACTTTTTCCTCGAGGGCACGCTCGGGATCCGCCATCACCGCCGTCGCCAGGTCGCCGGCTTGTCCGGCTGGAATCCCCTTTGCCTGATAGATGAGCGAGAGCTCCTCCCGCTCGAGCTCCGGCATCAGCCGGATCTCCTCCCGCTCCATCGCGATTTCGTGCTCGAACACCTCCCGTTCACTCTTCGCGGCCAGGTAGCCCGACGAACCCATCGACAGCGCATCGGCCACCATACCCGCGATTCCAGCGACGACCACGGTATGACCGACAGTGCCGAGCGCCGACTGTGCGCCGACCATGCCCGCGACCAGGCCAAAGTTGGCGGTGAGCCCGTCATTGAAGCCATACACCACGTTGCGGAGAAAGCCGCCAGCTCCGGTCTTGTGCCAGGGCTCGGCGTTCCCGCCTTTCACCAGGCCGGAGAGGCGCTCGGCATGGCCCTTCGATTCGATCGCGAGTGTGAGCGCGGTGGGACCGGCCGCTCCATCCGGAGCCTCCCGGTAGAGTTGCAGGTAGCTCTTCACCTCTCGGCCCTCTTCTTCGAGAAGGAAGGGCAGGAGGAACCGCGGTCCTATCCGCCGGCCCAGCCAGGCGGTGAATCGGGCCCGCGGGGAAGGACTGGGCTGGCCAACTTCATGGCCCTGTTCAGCGAGGAGCCGGCGCCAGACCGCGACGTGCCGGTCCTCGACTGCCGCAAGCTGAGTGTAGATCTCGGCTTTGGCGCGGTCCGGTTCCGCCAGGGCCAGCTCGCGGTACAGAAACGCGGCATCGGCTTCATCCGCGAGATGGTGCAACCAGATGTGAGGCGCCGGGGGTGACATGAGCCCAAATTTAGCGTGGCGGCTGACTTAACGAAGTTGGGCATTTGTTCCACAGTGGAACATAGATCGGTTCCGTGGTCTCTGATCACTGATTCCTGACCCTGCTCTACTGCGACTATGTTCGCTCTCCCTGCATCTTTACAGACGTGCTGACCAGGATCCTCGCGATGGATGCCTACGGGCTGGCGAACGCCGATGCCGTGGTGCCCGGTGTGAAGTCCGGAGACCCGGCTGCCCAGGAGGCGCTGTACCGCGCCTTCGAGGCGCCGGTCTACAACCTCGCGCGACGGATCTGCCGCACCACCGAGGATGCGGAGGACGTGCTGCAGGAGACGTTTTTTGAAGTGTTCCGGAGTATCGGGCGATACCGGGGCGACGGCAGCCTCTGGGGATGGATCCGGACGATTGCGTCGAGCAAGGCGCTGATGCGACTCCGGCGCAACAAGTACCGGGACACCGACGAGCTGCAGGACGATGTGACGCCGGTTCGGCGGGAGGACGCCGCCCTCCGCATGGATCTGGAATCGGCGCTGGAACGACTCTCCGAAACGGCGCGCGCGGTGGTCTGGCTGCACGACGTGGAGGGCTATACCCATGAGGAAATCGCGGGAATGATGGATCGCACGGTGAGTTTTTCGAAGTCGCAGCTGGCGCGGGCCCACAGCCGGCTTCGCCGCTGGCTGCAGGAGGAGGTGCCGGCATGACACATCTGACCATGGAGCAGCTGCTCGCGCTTCGGGAGCCCGGGCTGGAGCCTGGGGTGCAGGGATGGCGGGATCACGCCGCGGCCTGCGAGCTCTGCCGGGCGGAGCTGGATCGTCTGGATCAGCGGGTGGCGCGGTTGCGGGCCCTGCCGACGCTGGCACCGGCCCGCAACCGGTTTGCCGAAATCCGGGCCCGGGTCCGGTCCGACCGGCGGCGCCGGCAGGCGGTGGTGTTCTCGCTCTCCGGACTGGCGCTGGCCGCGACCGTCGCGCTCGCGGTGGTGCTGAATCCCGGCGCGGCCGGGACCCCGGCGCCCTCGCTGACCGATCAGCAGGAGCTCGAGGACATCATCGCGCGCTCCCAGTCGCTGGAGGGCGCCATTCAGGCCTACAACCCGGACCGGCGGGTCACCGACGGCCGCACCGCGATGGTCGCGGCTTCGCTGGAAGAGCGGCTCGCCCGGGTGGATCGTCAGCTTCAGATGGTGGATTTCGCGGATCAGAGCGTGCGCCAGCAGGAGGCGCTCCGGCTCTGGCGGGAGCGCGTGGGCCTGCTGAACGCGCTCGTGGACGTACATGCAACCCGTGCAAGAGCGGTGGGGTTCTGACCCCTGAGGAGTGATCCCATGTCGGTACGTTTGATGGTTCTGAGCGCACTTTCCGCCGTCGCGGTCCTGCCGGCCGCGGCCCTGGCCCAGGAGCGGCAGCCGGTGACCCGCCCCCGGATCCAGATCGAGGAGCAGGAG
>Ga0209481_10000830_pt1 | contig 12560 bp, 15 predicted proteins | sample SoiMetdeltSBSDD3_FD_187598 | JGI IMG/M metagenome (GOLD analysis project Ga0209481, IMG submission 187598) | Bulk soil microbial communities from a Populus tree surrounding site in Tennessee, USA - Soil MetaG P. deltoides SBSDD3 (SPAdes) (version 2) | ecosystem: Environmental > Terrestrial >...
CCTTCCTCGACGACGAAGGACGCCTGCGGAAAACGCTCGGAGATCATACCTTTCAGCTCGTTTACTGCCTTCTCCATAGGTGGGGTAAGGGGAAAAGAGCGTTCTTGGCTCATTAGCTAACACCTCCTCTCTGCCGAACGGCGGCAACAAACGTGCGCGTGCGACGAAGCGCCCGGCTCGCTTGGGTGGCACTGACCAGCTCTGGCCGATAGTCAGCCTTATCACGCAGAATCTGGTTATCGGAGAGGACGCGCCGCAACTCAGAATCGTAGAGGTGACGCTGGTTTAGTAACACACCGACGAATTGCCCTTGCACAAACTCATGACTCCATTGCCCACGGGCGCGGATGCCCTCGGCAAGAAGCGCCGCGATCGCCGCCTGGAAGCAGCCATAGTAGCATCGGTTGGTGCAGCTATTGTATCGGCCGTTGGCGAATTCGCTTTCTGCGGTCTGTAAACTCTCGGCTGCCTTTGCTAAATAAATTGTTATATCCTGTTCCATGTGTTTGCATTATACCAGTTAGGAGCAAGTGTCAGAATCACCAAAAAAGCAACCATAGCCCCTCTTCCTCTTTCCGATAAGAAGGGGTTATGGGAAAAAGGGTCGTCGGGTTCTTGCTAATAAAGCCAAGGATTTTAAGACAAAACGCCACCCCAGAACTATTTTCTGTACATCCACCCCAATGAAGCGTAGAACGCTACCCATCTGACGCTCGCGCTGAGTGGTTACTTTCAGACCAAAGAAAGAGGCGAGAATGTTAGTACCAACGCTTCGAGAATGGTTTAGTAATATGGTTTCTTTTCGCTATCCAGAAGAACGGGCATTGAGAACTTTTGTTTTCGCCTGTGCAACCGCCACCGCCTTGATATTGATGGTTGACCTAGGAGAGGCTGCGCGGGGCGAAATCTGCTATTCCACTCCCGTGCTGGCATCGCAGACTAATCCGCTTACGAACACTACAGCGTTTACCTGTCCAACGCTTGGCGCAGTCACGATTCCGCAGATCTACCAGGTCGGGTGGCGAGTAATTCAGTTGGCGCCAGTAATAGTCATGGAGGACCCGACTAATCCGCTCAATAACCAGGCAGCGTGGATGGTGCTCATCGAGGGTCCCTAGAGAGAAGTTGGAGCAGGATTAATCACCTGAGACATTGCCTTGCGAGAGCGCGGAGCCCTCTCTAGGCTGTGCCAGTATACAGAGGAGGGATGTGAGATGAAGGCACAAATATCTGACTTTTCCGTGTAGGGATAGATACCGTCATATGCGCCAGCGGATAATGTAAGTTGGCTCCAAAACGCGGTTGTCCTCAAACCACAAAAGGAGGGTGGCATGTTGACTTTCGGACTTGGACGAGGTATTAGCCTAACCGCACTGGCTGCACTCTTCCTTCTGCAAACTTTGAAATTCTTATACAACAAGAGATTGGTTATTCGCATATTAATTAGTCGCTGGCGCGAAATTCGGGCGTGCAACGGCAACGCTTGTGGAGCGTCAAAGGGTCAGAACTTCCATGATAGTCTCTTGGATCTCAGATTCTTGATCGTTGCTACTGACCCTAAGGCACCAATTTACTGACACTTAATTTCGCGCCAGCGACTAACTATGAGCGACTGGGTAGAGGCATTGGCCTATGGGTTAAATCCCGCACAGGCGGATTCCCCTGGGGTTGTCCAGGTGGAGGGCAACAATTGGTTGAAAGACAGCGGCGACAGTTGGTTAAAAGACAACGGCGTGTATATCGATACCCCTGATGGTGTCCCTGTATGTTGGCCTCCATACACCGGTGATACGTGCGGCGGGCAGAAGCCTGTTATTCAAGGCGTGTCGGATAAGTGGCAATGTGTTGAGCTTGTTCAGCGGTTGTACCATTGGAAAGGGTGGTATGATAGACACGATAACAACAATGGAATATTTGTTGGCGTGCCTATAGCCGCAGATATTTATACCAATGCGATAGCTTTAGGGTTTGAGCGATACGCCAACGGATCAATCACGCATTTTATGCCAGGCGATATGATCGTCCATAGCGCCAACGAATCGGGTACCGAAGGGGCGGGGCATGTATCGGTAATCGACATCATTGACGGCTCCACAATTAACGTCATGGAGCAGAACCGGATTAGGACTGGACAAGCGGTCTATCAATTGGATTTGGTTAATCACTCGATTTCCCGCATATCTCCTGACAGAACCGGTAGCTCGCTTATTCAGGGAGTGGTGCATTCGCCCCGGAACAACAAGCTTTTCGTAAGAGAGTCAGACTTTGACGAATGGTGCGTGAGGCAGGGTGCGGATGAGGCAAGACTTATAAACGGCAATGCTTCGAATGCTTATTCGTGGGCCTGCTACAAGGGCGGCGCTCTTGCTCCTCAGCCCTGGATCAATATGACGGCACTGTGCCAGGACAAACACGGACAAAGCTATGTCGACTTCCTGGGGGATTATTACGATCCGTGGGCTTGGGCGTGCTATGGCCCGGTTGAATACCTGGGAGGACTCAATCTCAATCAGTATTGCGCGAAGCCTGAGCACGGTTCTGGCAGCCTGAGCCTGTCGGGAAGTACCGTTGATGACTGGTACTGTACGGCTTCAAACGGCACGCCTCATCGTATCCGTACTGACTCTGCCTCCTATGTCGGGGATTTTTCAATGACTCAGGCATGCAAGGAGCAGTATAACCTGCCGGTAGTCTACTCCCGGGTAGCGAATTATGGCGATGCCACTTCTGTCCAGTGCTGGGGGATAAGGGAGGCCCCATCAATACCTAAAACCCCCTCAGATATCAGCCTCGCAATGTCGTCCGGTGGTACGGGTATCGGTGTGACTTGGAAGGACAACTCCGACAACGAAGCGGGGTTCGACATCTTCAGCAGCGTTAAGCAGCAGGATACCTACTACGGCCTTAGACATACTCTGGTAAGACCGAATCAGACATTCCTTAGCTCTGATTACGGCTTCAAGCATGATCAGAACTGGCGGATATTGCCTGGGCAGAACGTGTGCTTTCAGATAAGCGCATATAACGCTGCCGGAAGCTCCCTGCCGACACCATGGAAATGCATGATAGTGCCATAGTTTCCTTCCTGAGGAAAAAGCAAATTTCAGAGGTTAGGCAAACAGCAGGGCGTAAATCCCTTATTGATCGGTTAATTTGAAAGTTGACAGGATTTGACACGATAAGGGAAATATTTCTCTGTTTAATTCAATGTTATATAGCACATTATCCTTAATAAAGGAATAGAGGATTATTACATAATTATTAACGAATGTTATTACCGCTGGTTGGTTGAGAATGTTAAGTTGTCTGTATGTCACTCCTCCTTCCATATATTCACCTTTGGTTTCATAAACTTTTTTTAGTAAATCTTTATAGGAGTTAAATTCTTCGGGATAGTTTGCTAATGTTGCTATGCTTAAGTCAAAAGCAACAATCCATCTACCATGAACAGGGTTCCAATTAATATCATTAGGGTCTTTAATATCAATACCGTCATTGGAATCGAAAGGTGTGCCAGTTATAAAGTTGAAGTGTGCATTTGCTTCTGTAGGATATTTATATGAATAATGGTATTTTGTATTCGTATACGTTTTCCAGTCAGCGGTTTCCGCATTATGACCAGTCAATGTACAGGTTGGTATTTTTTCTGCACTTAAAGGAGTTGTAGGTAGTGGAGACAGATAAGGAGCATATTGATCATAATAAGGTTGGGTAATCGTTGCCGAGATTTTTGCTTGCGGTGTTGGCGAGGGTAGCGATAGAGGGTTGAGCTGGTTATTTCTCCTTCCCAGTAAGTACCCGCCTGTTCCAGCAACGGCAGCCGTCAGGAGAATAGCGAGAATCAATGTAATGGGTTTGCTCAATTTGGAAGTGTGAGGTGGCTGGCGGAGAGCGGCCGGTTGGTCAGGAAAATCAGTGTTGTGATACATACATCTATGATTGCACAGCCTTAGCAGGCACCGTTTCGATTAGCCTCCCTCCTCAAGCTCTTTTGGGGCTTGACAGCCTCTCTTTGGAACGGTGGATATTCTTCTCTCGTGGCCGGAATTCCCCTTCAATTCTGGTTTTGGCAGTCCCATAAACCCCACCGTTAGTGTCGTGCTCCTCTTTCCGATAGTCTGCCTCTTCGGTTCCGATAATCCGTCTTCCCGGTACCCCTCCCTCCCTGTCTCACACCACACCACGTTCGCATTTCGTTGAGGAGCGCCAGGCCATGCGCTCCATAAGCCGGCTTATCAGAAGTCGTGCAGAGGGCAGAGACGAGACGTGGCAGGTTCATCGAATGACCTCATTGGCCTGGAAGAGGAGCATGGGAGGAATCGTGAGGCCGAGCGCCTGAGCGGTCTTGAGGTTAATGACCAGCCCGAATTGCATGGGCCGCTCTATGGGGAGGTCGCCTGGCTGGGCACCTTTGAGAATCTTATCCACGTAGACGGCGGCGCGCCGGAACAGCTCGAACAAGTTCGGCCCGTAGCTCATCAGCCCCCGCGCCGCCGGAAACTCCCTGAACATGGCAATCCCCGGCAAGCGGCTCGTGAAGGCGAGCTGAGCGATCCGTGGGAAATGGTCACCGAAGATCGGGGACTGCAACACGGTCAGGGCTCCCGCGTGTCCCCTGGTGGCAGCTCCAAATGCCTCCTCGAACTCGTCGGGACCTCGCAGCTCCAGAATGTGCAGCGGCACACGCAACGCCTGGGCAGCCACCTCCATCGCTTTGCGTGGCACCAAATCGGTGGCGCCATCCCAGAGGACGGCCACACGGGTGAGGTCGGGGACGACCTCCCTGAGCAGCTCCAGCCATTTCCCGTTGAACTCTGGCAGATCAAGGAACAAACCTGTTACGTTCGCGCCCGGCTGCGCCAAGCTGGCAGCGAGCCCACTGGTCACAGGGTCCGTTTCCATGTCCACCGCCACAATGGGGATCGTCTGCGTCGCATGCCTGGCACTCCGGACCGCTGTCGAACTGACCGCAAGAATCACCTGCACTTGCAGTTGGACCAGCTCAGCCGCTAAGTCGTGGAGCCGCTCTTCCTGCCCGTCCCCCCATCGGTACTCCATAATAATGTTCTGTCCCTCCACATACCCGAGGTCTCGCAGCCCCTGCCGAAAGCCGTCGAGGGGCGCAGAGGGGACTGGGCCTGCCCTGGGATTGAGGACACCGATGCGAGGGACTGACATCGGTCGCTGCGCGACACCAGTGAGCGGTGCCAAGAGAAGACCAAGGGCGAGGGTGACGAAGAGGCAGACCGTGGGGCGCGGCATGGGGGTCTCCTAAGGGTGAGCCGCAGAAAGCCTGTCGCACAGAGCGTGGGGGCGAGTGTAGAGCGAGGACGAGGAGGTGTCAACGCGGCTGGTGCGCCAAGCGGAAGGACACGTCCGTGCCAGCGCAGGCAACAGCGCTAAGGCCACAGGATGCGCAAGAAAACGCCCGGATACTGTTGGTCAACCCCAAAGTGCCGCAAATCATGCTGCCCATAGGCCGTCGTTGCAGGCCCAAAAGCGTAGAGAATTTGGCACAGTGACAGCAGCCGTGTGGCATGGAAAGAGAATGACCAACAGTATCCGCCCGTTTGGTGGACAGTCTCTAGTACCGCCATATTCTCAGCACCGCATACACAAAAACCCAATACAACAATCAATGCCAGGTTGGCTGTGTGTCGGGAGGTTTCTGCACTATGCTGACCACCCATGGGGAGCCCCGTGTTATCATCGGTCCTGTAGCAGACCGCGACGGCGGCTCTGCGGGGACAGCGCGACGCGCAGTAGGAGTGGCACGGGCGAGAGAGCTCCCACCCAATCTCGAAAGGGAACATACTGAAAAAATTCACGGCCCTCTGATCGCCGACACGAGATCGTGTGAGGCGTCCCGGGTAGTATAGGTGCCCTCTTATGCGTCGTACGAAAAATTGGATTGACGCTTGGTCATTGCCCAATATAGCATTCTGAGCCCCGTAGCACGGATAGGGGTCGTTTCATAGAGTAGACGTGAGACAGTCTTCGAGAGAGCTGGAGAAAAACTCCAACTTGCACAGGGAGGGATCACCCATGCGATGCACACCGCACCATCTGGCCATCACTGTCGTTGCCTTGTGCCTGGGCTTTGGGACGGTGCTCCAGGCCGGGGCGCACGAGGGCCCCACCAGAGCCGACGGGCTTGGCGATGTGCAGTTCGCGGTGTCCTGTACAGACGCCGCCCAGGCCAAATTCCACCGCGCCATGGCGCTCTACCACTCCTTCGACTGGCCACGGGGGAAAGCGGCGTTCGAGGAGATTGCCAGCCTCGATGCGCGCTGTGGCATGGCGTCTTGGGGCCTGGCCATGGTCGCGGCCGATAATCCCTTTGGCTGGCCGATCTCGTTGAAGCTCAAGGAGGGTGCCGAGGCGATCCAGAAAGCCCAGGACACCGGTGCCACCACGCCGCGTGAGCGCGACTACATCGCAGCGCTCGCGGTGCTCTATAAAGACCACGAGACGGTGCCGCACCGCCAGCGCGCCCTGGCCTATGAGCAGGCGATGGAAAAGCTCGCGGCCACGTATCCCGACGACGTCGAAGCGAAAATCCTCTCGGCGCTGGTGATCAGCGCCAACCACGACCTCAACGACAAGACCTTTGCGCGCCCGCTCAAGGCCGCAGCACTGCTGGAGCCCCTGTTCGCCGCCTATCCCCAGCATCCCGGCGTGGCGCACTACCTGATCCACAGCTACGACTATCCGCCCATCGCGCAGAAGGGGTTGGAGGCGGCGAAGCGCTATGCCAGCATCGCGCCCGATGCGTCGCACGCGCACCATATGCCTTCGCACATCTTCACCCGCGTCGGCTTCTGGCGCGAATCAGTGGCCTCGAACCAGGCGAGCGTGGCCGCCGCCAAAGGCGATGCGCTGTACACGCTGCACGGCTGGGATTACATGGCGTATGCCTACCTCCAGATGGCCAACGATGCCGCGGCCGAGAAGGTTGGGGCGGAGGCGCTGGCCCATGGTACGATGGACAATGTCAGCTTCGGCGCGGTCTTTGGGGCCGCGGCGATTCCAGCCCGGCTGGCCCTGGAGCGCGGCCACTGGGCCGAAGCGGCCACACTCGCCCTGCCGGCGAATGTCACGGCAGAGGCCTGGCAGCGTGCGCCGCAGGCCGAATCCATTCACGCCTTTGCCAGGGCGCTTGGGGCCGCACGGAGCGGCAACGCGGCTGCGGCGCGTCAGGAGATCGAGCGTCTGCACGCCCTGCACAAGGTGCTCACCGAGCGCAAGCTGGCCTACTGGGCGGAGCAAACGGAGATCCAGGCCAAGGTCGCCAGCGCCTGGGCCCTGCGCGCCGAGGGCAAGAACGAGGAGGCGCTCGCCGCCCTGCGTGCCGCCGCTGACCATGAGGATCAGACCGAGAAGCACGCCGTGACGCCCGGCCCCATCATGCCAGCGCGCGAACTCCTCGGGGACCTGCTGCTGGAGCTGGGCCGGCCCGCCGACGCCCTGCCGCAGTACGAGGCCTCCATCGCCAAGGAACCGAACCGCTTCCGCGGCCTGTACGGTGCCGGCCTGGCGGCCGAACGCGCGGGTGACCGCGCCCGGGCGCGGGCGTATTTCGAGAAGCTTGCGGCGCTCTGTGCCGAGTCCGACGGCACCAGGCCTGAGTTGGTGCAGGTGCGCCAGGCGCTGGCACAACGGTAAGGCGCCGAGGGTGGCAGTGAGAAGGGAGGATACGCGCATGCAGCGCCAACGATTCTGGCTCGGCCTCCTGCTCGTGGCCGCCGTGCTCCTCCGCAGCCCCGCCGTGCCGGCCGTGGAAAGCGACCCCCTGCCGGCACCCAGGGGCACGCCGCGCGAACAGGCGATCAGGCTATACAACGAGGGGGTCGCGCTGATGCGCGAGAAGCACTACGCCGCCGCGCAGGAGAAGTTCGAGCAGGCCCTGGGCCTCGACGAGACGCTCGCTGAGGCCCACAACAATCTGGCGTTCAGTCTGCGCCAGCAGGGGACGCACAACTTCGCGCGGTCGTTACAGCATTACAATCGCGCCCTGGAACTCAAGCCCGACCTGGCGCAAGCCTATATGTATCGCGGCGTGCTGTTCACCCAAATGGGCGATAGGACCCGCGCCCGCACCGACCACGCGCAGCTCCTGCGGCTGGACCCGGAGCTGGCCGCCAGGCTCGAACGCATTATCGCGGGCGCCGACGAGCACGATCCATACGACGGTCTGGCAGGGACGGCTGAGGGGGGCGAGCACTAACCGCCTCCCAGGCTAGAGAGATAGGACCTTTCTCCCAGTGGCCCATTCTGACACGATAGGTTGCCGTCTACGTTATATACACAAGCTCCCTCAGTGGTGCCGATAATCCCGTTTCCCGGTATCCGCCTCCCCCGTTTTGCCTCTCGACACGCAGCAGCGTGGTTCCATAGAAGTCCAGACAAGCGCTATGATCGGAGCTAATTATCTATTTTTCATAAGGTTAGCAGCATTGTCTAAAGAAAATGCTCCTTTACCATTAACACATCCCGGTGAGAGATATCCCCGTTATCTACTGACAATTATTGGTAGGGGAAATACCCGTTTTTCTTCGCCGCTTTGTGTATAGAAAGAATTGTTTCGATGGGTTTTTCTTAACAGGTGATAACAGGAATGTGATTTTGTGCAGTTTTTCGGCCGGATTATAAAATAAAATCGACACTGTAGCAGAGATACTGAGTCATGGAGAGCCCCTGCGAGCTTGATGTAACGCGTGAGTTGTTCGGTCTCGGTTTGCGGCTCGGGATTCTCGAATCATGTCCAGGGCAATGCGCCCCTCTAAACTGCTTTGACTGCGAACTCGGTAGACACTTTTTTGCATCTTGCGGTGACGGCGATTGCCCCTTTCGACGGCATTGGAGGTGGCCGGTAACAGCTTGTCATCGAGAAAGGTCAGGGCTTTGTCAAGGGTCGGCGCAAAGACTTTTTTCAAGGTGTCGCCAATCCACTTGAACCGTTTGACCCACTGACGCAGCTTCTTGAGCTTATCGAGTGCGCTCTGGGTGCGGCATCGGCGGTCAAACAGGGCATAGATGTGATCCATGATGTCCCGTAATTTGCGCAACTGAGGTAAGCCCTGCGTGATCTGCAACAGCTTCTTGCGCTCGCTGGGCTTGAGACGACGTTTGACAAAGAAGAAGCGTCCCTGAAACAAGCCACTGATCTTATCTTGAATGGTTTTGCTTTTGCGGGCCAAGCGACGCGCCATCTTATCTTTGGACGACGGTCGACCGCGTTTCAGCTTCGGCTTGGACTTGGCTAGACGGTGGCGCTCAGCCGCGACGGCACACAGGATGCCTTGGGTCAGTTCCTTGAGGACATGGAAGGTACAAATTTGATGGGGAACCTCACCAAAGACGGTGCGGATCGGCTCGGGATAGAGAGGCGAGCCATCGGTGGTGATGCCCTGGAGGAGCAAGTCGCGATTGGCCAATGCCGTCTTCAAGCGCTCGAAAAAGGCGGTGATATCGTTATGGGTGGGATCATGATCGAGGACCTCATAGAGAATCCGTTTGTAGCAGCGATTGTCGACCACTGACAGCACACAATAGGGCCCCTCGTAGAGTTCATCGGCCGCAACATAACCCGAAAACGACTCCAGCGCCCAGTCCAGAAACGCACCGTCAATTTGCCGGTGAGCCTTTTTTTCCCCCGGCTTCGACCCAGTTTTGAATGGTGCCGAAGGGCACAAACACCCGGTGGTCGCGCCATAAGTGCCAACTGGCGGGGCGATACGGCAAGCCGTCTTCGACCACGATCCGCACGGCCAAGTCGATTACTCGACGGGTATAACGACTGCCGGGCCAGGCCAAATCGGACAGATCGACATTGAAATGTTTACGGCAGTTGGAGCAATAGTGCGACGAGTAGGTAACCACGAGATCAACCGGACGACCGGCTCTCAAATCCCCCAAGTCGTGCAAGGTGCGCTGGTCGAATTTGTGACGGCCTCGATCACCGCATCGGCCACTTGGTGTAGCTGATGGCCTCGGACAATCCAGGTCTCGACATTGTTAAGGGTTGCACCAGGATAGCTACCTTGCCATCCTTCGTTATGCAGTCTTTCCATGACAGTGGCTTGAGGAGGAGGTAGCCGTGGGCACAGTCATCCAATATCCGCAACGTGATCATGATGAGCGCCATCAACGCTGGGCTCGCAGCTCACGATAGTGCTCAAAGAGGTCCGTACGTTCAAATCGATCCCAGCGTGGCTGGCGCTTATCGTTACGTTGTTGCGTGTCGTGGATGACGGCTCCCACAGCGACCTCCTTGGTCAATCCCTCGCCTTGTGATGATGATGGCTAAGGATGGCGAAGTCGCCCACACGTTTCAACCTTTGCTGCAGGTGAGTCGCTTATTTTTCTGGAGGCTCATGCAGGCCCAGTGGCCGATCCCATGATCGAGGTCGATATCCACTACCCGCCGACTCTGAACACCTGCGGTACACGATCAAACGGGGAGGATGGGGGTAACAGGCTGAGACAGACTATGCCCAGTCCCTACGCCACCAACAACTACCGCTTCATCGAATCGCTCGCGCTCTCCATCTCGTCGGCCATCTTCACAGAGGCCCCCGTGTCATCGAACCACATGATCTGCGCCTTGCCACGATTAGCGCTGCGTACCACAATGGAGTACACGGCCTTCGCTTCGAACGGCCCATGATGCCCAGCAGACGTATGCACAATCTTGACCTTGCCCACTGTATCCCCCACGTCGGGTTGTACCGCCTTTATACGCGCCAGGAAGGCATGCCATTCGTCCACGGAGTCCAGCCTGTCCTCGAGCCGTTGAGCGTTGAGCACGATGTGTGCGGGAATCGCCGGCCAGTACACGCCTTCGGTGATCACGTCGCCGGCGCTGTCCAAGGCGGCAAAGGCAAAGGAGCCTTCCACAGGGATCCCACCCAACGACCGTTCGAGGTGGGTAGTGTACCAGAGCAGCTTAGACTGCGACGGCTGTATGCCACCACTCACTGGACCGCCGCCTGCCATCGTGGTCGTCACGTGGGTGCCACTCACCTCGGCAGCCGGTACACCTGCCGCCACCAAATACGCCTGCACGAGGGCACTGTGTATATCGGGATTCTCCGTGAGAGCTCGTGGAAAGTCACTCCCCTCCTGCGTCCCTTTAGGAATCACAGGGGCGTGAGGAACAGCGAGGGTCGCGCCAGTTACTGTGTCGATCATAAAAGCTCCTTTGGCCCCCACGATGCGCTTGTATGGCCCTTCGGCTTCGTGACGCTCGCTTGCACCTACATTGAAGCGCGACTTTTCGATCCTGTGCTCATACTGTGCGCCCTCCATGGTGACCGTCAGGGCCTCTGACTGCAGCTCTGGCGGGGCAGCCATCAGTGGCCCCATATTCCAGATGCCGAGAACAAGTAGAAAACCCATGCTCGCCATGTGTAGTTTCATAACTGGTCTCCCTCCTTTAAGGATGAATAGATTCACGGCAGGATGAAGGGGTGGTTGTTACAGTCGTAGTTGCAGGTGTAGAGCCAAGACACCCAGCCCCGCCCAATCCCGTCGTTGGCTGGGTCCTGTAGTTGCACCCACGTCTCAGTCCTATTGGCCCATTCAGCGCGCGCTTGGTTGACCTCAACTGAAATCGCGATATGTGCGCCGCATCCCATAATGCCATGATTGCCGCCGCCGAACGCGCACGAACTCCCACCCGTGACCGAGTTGATAGAGTCAGTCCACGATGGTCCTATGGCAGAGTTCACGTTCGCCACGTAGCGGTCAGCGAAGGCACGCCCGCGGTTCGCCACGTCTACTGTATCAGAGCCCACTCGCGTAGGCATAATGAGCGCAATGGTTGAGATGCCCGCGAAGGCGTTGAGCAACTCCGGTATGTATAGGTCGGGCGTAATGCCGCAGCTGTTGTCAATGACAGCAAAGTTGATACCACCGTTCGTACCAGCGCCGGCCCATGATCCCGCGGACGGATCTTCGCCCCATCGGACGCCATTCGTAGAATAGTTGACGTTCTGGCAGGAGGTGCCGGTACTATCCACAACAATGTTCCGCGGACGCGAGTATACACAGCGCCCCTGCAGCGGGCTGTCCGTATGCCTGAGGCACCGCTTCTGGAGACCGCTGATATCCGGGCAGCCCGCTGTCGAGGTGCATACCGTGCCGGTTTGATCGTCACAGGTGCCGTGCCCACTGAAGTAGGCGATGGCGTCGCCGGGACGATCAAAGTTGAACGTATCAGATCCGCCCGACACGACCTCGGGATCCGTGAAGTCTGTGGGGAACACCCCGCTGTCCGTGAATCGCACACCGGCCGTGTACCCGGGGATCGAGAGCATGCGGTTGCGAAAGTTGTCGACGTTGGCGATGTTGTTTGAGAGCGGGCCGCACGAGTAGTTGTCAACAGCCTCGATGGTAATGCCGGTCTCTGCTGCCCAGACTGACACCAGACCGACGTATAGCACGGCGGCAATGAGGCCGCTGAGGATCAGTGTCTTCTGTAATTGCATAGTCCTTCTCCTTTGGATGGCACACCGGACTATTCCGGCAGAGCTCTAGATAGTCGCTGGCGCGAAATT
>Ga0209481_10000836_pt1 | contig 12509 bp, 15 predicted proteins | sample SoiMetdeltSBSDD3_FD_187598 | JGI IMG/M metagenome (GOLD analysis project Ga0209481, IMG submission 187598) | Bulk soil microbial communities from a Populus tree surrounding site in Tennessee, USA - Soil MetaG P. deltoides SBSDD3 (SPAdes) (version 2) | ecosystem: Environmental > Terrestrial >...
CACTCCCCCCGCGTGCTTGTGCCCAAGGTCGAGTTCGTCTCGGCGACCGGCGATCCGGCGGCGCTGGTCACGGGCAAAGCGGTGTTCTCGTGGCACAAGCCCAAGCGGCGCTTTCGCCTTGAGAGCGTGCACGAGGAGGGCGACATCCGCGCCGACACGGGTTTTTCTTTCGATGCCCCGCCAAAAATCCCGGTAACGGCGCCGCCCAGCGGAGAAGAACTGGCCCTGCTGCGCGGGCCCGTGGCGAAAGCCATCGCCGCCGATTACCCCGATTTCGCGAAACGCGTGTGGGGAATACACTAAGGTCATGAACGCGCCCGAGAAGCTCAACCAGTACGATCGCGAAGCGCGCGCGGTGGGCAACATCGTCCACCTCGAGCACTTCAATGTGTGCATTCCCGACCAGCGGCTGGCGACGCTTTTCTATGTCGTCGCCCTCGGCGGCACGCGCGATCCCTATCTCTTCATGGGCCTCGAGAACATGTGGGTGAACTACGGCCGCACCCAGGTCCACCTGCCGAGCCGCGCCGTGCCGCCGCGCACCGAAGTGCTGCGCGGCACCGTCGGCTTCGTAGTGCCGAGCCTGGCCGAGCTGAAAAAGCGCCTGGAGTTCGCGGGCGCCGAGATGAAGCGCGTTGTGCCGGAAGCGAAGACAAAGTTCTCGTGGCAGGTGAAAGACGGCGTTATCGAGGCGACGTGCCCTTGGGGAAACCGTGTGCGCTGCCATGCGCCTTCGCCGCAGTTCGGCAACACCGAGCTTGGGCTGGTCTATGTGGAGTTCGACGTGCCGCCCGGCACAGCGGACGGCATCGCGCGCTTCTACAAGGAAGTCATGCGCGCACCGGCGAAGGCCGAAGGCGGCCGCGCTACTGTCGGCATTGGGCGAAACCAGTTTCTGTACTTCACCGAGACGACGCAGCCGCTGCCCGAGTACGACAACCACCACATCCAGGTCTACATCGCCGATTTCGGCGCGCCGTACCAGTGGCTCAAGGAGCGCGACCTCATCACGATGGAAACCGACGCGGACGAGTGGCGCTTCCAGTGGATCGTCGACCCGCGCGACGCCCGCAAGCTGTTCCAGATCGAGCACGAGGTGCGCAGCATGAAGCACCGCCTGTTCAACCGGCCCCTCGTGAACCGCAACCACGGCATTACCAACATGACCTACGTCGCCGGGCACGACGCATTCCGGGGTACTTACTAGGCGACTACTCGATCACTCGGTCGGCGCGCACGAGCACCGACTGCGAGATCTTGACGCCGAGGGCCCGCGCGGTGCGCAAGTTGACGACGAGCTCGATCGAGCGCGGCTCTTCCACCGGCAACTCGCCCGGCGGTGTGCCGCGCAGAATGCGGTCGACGTAGGAAGCCAGCCGAACGTAGATGTCGCGCAGGTTCGGCCCATAGTTCAGAAGCAGCCCGCTGTCGGCGAAAGAAGACCATCCGGAAACCGAAGGCAGGCGCGCTACGGCGGCGAGCTGCGAAATGAGCTCGCGGTTGCGATACATGATGGCGTCGGGAAAAACCACGAGCGCATCGCATTTCGCTTCGCGGATGGCCGCGAACGCCTTCTCGATTTCGCCCGGCGCGAAGATCGGGAAGTAAGCGACGTTGAGTCCGAGCTCGGCCGCGGCCTTTTCGGAGGCGCGGCGCTCTTCCGGCTCGCCCGGGTGCTGCGGGCGCGCAAGGATGCCGATGCGCTGCACGCCCGGCAGCGCCTCCTTGAGGAACTCGATGCGCTTGCCGACGAGCGCGCTCGCGAGATAGGTAATGCCGGTAAAGCTGGTTTCCGGCCGCGCGAGCCGCTTCACGAGTTTGGCTTCGATCGGATCGCCGCTGAAGCCGAACACCACCGGCACCGAGGCCTTCGCAAAATCCCGCATGCCGATCGTGGCGAACTCGTGCGTGACGACGAGCTCGGGTTTCGCCGCCATGACTTCGGGCACTACGGATGCGAAATCGTCGGGGTATTTGGCCGATGCGAAGCGCAGGATCCTCAGGTTGCGTCCTTCTTCCCAGCCGGCCTGCTTCAGCCCCGCCTGGAGGCTCGCGAGGTAGGGACGGAAATCGTCGGGACCGCCGATGCCGTACCACGCGATCGTGCGCTGCGATTGAGCGCGCAGCATGGCCGGCGCGAGAGCCAGCGCGGTGAGGAACGCCCTGCGCGCAACCTTCATCGAGCTAGCGTAGCGGAATCGCGCCGAGCTTGGCCGCAAGCTCGACAAAATCCGTCGCTGGCAGATCGACGCAATCCGCATCGGCCGCGAGGTCGGTGGTCTGTCCCGGGCCGTGCTCCGTCGGTCGCGCCACGAAGGCGGTTCTCATTCCCTGCGCTTTCGCCGCTCGCAGATCGTTGTTGTGCGCGGCGACCATCATCACGGAAGCCGGCGCGAGGCCGAGCTGGCGGCAGGAATTGCGATAGGCATCCGGCATGGGCTTGTAGGCGCGCGCGGTCTCGGCGCCGAGGATGCAGTCCCAGGGAAGTCCGGCGCGCTTCGCGAGGTTCACCATGAGAGCGATGTTGCCGTTCGAGCAAGGCGCGATGATGTACCGGGTTTTCAGGCGACGCAGGCCCTCGATGACATCCGGCCAGGGATCGAGGCGATGCCACGCGCGATTCATGTGATCGAGATCCGCTTCGCTCAATCCGCGGATACCGTAGCGCGCGACAACCTTGTCGAGGCTCTCGCGGTGCAGGTCGTCGAGGATGGTGAACGGTCGGCGGCCCGAGCGTACCTCCTCCATGGACGGCTGGTAGAGCTTGCGCCATTCGACGGCGAACTCGAGCCAGTCGACGCCGGCGATGCGCTTTTGCGTGGCGAATTGCGCCAGGTCGCGGCTGACGCTGGTACGCCAGTCGACGACGGTGCCAAAGACGTCGAACAGGCAGGCGCGGATCTCCATCGTTCGGCTAGTATGCATCGGCGTGAAGGTTTGCATCGTATCGGACAGCCACGACCGCGCCGATCCGCTCGCGAGCGCGGTGCGCCAGGCGGCCGCGCAGGGCGCCGAAGCGGTTATCCATTGCGGCGACGTGATCGGGACGCAAACGCTGCGCGGCGCACTGAGCGCCGGCCTGACGATGCATGTCATCCACGGCAATAATCTCGGCGACCCGGTTTCGCTTGCCCGCTGGGCGCGCGAGAGCAACGGCAAGCTTCACTATCACGGCCCGGACGCGCGGCTCGAGCTCGGCGGACGCAAGGTATTCGTAGTTCACTACCCGGAGTACGGCTATGCGATGGCGTGCACCGGCGACTGGGACCTGGTGTGCTGCGGCCACTCGCATCATGCCGGCGTGGAGCAGGTGGCGAATGTGAAGGGCAACAAGACCTGGCTGGTGAATCCCGGCACGGTGGCGGGCCTCGCGGCGCCTTCGACCTGGGTGCTCGCCGACCTCGCGGCGATGCGCTTCGATACGCGCTTTCTATAGCGGCATAGCCGTTTTTTGGGGCGGCGCCTGGCTCGCGCCCCTACAATGCGCCGCCAGGAGGGACGATGCTCTCGATCAATCCATTTGCCGCGCTGTCGGCGTCCATACCGCCTGCCGTGATGCAGGCGTTCGTCGTGCTAATGATGCTCCTTGTTGCGGCGGGGACGCTGTTCGACATCGTGCACAAGGGCAGCGCGAAGTACTTCTTCAGCAACTGGCGCAAGTCCAAGCGATCCCGCGAAATCGGCGGAAGTGAGCTGATTTCGATCGCGGCCAAGACCGTGGTGGTGGATGTGCTCGCCTCCGGCGAGTTCTGCAATGCGAAGCGCCGTTTCGCGCATCTCCTTACCATGTACGGCTTCGTGCTGCACGTGGTCTCGACCGTGGTGATGGTGTTCAACCCCCAGGCCGACACCGTGTGGGCGCACCTGTGGTGGATTGGCGGCCTGATGGTCCTCGCGGGCGGCTACTGGTTTTGGTTCTTCATCCGCGTGGACGTCGCCGCGGAGGGCCGCTCGCCGTTCCGGCTGATGCGGGCGGATCTCTTCGTCGTGTCGCTCCTTGCCAGCGTGACGCTCGGCCTGCTCTGGGCCTGGCTCGGCGGCATGGTGCTCTTCACGCTGTACATCCTCGCCACGACGGTGCTATTTGGCGGGGTGCCTTGGTCCAAGTTCGCGCACATGTTCTTCAAGCCGGCGGCGGCGTTGGAGAAGAGAATGTCGCACGCCGATGGCACGGCCGAGAATCTGCCGACGCAAAGCCGCGACGATCCCGAGCAGCAGAAAAGACACTCGATGGAACTGCTGCGCAACGCTCCCATGGACATGGGGCTCGGCATCAAGCGCGAAGCACCGCGCCACTACTAGAAGGGAGCGAGCTCATGCCGACGTTCGTTTACATGACCCGGTGCGACGGATGCGGACACTGCGTCGATATCTGCCCCTCGGACATCATGCACATCGACGAGACCTATCGTCGCGCCTACAACATCGAGCCGAACATGTGCTGGGAGTGCTACTCCTGCGTGAAGGCTTGCCCGCAGCATGCGATCGATGTGCGCGGATATGCCGACTTCGCCCCGCTCGGCCACAGCGTTCGCGTCGACCGCGACGAACAGAGAGGCACGATCGCCTGGCGGATCAAGTTCAGGAACGGCACGGAAAAGAACTTCCTTTCGCCGATTACCACCAAGCCGTGGGGGACGGCGATCCCCCAGCTCAAAGACGTTCCCGGACCCAGCCAAGAAATGCGCGCGAGCCAGCTCCTGTACAACGAGCCGAAGTGGATCCGCATGGATGACGGCGGCCTGCGCACGCTCAAGGACGCCGGCTTGAAGCTCAAGAAAGGCGTGTACTACTGATGGCCTACAAAACGATCATCGAAGAGGGCATCGACATCCTGGTCGTTGGCGCTGGCCTTGGCGGCACGGGTGCCGCTTGGGAGGCGAGATTCTGGGGGCAGGACAAGAAGATCGTCATTGCCGAAAAGGCCAACATCGATCGCTCGGGGGCGGTCGCGCAGGGCCTGTACGCCATCAACTGCTACATGGGCACGCGCTGGGGCGAGAATAATCCCGAGGACCACGTCCGCTACGCGCGCATCGACCTGATGGGGCTCGTGCGCGAAGACCTCCTTTTCGACATGGCCCGTCACGTCGACTCGACGGTGCACCAGTTCGAGGAGTGGGGCCTGCCCATCATGAAGAACCCGAAGACCGGGCGCTATCTTCGCGAAGGGCGATGGCAGATCATGATTCACGGCGAGTCCTACAAGCCCATCGTCGCCGAGGCCGCCAAGAAATCGGCGGACAAAGTCTTCAACCGCATCTGCGTCACGCACCTGCTGATGGACGAAGCGAAGCCGAATCGCGTGGCCGGTGCCGTTGGGTTCAACGTGCGCACGGGCAACTACCACGTCTTCAAATCGAAGACCGTGATCTGCGGCGCGGGCGGCGCCTCCAACATCTTCAAGCCGCGCTCGACCGGCGAAGGCGCCGGCCGCACCTGGTATGCGCCCTGGTCGTCCGCGTCCGCCTACGGCCTCATGATCAACGCCGGCGCCAAGATGACGCAGATGGAGAATCGCATCGTGCTGGCGCGCTTCAAGGACGGCTACGGCCCGGTCGGCGCGTACTTCCTGCACCTGAAGACCTACACGCAGAACGGCCTGGGCGAGGAATACGAGTCCAAGTGGTGGCCCGCACTCCAGAAGATGGTCGGCAAGGAATATCTCGATCCGGAAGCATCGCACCTGACGCACCGGCCGATCCCGACCTGCTTGCGCAACCATTGCATCATCAGTGAAGTGAACGCCGGGCGCGGACCCATTCACATGGTGACCATGCGCGCCTTCCAGGATCCTCACCTGGAAGAGGTCGGCTGGGAAAACTTCCTCGGCATGACCGTCGGCCAGGCGGTGCTGTGGGCCGCGACCGACGTGGACCCCAAGAACGAGAATCCGGAGCTCACCACGTCCGAGCCGTACGTCATGGGCTCGCACGCGACCTGCTCGGGCGCCTGGTGCTCGGGTCCGGAGGACCTTTCTCCGCCCGAGTATTTCTGGGGCTACAACCGCATGACGACGGTCGAAGGCCTGTTCGGCGCCGGCGACGCGGTCGGCGGCACGCCGCACGCGTTCTCATCCGGTTCCTTCACCGAAGGCCGCCTCGCCGCCAAGGCCGCCTGCAAGTACATCGACGACGGAAAAGGCGAAGGCATCGTCGTATCCGACGCGCAGATCGAGCGCCGCAGGAACGAGATCTACAAGCCCCTGGAGCATTACAGGGTCTATCGCAACGCGGTCGTAGCGGGCAGCGTCAACCCGCACTTCATCAACCCGCAGCAGGGGCTCGACCGCCTGCAGAAGCTCATGGACGAGTATTGCGGCGGCTACACCGTCGGCTACATGACCAACGAGAAGCTTCTCAACATCTGCCTCAAGAAGCTCAAGGTCATGGAGGAAGATCTCGAGAACATCGCCGCCAAGGATCTTCACGAGCTGTTGCGCGCGTGGGAGCTGAAGCACCGTCACCGTGCCGCCGAGTGCGTCACGCAACACACCCTATTCCGCAAGGAAACGCGCTGGCCGGGCTACTACTACCGCGGCGACGTCATGAAAGTGGACGACGAGAACTGGCACGTGCTGACCGTTTCGCGCCGCGACCCGGAAACGGGCGAATACATCATGGAGAAGGCGCCCTGCTATCACCTAGTGGCCGACGAAGAGGTGACGGCGAGCAGCCCCGCCCGGGAGCAGAAGCTCCCGGCGTGAACATCGTTGAAAGGACCGATGAGGAGATACGCGCCGTGGCCGATCCTTTGTGGCGCGACCTCGTCAAGTATTCGAACGAAGGCAAGTACGGCGAATTCGCAAAGCACTTTTCGAGCTCCCTGGCGCTCGCCATGGATCAGGTCGTTGCGGGTCACCAGTTCGCCAACAGCGAGCTGGCGAGAAGCCTGTCCGAGGAAATCGACCCGCTCGGCATCATCCGCCGGGGCGAGCACGTGACGGTTCTTTACCGGCAGCGCAGCATCAAGAAGCCGGGCGAGTGGCTCGGCCGGCTTGTCCTGGGCTATGAGAACGGAAAGGTCAGGATTTTCGGTGCATCGATCTTCTGAGACCATCCGCGACGGCAAGTTCGTCGAACTCACCTACAAGGTGACCGACAGGAAGTCGGGGCACGTCCTCACCCAGGTCGAATTTCCGCTCGGTTTTGTCCACGGGCACAATGAAATCCTGGCCCCTTTCGTCCACAAGGAGCTCGAGGGCAAGTCCGCCGGCGACCTCATCGAAGTGCCGATCGACGGCAATCGCATCTTCGGCCGCAGGGACGAGTCGCTGGTGTTCACCGATCACATCGAGAACGTCCCCGAGGAGTACCGGAGAGTCGGCACCTCCATCCTCATGGAGAACGAGAAGGGGCAGACCCGCAGCTTCCTCGTGACGCGCGTGACCGACGAGACGCTGACGGTCGATGGCAACAATCCGCTTTGCGGCCGGGAGGTCGTCTTTACGCTCGAGATACTGACGGTGCGTGACGCAACTGACGAAGAAACAAGAGCGGGCGGGGCGATCGTCGCGGGCGCGGATATCGACCCATCGCGCATAAGACCTATCTGAGAGGTGACGGATGAGCGAGGAAAAGAAACCCACCACTAAAGTACCCGACGGCCATGCGCGTTTTCTGACGACGCGTCAGTTGCCGCCGAACGAGAAGGGGTTTGTCGGTTACGAAACCGTATGGGAACCGTTCCAGAAGGAAATCGAGTACAAGACCCCGAAACAGCCGTAGGCGCCTTTCATCTCCGTCGTGAATTCTTCGCTTTTCGCCGCCCGCGGCGTGCGCCTGTCTTTGAAAACCTGCGGTCGGGCTACTGCGCGAGCAGTGCCTTGATCTGCTGGGCGACGATTGCGTGCACCGCTCGTGTGGGGTGCGCGCCGTCCCAAAAGAGGTACTCATCCGGCCTCTTGCATGTGAAAGGCGGAACATTGGGTGTGATGCATGCATCCGTTACATTGGTCAGCCCGAACAGCGCCGGATCCGCGATCATGGTGTTGACCGTTCCATACAGATCGAAGCGCACGATTTCGATGCCGGAAAGGCTGTTTTCCAGCTGCGTCAGGACCAGTTCCAGGTTTGCGTTGAAAGCCTGGCTCAGCGTCTGGGCAAGTTGAACCACTTGGCCTTGGGCCCCGAGTTGCGTATCTGCAATGCGGACCGCGGGAGTCAGGCCGAAGTTCGGCGCGTTCCAGACGAGGAATTTCGTCGCTCCGGACAAATAAAGCGCAGTGATGTTTTCGGCGATGGCCTGGAGGGCTTGGTTAAGGATGACGCTTGGATCCTGGCCCTGCAGCGCACCGAATAGCGCGTCGCTTATGTCGTTGCTCCCGATCGCGATCACATACAAGGCCTCCGAAGGGGCGCTGGCGCCGAAATCCAGCAGGAAACGCTCGACCTGCTCCGCAAGGTCGATGTTCTCCTCGACGTCGCGCGCGCGCGCCCGATCCACCGCGTAATTGGTCGCGGCGGGGCTTTCACTGCGGTATGCAGGTGCGGCGTTCGCCGTAAAGCCAAGCGACCGGGCAAGCACTTGCACCCAGGGCGCGCCGTTCGTCAGGTTGTGGCCGCCCCGCGGATAGGGCGCGCTCGGCACAAGAAGAGCGTCTACTTGGTAGTCCGGCGGCGTATTGTTCGGGCGCACCACGTCCTGCTCGAAAAGACCCGCGCGGCGTTCCATTGCGAAGACGTTGCCGGTGTCCGATAGGCTGTCGCCGAAAACAACGAGGCCGATGGTGGGTCCTTGCGCCCAGGTCAGCGGGGCAAGCAGGCAGCCGAGAAGAAGAATGAGAAGGCTCCTCTTTACCGTCCACATGGTCCCTCCCGATCGCTAGTCTCGCACGGCGCGGAGTCGATCAAATTCAAGCACAACTTATTGGCGGTGTGTTGATCTTGTTAAGCGGATGCGGTTGCCCAGCTCCTCCAGCTCCAACGAGCCTGCGCCGGGAAAGTTGGGGCTCCGTCCCCGAATTCCTGACGTAGTATTCCTGGATGGCTGACCGGCGCCTCCAGGTATTCCATGCGGTAGCAAAGCACCTGTCGTTCACGAAAGCTGCGGAGACGCTGTTCATGACGCAGCCGGCGGTCACCTTCCATGTCAAGCAGCTAGAGGAGCACCTCAACACGCGGCTTTTCGACCGCGCGCAGGGACGCATCTCGCTCACGCCCGCGGGGCAGGTGGCGCTCGACTATGCCGAGCGCATTCTGCGCCTGTCGGCGGAGCTGGACACGCGCCTGAAGGAAATGAGCGGGCAGGCCGCGGGGCCGCTCCTCATCGGCGCGAGCATGACGATCGGCGAATACGTGCTGCCGCAGCTCATCGGCCAGTTCAAGGCGAGCTTCCCGACGGTGGTGCCGAATTTGTTCGTCGGCAATTCCGAGGCGGTGCAGGAGCGCGTGGCCGAACGCACGCTCGACCTGGGCTTCATCGAAAGCGGCTCGCCGCTCGCCACGCTGCAGAGCGAAGTGTGCTGCGAAGATGAGCTCCAGGTGGTCTGCGCGCCGTCGCATGCGCTGGCGAAGGAAAAGTTTGCGCTTCCGGCTGCGCTCGCGCAACACGCGTACATCGGCCGCGAGGCCGGCTCCGGGACGCGGCTGGTGATCGATCGCTACCTGGAGCAGGCGGGCGTCGCCCCGGAAGCGATGAACCGAGTGGTCGAGCTCGGCAGCCCCGAGGCGATCAAGGGCCTGGTGGCGACAGGCATGGGCTTCGCCATCATGTCGCGCGTGATCGCGGCCAAGGAGCTTCAGCTCGGCAGCCTGGTGCAAGTCCCGCTGCGCCCGCCGCTGCTGCGCAATTTCTCCGTGGTGTACGCCAAAGAGCGCTTCCACTCGAAGGTGGTGGCAGGATTCCTCGCGTTCGCCAAAAAACGTCTCGCCGGGGCGTCTATGCCAGTGCGGCTGCCAGCAGAACTGCAATCTGAATAGCGGCGAGCGCGGTGTGCAGCCGCGGCAGCGCGGGCAGGATGCGCGCATAGCAGACGATGCTCATGCCGGCGAGCGCCGCCACGCCGATCAGATTCAGGTAGTCGCCCTTGTCGAGAAAGCTGAGCCAGCCCCAGCCGGTCGGCGCGCCGGCGGCGGCCACGAACTGATCCACCGGCAGCACCCATAGCCGCGCCAACTCGCGCGGCGGAACAAGCGGTTCTACCAGCCCGGCCATGTAGACCAGGAAAGTGGCGACGAGCACGGCAAACGCGATGCGTGTTCCGATCGCGAGCCAGCGCGCATAGAGCTCGTGCTCGCGCATCAGATGCCGAATCCTTTCAGGAGCGCGCGTGCGCCGGCGAGCACGAGCACCGCGAGCACGATGCGTTTCACCATGTACGCCGGCGTGCGCGGCAGAAGCCGCGCCCCGAGGCGCGCGCCGAGCATGACGCCGATGAGCGAAGGCACCACGACGATCGGCAGCACGGCGCCGCGATTGAGGTATACCCACGCCGCCGAGGTATCCACCACCGAGAGGATGAAACCCGAAGTGCCGACGGAAAGCTTGAGCGGCGCGCCCATGAGGAGATTAAGCGCCGGTACGTTCGCCCATCCCGCGCCGAGGCCGAAAAGCCCGGCCAGAACGCCGATCGCGCCGAAGACGACGAGCCCCGCCGGCGTGCGATGCACCTGCCAGCGCACCTCGCGCCCGAGCGCCGGGTCGTGATAGACGCCATGCATGCCGAGCGCGGCTGCGAGCGCATCCGGACGCGCCACGTCGGGATGCGCCGATCGGCCTGAACGCCACATCACCAACGCGATCGCGAGGATGGCGAGGCCGAGCGCGATCTGCACGGCCTGCGTCGGTAATGCGAGGCCAACCATGGCGCCGACGATGGATGTCACCGAACCCACGAGCGCGAGCGGCATGGCAAGACGCAGGTTCGCGAGCCCGTTGGAGAGAAGCGTGGGCACCGCGCTAAGCGCGCTCGTGAGCGCGATCAGCAACCCCGCCGCGCGCACGAAGTCGAGATGGAACGGGAAGAACGCGCTTACGATCGGCACAAACAGCACGCCACCGCCCACGCCGGCGAGCACCGCGACGATGCCCATGGCGAACGTGGCCGCGAAGAGGACGATCGGCCAGAGCCACCACTCCATCAGCGTTCGTAGTACTCGCGTAGAATCTCGAGCACCTCGGGCCTGGAGAACTCCGGCGGCACTTCGGCGCCTTCCTCGAGCCACTTGCGAAGCTGCGTGCCCGAGACTTGCAGCTGATCCTTGGCGTCGTGCGGGCAGGTGCGCCCCGACGCCATGCCATGGCAGCGGTAGCACCAGAAGGTGACGTCCATGCGCAGCGGTCGGATCTCGAGCGCGTGCGGCGGGATCTCGTCGAAGATGCGGTGCGCGTCAAACGGCCCGTAGTACTTGCCGACCCCGGCGTGGTCGCGTCCCACGATGAGATGCGAGCAGCCGTAGTTCTGGCGGAAAAGCGCGTGCAGCAGCGCCTCGCGCGGCCCGGCGTAACGCATGTCGAGCGGGTAGCCCGCCTGCACGACGGTGCCGGGGCGAAAATAGCTTTCGATGAGCACGGCGATGGCGCGCGTGCGAAGTTCCGCCGGAATATCGCCTGCCTTGAGGGCGCCGAGCAGCGAATGCACGAGCACGCCATCGCACACCTCGATCGCAGTCTTCACGAGATACTCGTGCGCGCGCTGCATCGGGTTGCGCGTCTGAAATGCCGCCACGCGCGACCAGCCCAGCCGCTCGAATTCGGCGCGTGTCTGCGCGGGCGTCATGAAAAGCGCTCCGTACTTTTGTGTGAAGCCGCCGTCGGAGAGCACTTTCACTGGCCCGGCGAGGTTGTAATCACCCTGGCCCATCACCATGGCGACGCCGGGATGCGCCGCATCGGTGGTTCGGAACACCGCGTGGCATTCACGCGCCTTATCGATCTTGTAGCTCTCCACCACCTTCATCGTCGCAAGCGCTTCGCCGTCGCCATCGACGAGCGCAATGTCCCCCTTCAAGGCTTCCGCGGCGGACAAAGTGATGGGAATCGGCCAGAAGAGCCGCGACGCGGTCTGAAAGCGCTCGCAGACGCCCTGCCAGTCGGCGTGCGTCATGAAGCCCTCGAGCGGCGTGAAGCCGCCGATCCCCAGCATGATGAGATCTCCGCGCTCGCGCGACGTGATGCGCACCTGGGGTAGCGTGCGCGCGCGTGCCTTCTCGGCGGCGAGCGCCTCGCCGCTCAGCGCGAGCGGCTTTAGCGCGCCTTGGCCGTGAGGTGATACGAGGGGCACGATCCTATTCTCTGGAGGGCCGCGAAGACACGCAACCCGATGTATTGATCTGCCGATAAGCGGGTCCTATCGGCGGCCTGCTCAGGCCCAGTTCCGCGCCCGCGCGACCGCTTCCCGCCAGCGCGCCATTCTCTTTTCTCTTTCCGAATGGTCCATGCGCGGTTCGAAGCGCTTCTCCGCCTGCCAGTGCGCGGCGAGCTCCTCGCGCGATCTCCAGAGATTCACGGTAAGTCCTGCAAGGTACGCGGCGCCGAGCGCCGTGGTCTCGAGCACGCGCGGGCGCACG
>Ga0209481_10000858_pt1 | contig 12356 bp, 10 predicted proteins | sample SoiMetdeltSBSDD3_FD_187598 | JGI IMG/M metagenome (GOLD analysis project Ga0209481, IMG submission 187598) | Bulk soil microbial communities from a Populus tree surrounding site in Tennessee, USA - Soil MetaG P. deltoides SBSDD3 (SPAdes) (version 2) | ecosystem: Environmental > Terrestrial >...
TGCCGAGGTCGACATAACGCGACAGCCTTCGCTCGAACTTGCCTATCCGCTCAAGCTGCTGCTGCGGGCGATTGCAAGTTTCGTTGCGGCCTGCGCGTTCGCGATGTTGTTCAACACGCCAGTGCGAACGGTCCTTGCGGTGGGCCTTTTGGCTGTGGTTGCGAACGGCCTACGTCTGATCTTGATCGACTTGGATACGATGCTTGCGCCCGCGGCGTTTTTTGCCGCGTTCGTCATCGGATTGGTCGCCCTTGCGGTGGATCGACACTTCAACGTTCCACGCATGGCGATGACGGTGGCACCGATCGTCATCATGATTCCAGGCATTTATGCATTCGAGATGATCGTGTTGTTCAATCGTGGACAAATGCTCGAGGCACTTCAGGCGTCCGCCGCGTGCGGTTTTGTTGTTGGCGCCCTGGCAATGGGCCTGGCGACGGCCCGTTTTTTCAGTTGGAGATAATTTTCGCGGGTTGCTTGCGCAGGTAGACAAACCAATACACGGCCGCGACCATGATCGACCCCCCGATGATGTTTCCGATCGTCACGGGAAGCAGATTGCCCACGAAAAAATTTCCCCAGGTCAATTCAGGAAAATCGGCCGCCGTTTTTCCTACGCTCCTCCAGAAAGAGTCCGGCGCCCCGGCCTTGATGAACAGGCCCATTGGGATGAAGTAAATATTCGCGATGCAATGCTCGAAGCCGGCTGCCACGAAAGCCGCAATTGGTGGAATGATCGATACAACCCTGTCAATGTTGGTGCGCGCGCTGAAACACATCCACACCGCCAGGCACACCAGCGCGTTACACATGATCCCGAGGGTCAGTGCGGGGACAAAGGCCAGAGAGGTTTTCGCATTTGCCGTGCTGATCGCTGTGAGTCCGACTGAGCCCCCGCCAAATGTATATTGCGTCGTGTAGAACATCAGCGCCGCGGTCACGATCGCGCCTACAAAATTGCCGGCGAACGAAATAACCCAATTGAGCAGAAGCGCGCGGGTCGTGACCTTCCGGCTCGCCCAGGCCATGACAATGATATTGCTGCCGGTAAAAAGCTCCGCGCCTCCAATGATGACCAAGAGGAGCCCTGTCGAAAACACGAGCCCAGAAAGTAGTCGCACGACTCCGTAAGGCAGACCAGCAGTGCCTGCGCTCACGGTCGTTGCGAAAATGGCGCCGAAGGAAATGAATGCGCCGGCCAGAACACTGAGCACGAACAGGGTTGTCGGGTCGGTCGAGGCTCTTTTGATGCCACTTTCTTCCGCACGCACGGCCATGGTTGCCGGCATGATGGCGTCGAAAGTGACCAGTTGCGGTGGACTGGCCGAATTTTCGGGTGGTTGCTTTTTCATCGCGTCCCAAACCCCAGACAGACGACCGGTCCGCGACGAGGCGGGCCATCACCCCATTGCGATCGGTTCAGCCACTCGCCGCGGCGGCTACAAGGAGCCCGACAATCTGTACGGCGATGACTTTCACGATGGTCATCGACGGGAAGATCATCGCATACCCGATGTCGGGACGTTCGGTCGGCGCCATCCGTGTCGAATAAACGAGAATGGCTGGATTTCCGGTCGCACCGGATGCGACACCGACCAGGTCGTCGTAGGGAATCTTCAGGAGATAGTATCCGACAACAAGCACGATGATCACGGTGGTCAACAGCACGGCGATCCCGATGAAAAACATTGTGAAGCCAGACTCGGCGATCGTGCGCACAAATGGCTGACCGGCATTGACACCCACGGTGGCGAGGAACATCGCCAGCCCGAAGTTGCGAAGAACGATGTTGGCGGGCAGCGGCATCGTCCACAGCATGGGCCCCGTGCGCCGCAGCTTGCCGAGGATGAGGGCGACGATCAGCGGGCCGCCGCCGATGCCGAGTGTGACAGTGCCCAGGCCCGGAATGGGAATCGGAATCAATCCGAGCAGCACACCGAGCACCATGCCGATTCCGAGCGAGACATAACTGAACTCTGCGGCCGCTTTTACCGTGTCGCCGAAATGCTTCCTGATCTCTTCCTTCCGGTCAGGCGGCATCAAGACACCGACGCGATCGCCGAATTCAAGCATCAGATCCGGCGTGGGCACGAGGTCGGCGTCGTAGCGCCTGACGTGCAACAGATGGACCGGAAAACCGCTTGGCAATGGAAGGCTGGCCAACGGCACCCCGACTATGTTGGCTTTCCCGACGAACACGCGGATGTAGTCGAGATCGGCTCTGTCCTTGACCAGCTGGCCAGGCGCCAGTCTTCCCAGGCGCGCCGCCGCTTGCCCGATTGCCTCTTCCTGCTCGGCTACAACCAAAATGGCGTCTCCCGATGAGAGGGCAATGTCTCCAGTTGGGACGACGTTGCGTCCGCCCTTGCGCACCATCGTCACCTGCACGCCTGCCGGCAGCTCTTTCGTGATGTCGTCAAGTTTCCGGCCGGAGAATTGCTCCCCTATTGAAATCTCGCCCATGTGGAAACGCTGCGCCTTCGGCGGGAATTTCGGTTTTACCAGTTGCGTCATGAAATAGATGCACAAAATCGGACCGATCACGCCGAACGGATAGGCGATTGAATACCCGATCGACGGGTCTTTGTTGTTCATCACCTCAAGTGCGGCTTGAAGCGTGGCGGTGCTCGTCATCGATCCGGCGTAAATGCCCATCGTATGACCAACCTTGATTCCATAGAGGTGACCAAGGCCAAGCGCGACAAGAAGACCCGCGACGCAGCCCACCAGCGCCAGCAGATTGTACGTCCGGCCGACGCCCTTCATTCCCTCAAAGAACTGGCGCCCATAAAGAATGCCGATACCGTAGAGGAACATGATCAGGCCGGTGAGACCGATCGGCCCGACGATCTGTGCCTTCGGGGCAAATGCGCCGAGCGCCAGGCCGACGAACAGCACCGCTCCAACGCCGAGCGAAAACCCGCCGATGCTGATCTGACCGACCAGGTAACCCAGCCCGATAGCCAGAAAGGCCGTGAGGATTGGCTGGGTTCCGATAATCTCGCGGGCCAAGTCGATCATGACGGAATCTCCCGGACTTAGAATCTGCAGGAAGTCAGGCTAACGAACGCGGCACCCTGCCGCGCGGAACTGTTCGAAGACACGGTTCATCAATTCGGGCGTAGGACGCTGTGTATCGACGTGCTTGTATTCAAGGTTCATCGCCTTCCACTTGAACGCGCCGAGCTGGTGGAACGGTTGGATCTCCACCCATTCCACGTTTTTCATTGGCGCAACAAATTTGGCGATCCCTTCGACGTTCGCAGGATCGTCCGTGTGACCAGGCACGAGCGTGAAGCGAGCCCATACCGGCTTGTTCATTTTCGCCAGCCGCTCGGCAAAACGCAGCGTCGGAGCCAGATCGCGCTCGGTTACTTTGCGATAGGTGTCGGGGTCCGAACTTTTGATGTCGAGCAGAACAAGGTCGAGAACCGAGAGAAAGGACTCATCCGCGCGATCGCCCAGAAAGCCTGACGTTTCGATGGCGGTGTGCAGGCCCATCTCCTTGGCACCGGCCAGAATCCGCTTTGTGAATGCCAGCTGCACCATGGGCTCGCCGCCCGAGATGGTGAGCCCGCCGTCAAGAGCGCGAATCGCAGAGGCAAACGAAGCGAGGCGGTCAAGCACCTGCTGTGCCGAAACGTAGGTGCCGTCCTTCAGATGCCACGTATCGGGATTGTGACAATACGTGCAACGCAGCAGGCAACCTGACAAGAACAGAACGACGCGCAGGCCTGGCCCATCGTAGCGGGACGATGTTTCATAGGAGTGCACGTAGCCGAAAGCACCCTTGCCGTCGTCTTTAAATTGATCTTCATCCGGCGCGTCCGGCGAAATGCCGACGCGCAGGTCGTGTCGGCTACCTGATTCGAGGGTCCCAAGGCTCGACATCGCACTCATCGTTCAGATCTGGCCGTGGAACGTGCGGCTGATCACATCCCGCTGCTGCTCAGGGGTCAACCTGACGAAGTTGACCGCATAGCCGGACACCCGAATGGTCAGCTGCGGGTACTTGTCCGGGTTCTTCATCGCATCTTCGAGCGTGTCTTTGTCGATCACGTTCAGATTCATGTGGAATCCGCCGTGGTCGAAATAAACGTCGAAGGCCTTCGTTGCCGCGTCGACAAGCTCACGCTCGGATAAGTGTGCTTTCTGCGGGGCAACGGAGACGGTGTAACTAATGCCGTCCTGCGAATCCTTGTAGGGAAGCTTCGCCACCGACAGACAGGAAGCAAGCCAGCCGTGGTTGTCGCGGCCATGCATTGGGTTGGCTCCGGGCCCAAACGGCTCGCCTTTGCGGCGTCCGTCGGGGGTGTTGCCCGTAGCCTTGCCGTAGACCACGTTGGAGGTGATCGTCAGCACACTTTGGGTGTGTGTTGCATTCCGATACGTCGGATGCTTGCGTATTTTTTGCATGAAGCTCGTAACGAGCTCAGATGCTATTTTATCCACGCGGTCATCGTTGTTGCCGAATTGCGGAACGTTAGCGTTGCCTTCGTTCTTGTAGTCGACGGCAAGGCCCTTGTCGTCGCGGATTGCACGAATCTTTCCGTACTTGATCGCAGCAAGGCTGTCGGCAACGACCGAAAGACCGGCAATTCCGAACGCCATCGTGCGCAGGATGTCGCGGTCGTGCAGCGCCATCTCCAGCCGTTCATAGAAGTACTTGTCGTGCATGTAATGGATGCAATTCATCGCATGCACATAGGTGCGCGCGAGCCATTCCATGTTCGTATCGAATTTTTCCATCACCTCGTCATAGTCGAGGAACTCGCTGGTCACGGGCGGCGTCGGTGGTGCGATCTGGTCGCCCGAGATCTCGTCGCGGCCGCCATTGATAGCATAGAGCAGCGACTTGGCCAGATTTACGCGAGCGCCGAAGAACTGCATTTGCTTGCCGAGTTTCATCGCCGACACGCAGCAAGCAATCGCGTAATCGTCGCCCCAGAACGGGCGCATCAGGTCGTCGTTTTCGTATTGCAGCGAGGAGGTGTCGCGGCTGACCTTGACGCAATAGCGCTTGAACGTCTCCGGGAAATGCTTCGACCAGAGCACGGTGATATTCGGCTCAGGCGCCGGACCAAGATTGGACAGGGTGTGCAGCATGCGATAGCTGCTCTTGGTCACAAGCGTGCGGCCGTCGAGATCCATGCCGCCCACGCATTCGGTCGCCCAGTAAGGATCGCCGCTGAATAGCGCATCGTATTCCGGCGTGCGGAGGAACCGGACAATGCGAAGTTTTTGCACCAGCTGGTCCCACAACTCCTGGGCGCCAGCTTCGTCCAGCTTGCCTTCGCGAAGATCACGTTCGATGTAAATGTCGAGGAACGATGAGATGCGCCCGATCGACATCGCTGCCCCGTTGGCTTCCTTGATCGCTCCGAGATACGCAAAGTAGGTCCATTGAAAAGCTTCGCGGGCGTTGGTCGCCGGACGGGAAATGTCGAAGCCATAAAGTTTCGCCATCGCAGCGAGGTCTTTGAGCGCGCGAATTTGGTCCGACAATTCCTCGCGCAGGCGGATCACCTCGTCCGTCGGCCACATATCGTTAATTTGTTCGCGCTCGACCTCCTTGGCTTCGTTCAACCGATCCACGCCATACAGCGCCACGCGCCGGTAGTCGCCGATAATGCGCCCACGCCCATAAGAATCCGGCAGGCCGGTGATGATGCCCGACTTCCTGCAGCGCATGATCTCCGGCGTGTATGCATCAAATACGCCGTCGTTATGCGACTTTCGATATTTTGTGAATGCTTCATGGACCTGCGGGTCGGCTTCAAAGCCCGCGGCCTTCAGACCCGCTTCGACCATGCGCAGGCCACCGAATGGGAAGATCGCGCGCTTGAAGGGCTGATCGGTCTGCAGGCCAACGACAACTTCGTTATCACGATCAATGTAGCCTGGCTTGTGGGCCAGCAATGTCGACGGGGTCTTTGCGTCGACGGCTAGGACACCCTTCTTTCGCTCATCCTGAAAATAGGGCTGCAGCTTGGCCCAGACCGCTTTCGTTTTGGCCGACGCCGGCGCAAGAAATTTCTCGTCGCCGGTGTAAGGCGTGACATTGCGAACGATAAAATCTCTCACATTGATCGACGTCCGCCAGTCACCCGGATTAAAGCCGCGCCATGGATCCTGATCGGCTTTGGTTTCGGTTTCTTTTTTTAAGGCGGCACTACCTTTCATGGCGACTCTCCCTGGCCCAGCAACGCCATCGACGAGATGGCCCTTTCTAACATCGACCAGCGGTGTCCGAATGCATTGACTTAAATCAACCTTGCCTGGCCAGATCACGGAAGTGGTATTGGGGGCGCGAATTGGAATGTAAGGCTTTTTTTAAATCCCAGCGAACCGTCAAGCGAACTCGTTTGATGTGAATCAAAAGCGGTCTTCGAGGGTCGCGCTAGTATTCCCTTCAACATAGAAGCGCGATTGCCATCGACTTCGTGATGGCGAATGCCTGACCCTAACGCGAAGGACCCTGTTCATGGCAAAGTCTTCCATGGCGACGCAGCAAAGCACGTTACAGACGCATGCCAAGTACGAGCGCTTGATCGCCCGAGCTAAGGGAGTTGAGTCGGCCAAGGTCCTCGTCGTTCATCCCTGCGACGAGACTTCGTTGCGCGGCGCAATGGAGGCTGCCGAAGCCAATCTTATTGTGCCAATTCTGGTGGGACCGGCCGCAAAGATCTCGGCGGTCGCCCGCAACCACAAACTGGATCTCGACGGTGTCGAAATCGTCGATGCGCCGCATAGCGATGCCGCGGCTGAAAAGGCTGTCGAGCTCGTTCAGGCCGGCATGGGCGAAGTGCTGATGAAGGGCAGTTTGCACACCGACGAATTGATGCGCGCGGTGACCAACTCGAAAACCGGACTACGCACTGCGCGGCGTATCAGCCATGTCTTCGTCCTGGACGTGCCAACATATGCGGACACCCTGTTCATCACGGATGCTGCGATCAACATCTTCCCTGATCTCGACGCCAAGCGCGACATTGTGCAAAACGCCATCGATCTTTGGACGGAGACGGGCCTTGGCACACCACGGGTGGCCATCCTCTCCGCGGTCGAGACGGTCACTTCAAAAATCCCATCGACCGTCGATGCAGCGGCCCTGTGCAAAATGGCCGACCGCGGGCAAATCACTGGAGGAGTGCTTGACGGCCCACTTGCGTTCGATAACGCCATCGATCCGGACGCGGTGAGAATCAAAGGCATCAAGTCGGAAGTTGCGGGTCGGGCCCAAATCCTGGTCGTTCCCGACCTCGAAGCCGGCAATATGCTCGCCAAAAATCTCATATTCCTGGCACATGCAGACGCAGCCGGGATCGTTCTCGGCGCCCGCGTGCCGGTTATCCTGACGTCGCGCGCTGACTCTGTGCGCGCCCGCATGGCCTCCTGCGCGGTCGCCGTGCTTTACGCCGATGCCCGCCGCCGCAAAGTGGCCGTCGCCGCCGTGTGAACGCCATGGACGCAATTCTCGTTGTCAACGCCGGCTCCTCGAGCCTGAAATTTCAGGTCTTCGCGATCGAAGGCCAAGGCGCCGAATTGAACTGCCTTGTCAAAGGGCAGATGGATGGCGTAGGCACGCGCCCGCGCCTGCGTGCCGAGGGTCCCGACAAGGCGCCATTGATTGATCAGACTTTCGCGCCGGAAAAGGTCCCCGATCTTCCTGCCGCCACCCAGGAAACGGGCGACTGGCTGCGGAGCTCGCAAAAGGTCAATCTCATCGCCGTCGGCCACCGGGTCGTTCACGGCGGTCCGGACTTTAGCCGTCCTGTGCGGGTGACGCCTGACGTCGTCACGCAACTTGAACGTTACGTCTCGCTGGCGCCGCTGCACCAGCCGAACAATCTCGCCCCAATCCGCACGCTTCTCTCGCGCCGCCCCGAATTGCCTCAGGTCGCCTGCTTCGACACCGCATTCCACCGCGGCCACGGCAAGTTGGCAGACTACTACGCGCTGCCTGAGCAGTTTTATAAGGAAGGCGTGCGGCGCTACGGCTTCCACGGACTTTCCTACGAATACATTGCGCAGCGCCTGCCCGATGTGGCCCCCAATATCGCGAAAGGCCGTGTCATCGTTGCGCACCTGGGCAGCGGCGCCTCGATGTGCGCGCTGGCAAATGGCCGCAGCGTAGAGAGCACGCTCGGCTTCACCGCGCTCGATGGTTTGGCGATGGGGACGCGCCCGGGACAACTCGATCCGGGCGTGGTGCTCTATCTCATTGCTGAAAAAGGAATGAGCCCGGCCGCAGTACAGGATCTTTTCTACAAGGAATCCGGATTGAAAGGGCTTTCCGGAATCAGCAATGACGTCCGCGAACTGCAGGAAAGCGCCGACCCGAAAGCGGCATTCGCGCTCGACTATTTCGTTTATCGTGTCGGGCTGTTTGCCGGCATGCTCGCAGCCGCCCTCGGTGGGCTTGATGCGTTCGTTTTCACGGCCGGGATCGGCGAGAACTCGGCGACAATGCGCGCACGCATCGCTGAGAAGCTTGCCTGGCTTGGTGTCGCGCTTGATGCGGACGCCAACACGGCGCGAAAGCCTTTGATATCGCGCAAGGACAGCCGCGTTGCGGTCTACGTCATACCAACCAACGAAGAACTGATGATTGCGCAGCACACATTGGAGCTGCTTTCGACCACACGCGGGGCGGAGTCGAAGCTGAAAAGAGCATAGAGTCAGTGCATTGTGCGGTTATTCCAAATGCGAGCGCCTTCAGCTCGCAAATGACCGCGTCCCGAGACGGGACATCGCATGAACTGGAAGCGATTTTACTCCTTCAGAAGCTACATCAGAACTTCCCTCTGGGTCGTGCCGCTCATCGCAATTCCGCTTGAGCTCATCGCGACGCGTTTATTGCACAGTGTCGACGGCTGGCTCGGCTGGCCTTTTTTGGGCATCGGCGTTTCAGGTGCGCAGGCGATGCTCAACGCGCTGATAACGGCAACGCTGAGTTTCGTGGTCTTTACGTTTGGGTCTCTGCTTGTCGCTCTCCAGGTGGCAAGCGGGCAACTGACTCCTCGAATCATTGCAACAATATTGCTGCGAAACAACGTCGTCCGGTACACGACCGGACTTTTCATTTTCACGTTCCTGTTCGCGGTAAGCGCAATCGATAGGATACAGGATACTGTCTATCAGCTCGTTCTGTTTGTCGCCGCCTGCCTTGGGGTTCTTTGCTTCGCTGCATTCCTTTTTCTCATTGATTACGCAGCGAGGCTGTTGCGTCCGATCAGTATCGTGGCGCTCGTGGGAAAGGCAGGACTCGCAGTCATCGAAAGTGTCTATCCAGATCCAAGCTCCGGTCCAAACAAACCGCCCAGCCAGCGCTCCAAACGTGAAAAGCCTGACCGAACAATTCGGCATCAGGGCACATCGGAAATAGTTCTCGCGGTCAACATAGATGAGCTAGTCGCCGAGGCACAAAAGTCAGGCGGGCTGGTTGAATTCGTACCGCAGGTCGGCGACTTTTTGGCAACGGACGAGCCACTGTTCAATCTGTATGGCAAAGCCGCATCGCTGGATGATGAAAAGCTACGCTCGATCGTAGCGTTCGGGCCCGAGCGGACGATGGAGCAGGATCCGACTTTTGCATTCCGTATTGTGATCGACATCGCGCTCAAGGCTTTGTCGCCGGCAATCAACGATCCGACGACGGCAGTGATTGCAATCGACCAGCTTCATCGCCTGCTTCGCAAGGCCGGGAACCAGAACCTTCGCACCGACGAAATCCTCGACAAATCGGGAAAATTGCTCGTGATTTTCCGGACGCCGAATTGGGAAGACTTTGTGCACCTCGCATTCACAGAAATACGCCATTGCGGCGCGCAAAATATGCAAATCGCCCGCCGGCTCAGGGCAATGATCGATAATTTAATTGAAACATTGCCCAAGCATCGTCATCCCGCTCTGCAGCGAGAACTGGATCTGCTCGATCGCGAAATCGAAAAATACTTTCGTTATCCTGAGGATCTCGTCCTTGCCCGAGTGGGAGATCCTCAGGGTTTGGGAGGGGCCTCGGGACATGGAAAAGGGCTGTAACGATCTAATCAAGGCTTTGTCGTTGAGACCTGCGGCCCGCGGCGGAATTCTTCGACCAACAGGCAGGCACTGATCAAAAACACCCAGAATGGAAAAGCCACGAAAATCCACGAAAAAAAGGAGCTGCCGAACAGAAGAAGCACTGCGAGAGCGAAGCCGAGGTACGCAACCCAGCGCGGCGCGATACCGGTGTAGACGACGACGGTAGACGTCGACATCATGAACACGCCCGCCATCTTGATCATGTAAATATTCACGACGTTATAAGTCAGCGTGCGAGCGAAGTGGAACGTCGCGGCGCTCATCACATCCTTGGAATCCGCAGCGAAGGTGAGGATGATTGCACCTACGACGGCGGCCAAAACAAAGAGCATTGCCAGGAAAAGCAGACTGCTGCCTAAGAACACCGTAGCAAAAAAACGATCTTCAAGTGTCCCGAGCCGATCGCGCAGCGCGCCGACAAACCAAAGAAACGCAATTCCGGCGAATGGGAGCAGGTTCAGCGCAAAGCTAACCAGGCTCGAGCTGGTCTTGAGCCACTCTCCGGATTCAGTGGGATCGCTTGGAACGGAAATTCGCAGCATCGAAAACGCAGCGACGAACAGTACGGAAAAGATTATTCCCGCGATTGCAGCGGCTCGCGGCGTTTTCAGTTTCGCCCGCACTGATTGTTCGTTTCGCATCGAATAATCGCAAAATTTGGATCAACAAAGTTGCAGCGTGACGTGCACGACGCCCCGCTCGCGCTTGGTATTCGTTTTCAGCCCGCTTTTCTCGAACACTCTCAGCATCGGGACGTTCTCGGGCAAGACCTCGGCGGTAAATTTCTTAAGCCCGGCGTCGCGGGCAATCGTAGCTAGATGCCGCAACAATGCGGCGCCGATGCCTTGTCCTTGATATTGGTCGGTCACAGCGAACGCCACTTCGGCCGACCCCGGCTGCTGCACAATATAACGTCCGCCGGCCACGATAACTGCACGATCGCCTTCCTCGACCACTGCGACCAAAGCGATATGGCCCACGAAATCGACGTTCACAAAGAAGGCGACTTCTTTTTCCGAGAAGTGGCGTTTTGCGCCGAAGAAACGGCGGTATAGCGACTGAGAGCTGGTACGGTCGACGGCGGCGCGCAGACCATCTCGATCTTCAGGTCTCAGCGCGCGGATTTCAATCTTGCGTCCGTCGCGCGCATTCTCGACCGCCGAGTATTTGGCTGCTTCCATCGGCATCCAAAATCTGGGTCTCTGACCCGATAAGGCTCGTGCAACTCAAATGCTAATTGGTATCGTTTGAACGCGGTTGATTTACATCAATGTGCAACCGCCAGTCGGAGGGCAATAGTCAGCCGGACGCCAGTTTAGGGAGAGAAACAATTTCTAAAAGTAAAATGTTCATCGCGTTTTTAGCTGTTACGCTTGCTGCACCTCTAGGCTTTGTCGACACGGCGTCGGCTGCCAAGAAAAAGGTTACGTATGACGAGGCATGGAGGTTATGCAAGGCTCAACTCGACAAGTCGGGCGCTTTTGGAACAGGGCTCGCGGCGAATGAGCGTCACACCCGCGGCGCCGGTTGTATGAGAAAGTACGGTTACAGAATCTAACTCGCCCGCACTTCGCGCAGTTCGGGGCTCTCCACGCATTGGCCGCCGATAACACGGTGGAAATTGATTAATTGACGTGTTGCCAGGCGGCGCTGGTTTTGCACGACCGCGCCGTCTTGCTGTTCGCAAGGGCGTCGGCAAGATGTTTGGCTTTACTTTTTTTGCTTCAGTCGTTCGCGAATAGCCTGAAACATGACGTAGAGCGGAGGAATCACAAAAATGCCGAGCAGTGATGCGGCCAGCATGCCGCCGAAGACCGGCGTGCTCACGTGGCGGAACGCCAGTTTCGACGCCCCGGCGGCAATTACGAGCGGCACCAGGCCGAGGATGAACGCGAATGATGTCATCATCACGGGTCTGAACCGCAGCCGGGCTCCCTCCGTTGCGGCTTCGTGCAACGGCACGCCGTGTTCGCGCCGCTCCTTGGCGAATTCCACGATCAATATCCCATTCTTTGCCGCCAGGCCGATCAGTACAACCATGCCGATCTGGGCATAGAGATCGAGGACCAGGCCGGCGGAGACAATCGCCAGATACGCACCGGCCACGCCGACGGAGACCGACAACAGTACCGGGACAGGAATCGTCCAGCTCTCGTACAGGCCGACCAGGAACAGGTAGGCGAACAAAAGAGCAAACGCCAGAATGATGGTGGTCTGCCCCTCCGCACGCTTTTCCTGGAAGGAAATATCGGTCCAGGCGCCGCGGAAGC
>Ga0209481_10000861_pt1 | contig 12332 bp, 9 predicted proteins | sample SoiMetdeltSBSDD3_FD_187598 | JGI IMG/M metagenome (GOLD analysis project Ga0209481, IMG submission 187598) | Bulk soil microbial communities from a Populus tree surrounding site in Tennessee, USA - Soil MetaG P. deltoides SBSDD3 (SPAdes) (version 2) | ecosystem: Environmental > Terrestrial >...
GCCCTCGACCGTTGGTCTACCCACTCATGCCGAGGCTAGCCCCGCGCAGGCGGTACGGTGCGTGGATGGATCAGGTGGCCCGGACGGTGCTCGGCCTGCTGCTGCTGGCCGCCGTGGCCTGTGTGGTGCCGCTGGTCGACGGCGTCCGCCAGACCAGGGCGGTGCTGTGGTCGGCGACCCGGGGCACGGTCCAGCTGCTGGCCGTCGGGCTGCTGCTGGGGGCGGTGTTCCGCGCCCCGCTGGCCGTGCTGCCGCTGCTGGCGGTGATGGTCACCGCGGCCACCGCGACCGTCGCCCCCCGGCTGGCCGGGCTGCCCGCACCGGGCCGCTGGCAACGCCCGGCCGCGGCCGCCGCCGCGGTCACCAGCGGCGCCGCCCTGACCGGGACGGTGATCTTCGCCACCGGGGCGCTTCCGCTGGGGGTCCGCAACCTGGTGGCGGTGGGCGGCATCACCGTCGGCGGGGCCATGACCGCCTCGACCCTGGCCGGCCGCCGCTTTGCGGCCGAGCTGGGCACCCGCCGGGCCGAGGTCGAGGGCAAGCTGGCCCTGGGGGCGACGATGCGCCAGGCCACCGCCGACCTGGTCGCGGTCGCGGTCGCCGAGGCGCTGGTGCCGGCCCTTGACCAGACCCGCACGACCGGGCTGGTCACCCTCCCCGGCGCCTTCGTGGGCGCCCTGTTCGGCGGGGCCAGCCCGCTCGCCGCGGCCCGCTTCCAGCTGGTCGTGCTGGTCGGGCTCCTGGCCGCCGAGAGCGTGGCCACCGTCGTGCTGCTCCGACTGCTCGCCAACCTGCCATTCCTGCCGCCGGGCACGGCCCCGACCTGACCGCCGGCCGTCGGCCTGCGCATCATTCCAGTGGCTGCCGGGCCAGGGTGGATGGTTCGCGGCCGGCCAGCAGCCAGCCCACGGCGGCGGCGGTGACCGGGAGGCCGATGATGATGGCGGCCAGGTGCGCCACCGGGACCCGGCCGAGGGCCTCCAGATCGGCGTGGTAGCCGGCGAGCAGGGCCAGGTAGGCGCCGGCGGCGCCGAGCAGCACGCCCAGCAGGGCGAGGGCGCCGCCGGTGGCGGCGGTGAGGGTGCGGCGGGTGCCGCCGCTGGCGCCGGTCGCGGTGAGGGTGCGCAGGTCGCCGGCGGCTTCGCCCCGGATCAGCCCCACGGTCATGGCGAGGATCCCCAGGGCCAGCAGCATTCCCGCGGCGGTGGCGCCGGAACGGATGGCGGTCAGCTGGGTCTGATGGTCCCTGGCCTCGACGGTCATGCCGGCGTCGGCGGCGACCTGGCGGGCCCGGGCGACCTGGGCGCTGGTGAGCGGGGTGCGCGCCTCGACCAGCCAGCCGGCCGGCCGGGGCTGCCATCCGTGCCGGCGGAGGCCGTCGCCGGTGAGGAGCGAGGTCGGCGCGGAGGTGTAGGCGCCGACCTGGATCGGCTGGACGCTCGGGGGCGCATCAGGGCCGGACAGGTTGGCGAAGCGCAGCTCGCCGGTCTGGCCGGTGAGCACGTCGGCACGGGGGTCGACCGTTGCCGGGTCCAGGCCGAGGCGGCCCAGCAGCTCCGGGGTGGCGAGGTAGAGGACCCCGACGTCGCGCACGGTGCTGGCGCCGACCCGCCGGCCGAGCACGACGGCGGGCCGGAGGACCTGGCCGTTGCGGCCTTCCCGGTCGGCCGGGTTGACGGCCACCTGGAGGGCAACGACGGCGGGATGGTCGAGGGCGGCGGCGAACCGGACGACCTCGGATCCCAGGCGCTCGAGCTCGGCCGGGGTCGGCTCCGGGACCAGCGGTTCGGCGTCGCCGATCCGGAACAGCAGCTGCCGGTCGGACAGGTTGCCCTCGCCGGCGGTGTGCTCGGCGGCGGTGGCGGCGATCACGCTGGCGATCGGGATGGCCAGGCCGAGGCTGATGGCGGCCAGGGCCGCTCCGGAACGGGCCTGGTGGCGGGCCAGGTCACGCAGGGCCAGCCGGACCCCGACGGGCGACCTGCCGGCGACGGCGGCCGCGGCCCGGATGGCCAGCGGGCTGCCGAGCGGGATCGCCAGGACGATGGCCATGGTGCCGGCGATCACCAGCAGGGGGTTGGCCCGGTCGTGGACCGAGTCGATGCCCGCGGCCAGGCTGGCCACGCCGATCACGAGCAGGACCACGGCGGCCAGGGCCGAGCGGTGCGCCGGCTTGGGCCGGGGCGGCCGGGCCGACAGGGCGACGGTGACCGGGATGCGGGCGACGGTCCGGGCCGGCCACCACGCCGCCCCGGTCGCGGTGACCACGGCGAGCACCATGCCCGCTCCGATCAGCCACCACGGCAGCTCGAACCGGTCGATCCGGTGGCCGGCCAGCGGCTCCAGCCGCCCCGCGGCGGCGATCCAGGCCAGCAGGCCGGCGGCGGTGCCGGCGACGGCGGCGACGGCCCCGACTGTGGCCCCGTTGGCCAGCAGCACCAGCCGCAGGTGCTTGCTGGTCGCGCCGACCGCGGCCAGCATGCCGAGCTGGCGCAGGCGGCGCTGGGCGACGACCACGAAGCCGGCCGCGGCGATCAGGGCGACCAGCAGCAGGACGACCGTGGCCAGGGCGAGCACCCCGGCGGCGGCGGTCGCCCGCTCGCTCTGGGTCGCGGTCGCGCAGAGCAGCGCCCCGTGGCAGGCGGGGCGCTGCTCGAGCCGCCCCCCAGCCGACGTCGGGAGCGCCGCCGCCCGCTCGGCGGTGGTCCGCACCAGCACCGTCACCGCCGTCGGCGGGGCGGAGTCGGCCGGGGCGACCAGGGCGAACTCGTCGTCGAGGTCGCCCGGGTTCTCGACCAGGCCGACCACGGTCCGGGCGCGCCTGTCGATGGCGACGGTGCCGCCGACCCCGGTCTGGAACGTCGCCGCCACCGCGTCGGTGACCGCGACCTCCCCGGCGGCGGAGGGCCAGCGGCCCGCCCGGAGCGCCAGCATCGGCCTGCCGTAGGCGCCCCGGGGGTCCTGGGTGCGCAGCTCCAGGGGCTCGACCGAGCCCGGCGCGGGCACGGCTCGGCGACCGATCACGTCGACGGTGCCGAACCAGGCCCTGACCGCCGCCACCTGCGCGTCCAGCCGGCGCTGGTCGGCCCGGTCCAGCTCCAGGCGATGGGTGGCCGTGCCGAACCGGGCGTCGGCCGACGGGACCAGGTTGTAGGCGGCCGAGACGCTGAAGACGGTCGCGGCCACCGCGACGGTGAGCAGCGCCAGCACCAGGAGCTGCTGGCGCCACTCGCGACGGAACAGCCGCCAGGCCCAGCGGACCACCGCCCGGCGGGCGGCGACGCCACCGTCGCCTGCCCGCTCACCGGTCGCCCGGCGACGCCTCGGGGTCAACGGTTCGGCCTTGGCGCGAGGAGCGACTCGGGGCCTGGTGGCCTGGCGATCTGGTCGACCGCGCGGCCGTCCCGCAGGAAGATCACCCGGTCGGCCCAGGACGCCAGCTGGGCGTCGTGGGTCACGACCACCCCGGCCACCCCCCGCTTGCAGGCGGCCCGCAGCAGGCGCATCACGGCCTCGCCGTTGACCGAGTCCAGGGCGCCGGTCGGCTCGTCGGCGAGCAGCAGGCGGCGGTCGCCCACCACCGCCCGGGCGATCGCGATCCGCTGGCGCTCCCCACCCGACAGCTCGTCGGGAAAGCGCCCGGCCTGGTCGGCCAGGCCGAGCTCGTCCAGCGCGGCCAGCCCGACCGCCCGGGCGGCGTGCTGGCCGAGGCCATCCAGCTCCAGGGGCAGGGCGACGTTCTCCACCGCGGTCAGCCCGGCCAGCAGGTTGAAGTCCTGGAAGACGTAGCCGATCAGGCGGCGGCGCAGCCTGGCCCGCTGGTTGCGGGTCATGCCCGCCAGCGCCGACCCGTCCACCAGCACCTCGCCGGCGCTGGGCTCCTCCAGGCTGCCGGCGATGGTCAGCAGCGTGCTCTTGCCGGACCCGCTGGGCCCCATGACCGCCACCAGCTCGCCGCCGTCGACCGTCAGGTCCACCTCCCACAAGGCATGGACTCGTGGGGGGCCGGACCCGTAGACCTTCGACACCTGCCGGAGCTCGAGCATGGCGGTCACCGCCGCACCTCCAGGCGTCGCCGGGCCGGCATGGCGGGAGCCGCCACCGGGCTGGCCGCCGGAAGGCTGGTCAGTCGGGTGTCGGCCGCGTCCAGCCAGCGCACGACCGCCTCCAGGCGGAACAGTTCGGCGTCGACGACCAGGGCCAGCCCCACGTCGTGCTCGGCGGCTTCGGCCTTCACATAGGTGTAGCGCTGCATCAGCTCGACCAGGTGGCGGCGGTGGACCTGGATGAGCTCGTGCACGTCGACCCCGGGCACGGAGATCGCCACCAGCACCTTGATGACCAGCTCGTCCCGGGGTGGCGGCAGGGTGCCGGGCGGGGTGTGCAGCCACTCGGCAAGCTCCTGGCCACCGGCAGGGGTGATCCTGAAGCCCTTCTGCGGGCCGTCGCCCTCCGGGTCGTCGGACTCGACTAGCCCGTCACGCTCCAGGCGCTGCAGGGTGGTGTAGACCTGCCCCACGTTGAGCGGCCAGACCTCGCCCGTTCTCGACTCGAACTCCTGCCGCAGCTGGAGGCCGTACTTCGGGCCCTCGCTCAGCAGAGCCAGCAGTGCGTGCCGAACGCTCATCAGCACCTCCCGTAGAATATACCCGGTATGATACTGGGTATTCTGAGGATGTCCAGCGCCGGGACCCTCGGCTCGTCAGCCCAGCGTGGCGTCGGCCAGCTCGGGCGCCGGGTCGGCTTGGAGCAGCAACGCGAACACCGGGGCGGGGACGGGACGCTGGAGCAGGAGCCGGCCGCCCTCGGCCTCGGCCAGCGAGCGGGCCAGGGCCAGCCCGATCCCGTGGCCGTCGACGCTCCCGGCGCGGCGGGCGAAGACCCGCTCCGGGTCCCCGGACACCCCCGGACCCTCGTCGCCCACCTCGATCGCCAGACCGCCCGGCGCGGCGCGGACCCGCACGGTGACCGTTCCCGACCCGTGCTCGGCCGCGTTCCCGACCAGCACGTCCAGGATCTGGAGGACCGCGGCCTCCGAGGCCCGGACCGGGGGCAGCCCGCCCTCTACCTGGAATCGGAGCGGCCGCCCGCTCGCCCCCAGCCGCCCGCGCCAGCCCTGCTCGACCGCCTCCACCACCCGCGACAGGTCCAGACGGTCGCGCGCCACCCCGGCGTCCCGGGCCAGGGCGAGCAGCTGCTCGACCGTCGCCTCGAGCCGGTCCACCTCGGCCAGGGCGTCGGCGATGGCCTGCCCCTGGTCGGCTCCGGGCAGCAGCCGGGCCGCCTCCAGTCGCAGGCGCAGCCCGGCCAGGGCGGTCCGCAGCTGGTGGGAGGCGTCGGCGCTGAACGCCCGCTCGCGGGCCAGGACCTGGCCGAGGCGGGCACCGGTCGTGTCCAGGGTGCTGGCCACCGCGTCGACCTCGGCCACCCCCGAGCGGCCGGCCCGCGCCGAGAAGTCGCCCTCGCCCAGCCGGGCCGCGGCCTGCGCGAGGGCGTCGACCGGTCGGCTGAGGTGCCCGGCGAGGGCCCTGGCGACCAGGGCGGCCACGGCCACCGCGCCGGCGGCCAGGGCGGCCATGACCAGCCAGGCCCGGCGGACCCGGGCGTCCACGACCCTGGCCGGGAGGGCCGCCCGCACCACGGCCACGACCCGCTCCTCGTCCGCCACCGGCACCACGACCACGATGCGGTCGTCGATGGTCTGCTCGGCCACCCGGCCGCCGAAGGCGGCCCGGACCGGCGCCTCCACGGCGGCCGGGCCCGTGCCCGTGACCAGCCGGCCGTCGGCGCTGTAGAGGGCGAGCTGGGTCTGGTCCGAGGCGGCGGGCAGCTCGACCGGGTCGCCCGAGGACCCGAAGGAGTCGGGCACGCGGGTGGTGGCCCGGGCCGCCTCCCGCTCCAGCCGGACCACGGCCTCGCTGTGGTACAGGTGCTGCACGGCCAGGGCGAGGGGTAGGCCGAACAGCACCACCGCCATCACCGTGGTGGCGAGGATGGCCCCGAGGATCCGGTTCCTCATCGTCGCTCCAGGCGGTAGCCGACGCCGCGCAGGGTGGTGATGCGGCCGGCCCCCGCCGCCGGCTCCCCGAGCTTGCGGCGCAGCGCCACGATGTGCATGTCCAGCGTCTTGGTGGAGCCGAACCAGTGCTCGTCCCAGACCTCGGCCATGATCCGGTCCCTGGCCACCGCCCGTCCGGCCTCGGCCATCAGCAGGGTGAGCAGGTCGAACTCCTTGGGACGCAGGTCGAGCTCGCGGCCGGCCAGCCACGCCCGGCGGGCTGCCCGGTCCAGCTCCAGGTCGCCGACGACCAGCCGCCCGGCGGGTCCGGCCGACTCCAGGCGGCGGGTGTGGGCGCGGATCCGGGCCAGCAGCTCGGCGAGCCGGAACGGCTTGGTCAGGTAGTCGTCGGCGCCGGCGTCCAGCCCGACGATCACGTCGATCTCCTCCCGCCGGGCCGTCAGCATGACGATCACCAGCCAGGGTTGCGCGGCCCGCAGCCGCCGGCACAGCTGGACGCCGTCCATGTCCGGCAGCTTGAGGTCGAGCAGCACCAGGTCATGCGGGTCGTTGGCCAGCTTCAGCGCCTCGGCGCCGGTCTGCGCCCACGACGCCCGGTAGCCCTGGGCGGCCAGGGCCTGCCGCAGACCTCCGCCCAGGGTGATGTCGTCCTCCACCACCAGGACCCGAGCGCCGTCCATCACGCCGCCAGCCTAACCCCGCCGGGACCCCCAGGTCCGAAGAGTTTGCGGTCCCTTGACCTTCGCCAAGGCCGCCGCTGACCTGCCTCCTCGTACCGTGGCCACCAGGGCACCGAGCACAGCCAGAGGAGGGTCACGATGGTCCGCAGAGCCCTTGCCGCAGCGGTGGTCGCGGGCCTGGCCCTGCTGGCCGGCGCCTGCGGGACCGGCGCCGGCAACCCCTATGGGGGGTCCACAGCAACGACCGCCAGCCCACCGTCGGCGGCGAGCCCGAACGCGCCCGAGGTCAACCCGGCCGGCGACATCCCGGACAACCAGGTCTTCGTCCCCTACCGCCCACCCGGCGCCCGGTTCACGTTCAAGGTGCCGGAGGGCTGGGCGCGGGTCCAGCGGGGCGGGACGGTCACCTTCACCGACAAGCTCAACACCATCAGGATGGAGACCCGCCCAGCGCCGGCGGCGCCCACCGTCGCCTCCGCCCGCCAGGCCGAGCTGCCGGCGATCCGGTCGGCGGGCCGGCGCTACGAGCCCGGCGAGGTCACCCGGGTGCGCCGGCCCGCGGGCGGCGTCGTGCTGGTCACCTACAAGGCCGACGCGCCCGCCGACCCGGTCACGGGCAAGGTCGTCCACGACGCCGTCGAGCGCTACGAGTACTGGCGGGGCGGCACCGAGGCCATCCTGACCCTGGCCGGCCCGGTCGGCGCCGACAACGTCGACCCCTGGCGGATCGTCACCGACTCGTTCCGGTGGCGCTGATGGCCCCGGCGCTGGACGCCTCCGGCCTCTACCGGTTCTTCCACGTCGGTGACGAGGAGATCCTTGCCCTCCAGGGGGTCTCCCTGACCGTCGGTCGAGGCGAGCTGGTCGCCGTCATCGGCCCGTCCGGCTCCGGCAAGTCGACCCTGCTGGCCTGCCTGGCCGGGCTGGACGAGCCGGACGGCGGCCGCGTGCTGGTCGAAGGCGAGCGGCTCAGCCGGCGGACCGAGCCGGAGCGGGCGGCCCTGCGGGCCGGCCGGATCGGGGTGCTGTTCCAGTCCGGCAACCTGTTCGACCACCTGACCGTCGCCCAGAACGTCGTGCTCGCCCAGCGGGCCGCCGGCCGGCCCGCCCCCACCCGGGCCGCCGCCCTGCTCGACGCCCTCGGGCTGGCCAGGCGGGCCGATGCCCGACCGGGCGAGCTGTCCGGCGGCGAGGCGGCCCGCGCCGGCCTCGCCGTCGCCCTGGCCAACGATCCGGCGGTGGTGCTGGCCGATGAGCCCACCGGGGAGCTCGACACCGCCAGCGAGGCCCGGGTGCTCGATCTGCTCTGGGACCGCGCCGCGGCGGGCGGCGCGGTGGTGGTCGCCACCCACAGCCCGGCGGTCGCGGCGGCCGCCGCCCGCACCGTCCGCCTGGAGGACGGCAGGGTGCTGCCGTGACCGCCGGCCGGGAGGTCCTGGTCCGCTGCGACGGGGTGGCCCGTACCTTCGGGGAAGGCGAGCGCGCGGTGGTGGCCGTGCACGGGGTTGACTGCGCGATCCTTGCCGGCGAGCGCATCGCCGTCACCGGCCCCTCCGGGTCCGGCAAGTCGACCCTGGTCCACCTGCTGGCGGGCCTGGACACGCCCACCCACGGCACCGTGAGCTGGCCGGTCCTCGGCCCCCGGGAGGGGCTGCGGCCAGGCCCGGTCGCGGTGGTGTTCCAGGGACCGAGCCTGCTCGCCCCCCTCGACGTGTCCGAGAACGTGGCCCTGCCCCAGCTGCTGGTCGGCGTCGAGGAGGCCGACGCGCTCGCCGGCGCCCGGCGCGCCCTCGACCGGCTCGGCCTGGCCGAACTGGCCACCCGGCTCCCCGAGGAGCTGTCGGGCGGCCAGCTGCAGCGGGTCGCGGTGGCCCGGGCGCTGGCCGGGCGGCCCCGGCTGATCCTGGCCGACGAGCCCACCGGCCAGCTCGACCACGTCACCGGCACCGCCGTCGTCCGGGCCCTGCTGGAGGCGGCCGGCCTGCTGGGAGCGGCCCTGGTGCTCACCACCCACGACCCGACGGTGGCCGGGCTGCTGCCCGTCCGCTGGACGATGGCCGACGGCCGTCTGCGGCAGGGTCGGGCGGTGTCGTCGTGCTCGGCCTGACCTGGCTGCGGGGGCTGCTCACCCGCCGACCCGGCCGCCTGGCCGCCGCGGCCGCCGGCGTCGCCGTGGCGGTGGCCCTGCTGGCCAGCCTGGGCTCCTTCCTGGCCGCATCCAAGGCGACCATGACCCGCCGGTCGGTCGCCGACGTCGCCGTCGACTGGCAGGTGGAGGCACAGCCCGGCGCCGCCCCGGCCGACGTCCTCAGCGGGGTACGGGGCTTCGCCGGGGTCGAGCGTGCCCTGCCGGTGGCGTTCGCGACCACCACCGGCCTGCAGGCCACCGTGGCCGGCTCGACCCAGGCCACCGGGCCGGGGGTGGTGGTGGGCCTGCCCGAGGGGTACCGGCAGGTGTTCGGCGGCGAGCTCCGCGACCTGGCCGGGGCCGGAGCCGGGGTGCTGCTCGCCCAGCAGACCGCGGCCAACCTGCACGCCGGTCCCGGCGACACCGTGACCGTGGGGCGGGCCGGGCTGTCCCCGGCCAGGGTCCGGGTCGACGGGGTGGTCGACCTGCCCCAGTCCGACTCGCTGTTCCAGAAGGTGGGGGCGCCGCCCGGCAGCCAGCCGCAGGCGCCGCCCGACAACGTGCTGCTCGTGCCCGCCGGCCGCTGGCACGCGCTGTTCGACCCGCTGGCCCGCGCCCGCCCGGACCTGGTCCGCGACCAGGTCCACGCCCGGCTGGTGCGGCGCCTGCCGGCCGACCCGGCCGCCGCCTACACCACCGTCAGCGGTGCCGCCCGCAACCTCGAGGCCCGGCTCGCCGGGGCCGGGCTGGTCGGCGACAACCTCGGCGCCGCGCTGGCCGCCGCCCGCTCCGACGCCCTCTACGCCCAGGTCCTGTTCGTGTTCCTCGGCCTGCCCGGGGCGGTCCTGGCCGGGCTGCTCACCGCCGCGGTCGCCGGCGCCGGCCGCGACCGCCGCCGCCTCGAGCAGGCCCTGCTCCGGGCCCGGGGGCTGGCCACCGGTCGGCTGGTCCGCCTCGCCGTGGCCGAGGCGGCCCTGGTCGGCGTCCTGGGCGCGGCCGCCGGGCTGGGCGCCGCCCTGGCCATCGGGTACCTCGCCTTCGGCACGGCCAGCTTCGGCGCCACCCCCCTGGCCGCGGCCGGATGGGCCGGGGCGGCGGCGCTGACCGGGCTGGTCATCGCCGGCGCCACCGTGGCCCTGCCCGCCCGCCGGGACGCCCGCACGGCCACGGTGTACGCGGCCCGGCAACCGCTGGGCCGCCCCGGCCGGCCGGCATGGGCCCGCCTCGGCCTGGACCTGTGGCTGCTGGCCGCCTCGGGGCTGGTCTTCTGGCTGACCAGTCGGGGCGGCTACCAGCTCGTGCTGGCCCCCGAGGGGGTGCCGACCATCTCGGTCAGCTACTGGGGGTTCGCCGGGCCGGCGCTGCTGTGGACCGGCACCGGGCTGCTGGCCTGGCGGCTCGCCGACGCCGCCCTGGCCCGCGGTCGCGGCCCCCTGCGGCGGGCGGCCCGGCCCCTGGCCGGCGGGCTGGCCGGCACGGTGGCGGCGACCCTGAGCCGCCAGCGCCGCCTGCTGGTCCGCTCGCTGGTGCTGGTTGCGCTCACTCTCGCCTTCGCCATCTCCACGGCGGTGTTCAACTCCACCTACCGCCAGCAGGCCGAGGTCGACGCGCGGCTCACCAGCGGCGCCGACGTCACCGTCACCGAGCCGCCCGGCGCCGCCGTCGGCCCCCAGGCCGCGGCCCAGCTCGCCGGGATCCCCGGGGTCCGGGCGGTGGAGCCCCTGCAGCACCGCTTCGCCTACGTCGGCAGCGACCTGCAGGACCTGTACGGCGTCCGGCCCGCCACGGTGGTCGACGCCACCAGCCTCCAGGACGCCTACTTCGCCGGCGGGACCGCCCGAGCGCTGATCGGGCGGCTGGCCAGCCAGCCCGACGGGGTCCTGGTCAGCGCCGAGACCGTCCACGACTTCCAGCTCCAGCCGGGCGACCCCCTCACCCTGCGCCTCCAGGACGACCGCACCAAGGCCTACCGTGCCGTCCGCTTCCGCTACCTCGGGGTGGCCAAGGAGTTCCCGACCGCGCCGCGCGACAGCTTCCTGGTCGCCAACGCCGGCTACGTCGCCGCCGCCACCGGCAGCGACGCGGTCGGCGAGTTCCTGGTCGACGCGACCGCGCCGCCACAGACCGTGGCCGGCCGGATCCGGGCCAGGCTCGGCCTACAGGCCCAGGTCAGCGACATCACCACCGTCCGCCACGTGGTCGGCTCCAGCCTGACCGCGGTCGACCTGGCCGGGCTGACCCGCCTGGAGCTGGCCTTCGCGCTGCTCCTGGCGGCCGCGGCGACCGGCCTGGTCCTCGCCCTCGGCCTGGCCGAGCGGCGCCGCACCCTGGCGATCGCGGGGGCCCTGGGCGCCCGGCCCAGGCAGCTGGCCGCGTTCGTCTGGGCCGAGGCGGTCGTGGTCACCGCCGGCGGGCTGGCGGCCGGCATCGTGGGCGGCTGGCTGCTGTCGGCGATGCTCGTCAAGGTCCTCACCGGCGTCTTCGACCCCCCACCGGCGGCCCTCAGCGTGCCCTGGACCTACCTCGTCCTGACGGCCGGCGTCGCCCTGACGGCGGTGGCCGTCGCCGCCGGCGGCGCCGTGCGCGCCTCCCGGCGGGCCGTCGTGCGCTCGCTGCGGGAGCTTGTATGAGGACGCCGGGCGGGTGGGCGCTGGCCGCGTTCGCGCTGGTCCTGCTGGCCGGATGCCGGCCTACCCCGGACCGGCCCGGCGCCACGGCAAGACCGGCGGCGGCCACCCACCCGCCCGGTGCACCATCGGCGGCGTCCCGCCTCCCCGGCATGCCACCGCCCCTGCGCCCCGGCGACGTCTACGCCGCCGACCGGCCCGGCCGGCTCAGCCCGGTGGTCCGGCACCTGCCGGCGCGGGTCTGGGTGCCGGACAGCCGCGACGGCACCGTCCACGTGATCGACCCCCGCACCCGCCGGGTGGTGCGGCGCTTCCGGGTCGGCCGCCTGCCCCAGCACGTCACCCCATCCTGGGACCTGCGCCGGCTGTGGGTCGCCAACGACGAGAGCAACAGCCTCACCCCGATCGACCCGGCCACCGGCCGCGTCCGCCGGCCGGTCCCGGTCGCCGACCCCTACAACCTGTACTTCACCCCCGACGGCCGCCGGGCCATCGTGGTCGCCGAGCGGCTGGGCCGGCTCGACTTCCGCGAGCCACGGTCGATGCGCCTGCGCCACGCCCTGCCGGTGCCCTGTCCCGGCGTCGACCACCTCGACTTCTCCGCCGACGGCCGCTACCTGCTGGCCAGCTGCGAGTTCGGGGCCAGCCTGATCAGGGTCGACGTGGCCGCCGAACGGGTCACCGGCCGGCTGGCGCTGCGGCCGGGCGCCAAGCCGCAGGACGTCAAGCTCGCCCCCGACGGCCGGCTGTTCTACGTGGCCGACATGATGGCCGGCGGGGTCTGGCTGGTCGACGGCGCCCGGCTCCGGGTGACCGGCTTCGTGGCCACCGGAGCCGGCGCCCACGGCCTGTACGTCAGCCGCGATTCGGCGTCGCTG
>Ga0209481_10000864_pt1 | contig 12305 bp, 9 predicted proteins | sample SoiMetdeltSBSDD3_FD_187598 | JGI IMG/M metagenome (GOLD analysis project Ga0209481, IMG submission 187598) | Bulk soil microbial communities from a Populus tree surrounding site in Tennessee, USA - Soil MetaG P. deltoides SBSDD3 (SPAdes) (version 2) | ecosystem: Environmental > Terrestrial >...
CCGGCCTACGCGCTCGCGCGCGGCCCCCGCGCTCCCGAGGCGGAGAACGGCCAGCCGGTCCTCGATGCGTATGACCTCATCTTCCGCTACCACGAGCGGGGCGAACCCGTTCTCCGAGGTGGCAACTTGCGGGTCTGCGCGGGTGACCGCATTCTCCTCGAAGGCCCCTCCGGTGGCGGCAAGTCCACCCTCGCCTCCCTGCTCGTTGGCCTGCGCCTGCCGCAGTCTGGTCTCCTCCTCCTCCAAGGCCTCGACTGGCAAACACTTGGGCCCGAGGGCTGGCGGCGGCGTGTAGTGGGGGCGCCGCAGTTCCACGAGAACCACGTCTTCGCGGAAACCTTCGCCTTCAACCTGCTGTTGGGTCGCCGCTGGCCGGCGCAGCCCGAAGATTTGCAGCAGGCCGAAACTCTCTGCCGTGCGCTCGGCCTTGGGGACCTCCTCGACCGCATGCCGGCCGGACTGCTGCAGAGAGTCGGCGAGACTGGCTGGCAGCTCTCCCATGGTGAACGGAGCCGCCTCTACATCGCCCGGGCGCTCCTCCAGAACGCAGACCTTGTCGTCTTCGATGAGAGCTTCGCGGCGCTTGACCCGGAGACCCTCGGCCAGGTCCTCCGCTGCGTCCTCGATCGAGTCTCCACGGTGCTCGTGATCGCCCACCCTTGACAACGCCCCGCCCTGAAGGAGGCCCTAACCCAACACTCATACGGCCCTCCAGCCGTGAGCGCCGGAAAATTTCAGACGCTCAATTTATCGCTGTTTGTAGCAGCGCAAAACCCTGCGCAATAGGTGAGAATCTCCGTTCCGTTCCCGACCCGATCTCGCGACTGCAGGAGAGGCTCCTCTATGGCGGTGCTCTCATACATGCACCAACTCCTCAACGTCGATCAGTGTTAGGCATACATCCATACGCTGCGGTGGAAAGATCGTCCCCTCCAATGTCCCAGATGTCAGAGCTACCATGTTGGTCCCTGGGGGACATATCACTACCAGCCTGGCCTGCAACGCTACCGCTGTAAAGAGCAGGCCTGCAAGCGCACCTTCCATGACCTCACGGGTACCCTCTTGGACGGCAGCAAGCGCTCCCTCGCACACTGGATTCTCGCCACCTTTCTGTTGTGCCTGTCGTGTTCGTCTCGGCGGATTGCCCGAGAGCTGGGCGTCCATGGTCGGGTCGTGTAGCAAACGTGGAGATGACGACTCCTATAACCTTTGATCTGCAAGGCGTTATTTCCATCTATATCCACGTTTGAAACACCACCAGCGATTCAGCATGAGCCGATTGTCAGCACCCAAGGCGAAAGTTATAAGAACCTGATGGAGACCCACTTTAACATCCAACGGCGCTTGTTTGACTATCAGTTCTCCTTGACCCAGACACCCGCCGAGTTAGAGCAGGTCCATCAACGCTTTATCCAGACGTATAACACGACCGCCCATGAGGGGTTAGTGAAGGAGGGGTTTGCGCCTCCGATCCCCATGCAGGTGTTGGCCGACGCCAAAGGCCGCCTGTACAGCCCAGACGAGCTGGCTCGCAAGTTTTCGCGCGCGATGTTCCCCCGGACGACCAACCGCTATGGTTGTGTCACTTTGCATAGCTATCACTTCTACATTGAGGAAGGCGTCCCCCACACGCAAGTGCTCCTGTGGGTGTACGGAGAGCAGCTCCGGGCAGTCTTGGACCACGTCGTCTTAGCCGAGTATCACTGTCGGTATGATTGGCGCTCCCACAAAGTCGCCGAGATCCGGGATGGCTTCTTTTATCCGACGCGCTTTGCGTCGCCACAAGGCTCGCTGATCCCACTCACGCCGCAGGAGTCCTTGGTGCTCTATCGCCCTCAGCCGTTGAGGCGTCCGGCTCGGCGCGCATTCTCTGCTCCGCAACTCATGCTCTTCGCGTTGGTACCGACGGGGTAAAGTCGGCGGAATGCCCCACTAATGTAAAGGAAGTCGTGGCACGGTTTGCTCATAGTTGCCACCTCCTACCGTGATGTGTGGGTGGGTAGGAGTGTGACGACGTGAGCGCTACCTTCTCAAGACGCTATGCTCACCTCGATTAGGGTTTTAAAACGGCTTCTGACGCACATCGAGTAGGGGAAAACCCCGGCACACCCGCATGCCTGCCCCCTATCCTCCTACACTCTGGACTCCCATCCACCACCGAGAGCCTTGTACACAGCAATGAGGGTGAGAGCCGTGCGCGTCTCACTGTCTGCCAGGAGATCCTCAGCAATCAAGCGGGTGCGCTCCGCATCGAGCACCGTGAGGAAGTCAGAGACACCAAACTGATAGCGCAGCTTCGCCAGACCAGCGGCTTTCTCGCTGGCCTGGGCCGAAGCGCGGAGCAAATCGCGGCGAGCCTGCTGGCGCTGGAAATCGACCAGGGCGCTTTCGGTTTCCTCCAGGGCCAATAACACGCGCTGTTCATATTGCGCCAGGGCGGCTTCGGTGCGGGCATCGGCGGCCCGGATGCGCGCTCGCACCCGTCCCAGATCAAAGGCGGCCCAGAAGATGCTCGGACCAATCGAGAATGTCTCAATGCCCCCCTGGCCGAAGCCCTTCAACGAACCGGCCTCCACGCCGATGCTGCCGAGCACCGTGATGCGCGGGAAGAGGTCGGCTGTGGCCACGCCAACGCGGGCCGTGGCTGCGGCCAGATTGCGCTCGGCAATACGGATATCCGGACGGCGCCGCAACAAATCCGCCGGTTGCCCCAGGGCAATCAGGGTCGGCAAACCCGGTAGGGGAAGAGGCGCTGAAAGCGTCGGGACCAGAGCCGTAGGCTGCTGCCCAATCAGGACGCCCAGGCGGTGCGAGTCGCGGGCAATCCTCGTTTCCAGGGGCGGGATGGTGGCGAGGGTGGCGTTGAGTTGCGCTTCAGCACGTGAGACATCCAACTCGGTGCCCCGCCCTGCTTCCAGCAGAGCATGAGTGAGTTCCAGGGTCTGCTGCAGAGTTTCGGCATTCTGGCGCGCCACCGCCAGTTGGTTTTGGGCCCCACGCAGGTCAAAGTAGTTGCTGGCGACCTCGGCCAGGAGGCTGACCAGCACATCGCGACGTGAGGCTTCAGCAGCCCCAACGTCGGCGGTGCTGACTTCAATGGCACGACGTACCCGCCCAAAGAAATCCAGCTCCCAACTGGCGTCAAAGCCGGCATGGTATAACTCCGTGTCGCGGTCAGCCCCCCGCGCGGCGGCTTTGCTCAGCCGCTGGCGCTCGTACGTTTCTTGCGTGGTGACGGTCGGGTACCGATCGAATTCCGTGAAGCTGAGCAGTGCCCGGGCTTCTTGCAACCGCGCCGTCGTAATACGTATGTCATGGTTGTTCGTCAGTGCCTCTGTAACAAGTTGATTCAGCTTCTCGTCCTGAAAGCCACGCCACCAGGCTACTTCCACAGCAACTGGCGACATGCCTGGCTGCTCCTGATTGGCAAACTCAGTGGGGACTGGCACAGCAGGTTCGCTGTAGTCCGGCCCCACGGCTTTACAGCCGTTCACCAGCCCCAGAAGTGCAGGCACTAGCATAAGCATGAGCATGATGTGGGTGGCTTGCGCGACTGGCTGCTTCTCGTGCTGGCGCTCGATCTTGCGATGCTTGCGCTCGATGAACCACCGGATGACCACATAGAAGACCGGGGTCAGCACCAGGCCGAAGAAGGTGACCCCAAGTATGCCACTGAATACCGAGGTGCCCAGGGCCTGGCGCATCTCAGCTCCAGCACCTTTCGCGATGAGGAGCGTTGTCCGCCAGGCCTGGAGAAAGATGAGGACTATCATGAAAACGAGGGCAAAGGCTTCGAGGAGCGTATGGGGGACCGCATTGACCGATTCCTGTATGAACACCGTCGGGTCATCGACAATACGGTATTCCAACCCTGTCGGAAAGTTTTTGCTGATTTCGGCCATGGTCTTGCGGACGCCGTTGGCCGTGGCCATGAGGGGTACTCCTCGTGGTCGTGCAGGCTGGCGATGATCGCCCTGACAAGCATGATTGCCAGCCCGTCTCGTTGTGCTGTTCTCTGCGGGAGCGCGTGAGCCCCTCGCTCCTCGCAGCACAGGCAACAACAAAGTGCCGTCCCATCCTCCCCACGTTGCCCTGGGGCAGGGCCGACGGCGCCTTCCGTCGACTGCCGTCATGGACTTGATCACATGAAGGCTCTTCCGCAGGTTCCGTGCTGTGCTTTATGCAGCATCATAGACGACCCGTTGCCGAAGGAGATCGAGCTTCATCCGGCCATACCCACTCCGCTTGATCAATTTGAGGCGGTTGATATGGCCTTCGACTGGCCCGTTCGACCACGGCAGCGTCAAGGCGGCTTTGACGGCCGCATAGTCCCGCTGGAGCACATCCACAAAGTTCTGCAATTCGACGATATCGCTGCTGCGACAGGCCAGCAGCCACGCGTCCAACCCATCGGCGTGACGCTTTCGGATGATCGCTCTCCCCTGCTGCACGAGCGCCTGTATCTGCACCAGCTCGGGGTGCTGCTGGAGCCGTTCGCAGAGCGCCTGTTCGTCCGCCGTGCGCGTGTCCTCTGCCTGCACGAGGAGCCATGCGAGCTGACGTGCGTGGGGCAGCGTTGGGGGGACAGGCGACGGTGTGCCCGTCTGGTGAGGGCCATGGACATGGATCCACTTTGCCACCAGGGAGCGCGTGCCGGTGAAGCCTTGCTCCTGAATCTCGCGCCATAGGCGCGACTGATTCGTACAGCCCTCTGCCAGCCGGGTCTGGAGGTAGGGGATATACGCGTCGATTTTCCCGGGACCGCGGTAGCCCCGCTGATCGGGCGGCAGGGTTGCCGTCCGGAGCCAGTGACGGACGGTATGCCGTGACACGCCACAGGCCTGGGCGATCTGGCGGAGACTCTGACCGCGGGCCGCGCGGCTCTGCACCTCGTGATAGCGGGCTTCGCGCGCTGTCTGTCGGGCTGTCTGCACCTGCTGGAGCCTGGGAGAACGCCCATAGCGGGGGAGAGGCCGCAGCAAGGTCGGTGGTAGGGATATGGTGGTTGGCGCCACCACTGCCGCATGGGTAAGGACGCTGCTGACCGTCTCGCCATCTGTCGCCCCTGAAGAGGGCGGAGGCGCCGTGCTCGCCAGGACACGGCGCAGCGCGGGCGTGATGCGCTGCAGATAGCGTGTCAGCACCTCGTGGAGGTTACAGAGCAAATGAAAGCGATCGGCGACCTGGGTGGCCTCCGGCGCTCCCGCTGCGGCGCCTCGGGCATAGTCCCGGGCACGGGCACGGGCAATGATTTCGACTCCAGGATGGTCACGCAGCCAGGTCGCGACTGTCTCGGCCGTGCGCTCCGGCAGGAGATCAACGGGCCGACGGCGTTCGAGATCGACCAGGATGGTCCCATAGACCCGGCCCTTGCGGAGGGCAAAATCATCAACGCCGAGCACATGAGGGGTCGTCTGGGCTGGGGCAGGGGCACGGCGGAGAATACGGAGGACCGTGTCGCCACTGAGCGGCATCCGCAGGCGCGTGGCCATCCGTGCACCGGCTTCACCGCCTGACTCGCCTCCGAGCACGCGGATCGTGTCAGCACACCGCACCGTCCGCTGCGCGCGGACCGGAGCGAGTGTAGGGAGGCGTTCAGCAAACGTGCGGCGCCCGCACAGGGACGTCAGGCAATGAAAGCGACGGACGTGCAAGCGGAGGTGCACCGCTTGGTCCACGACCGGCAAGTCGCGCAGGTGGCGCGTATAGCGGCTATGCACGCGCGTCGACGGCGTGTGACAATCCAGGCAGGCGGCCGCAGGCGTACTGGTACGGGCCTCGATGAGGAGTGCGGAGTCAGCTGTAGAGACGTGTTCCACCACACAATCAGGCAGGGCAAAGGGCAACAGAGGAGTCAACATATAATAAGAGTACCTCTCGGCGAAAAGATAGGTTCTGTATATCCCTCAAATATACTCGGCTGGCGCGAGTCTGGCCACGCAGCACGGAACCTGCGGAAGAGCCATGAAGGTGTACGCATGCGGGAAGAAATTTCTCCCCACCTCCCCAAATCGTTCAATGCATATAAAATCAATGGCTAAGGCGAATCATCCCTCAAAATACGACGAATGGCTGTCGCTCTAAGTCCTTGAGAGTCCGCGACATTGATTCAGAGGGGTGGGGAAGAATTTCTTCCCATATATGTCCTGTGTTATTATGTGAGCAGGTCCATGCCGTCACATGGGCTGACACAGAGTAGTGTCCGAGCGTCGTCGACCGGCTACGGCGTGCTGCGTCGGTTATGAGTCTTCGGGCATGAACCTACTCCTGGTCTGCAGGCCATGTCAAGTTTTTTTCTTTGTTTTGCTGTGTTCCCTCCTGGACCTTTGGTCGGAAGACTATCCCTACAACGACGTTTAAATATTGACACTCTGACTTTCTCTTGGTATCTATTGCTAGACACTTACACCAATACCAGGAGGGAGAGGATGTTACCGGCGTGTCGGACGGCAGATGAGACGTTTGCTATTCCCCAGTTTGCCCTTACGCGCAGCGATATTGACCCTTTCATGGACGAACTCCGTGAATTCCACACGGCCTTTCGGGCGTGTTTTGCCCGGCAGGAACCGCGAGACCAGTTTTTCAACTATATGGTCGGCCAGTTCAGTGCCTTGGAACGCAAATCCATCGAACCCCTAGCCCTGCAGGTGGAGGGGGGCAAGGTACGGGCCATGCAGCGCCTTGTCAGTGATGCGCTGTGGGATGAAGCGGCGATGCTGGAGACGTATCATCGCCTGCTCCAAGACGAAATGGGCGAGCCTGATGGAGTCCTGAGCGTTGATGAGACGGGGTTTGTGAAAAAAGGCGACGAGTCCGTGGGAGTGGCGCGCCAATACTGCGGTTCTCTGGGCAAAGTCGAAAACTGTCAAGTCGGCGTGTTTGCCGCGTATGCCTCCCGACAGGGCTATGCCCTCGTCGATAAACGGCTGTTTCTGCCGGAGCGGTGGTTTGCCGACCCCTACACAGCCCGGCGGACGAAATGTAAGCTGCCTGCCGAGGTCACGTGGCAGAGCAAACCCCAGTTGGCTGGAGCGATGGTGCAGGGGCTGCACCAGGCCGGCGTGCTGTCGTTCAAGTATATTGTGGCGGACTGCCTGTACGGCAACAGTCCAGAGTTTTGGGCCGCCTGCGAGGCCTGTGTGGGTACCGTCGCGTTCGTGGCGACCCCTGCGGACACGCGGGGGTGGCTCCAGCCGCTCGCCACCACCGTGCACACGTCTACGTATAAAGGAGCACAGCGCACCAAGCGTGTCACAGTGACCGACACCCCACCAGGCACGGTGGCGGAGTTGGCCCACGCGATTCCGGCGACGTTCTGGTATCGCCGGACCGTGGCGGAAGGCACCAAAGGCCCCATCACCTACGAGTTCGCTCGTAAAAGGGTAGCGGGCAAAATGATGTAAAAATGCACGCTAAGGCCGAATCCCAATGATCTCAATGCCATAGGGGCCATCCGCCGTTAGTTTTCCACACCGAGCTCCCTCCCATAGCGCGGATAACGGGCCACTAAGCTCCGGTCGAGGGCATACTCGCCATACAGCACGATGTTGTCCCACCCAATCGGACTAATATGGTTGAGGAGCGCCAGGTCTATCCCGTCCTCCGCAGGGTCCCAATGGCGTAAGACACTGTCGATCTCCAGAATCTGCCAATAGATAATGGCGGCCAGGATGAGGACCAAACAGCTGGCCCGACTCATCTGCTGCTGGAAATCGCGCCCGTCGGCGTGCCCGCGCTTGCCATAATGGACATGGCGCGCCAAGGCATGGAGTTGCTCCCCCTGGAGCAAGCCGCGCCGCACCCGGCGCCTGAGTGCCGGATCGGTGAGAGAGTCGAGGATGAAGATCGTCTTGTAGAGGCGTCCCAACTCGCGCACGGCCCGGTAGAAATGGTTACGCGGGCCACAGGCCAGCAGGCGCTTGAGGGCGACGGACGCCGTCGTGTGGCCGGCCGCAAAGGAGGCGAAGAACTGGCCCATCCGATCCCAGTGGGCCGTAATCCAGTCGAGATGCAAAGCCCGCTTGGCTGGGGCGAAGGAGCGCGGTGAGGGGTCCATAATCCCTCTGGGGCTCAATCCGGTAGATCCACTGCCGGTGGAGCCCACGGATGCGTGGACAGAAGCGTTTCCCAAACATCGGAAACGCCGCAAAATTCAACTCCACATACCCATGGGTGTCGGTATAGTGCTCTTCCGGGTCGAGATCCGACTCATGATAGAGCAAGCCGTCCAAGACGTAAGGCGCATCCCGCTCCGTGCATTCGATCGGCACGGTATAGAAGGGGGCGTAGTTGTTGGCAATGAAGGTATAGAATTCCAAGGCATAGTCGCCTAAGCGGTGACTATAGGTCCGCCGCAGGACCCGGCGGGGAAAGAGAAACCGTTGGCCATCGCTGCTGGAGGCGCGCCCATCACCCCACACTTGCGTGGGGTCGAGGGCCGCGATGGCATTGACGATATCGGCCAAGGCCGCCCGGAGCGCCTCCTCATGCAAATACCAGTCCGCGATCCGCTGGATGTCGGCATAGGTCACATCCGTGGTCAAGCGTGCCATGGTCTCGGGGCCGAGATTGCAGCCATAGGCCATGATGGTCGCGACGACCTGACAGACGTCGTCCGCCGTACGCGTCGCACGCTGCCCCAGAGGCAGGAAGTGCCGGGTCCAGTCGAGGCCCTGGTCGACCGTCAGAAGGAGGTCGGGGAGGCGTATCGTCGGGATCTTGTCCCGGAGCCACGCACGCAGACACGTCACCCCCGCTTCCTCGGCAGAGCTCAAGGCCTCGGCGGGATCAGTCGACAGGCGCCACCCGTCGTGCTCGACGGTCACGTAGGTATTGGCTGGAAGTGCTGCCCAAAACCGGTCATAGGCCGTCGTGAGGCGCCCAGGCAGGTAGGCAGCGGCGGCCGTGGCGTCGGCGGGCAACCCGGCTTTCCGGAAGAACTCTTGGCGTGTCGTGGCCCAGATGGCGTCGGGGAGAAAGAAGTCCTCCAGCTTGCCCAACCGCTTGCTGCCCGGGATCCAGACGTTGCCGCGTTTGATTTCATCACGCAGAGCCGTCAGCACGGCACATTCATAGGCACGGCGATTGCGGGTACCATTGGTGCCAACCAAGGGCCGGAGGCGTTTGGGCACACAGCCGAGTGGGAGGTCCTCTGGGAGGGTGCGCTGGCCCGTGGTGTTGAGGTCGCGGAGGATCTCGACGGCTTCCAGCAAGGCGGGCGAGCCCGTCGCCTCCAGCGCGACGGGGAGGTGGGCCAGCAGACTGGGCGCAAACTGACGGAAGTAACTATAACGTTTCATCACGAGGGGAAACACGTCGGTGGTATCACCCGTCAGCCACTGGTGCGCGTCCTGGAGTTGACGCTGCAAGCGTTCCGGGGAAATCTGCTGCAACACCGTGGTGCGGACCGCGTCCGGCGCCACCGTGGCGTCGAACAGCATCTGGCCAATCGTCTGGAAGCTCTGGAGGGTATCGCGGAACAGGGGCCGGTGCTGTTTCACCGCCGTATCCAGGTCGTGCTGGGCGCGGCGGTACGTGGCGGTCACTACCTTGCTGTACATGTCGACCAGTTGATCGAGCGTGTCCCGGTAGGTTTGGATGAGGAAACAGACCAGGACCGTATAGCGCTGTGGCGCAGGGAGCCCGCGCAGGCGATGCGCACTGGCGTGCCAGACGTGCTGGGCCAGGGCCTTTTGGAGGTTGGGATGGAGCCATGTCAAATCAAGGGTGAGGACCTGCGTCGCCTGGATCTGATCCAGTTTCGCGATCAACCGCAGGAGCGCCCGTGGCGAGGGCAGGCCTGGTGGCGCCTTGAGCGCGTGCAAGGGGGAGTAGGGCGTCTCCTCAACCTGCACGAGGGCATCAAGGTCCGCGGGTATCGAGGAGGGCAGGCCCGCCAGCAGCCGGACATAGAGCTGCTGGCGGGCCAGGGCGCGCTGTTCCCCGACCACGCGATGGAGGGTCGAGCTGGCGGGCACGAGGATATGGTGGTCCCGGAGGAACGCTTCGGCTTGGGCGATGAGGGCGGGGGTCGACTCCAGTCGTAACGCTTCGTCACGCAAGAAGTGGCCCAGGATGTCTCGCTCTGCGGGCCCAAAGGGCCGAAAGCCCAGATACAGCGCTAGGAGTTGTTGATGCTCCGAGACGGTCTGACGCCGTTGGGCATAGTCCTGGATGAGCGTGGGATCGAGGGCGATCTCATGGGCAACAAAGACCAGGAGGTCGTCGAGCAGTTCCAAGGGCTGCTGCGCTGGAAAGCGGCCAGTCAGACGCAGGAACCCCAGCTGATAGGCGAAGCCTAGCCGGTTATGCGCGCCGCGACACTGGGCGATCTGGGCCTGGTCGGCGGGGGTAAACCGGACGCGGTCAGCGATAAGGTCGCGAGGATAGTGCACCGCATGGAGCATGGGCGAGTCCTCCTGAGGAGAGGGCCCCTGGGCCATGGCCACGGCGCTCCCGAGGGCACAGACGTGCTCACGGCGCAGGGGTCCGCAGATAGGGGATGGCATGATGCTCCATACTATAGAACAAGGGGCGTAACCCGTGGGATGGGGAAGGGAGAAGACGAGCTCGGTGTGGAAAACTTGCCTCATGCTTGCTATAGGCTATTGAAAAATCGAGGCCTCAGCCTTAGCGTGCATTTTTACATGATTTTGCCCGCTACCCTCTTTGTGCGATGCCACGTGAGCAACGGGGCAGGTGTGACGATGCTGGCTACCTCTGAGTATGGTGCAGAGCCAGAGAGAAATCAATACAAGGAGGGGCAAGAAGCGGTTCATCACCTCCGTTGCAAAGGAGAGTAATTCGGGACATGCCTAAAATGCGGTGCGCGCGCCCCATGGCCGCTGACGCGGCCTCTAGTGGGCAGTGTTCAGGCAAGGCTGGGGGCCGACCGCACCACCCGCAGGCCCAGACCGTGGTAACGATTGTCGGGCGCGAGGCCGAAGCGACACGACGCGCGCGCGCTGACCCGGACAACGCGCCAGGAGCCGCCACGCACCACCCGGCGGGCGCCGGGTGGACTGGGCACTTCGCGACCATCCGCAGCATCGTAGGGATAGGGAGTATACAGGCTACTGGTCCAGTCCCAGGTATTCCCTGTCATGTCCGCTAACCCTTCGGGTGTTCCGCCACCGGGAAAAACGCCAATGGGCGTGGTGTGGCGTACGTGGGTCTCAAAGGTATTACAGCGAGTCGCGTCAAAGTCGTCGCCAAAGGCATAGTGGCGGCCTTGCACACCGCGGGCCGCGGCTTCCCACTCCGCCTCGGTCGGGAGCCGAAAGGTCTGGCCAGTCTGCGCGCTCAGCCAGGCACAGTAGGCCCGCGCCTCGAACCAGCAGATCCCCACCACCGGCTGTGCCGCATTGTTGAAGGCATCGTCGTGCCAGAACGCCGGCTGGGTCTGACGGCCTGGGGGATACCACTCAGCAAGCAATACTTCGAACTCATCGTCGCTCATGGGGACGATGGCTTCCCAGTCGTCTGCCTGTTTCGACGTCATGCGCCCTTGTCGATGCAATTGACGAATACGGTCGAAATTGTTCTGGTAGTATTGCCGATTATCCCGCCACTGTTGCCTTGCCCCTTCTGCCGTCCCCTCTCCACGCCGCCAGGCGCGTGCCTCCTCCGTCTCCCACCAGCGCTCGTCTTCGTACCCACCGGTCTGCGTGAACAACGCCCACTCCGCATTGGTCACCAGGAATTTTGCCATGGCCAAAAACTGAAGCTCAACATCGTGGACCGGCGCTTCGTCCTCATAGTGCCCTGCATCGCTGCCGATGCGATACGTCCCGCCAGGGATATCGATCAGTGGCGGCAGCAGGTAGGCACCATACGGCCCGTGCTGGCGTTCGAAGCGCGGATCGCCCAGTTCACCCAGCGCGAGACCCGCGGCAATGCGTGCCCGCAGATCGGTAGTGGGATCCTGGGTCCGTTCCACCAGCGCCCAGCGCACCTTGTCCTTCAGCGCCGCTGCGATCCTCACCTCTGGCTGAGCCGCGCAGCGGCCCGCCAGCGCCAGGTTCTGGGACATCAGATCGGTGACGAAACGGTCAGGAGCGCTGGCCATCGCAGCGGCCAGGACGGTGGTTTCTTCCCAACCCGTCGTAGGCAGTGGTGGCAGCGGGTCGGCATCGGCCAGGTCGTGCAGCGTGGCCTGGAGACTGGGTACAACGCGATCGGCGCGCCATTCCTGCTGCACCAGTTCCGCCTGCGGCTGACGTGCCAGTTGCCGCGCCGCAAAGTACTCCTGGAACAACTGGTGTATATAGAGCACCTCGTCGCGACCCCGGTCTTCATCCAGCACT
>Ga0209481_10000865_pt1 | contig 12296 bp, 12 predicted proteins | sample SoiMetdeltSBSDD3_FD_187598 | JGI IMG/M metagenome (GOLD analysis project Ga0209481, IMG submission 187598) | Bulk soil microbial communities from a Populus tree surrounding site in Tennessee, USA - Soil MetaG P. deltoides SBSDD3 (SPAdes) (version 2) | ecosystem: Environmental > Terrestrial >...
CAGATGCGATGCAGAGCGATCCACGGACCCGGCGCATACGCGAGGTTGTTGTGCCAGTGATCGAGCGAGGTCCAGCCGGGCATCGGGCACTGCTCGACGCGATAGGTGAGTCCGCGCGCCTTGGCCTCCTTGAGCAAGGGGATGAACACCTCTTCGAACATGACGAGGTTTTCGTCCATCTGCAGCTTGAAGTTGCGGCCGACGAAGCCGCAGACCGCGTTGGTGCCGAGAAGCACGGCGGCATCGAACACTCGCAGCATGAACTCGTGCTTGCGCTGCCGCGCGCTCGCATCGTCTGTCAGCATGTTGTCGAAGTAGCCGAGATCGGAAAGACCGACACCGCTGGTCCGCATCGCGCTCAGCACCCGCGACGCCCGGCGCGCGTCGAAAGGACTGCGCAGGTCGAGCGTGTTCGCAACCGGGTCCAGCATGGCTGCGGCCGGGACGTCGCTCAGGGTGGGGTGCAGGGCGGCGGAGAGCTGGATGTTCGGCGCACCCACATCGCGCGCGAACTGCAACCACTCTTCGATCGCAAGGTCCGGATCGGCGTCGCGCCGTTCGCGCGGGGTCAGCTCCTGCAGCGCGGCGGTCAGCACACTGAGCTTCATCGGCCGGGATGAGAAGGCTCGGACGGTCATGGCGGGTGCTCACTCGATCAACGAGGACGCCCGCATCATACCGTTCGACGCTGTAGGACGGCGACGCTTCCGGTGGAATAGCCGCGGCGCGGGGCTCGAGTCGATTTCCCGCGCGTTGCGCGGTTGAAAACGGCGCGCTGGCTACTGGAGCCAATACTGCGCACCGCTTTCCCTCAGCAGCGACTCGGCATTGCATCCCTTGAGCATGGCGAGTGTCGTGAGAGTGCCGGCCTGCGTGCACGTATCGGCTGCGACAGTGATTGAATGCGGCGCATTGCGTACTGGCCACCCGGTGCGCGCGTCGAGAATATGCGAGTAGCGGTGGCCATCCCGGAACACGAACCGTCGCGCATCGCCACTGGTAGCCAGCGCACCTCGCGATAGTTGCACGACACGTTCCGCTGCGCCCATCCGCGTGCAGTTCTCGATCCCAACACGCCAGGGCTTGCCGTCCGGACGCGCGTTGCGGACGGCCACATCTCCGCCGAAGTTGATCAGGCAGCTCAAGCCCGGCGCAATCCTCTCGACCTGGTCCGCAGCCGAATCCACGGCGTACTCCTTGCCGATGCCGCCGAAATCGATCTGCATCCCCGCTTGCAGTTGCAGCACCGGCCGCTGCCACTCCACTCTGTGCCAGCCGACCGATGCGAGCAGCGCGTCGATTTGCGCCTGCGATGGCACGTGATTGCCGCCGTCGAACGTCCAGGCCTTGCGCAGCACGCCCGAAGTGATGTCGAACGCGCCTTCCGAGAGGCGTGTGAGCGTCGCGGCGAAGTCGAGCAGGTTCGCGCATTCGGCGTCGACGACGGTTTCGCTGCCGGCGCTGTCGTTGATTCGATGAACGGCACTGTCAGTCCGGTAGCGGCTGTACTTGCGCTCGATGCGCCAGGCCTCGGATGCGACCACATCGAGGACTTGCTGCGCCAGTGAAGCCTGCACGTCATCGACGAGAATCTCGCACGGGCTTGCCATCGCCACGAAGCGTCCGACCCAGTGATCGGCATTACGCGTCAGCGTGGCAGCGCAGGAGGTATTCATAAGCGAAAGCGATAGCCGAACTGCACGATGACCGCGCTCAGGTCCGGGTATTGCTCGCGCCGGGCCTGATTGCCGATGATCTGCTCCTGCGGCACCGAGCCGGTCTGCTGATAGTACTCGGCGCGGATGCTCCACTCGTTGCCGCCCGTCGTACCGTGCCCATACTTGACGCCCACCGTCGTCGCATCGAAGTCGCCGAGGCGGAAGTCTGCAGATGCATAGCGGGGCAACGCTGCGCCGTTGACGAGGCTCGCGCGATAGAAGTCGGCGGCGCTCTGCGTGTAGTAGCGCAGCTGCGGCTCGATGTAACCGTCGCCCAGCGGCCAGCGCAATCGCACTTCGCCGGTGTGCGAGTCGATGCCCCAATCGTCAGTCATGTAGCGGTAGGCGAAATGCATGACCGGCGTGCCGAACGCGTGCTTCACTTCTGCATAAAGGCTCTGCTTGGTGCGCGCGTCCGGCCGGCTCTCGAAGAGATAGACGCCGTCGGGACCCTGGCCGATCGGCACGCGGGCCAGCGTGTCGCCCGTCAGCGGGTCGACGACGCTCAGCAGCTTGTAGGGATCGTTGAGGTAACCGCTCGAGTCGCTGTACGAGTAGTTGACTCGCAGCACCGTCGTGCGATTCAGCACTTGCGTGAAGCCGAGCAGCAGGTCCAGCACGTCCTTGCTCTCGCCGCCGTTGCGCTTGTTGCTGTCGTTGCCGACATCGAGCATCTGCGCCAGCGGGATCGGCCGGCCGCCGACCGGATCGACATCGTCCTGCGACCAGGCGACGCCGGCGCTGAGCGTCGTGTTGCGCTTGTTGAAGTCACGGGCCAGCGACAGATTTGCGCCCAGATGGGTGTAGTCGTACTCGGTGGAGAACCCGACGCCCGCCGATACTGTGTACAGGCGCGCAAGCGGCTGCGTCCAGCTTGCGTTCAATGCGAAGCGCGTGTCGAGGAACGTGTCGTCGAGTGGCACTGCGCCGGCGGCTGTCGTGTACACCGCGCGTCCCGAAGGACTCGTGAATGTTTGTGGCCGGTCGAGTGCGATCGCGCCGCTCGCCGACGCGCCGGTGAGCGTGTCGGCCGTGAGCGTGGCCGAGAACTTGCGCTCGTCGCCGAAATCGCGCTGCGCGGCGACGGCGGCGCTGATGTCGCGAACCCGGTCGTCGCTTTCGCCGTAGTACAGCAGCGTGGAGTCGAACGACCAGCCGCTGGATTCCTCTTGCGCGGCAACGGGCGCCGCGACCGCCGAGCCGAGCAGGGCGCAAGTGGCTGCAGCCAGTGCAGCGTTGAGGTTGTCGTTGTTCTTCATGATGACAGCTCAGTTGCAGCCGCAGCCGCCGCCCCCGAAGCCGCGTCCGCCACTCGAGGCTTCCTTGCTGAAGTAGATGTGGTCGTCGATGGCTGCCTCGAGCGGCGCGTTGTCGAGGCTCATCTCCGGCCGTGCGAGCACGTCGCGCTCCCACGGTTGGACGCCGGCGCAGCCGGCCAGCCCGAGCAGGACGAGGCAAAAAGGGAGTTTCTTCACCGGGAGGTCTCCAGGAGTTTCTGCAGCTCCGCTTCGCGCTCGGCGCGCAGGGCGTTGCGAAAGCCGATGTGGCGACCGACGACGTCGCCGTTCGGACCGATGATGTACGACACTGGCATGCCAGGCAGGTCGTAGCGGGAGGCGAGCGTGCCGGCGGGGTCATAGACGACGCGGAACTGGGCCGGTACGTCCCGCAGGAAGCGGTCGGCATCCCCGCGCTCGCGATCCACGTTCACGCCGATGACGACCAGTCCGCGATCGGCGTATTTGGCCTGCATCTCGTTGAGCCAGGGGAAGGAATGCCGGCACGGCTCGCACCAGGAGGCCCAGAAGTCGACCAGCACCACCTTGCCGCGGAGCTGCGCCAGGTCGAGCGGATCCCCCGCATCTCCGGCAGCAGCAGTCAGGGCGAAGCAGGCAAGAGCGAGCGACAGCAAAAATCGAGGTTTTGGCATGGCGGCCCGAAGAAGACACTGGCTGTCAGACGAGTGCGGCAGGCAAAATCAATCGCCATGATCGCACTTCTTGAAGCCCGCGGCGCGGGACTGCTCCGTCGCGCCCATTGGTTGCGGAATATCGTTGCCGGCGTCGTCGTCGGAGTGGTTGCCCTGCCGCTGGCGATGGCATTCGCGATTGCGTCGGGCGCCAAGCCCGAGCAGGGCCTCTGCTGGGTCGCGAGAACTTCTGCCGGGATCTGCCGCACGCGCTGCAGGTGCTGGCAGCCTGAGGCGGGCGCTATCGACTGGTGCCGGGCACGTGGTCGTACCCGATGGGAGATCGATCAGTCGAGTTCTGCGCGGTTACGCTGGGTTCCGGCGCTGGCAGTTGTTGTCTCACGCAGTTGCGCCCGGAACGCTTAGCTTCGTACAGCGCAGCATCCGCACGCTGCAGCATGTGACTCGAAGTGTCGCCGGCGAGCCTGGACACCGTCAGGCCGATGCTCACGGTCAGGCGTCGATCTGCGAGCCAGCGCTGCGTGTCGATCGTCATCACGCTTTCGCGGAATCGTTCTGCGAGCTGTCGACCTGCTTCCGCATCCGAATCCGGAACGACGATCGCGAACTCTTCGCCGCCGAGGCGGCCGATGAAAGCCGGTTCGACGACCTCCGCTCGCAGGCGCGCGGCAACGAGCTTCAACGCCTCGTCGCCCTCCGGGTGACCGTACTGGTCGTTGATGCTCTTGAAGTGGTCGATGTCGATGATGAGCATCGCATGGATCCGTCCGCTCGGCGCTTCGACGAGCGGCGCGAGACGCGCCAGCAATGCGCGGCGATTCGGCACGCCAGTGAGCTCATCCGTCATGGCCAGCGTGCGCATGCGTCGCGTGGTCCGCCACTGATGGATGGCAAGGGTCGCGAGCAGCGCGGCGAGCACGACGATCAGCAGGATCACGGTCGCTTGCAGGCTGCGCGCGCGTCGCTCCTGCTCTAGCGCCTTTTGATTCGCTTCGTTCTCGCGGACCAGCAACGCGTTCTCCTTCTCCTTGCTGGCCGTATCGAATTCGACCTTGAGCGTGGTGAAGCGCTGATCGATTTGGTTGCGGAACTGCCGCTCGGCCGTCTCCTTCGCCTTCGCGAGATGATCGTAAGCCTCGCGCCAGTTGCCGACATCCGCGAGCACGCCAGCCAGCTCCGCATGCGTAGCGCGCAGCTCGGTGAGGGAATCGGCCTTCTGAAACACTGCGAGCGCCTCCTGGAGCGCGTCCACACTTGCAGACAGCCGTCGGAGCTGATGGAGCGCGATGCCGCGAGCGAGCTGAATCTGCGCATGGAGTCGGGCATCGGGCGTTTGCCGCTGCAGAATGCTCGCACGCTCCAGCGTCGTCAGTGCAGTCGTCGGATCGCCCTTGGCGTTCGCGACTGCGCCCAGTCCGCGCAACGCGTAGGCCTCGCCGCGCGCGTAGCTCAACTCGCGGCTGATCGCGAGTGACTCCTCGAACCCCTGACCCGCAGCATCCCATTCGAGCAGGTTTTCATGCGCCCGCCCCAGGTTATGCAGCGTTACCGCCTGCTCGCGGCGCATGCCCGCTGCGCGCTGGGCCTTGAGGGCGCGCTCATATATATGTATGGCCTGCGCATAGTCGCCCATGCGGTTGTAGAGAATCGCGATCGCGTTGAGCGCGGTCAGCGCGTGGTCGGGCAGATTGATCTCTTCGAACACCGACTGCGCGCGCTTGAGGTCGCTGAGGCCGGCGGCGTATTGACCCTGCACGCCCATCAGGTAGCCGCGGGAAAACAGGGCACCGGCCAGCATCTCGTTGTCGGTCGTCTCAGTCGCGACCTGCACGGCGCGCTCATAGAGATCGCGCGCGCTGGCGTTATCGCCGGCCGTCTCGCGGATCGTGCCTTCGCAGGTCAGCACGCCCGCCTGCAGGCCCGGCCGTTTGGCACGCGGCAGCAAGTCCCGCACCTGCGCGACTTGCTGCTCGGCCGCTTTCTGGTCCCTCTCGGACAAGTGGTCACACAAGAGCAGGCGTGCGCGGATTTCCAGGTCGACGTCGGGTCTGCCGCCGAGCATCTCGAGCGCTGCGTACGCATCGCGGCTGCTGGCATCGGGATCGGTGCGGGCACCGGCCCAGGCGCGATCGATCAGCGCTTGCGCGGGATGCGGGTCGTCGGCCGCATAGGCCGCCGTGAAGCCCAGCGCCAGCAGCATCCAAGCCGATGTGAGGCGGATCCAGCGACCGAATGACGAGGTCGGCGATGACAAGGGCGCAGCACGGCACTCTGTGAGCAGGAACGGAATTCTAGCGAACGGACAGCCCCAGTGCGTGAACTGGGACCAGGAATTGGCAGGTGGCGTCCCCGTTTGCCCGTTGCTCGTATGGCCGAACGGCGAGCGCGTCACTAAACAGGGGTGCGTGAGGCGGTTCGTCGGCACTGTGTTACTCCTCGTGGCGAGTGCGCCGCACGCTCAAGAGCTGGAGCCGCGGCTGTACGCGAATGCGCCGGTCGGCCTGAACTTCGCGATAGCGGGCTATGCGTACACGACCGGCGGCGTGGTCGCCGATCCGTCCGTCCCGCTCGACAATGCCGACATCGACGTGCACAGCGCTGTCGTGGCGTACGCGCATTCCTTCGCGGCGTGGGGCCGGTCCGCGAAGTTCGATGCCATCGGCACGTACACGACGCTGTCGGGCCGTGCTGACGTCGCAGGCCGGATGCAGACCCGCGATGTGAGCGGCTGGGGTGATCCGCGCGTGCGCGTCTCGATCAACCTGCATGGGGCGCCGGCGCTGCGCCTGCCGGAGATGGGCAGGTATCGGCAGGACCTGATCGTCGGCGCAAGTCTGACCGCGTGGGTTCCGGTGGGCCAGTACGACGAGCAGCGACTGATCAACATCGGCACCCATCGCTGGTCGCTCAAGCCCGAGATCGGCGCGTCGCAGGCGATCGGCCCGTGGATCGTCGAGCTGATCGGCGCTGCACAATTTTACGAAGACAACGACGAATTTTTCGGGAACAGCACGCGCACGCAGGAAGCGGTCTACTCCGTGCAGGGCGGCGGCATCCGGCTCTTTTCGTCGGGCGCGTGGCTGGCGCTGTTTGCCACGTACTTCACTGGCGGACGCACGACTGTCGACGGCGTCCGCGGCGCGGATTTCAAGAACAACTCGCGGGTCGGGTTGACGCTTTCGCTGCCGGTCAATCGCAACAACTCTCTGAAGCTCTATGCGAACACCGGCGTGTCGACGCGCACCGGCGCCGACTTCGATGCAGTCGGCATGGCCTGGCAGTACCGATGGGGAGGGGGACTATAACAATGCATACGAAGCTCTATGTAGCAACGCTGTGCGCGTTGCTGATGGGGTGCTCATCGTCTCCGCGATCCGCAGATGCGAGCAAGCTGCCGGCGGACCAGGTGGGACGTCCCACTGTCTCCGGGGCGGAAGCGCTGGGCCTTCAGAGCAGCGTCATGGCGCTCGCGGACACTGCCATGCAGCGCATCGCCTCGGAGATCAACCTCTCGCGATCGGGTACGACACCGGAAGGCCGGCGCGACGAAATGGCGACGCGGCTGGCCCTGTCGTCGTCCATCGTTGCAATCGCGATGCAACCGGACCCCGTCGATGCGCTCGCCGACATGCTCACATTCGCGACTCTGACAGCCGATGCACAGCGCGTGGCTGCGCTGGGCAAGCCGGTCGACAGCTACGAGGCGCGATTGTCGCGCGCACTGGGACAGAACGAGGTCGATGCCTGGCGTGTCGCTGAGCGCTGGGTGAACGAGCCGACGCGCGTTGCGTTTCGCGAGCGCATCCTGTCGTGGACTGGATCGCGCAGCTCGGCCGCCGAGGTCGCGTTCGTTCGACTCGCCGATCTGAAGCGCACAGGCTCCACGTCAGTCGAATCGGACAGCGGTCTCTTCGACTCGCTGCACGCCGCGACTCAACAGTTCGACCAGACACGCTTGCTCGCGGAGCGCTCCCTGTTCCTGGCGCAGCGCATGCCGTTTCTCATGCGTTGGCAGGCGGAGGTCTATACGGGCAACGCGCTGGCAACCAAAGAAGCGCAGCAGACGCAGGCACAGCTCGAGCAGATGTCAGCGATCATGGAAACGGTGTCCGGCCTGCTGGCGGGAATGGCTCAGCAACTTTCCACCGAGCGTCAGGCCGCGCTCAACGATCTGTTCGGCCACATCGAAGTGGAGCGCAAGGCGTCGCTCCTGCAGATAGAGGAAATGGTGCGCGGCGAGCGAAGGGCGACGCTCGAGCAGGCGACTGCAGCGATCGACACCCAGCGCAAAGCGATACTGAAAGACGTGCTGCATGTAACCGACGCTGCAACGCAGACTGGCGGTGCATGGATATGGCGGGTGTTGCTGATCGGTGTCGTGCTGATTGTCCTGCTGCTCGGTGGGCTGCTTGGAACGATGCTGCTCTATCGTCGACTGATGCCGCGTGCCACTGGAGGGTTGCAGGCGTACGGGCGCTAGCGGAAGACGACTACGGTGTTGGCACCTGGCAGCTCCATGCTGCGTCGTCCTGCAGCGGCGGGTGACGGCTGTTGCCAGCGCTGGCCGCTCTTGAATGTATCGATGCCCTCAAAGGCGCCGACGACCTCGAAGTTGCGGAACACATGGGGGAGGCCTTCAGCGGCCAGCTCACTGCGCGTGTCGCCGACGTGAAAGTGCAGATGCGGACCCGACGAGCTGCTGCCTGAGTTGCCGAGCTGCCCGATGACCTGGCCGCTCTTCACGCGATCGCCGCGCTTGACGGTGATGCTTCCGTGCTTGAGGTGTTCATAGAACGCGTAGCGGCCGTTACCCAGGTCGAGCGTGACGTAGTTGCCGCTGGCGTTTTCGAGAGCGAGCGGGCCCTCGCTTGCGGACAGGGACTGCTTCTCTGTCATGTCGTCCACGGATTCGGCGACGATGGCATCGGCGACGGCGAGCACTTCGGCACCGTAGCCGTGCCAGTTCGCGATGCTCGTGGCGTCGCCGCGCGCGTATGTCGCGTCGTCCGCCAGCTTGACCCAATCGATGGCGAAGCGAGCAGGAATTCGTGCACGGCCGTCGAGTGTGTAGATGGACGTCCGATGCCCGCCGATCATCAGCGGGTCGTACAGCGCGACCCACGGCCCGCCGCGCAGCGGCGGGTTCAGCGCAATCGGCTGCTCGTTGCTGACTGTGCAGCCGCTGTCCGTGACGATTGTGTGCACACGACCTGACGGCCGCATGAGGTCGAGCTCGATCCTGTGCTGCAGCCGGTTCGGAATCGCGACACCGCGTGCCAAGGGGAGCCACAGGTAGACGATCGTGCGTCCGCCGGCGGGAATGGTCTGGCGTTCAGCACCCTCGACTCGTGCACCGACCCGACCGAGCTTCGCTGCGAGCTGCGAATCGCCGAACTCCGCCACGCGGCTGCCGCGGACAGCGTCGATGACTTCGAGGCGAGTCAACACCACGTCGTGCGGACGGAAGTTCGTGACATGCAGCTCATAGCCAATGTGCCGGGTGCCTGCGATCGTGACGAACCTCGGCGTCGACGGGACCTGGATATCGACTGACTGCACGAGCGGTGGCCGCGGCTCCGAGGCGGCGGTTCCGAGTGAAGCGACGAGGAACAGAAGCGCTGCAATTGATGGGCTGATTTTCATGGCACGATCGTAGCGAACGGCCGGGGCTGATGACCCGGTTCGCGCGACGAGCTGTTATCCTGATGCGCCACGATGAAAGCAGCTCACCATGACAGACCATCGCGTCAAGTTCGACTTCACCGTTCATTTCACCAATGGCGGCAGTCTCTCCGCGCAGGACTTTCGCCTGGACATCCCCGGTGCCGATATCGCGGACGATCAGCTTGCTGCGTACTTGATCGCTGACATGCGATTGCTCATGGCCGGCCGGGTCGATATCTCGAACAAGGAGATCATCCAGGAGCCGCACAAGCGCGGTGCAATCGATACACGCAATCTCCCGCAGCAGACCGTCGACCTTGCCTCGGATGGCACGTCTCTGGAGGAGCTGCTTGAATTGGCTGGCTCGGGTTCGCTGCGTGTCATCGCCAGGAACGGCGAGAGCTATGTGATCTCGCGCCTCGTGATCTGACCATGAACGAATCTTCATGCGATCTTAAGGAGTCGGCGGCGCGCGCACGCCTAACATGGCCGTCGAGTATCCATCGATGGCACGCCGCAAGACTGAAGTCTTCAGCATGTCGTTCCTCGATTGCATCACGTGTGCATTCGGGTCGGTGGTGCTCGTCTATGTGTTGATCAGCGCGCAGGGCGGCCTGCGTCAGATCGCACAATCCCGCACGGCTCACGCCGAGGCTTCCAAGCTCGAGGAGCAGGTGCTGGAGGGCTATCAAGAGCTGGTCGTGCTGCGTAACTCGATGCAGCAGACCGACGCGGAGCGCGTGCGCACGGAAGGAATGGCCCCGCGCGTCATCGATGAGATCGCGAAGACCAAGGAGGAGCTCGCGGACTCCGACAAGGCGACTTTGTCGAAGCGCGACGCCATCGAGAAACTCAAGGCCGATCTCAAAGCGCTCGACGAAGGACAGCGGCGGTTGGAAGGCGGCACGCGCAGCCCCGGTCCTCGCGGCACGAGCTTGCGCGGCTTCGAAGGCGAGGGCGAGCGGCACTATCTCACCGGGCTCAAGATCCAGGGCCAGCGCGTGCTGTTTCTCGTCGATGACTCGGCCAGCATGCTCGACGAGACGCTCGTCAACATCCTGCGCATGCGTAACATGTCCGATAACCGCAAGCGCCTCGCCGAGAAATGGCAGCGGACGGTTTCGATCACCGAATGGTTGACGGCGCACGTACCCGAGGCCGGCAAGTTCCAGATCTACGCGTTCAACACCAAGCCGACGCCGCTGTTGAAAGGCACCGAAGGCAAGTGGCTCGACGGCAATGACGCCGAGGCTCTGAATGGCACGATGACCGCGCTCCGCGACCTGGTGCCACACGACGGTACCAGCCTGGAGAACGCGTTTGCTGTGATCCAGACGCTCGTGCCGGCACCCGACCGGGTGATTCTGATCACCGACGGCTTGCCGACGCAGGGCCCGACTGCGCCTTTGATTCGTAAAACCATCGACGGCGACGGTCGCATGCGGCTCTTCGAGCGAGCAATGGGCAAGTATCCGCGCAACGTTCCGCTGAGCGTGATCCTGCTGCCGATGGAGGGCGAGCCGCAGGCGGCGAGTGCCTTCTGGGTGGCGTCGCGTCGCTCCGGAGGCGATTTCCTGGAGCCGGCGAAGGACTGGCCATGAGGACTGTATGGCCCGCAGAGTAAAGCGCCGCGAAACCGAGATCTTCAGCATCTCGTTCCTGGACTGCATCACCTGCGGCCTCGGCTCCGTCGTGCTGCTGCTCGTGCTGAGCAACATCCGCACGCCGATCGAATCGCAGGAGGACTCGCAGCAGCGAATCCTGAAGCTGCGCGACGAGCTCATCGAGATCAAAGGACAGCGCGAGATCCTCAATCGCGATCTGATCTCGCGGCAGGAGCAGCTCTCCGACGTCAAGGATCGCATCGCGCGGCTGAAAGGCGATCTCAGCTCGATCCGCGGCCAGTACGCTGCTTCCCGCAAGGACTCGGAAGCCGCGAATCACATCGAGGGTCAGCTGGTGGCTGCCCAGGAGAAGCTGACTGAAGAAATGAAACGCCTGTACGCGGGCGCGGAATTCAAGCGGCAGAAGGGCGACATCGTCGGCGGCGTGCCGGTCGACAGCGAATACGTCGTCTTCATCATCGATACCTCGGGCAGCATGTTCAACTACGCCTGGCCGATGATGCTCGACAGCATGCGCGAGATCCTCAACATCTATCCGCACCTCAAAGGCTTCGAGGTGACCAACGATGTCGGCACGCACATGTTTCCCGGCTATACCGGCAAATGGATCCTGGACAGTCCGTCACAGCGCAAGATGGTGATCGACCGGCTGCGCACCTGGAATGCGTTCTCGGCGTCCAATCCCTCGCAAGGCATCGTGAGCGCGATCCGCACCTACTGGGCGGAGGACAAGAAGATCAGCCTGTACGTGTTCGGCGATGAATTCACCGGCCCGTCGATCGATTCGGTGGTGAAGGCGGTCGACTTCGTGAACCGCACCGACAAGTCCGGCGAGCGCCGCGTGCGCATTCATGCTGTCGGGTTCCCGGTGACCCCGCAGGCGCCGCAATACACGAGCATTCGCTTTGCGGCCCTGATGCGCATCATCTGCCAGAAGAACGGCGGGACCTTCGTCGGCATGCACGAGGCCGAGAGCCACTTCCCGAGAATTACGTGACTGCGGTTCAGCTTCCCGGCACGATGCGCAAGTCGCGTACGACACCTCCGTGCAGTAGCGCCAGCGCTGCTTGATACGCGGCGCTATCGTGAGTCGTGACCGCTTGCTCGACGGAGTCGAACTCGATCAGCACAGTGCGATCGAGCTTGCCGTCCTCGTACGCTTTCGCTGCCACTCCGCGCGCCAGCACGCGTCCGCCGCCAGCTTCGATTGCCGGCAGTGCAACTCGCGCGTATGCAGCCAGCTTCGCGGGATCGGAAATCTCGCGGTAGCAGGCGATCCAATAAGCTTTGGCCATGGGGACCTCGGTGATCTACTCGACCTTCGTATGTTTGATCCACAACGGGCTCCTCCAGTTCAGG
>Ga0209481_10000866_pt1 | contig 12275 bp, 9 predicted proteins | sample SoiMetdeltSBSDD3_FD_187598 | JGI IMG/M metagenome (GOLD analysis project Ga0209481, IMG submission 187598) | Bulk soil microbial communities from a Populus tree surrounding site in Tennessee, USA - Soil MetaG P. deltoides SBSDD3 (SPAdes) (version 2) | ecosystem: Environmental > Terrestrial >...
GCGTAGTCGATGCCGCTTCCAACGGCTGCTCGCCGGCTTCGCCACGCCCGGCGGTTCCAGGCTTGGGCCTCGAATAGGAAGCTGTCCGCGATGTCTACGCGCCAACTGCCGGTGATCCGGTCTTCAGGATTGCTCCGGTGTCTCATCGGGAGCGCGCAACCAAGCGACCGACGCTTGCTCAAGCCTCCTACTCGGGCTTCTATGCAAGCACGACGAATCTCGTGCGGACGTCACCGTCGGGTTCGGCCCGTGTGACCGTTGTGGGTTGTGATGTGCGGGCCCGGCTTACCTCGGAAGGTAGCCCTCGCGTTCTTCAGGCGGCGGTGAGCTTCCGTAGGACGTACTGGTTGAGGCTCATGCCATCCTCGGAGGCGCGTATAGCCAGTTCGCGGTGCAGGCTCTCTCCGACACGGACATTGAACTTGCCTGAATACCTACGGTCAGCGAACGGCTGCGGCACCTGTTCGCCTTGCTCCTCCATGTCCGCGAGCACTTCACGCAGCAGATTCTCCAGTCCCTGTAGAGCCTCGATCTGAGACGAGGCCAGCCACGAGAGGGATGGAAACTCGGCGCAGGTAGCGAGAAACTCGCCGTCCTCGGCCGACCACGTAACGCGGTAGGTGAAGTGAGACACCTCAGGCCGGTCAGCGGTCTGCATCACATCGCCTCCTTCTTGTCGATCGCCTTGAGCACTTGCCGCACCTGGTACGCCTTGGCCTTGCCTTTGTCATTCTGGATATTGACGCGCGGGTCGCCCGGCCAAGGCATCTTGAATACGGCATGAGAGCTGGCGTCTTACCGCGGCTTCCCGAAGTAGTGCTCGCACACCCTGTAGAGATCGTTGTATGCGACGTCCTGCTGGTTCCTCCGCATCGCTTCAACGAGCTTGTCTACGGACGGCATATGTAGATGGTACTACCAGTGGTACTACGACTGCAATACCTGCCGTAATCCCCCGGGGGGCTTGCCCGACCGGCAAGATCGGCTGGCCGAGGCAATCCAGACACCGGCGCGTCAGAAGCAGCGCCCTATGCCCACCGACCACGCTGAGTGATGCGCGGTGCGTGGCATGACAGTGAAGGTCAACACCGCACCGGAAAGAACCAGCGCAAGCGAAGCGGCGCGCACGCGGTCCACGGCTGATGCGGGTGCTCTGGCCGGTACTGGACAGCGTCGTTCGCGGAGCGCGTGTTCGAGGTTCGGCGGTGGGTGAGCATCCGCGGGCTGCGAGTGCGCCAGATTATCGGTCGACACCGTCAACAGCGAGCCGTACCAGCTTCGTGCGCCTCAAGCGGGCGACCGCTACACCGGCGCTGGACGGGGCGGATGCAATTCGACGTCCGACGGCGCATCGTCGCCTGCGACATCGCCGGCTAGGTCACGATCATCCCCTTCAGCTTCGGTGTCGTCCGCCAGCAATCCCAGGCGCGTGACCGCACATCCGCCCGCCGGGCAGATCCATAGGGCCGACACGTCGAGGGCTCACCAGCCGGGGACCGGTGCACCCGGCAGGTCCCAGCCGGTGCGCCACGTGCCTGGCCGGCACCGAGCCAGGCCCGGTCAGCAGAACCGGGACACTGCGTTGCCGCTCGACCATTCGCGGGATTCTCAAGCGCGCGCGGGTCCCACGGCGCCGACCCGCCACCATGACATGAGCTGGCGCACTCCTGCGCGTCCGCGGTGCTCGCGGTCGACCTTTCCCTGTCGAGACCGTGACGTTGAGCTGTGGGAACGCCACTACCCGGCGATCGTCCCGGCTCTTGCGACCCACTGGTCCGAGTTGATCCCGTTCCTGGCCTTCCCAGCCTGTCGCAGCATGCGTGTCGCACTCCCGTGCCCGGTAACCATTGCGGGAGTGACCACAAGCCTGTCCATCGGCCAGTGTGCGCTGCGAGCGTTAGGCCACTCCCGCGCGACGCGTGGAAACCGTACCGGTCAGGCGGCAACAGGAACCGACGCATCCAACACGGCGGAGAGCTCGCGCAGAACAGCCGGCTTGGCCGAGCAGTTGAGCCAGGTGCCCGGCGCTCACACTCGACGAGTCCGGCCTCGCGCAGCACCTAAAGGTGATCCGAGATGGCTGGCCTGACAGGTCGAACCCGCCAGTCATGTCGCACACGCAGCGCAGTGTCGGGCAGCCTTAAGGAAAGTGCTGCCCCCGAAGGGTCAGCGGGGGCAGCACTTTCTTGAAGATGCGAGTGAGCTACGGGCCGGTGTAGCGGAAGATGAACAGCCCGAAGTCCCGGTCGCTGGCCGCGACGTACTCGACGCCGTTGCGCTCGAAGACCTGGACGCCCCAGAAGTTGTTGCCCTCCGGGTCGATGAACCGGCCGACCTCGACGAGGGTGTTGTCCACGATGCGCAGTACCCGGAAGCCGCCCGAGTAGTACGAGAAGTACGCCAGGTTGGCCTGCTGGTGCGAGGTGGCCACCTCGTGGACCGAGATGTCGCCGAAGCCCTGCGCGAACGCCGGGTCGTGGGCCTCCGGGATCGCGTACGTGTCCAGCTCGGCGAGCTTGCCCGGCTGGTTGCGGAACAGGTGCACGTAGCCCCAGCCGTCGAAGTACACCGAGAACGACAGCGTGGCGCCGGTGGCACCGATGGCGATCGGGGCGAGCTCGAGGCCGGTGCCGGCGCGGCAGGCGGCGTCGTCGTACCCGCCGACGCCGAAGATGGCGAAGCCCTGCTCCCGCGGGGCGACCCCGAACGTCGGCGTGTTGCCGGCCACGGTCATTCCCAGCGAGGCGTTACACGCGTCCGCGCCGGTCCGGTTCATCACCAGGATGGCCCGGTACCCGCCGGCCGCCTCCACGTTGGCCACCTTCTCGGTGAACGTGCAGGTGGCCTGGGTTGCCGTCCCGCCCCGTTCGACGACCGCGACCTGGGTCCCGTCGCCGGCCGGCACGGGCGGGCTGGTGTTGCACGCCCGACCGACGAACTTGGCCTGACCGGTCAGGGTCTGGCCGACCGGCAACGGGGTGTCGCTGCCGGGGCTGGCCGAGATGTCGGTGCCGGCGGTGACGTTTCGGGCCGAGGCCGCGTTGGGTCCGAAGTCCTCGTCTGCCGCGACCACGTACTGGTTGTCCAGGGTGAACTCGGACTGGTGGCCGTTGCCCTCCGGGATGTGGGCGGTGCCGGTGCGCTCCAGCAGCAGCGGATCGGGGATGGCGAAGTCGCTGTCGCCGAGGTACAAGGGGTGGACCGGGTCGGTCACGTCGAGGACGACGTAACCGGCGTCCCAGTACGAGACCAGCATGAGTTCGCGGGTGCCCACCCGCTTGACGATCATGTCGTGGTGGAAGACCTCGTCCATGCCCGGCTGCAAGATCTGCGGGAACATCTCCGCGAGGTCGTGCTCGGCGATCAGGACGGGGTGGCGCGGGTCGGAGATGTCGACGATGTCGACGTCGGTGGACTCCTCGTCGTCGACGAGCACTGCGTACGCCTTGTCGCCAGCGTCCCAGACGAACACGCTGTGGATCTGGTTGGCGCGGGTGCCGTGCAGGTCGAAGTCGCCGAAGCCGCGGACGAGGTACTCGTGCGACCTCGGGTTGGAGATGTCGACCAGGGTCACGCCGCCGGCCGTACTCGGCTTCGGCCCGATCTCCTTCTCCCCGCCGCAGATCTCGTTGTTGAAGGCGAGGATGTCGCCGGTGAACTGGGGCGTGTCGATGTGGATCGGGTGCACGCCCTCGCCGACGAAGCTGTTCTGCCCGGTACGGATGAAGTTGACCTGCTTCGGCTGGCTGACGTTGGAGATGTCGAAGACGTAGACGCCGCCCTTCTGGCAGTCCCGTGCGTTGAAGGCGGCCAGGTAGGCGTAGTTGCCCAGCACGCCGACGTCGGCGACCCGACCCTCGACGTCCTGGTTGATGTGGGACTTCGCGACGAGATCGACGTTGTGCTGCGTCGCGGGCAGGTGCCCGGCGATCCCGCCGTGCTGGTCGTGGGAGTGGGTGGCGATGGCGTTCTCGATGGCGCCGTCATTGGAATAGACGATGACCTCGTGCGCGTAGCCGGGGATCGACCCGGCGAGCACGAGGACGGTGGTGGACGCCAGTGCGATCGCGCCGCGGCGAACAGACCGCTTCATGGAGAATCCTCCCGGATCCGGTGAAGGTGCGTCACCGTACCAGCGACAACACGCTCAACGGCATAGTCCGGAAGCCACGATCGGGACGGCATCGACGTCGGTCAAACCACCACCATTCGGTAGCAGCGGGCGACGACGGTGCCGCCGGGGGCCCAACCCTGCGGCCGGTAACAAGGCAGGACTACCCGCGCGAGGGACCCGCCCCCAGGCGACGTACTGAGATGGCCTCCCCCGGCCCGGCCGACGAATCGAAACGGCTAACTGGTTGCTGCCAGCCGGGGTCCGTCACGGTGGCGATCAACACCCGGTCCGGGAACCGCGCGAACTGCACCTGCGGCGGGTGGTACTTGATGCCCAGCAGCACATCCGCGCGGTCGGGGCGGGCCAGCACGACCTCGACGTAGTCGGCGCCGTCGGCCACCTGCTGAGCCGACCCGATGTCGACGATGGAGCCGTCTGCCTGCGGTACCTGGCGCAGCCCCTGGCACGGGGCCGGCCGGGGCCAAATGTCGTCGACACCGCGTAGCGCTGCGCGAGCTGATCGACAGCAGGGACTGGCTGCATGTGGTGCGGTTACCGGCCTACGCCGCCGATCTCGACCCGACCGAAGGCGTGTGGTCACATGTCAAACGCGGCCTGGGCAACCTCGCCACCACGCTCGCCGCGCCGTAGGCGGTCAGCTCCAGGGGTTCTCCAGCATCTGCATAGCGGTCATCCAAACAGATCTGTGTCCAGACCGGGTGTGCAGCGTCTACGTCGACCGACGCCGGCGGCCCTACGCCGCACCGTGCCTGCCCCGGTTGACCTGAGCCATGCCGGCAGAGCCACGTCAGCCCGACCACGCGCCCAGCGGCAGAGGCGGTTGTGTGGCGTCGCCCCTTCGGGCGGTGACCTTCCGGCAGAGCTCGATCAGCGGGTCAACAGCGGATCGATAGCAATGACGGACACTGAGTGTGGCGTCATGGCCTCACCGCGACCGGAAGATCTGGTGGTCCGCGGGATTCGCCGCGGGCTGTCCTCGTAACGGAGGACAAGCAGACGGTCGCCAGGGTCCCGTTTCCCCTGACTGCCGTCGGCGACCGATCCGGCAGTCAGGGGAAGTCATGGAGAGTAAAGGTCGAACGCGCCGCAGGGCTTTGCACGTCGGCGTCGCCGCAGCCGTTGTGTTCGCGTCGTCGTTCATGCTCGCTTCGCCGGTCCTGCCCGCGTCCGCGGGGGAACCCGCCGCCAACCCGGTGGTCGTCTGGGACCTGTACGCCCAGAAGTCCATCTGGGACGTCGCGGTCCAGGGACCCAACGTCCAGGGGCGCAGCTTCGCGATGGTGCACGGCGCGATCTACGACGCGGTGAACGCGATAGCCGGTAAGCCCTATCAGCCGTACCTGGTCGCGCCGCGGGCCAGCGGTACCGAGTCGATGGACGCCGCCGTCGCCGCCTCGGCGCACCGGGTGCTGCTCTGGCTCTTCCCGGCACAGCAGGCGGCGCTGCAGGCGCAGTACGACCAGTACCTCGCGGGGATACCGGACGGCACGTCGAAGCAGGCCGGCATCGCCATCGGTGATCAGGCCGCCGCTGCGATGATCGCCGCACGGCAGAACGACGGCGCGTTCGGCCCCCAGACCTGGGTCGTTGGCACCCAGCCCGGCCAGTGGCGGCCGACACCGCCGAGCTTCGGCTCGGACGGGGCGTGGACCGGGTACCTCAAGCCGTTCGTCATCCCCGACGCGGCGATGTTCCGTACGGCCGGTCCACCCGCACTGACCAGCAGCACGTATGCGAAGGACTTCAACGAGGTCAAGAAGGTGGGCGCGGTCAACAGCACCACCCGTACGGCCGACCAGACCGATGCCGCGAAGTGGTGGCATGACCGGAGGCTGACCGAGTGGGAGATCAAGCGTCAGGTCGCCACAAGTCAGGGGTTGAACACGCTCCAGGCGGCGCGGATGTTCGCGATGGTGAACTTCGCCGCAACCGACGCCGTGATCGCGTGCTACTACGACAAGGCGTACCACAGCTTCTGGCGGCCGGTCACCGCCATCCAGTTGGCCGATACCGACGCCAACGCCGCGACCGTGCCGGATCCGACCTGGATGCCGGTGCTGGTTACGCCGCCGTTCCCCGAGCACCCGTCCGGCCACACGTGCTACACGGCAGCGACGATGACGACGCTGGCCTACTTCTTCGAGCGGGACAACATCTCGTTCAGCGCGTTCAGCCCAGCCTCGAACTCGACGCGGCACTTCAGCAGCTTCTCGCAGGCGCTCGTCGAGGTCATCAACGCGCGCGTCTGGGGCGGCATCCACTTCCGTACCGCCGACCTGCAGGGCGCCAGGCTGGGCGCGCTGGTCACCTCATACATGATCGGCCACTACTTCCGCAAGACGTAGCGGACGAAGGGGTCGCGCTCCAGCGCGGCCCCTTCGCCACAGCACCTCGGCCATGCTGCACTTCAGGCCGGAGTCGATGCCTACCAGTGTCCACCCGAGAATCCCGTCGCAGCCCCATACGTCCAGGATCGGCAAGACCACGAAGCGCCCGATGCGACGGCGTTGCGCCACGAAGCCGCCGCGCTGGAACAGCTGGTAGCCCGCGTGCGCGCCACGGACACCGACGCACAAGCCAACGCCTACCCCAATTCGCCCACAAAGCGGACCGGTCGGTTGGCTCGTCGCGAGGACCGCGCGACTGCCGCCATTGCGGCAATCATCGCGCTCCGGCGGGTTTCTGGCTGTATGGCCGGGGTGGCGGTGTGGCGTGCGGGTTGGGTCTTCGCTTGCCTGGCCCTACCGTACTCGTGGTGACCGGAACCGCTGACGGGCTGACCCTGCGGCAGTTGGGACCGAGCGTTTACCTGCCGTCGGCGGTGTATTCGACCGGGTTCGGGGCGGTGGCGCCGGTCATCGTGGTCTCGGCGATCGACCTTGGTGTCTCAGCGGCGGCCGCCGCGGTGGTCGCGGCATTGCTCGGCCTGGGCCAGATCGTCGGCGCGCTGCCGGCGGGCGTGCTCATCGCCCGGTTCGGTGAGCGGCGCACCATGCTCGCGGCGACGACTCTGGCGCTGCCCGCCTTGCTGATCTGCGTCGTGGCCCAGGATGTGGTCCTGTTCGGTGCGGCGGTGGCGGTGCTGGGATTGACCGGCGCGGCCTGGGGTGTGGCGCGGCATGCGTACCTGACCGAGGCGGTGCGACCGGACCTGCGAGCCCGAGCGATGTCCAGCCTGGGCGGGCTGGCGCGGGTCGGGACGTTCGCCGGGCCGTTGCTGGGCTCGGCGGCCATCCGCGTCGCGGGCCTGGACGGCGCGTACGTGGTGGCGTTGACCCTCGTCGGCCTGGCGACGGTGTTGGTGGCGTTCCTGCCGCCGGTGCCGCATGACCGGCCGGCTGCGCAGGTCGCCGGACGGTCGGCGCTGTGGGCGGTGATCCGCGACAACGGGCGTACGCTGTCCACGCTGGGCTTTGCGGTACTGCTCGTGGGAGCGCTGCGGGCCTCGCGGCAGACGATCCTGCCGCTGTGGGGTGTCGCGCTGGGCCTGGACCCGGCCACGATCGGTCTGGTCTACGGGATCTCCGGCGCGGTGGACATGCTGTTGTTCTATCCGGCCGGGCGGCTGATGGACCGCCGTGGCCGCCGGTGGGCAGCCGTACCGGCAATGACCTTGCTCGGCGTGGCCCATGCGCTGTTGCCGCTGACCGGTGGCCTGGCCGGGCTGATAGTGGCCGGGTTGCTCATGGGCGTGGGCAACGGGCTCAGCGCCGGTCTGGTGATGACCGTGGGAGCCGACGTCTCGCCCACGGTGGGCCGCGCCCAGTTCCTCGGCGCCTGGAGGGTCTGCGCAGATATGGGCATCGGCGGTGGCCCCCTGCTGATCGGCGCGCTCACCGCGGCCGCGTCGCTGACCGCCGCGGCAGTGGCGATAGGCGGGCTGGGACTCGCCGCGGCGTGGTTGCTCCACCGGTGGCTGGACAATCGTCCAGGATCCGCCTTGACGCTGAATCGATGAGGCGTACCGGCGACCACCCTGGGCGCGTCCGACCGCGAACAGGTCGCGGCAGATCCGGTCGTTGCGAATGCTGGAAGTCGGCGCTCTGCCCCGGCTCTGCTGGCCACGCCGTGTTGGGCGCCGGCCCGGTAGCCTGCCGTCAGGTCCCGAGCATGGTCAGCGTCCGGTTGGAGTAGGCGTTGAGGTCGAAGCGGTACCCGACCGCCCAGACCGCGTTGGGGCCAGCGGCGGCGGCGCCGGTGAGGTAGGGGTTCGACGACGCTGGGGTGCTTTCCCGTGTCCAGGACGTGCCGTCCCAGCGCAGGACGAGCGGGGCGCCGTTGGACCGGCCGACCGCGACGACGGCCGACGGCGACAGTGCCACCACGTCGCTGAGTTGGCCGCCGCCGGGGATGGTCGGTGTCGCCATGCGGCGCCAGGACGTGCCGTCGAAGCGCGCGACATACGGTTGTGTCCCGTCGGCGTTGGACGACGATCCGGCCACCCACACGTCGCTGGGTGTGCGCGCGTCGACTCCGGTCAACGCGGTGCTTGCGGTGGCTGGCAGTGTCATCGACGCCCAGCTGGTGCCGTTCCAGCGCAACGCGAGCGGTACCAGCGGCGCGCTCTGGATGTTGCTGGTGGCCGAGCCGACCGCCCAGGCGTCCGCCAGCCCGGTGGCGTCAACGGCCGCGAGGTGCTCGTACGTCGCCACTGTCGGTGCCGCGGAGACGCGCCAGCTGCCGCCTGCGCGCTGCAGGATCAGCTTGCGCCGGTTGATCGACGAGTTCGGGTCGACATAGGTGCCGACCGCCCACACCGTGCCGCCCGCCGCGGCGACGCCGTTGAGGTGGTTGAAGCCGACGGGATTGCCGTTGGGTGTGGGTTCCCGTGTCCACGTCGTGCCGTTCCAGCGGGCTGCCAGGGTGTCGTTTCGGCTGATGCTGGCGTGGTGACCGCCGACCACCCAGACGTCATTGGCGGAGACCGCATCGACGCCCTTGAGGCTCTCGTTGCCCGGTAGGCCCGTGCGCGGCACGGAGCCCCAGGCCATCCCGTCGTACCGCAACACCAGGCCGTGCGAGGGGCCGCCTCTCGGGGCCAAGAAACCCCCCACGGCCCAGACGTCACCGGCGTCCGACGCGTCCGCGCCGTGCAGGTAGTTGTTGCCCGGCACCTCGTTGGGACTGGGAACGGTGGCCCAGCCCAGTGCGTGTGCGGGGCTGCCGGTGAGCAGCAGTGCACCGACGGCCGCCACGACAACTGCCGCGTGCTTGAGATGTCGAGACATCGGCTCCCCTGATCAAGTTGCGCAGCCGTCGCGGAGTTCGGGGCTGTCGCGCCAGTACCCCGATGAACGATCCTGGCCGATCGACATGGCATAAAACCTTGAACAATCCTTGGATCGGCTCAGCGGTCGCGGACGGCGGCGATCTACACCCCGCGCATAGCGCAGACCACGACGCTGGAGGCCCTTGCGACACCTGCCCGCACGGCCGCCCGCAGGGTGACCAGCCGAAATGATCGGGCCCGGTGCCGCTGGCGGAGGACGGCCGCCGCATGCAGCCAGTACGGACGGTGACCAAAGCCTCGGCCAGCGATTCCTGCGGTACGGCTTCGCCATCCGTCGATCCCCAAGAGAGGAGGTCTTAACCAGATCCGGATAGGCATCAGTGATGCGGACACCAAGTACGCGATCGCTCCGAGTGGGTGGTCGCCCGGGGACCATCGTCCCCGGGCGGCTGCTATTGGTGGTTCGTCAACTCGTGACGACACCAAGCCCAGGAATGAGGTTGATCGCGGTGGCCACTACCGAAACGCCGCCCGTCGTACCGCAGTTCTGTCCTTGTCCTGGCGGTAGGTTCAAGAAGCCGACCGCGCCTGCGGCGATCACCTGCGTAGGAATACCCTGGTGGTAGTAGACCGGCCCACCACTGTCACCCAAGCATGCCACAATCCCTTCATTGATGCTCGTGAAACTTATATACCAGACGCAGCGACCGAAAGGGACGAAGCTACAAATATGGACCGCGCCGCCTGAGAGCAGGTTGCAGTTCGGTACCGATACGGCGCCGGAGACGCAGTAGTTGCCGTTGGCCGGTATGCCGCCTGCCGCATAACCTTTGACGTAGAGACCGTTGGCGATGGTCCACTGGCTATAGGCTCTCCCCTGGTTGCTCAGTCCGGCATCGAGCCGGATCACACCTAGGTCGTAGCGGTCGGCGCGGATGTCGAACAGCTCGTGGATGAAGTCGGAGACTCCCATCCGCTGGTTCACACCGTTCTCGACGACGATGTCGTCCGCCCACCCGGTGCAGTGAGCAGCAGTCAGCATGTACCGGGTCGCGTTGCCCGTGTTGTATAGGCTGAACCCGCTGGTACAGTCGGGATCCAAAAATGTGTTAGCGCTGTCGGTCTGGGCGCCAGCCCAGAAGGGGGTCCAGTCGCTGTTCCGGTTGGCTGGCTGCGGTTGCGCATCTGATGCGTCTGCGACCCGGACCGGAATGCCGGTCCGGCCCCGTACGGCATCTATGGCGGCCAGGACCTGTGACTGCGCCGTCGTGCGGGCCGCAGTGGATCCGGCGGCGGCCGTCGCCAGGCCACGTGCCTCGACCGTGAGCCCGGAACCATCGATGTGGACACTGGTGCGCAGCTCCAGCTTCTGCGCTTCGGCGAATGTGCCCAGCACGTTAGCCGCGTCCTTGAGCTGCCGTTCCGAGAAGCGTGCGCGTTCGACGACGAGTGAGATGCCCGACCTTTGCGCCGATTGACGCAGCGCCGTCAGGCTCGCCGGCGGATCGCCTGCCCAATAGACAAAAAGTCGGCCACCCGCCACATCGAGGCGTGTGCCGGCAAGAGGCGACACGTCGATCGCGGCCAGTGCGCGGACCTTCTGATCGAGTTCCATGTAGGGCGCCTGCCGTGCCATCAACTCGTTCCCTGCCACACTGCTCGGTGGTGAGCCAGTCGCAGATGATGCGAGGACGGTGGCGGGGACGGTAGAAACGGCCATCGGCAGCACCGCACAAGCGATCGATATCACGGCGATTCTGTTCCGAATCAGTCTCAGGTACATATACAACTCCCCAGGTCGATACAATTGAACGGGCCCTAATCGAACCCCGCTGCTGGCATGGTCCGAATACTCATTCTCGATGTCATGAGTGCTTCTCGAATTGCTATTCATCTCCCTAAATGTCAGGACGAGGCGCTCAGCTGTCGGGCACTGCCGCGTTAGCTGGGTGCTTGTCATTGCCGATTGTCACGTCGCCGGGCGCGATACCGAATCCCGTTGCGCTTCCTGCCGCCAGGGTGGCAAATGTGTGTCGATGTAGGGGAGGGACGGAACCGGAACTTCACAGGTACTTTGGGCGGGCACGATGAGATGGACCTGACGGGGGTGACGGGCAGTGTTCGGAGACGTCGTGCGTCGGCATCGGCGCAGGCTCGGCCTCAGCCAGCAAGATCTGGCGGACAAGAGTGGTGTCACGGTGCGCGGGCTACGCAAGATCGAGTCGGGTCGGATCGGCACGCCGCGACCGGTGACCGTGCGGCTGCTCGCCGACGCCTTCGGTCTGACGGGCGCAGACCGCGACCAGTTCTGTGCGGCCGCCCACCGGCAGGTCGCTGTGCCGCCCCGGAGCGTGACCGCGCCGGCGCAGCTGCCGGCCGATGTGGCCGGTTTCGTCGGCCGGGACGGGCCGCTGCATCGGCTCGACGCCTTGGTCGATGGTGCCGCGCGGCCCGCCGTGGTGTTGGTCACCGCGGTGGCCGGCATGGCGGGGGTGGGCAAGACGGCGTTGGCGGTGCACTGGGCGCACCGGGTCCGGGACCGGTTCCCGGACGGGCAGCTGTATGTGAACCTACGCGGATACGACCTGCGTGAGCCGCTGCGGCCGGTGGCCGCGCTGACCCAGCTGTTGCAGGCGATGGGGGTTGCGGCCGAGCAGATTCCGGTCGACGTGGACACTGCTGCCGGGCTGTACCGGTCGGTGCTGTCGGCGCGGCGGGTGTTGGTCCTGCTGGACAACGCGGGTTCGGCGGCGCAGGTGCGGCCGTTGCTGCCCGGCGGCAAAGGCAGTCTTGTCCTGGTGACCAGCCGGGACGCGCTGCGCGGGCTGGTCGCCCGGAATGGCGCGCGGCTGCTGAGGTTGGATGTGCTGTCCGCCGCTGAGTCGGGTGAGCTGATCGGCCGACTCGTCG
>Ga0209481_10000885_pt1 | contig 12125 bp, 11 predicted proteins | sample SoiMetdeltSBSDD3_FD_187598 | JGI IMG/M metagenome (GOLD analysis project Ga0209481, IMG submission 187598) | Bulk soil microbial communities from a Populus tree surrounding site in Tennessee, USA - Soil MetaG P. deltoides SBSDD3 (SPAdes) (version 2) | ecosystem: Environmental > Terrestrial >...
GTCTGGAAGGGCACGGCATTTGGCGGCGCGAGGGGACGCACCGACGTGCCGAAGATCGTCGACTGGTACATGGAGCGCAAGATCAACATCGACGATCTCATCACCCACAAGCTGCCGCTCGAGCGCATCAATGACGCGTTCGACCTCATGCACAAGGGCGAATCCATCCGCAGCGTGGTGGTCTACTAGCGAGAGACAGTTTCCACGAGCGCAAGCAGTCCCTTGAGCAGCGCTTCGGGAGAGGGCGGGCAGCCGGCAATATGCAAGTCGACCGGTAGCACGTGCGAGACGCCGCCGACGCAAGCGGGGCTGCCGGCGAAGACCCCGCCATCACGCGCGCAATCGCCAACCGCCACGACCCATTTCGGACCGGGGGTAGCTTCATAGGTGCGCTCAAGCGCCTCGCGCATGTTGCGCGTAACCGGTCCCGTCACGAGCAGCACGTCGGCATGGCGCGGCGAGGCGACGAAGCGCAGGCCGAAGCGCTCCAGATCGTAGAGCACGTTGTTGAGCGCGTGGATCTCGAGCTCGCAACCGTTGCAGGACCCGGCATCGACTGCGCGGATGGAGAGGCTGCGTCCGAGGCGCTCGCGCGCGGCTCGATTCACCTGCTCGGCAAGCGCAGTGCCGTCGAGCGCGGGAGCCGGCTCGGTGAGCGGTCCCCTTATCAGGTTCCTCAAGAGCAGTTTAGCGGTCATGGCCTGAATACGAGCAGTTGAACGACTTGTTGCAGAGCGGGAAGTCGGCAACGATGTTGCCCTCGATTGCCGCTTCCAGGAGCGGCCACTGGAACCAAGACGGGTCGCGCAGGTGACAGCGCTCGATCCGGCCGCCGGCGCCGAGGCGCACCCAGGCGAAGATGTCGCCGCGGAAGCCTTCGACGAGCGCGGCGCCTTTGCCGGCGTCGGCCGGCAGCGCGGCTCGCACCGCTCCGGCCGGCAGGCGCTCGACGAGCTGCTCGACGAGCCCCAGGCTCTGCTCGACTTCGCGGATGCGGATCCAGACGCGCGCATTGACATCGCCAGCCTGCACGACCGGCACCTCGAAGTTGAGCGCGTCGTAGGGCGCGTACCCCGGCGAGCGACGCGCATCGAACTGGCGCCCGGAGGCGCGGCCGACGTAGCCGCCGGCGGCGAACTGCTGCGCGAGCGCCGGGGTAAGTATCCCGGTGCCGACGGTCCGATCCTTCAGCGAGGCGGTGTTGTCGTAGAGTTCGACCAGCTCGGGAAAGCGGGCGGCGACGAAAGCGAGCAGCGACGCCAATTGCTTCTCGCTGCCTGCCGCGAGGTCGGCGCGCATCCCGCCCGGGACCACGCAGTCCATCATCAGGCGGTGGCCGAAGCAGGCGAACGCCGTGCGCAGCACCTGCTCGCGGAGCAGGCCGCAGGCCGCGTGCATGATGCTGAAGGCGGCGTCGTTGCACACCGCGCCGATATCGCCCAAATGGTTGGCAAGACGCTCGAGCTCGGCGGCGAGTGCGCGCAGGCAAACCGCGCGCGGCGGGGCTTCGATGCCGAGTGCGTCCTCGACCGCGCGCGCGAAGGCCATTGCGTAGGCGACCGTGCTGTCGCCGGACACGCGTCCGGCGAGCCGCGCGGCGCGCTCGAGCGGCGCGCCCGCCATGAGCGCGTCGATGCCCTTGTGCACGTAGCCGAGCCGCTCCTCCAGCCGAACTACCGTCTCGCCGTTCGCGGTGAAGCGGAAGTGCCCGGGCTCAATGATGCCGGCGTGCACCGGGCCGACCGGGATCTGGTGCACGCTTTCGCCCTCGACCGGCAGGAAGGGATACGGCGCGGCGTGGCGCAGCCAAGGGCGTGTGTCGGGCGCGCCTTCGGCTTCCAGGCCGGCGAGGTCGCGCATCGCGCGCTCGAGCCGGATCGCCGGCGCGTGCAGGCGGCCGATCGAGGGGAAGCGGCCGTCAGCGCACGCTAGGTGAAGGAGTCTCGGCTGGTCTTCTTCCAGGATGGCCATGTGCGCGGCTCCGGGTTCGGCCCAAAGCGCGATAAGCAAAATCTCGCCCGCATGCAGCCGTTCCCCGATGACAGTCCAGGCGCGCGCATCGACGGAGGCGGATGGCCAGCGCATTAGTTGAGCAGGCTCGCGACGTACTGGAACCAGGCCACCAGCGCGGGCGGCAGCCAGATGCCGGCGGCGAGCACGATGGCGAGGTGCAGGCCGATCGGCAGAAAGGACGCCGTGTCCGGATCGCTGCGGCCGTCGGGATCGCCGAAGGCGAGGCCGTTCAGGCGCAGCAGCAGCGCACCGAGGCCGACCAGCAACGCCACGCCGAGGATGATGGCCAGCGCCGGCGCACGCGCGAAGGTCGTGGTGACGATGAGGAACTCGGTCATGAAGAGGCCCATCGGCGGCAGGCCGGCGATCGCCACCACGCCGAGGCCGAGGCTCCAGCCAAGCGTGGGATGCGAGACGGTCAGGCCGCGGATCTCCGCCATACGCTGCGTGCCCTTCACCTGCGCGACGTGGCCGACGCAGAAGAATATCGCCGACTTGGTGAGGCTGTGCAGCACCATGTGCAGGAGGCCGGCGAAGTTGGCGAGCGTGCCGCCCATGCCGAAGGCGAAAGTGATCACGCCCATGTGCTCGATCGAGGAGTAGGCGAACAGACGCTTGATGTCCTGGCGCCGGTAAAGCATGAGGGCGGCGAATACCACCGAGGCGAGGCCGAGCGTGACCATGAGCGGCCCGGGCGCGAGCGCGGCCGGGTTCGAGGACATGATGCTCTTGAAGCGCAGCACCGCGAACAGCGCGACGTTGAGGAGCAGCCCCGACAGCACCGCCGAGATCGGCGTGGGGCCCTCGGCATGCGCGTCGGGCAGCCAGGCGTGCAGCGGCACGAGGCCGACCTTGGTGCCGTAGCCGAGCAACAGGAACACGAAGGCGAGGTTGAGCAGCGCCGGGTCGAAGCCTGCGGCGTTCGCGACCAGGATGTGCCAGGCCATCGCATCGAGGCCCTCGCCGACCACCGCGCGCGCGGCCAAGTAGACGAGGATCGTGCCGAACAACGCGAGCGCGATGCCGACGCTGCCGAGCAGGAAGTACTTCCAGGCCGCTTCCAGCGCCGCCGGCGTGCGGTAGATGCCCACCATCAGGACGGTGGTCAGCGTCGCGAGCTCGACCGCCACCCACATCAGGCCGATGTTGTTCGCGAGCAGCGCGAGGTTCATGCCGAACATGAGCGTCTGGTACATCGCGTGGTAGAAGCGCAGGTAGGCGTGCGTGAGATGGCCGACTTCGAGCTCATGCGCGATGTAGCTGCGGCTGAACACGCTGGTGGTGAACCCGACCAGCGTGCTGATCAGGATGAACACGACGTTCAGGTCATCGACGATCAGGAACGGCCCCGGCGACGGACGCTCGCCGAGCAGCACTCCGAGCGCGCAACCGAAGGTGAGGAACGAGACCAGGACATTCAGCCACGCGGCCTTGCGCTCATCGCCGATCAGCGCAAGCAGCGCGGCACCGAGGGCCGGAACCAGCAGCAGCGAGGTGACGTTCACGGCTGTTCCCCCCGGTGCTCGTGGAGCAGGTGGATGTCGACGGTCTCGAAGCGCTCGCGGATGCGGAAGAGAAAAATTCCGATCACGATCAGCGCGACCAGGATCGAGAAGGCGACGCTGATCTCGACCACCAACGGCATGCCCTTGGCCGCGGTCGCCGCCAGGATCAGCCCGTTCTCGATCGACATGAAGCCGATCACCTGGCTCACGGCGTTGCGGCGCGAGATCATCAGCAGAAGCCCGAGCAGGATGACCGACAGCGCGAACGACAGGTCTTCGCGCGCCAGCGTGCCGGCCTGCTGGGTGATCGGCAGCATCACCATGATCGACAGCGCGACCAGGCCGATGCCGGCCAGCATCGTCAACCCGGTGCCGACTACCGGTTCGATGGTGCGGTGGATGCCGAGGCGCATCACTATGCGATGCAGCGCGAGCGGGATGACGACTGCCTTGACGACGAGCGCGATCGCGGCCGTGATGTAGAGGTGCGGCGCGTCCTGGATCGCGGCCTGCCACGCCACCGACAGCGAGACCACCAGCGCGTGCAGCGCGAAGATGTTGATGACAGCCGTCATGCGGTCTTGGTAGAGCAGCATGAAGCTGACCACCACCAGGCCGCCGGCGAAAAGATGCGCGACGTCCAGGGCAAGGGAAGTCATGAGGGGGTCATTCGGGCTCATCAGGTGACGCGCGACACGAAACGCAGCAGGGTGGCGAGCAGCCCGAGCATCAGCGCGGCGCCGAGAAAGTCGGAGTAGCGGAACACCCGCATCTTGGCGATCGCCGTCTCGAACACCGCGAGCAGGAAGCCGCCGGCGGCGAGCTTGCCGACATAGACCACGAGGCCCGTGAGGTACGCGGCGGAGCCCTGGCCGGAAACCGCGATGTGCCAGGGGGCGAAAACGCAGCCAATGATCGACAGGTAGAGCAGCAGCTTGATGTGCGAGGCGAGCTCGATCATCGCCAGGTGGCGGCCCGAGTACTCGAGGATCATCGCCTCGTGCACCATCGTGAGCTCGAGGTGGGTGGCCGGGTTGTCGACCGGAATGCGGCCGTTTTCGGCGATTGCCACCATGCCGAGCGCGAGCAGCGCGAGCGCGAGCGACACGCGCAGCCCGACGTCGCCCTGCATAAAAGCGGCGATCGACGAGAGCTGCGTGGAGCCGGCGAGCAGCGACAGCGTGAACACGACCATGAGCATCGCCGGCTCGGCGAGCGAGGCAATCATCATCTCGCGGCTCGAGCCGATGCCGCCGAAGCTGGTGCCGACATCGAGGCCGGCCAGCGCGAGCATGAAGCGCGCGCTGCCGAGCAGGGCGACGATCGCGATCATGTCGGCGGCATAGCTGAACAGCAGGCCGGTGGCGAAGGTCGGCACCAGCGCTGCCGCCACCCAGGTCGCGGCGAACACGAGATAGGGCGTGACGCGGAACACCCAGGAGGCGGAGTGCGCGAGGACCACTTCCTTTCGCAGCAGCCGCAGCAGGTCGCGGTAGGGCTGCAGGAGCGGCGGCCCGCGCCGGCCGACCAGCAGGGCCTTCACCTTGCGCACGTAGCCGACGAGGAGCGGCGCGAACAGCAGCACCACCAGCATCTCGACGAGCTGCACCAGAGCGTCGAGCATCACTGCCATATGCTGAGCACCATGAGCAGCGCGACCAGCGCGCCGAACACGAGGGTGAGATAGCCGCGGATGGTGAGGAACTGCAGGCCGTTCAGCCGGTCGGCGCCGTAGGCGACCACTTGCGAGAGCGGCAGGTACAAGGTCTCCCACAGGACGTCGCGCAGCCGCACGTGCAGGCGCGCCGGGCGCACGTCGCCGGGCGGCGGCATGTCCACCGTCTCGGCTGCGCGGAACACTACCGTGCCGAACACGCGGCGGATCGGCTGCGAGAAGCTGCCGGCGGTGTACTGCGTGGCAGGGCTCGCGTCGGGGAAGCCGCAATCCCAGGCGGCCGAGCGGCGCAGCGCCGCGGACGCAAAGCGATGGATGACCTCGGCGCCGAGGCCGGCGGCGAGCGCGATGAACAGGAAGAGCAGCAGGCCGTTGTAAGAGCTGCGGCTCTGCTCGATCGGCACGATGGTCAGCCAGTCGAGCTGCTCCTGGCGCGGCAGGTTCGCCCCGGTCAGGCCGTGGATCGCCGGCGCGAGCGCGTCGATGAAATACCCCGGCAGGATTCCGGCCAGCAGGCACAGCGCGGCGAGCGCGAACATCGCGGCGAGCGACCAGCGGTCAGTCTCGACCGCTTCGAGCGCGCGCAGGGAGCGCGCGCGGCCGAGGAACGTGATGCCGAACGCCTTGACGAAGCAAGCGGCGGCTAGCGCGGCTGACATTGCGAGCATGGCGCCGACAGCCGGCACCAGGAACTTGAGTAGCCACTGCGGCAGCGTGGGGCTAAGCAGGATCGCCTGGAACGTCAGCCATTCGGAGACGAAGCCGTTGAAGGGCGGCAGCGCCGAGATCGCCGCGCAGCCGACCAGGAAGGCGAACGCGGTGTACGGCATGCGGTGGATCAGGCCGCCGAGGCGCTCCATGTCACGCTCCCCGGTCGCGCCGAGCACCGCGCCCGCGCCGTAGAACAGCAGGCTCTTGAACACCGAGTGGTTGAAAACGTGCAGCAGCGCCGCGGTGAGCGCGAGCGCGGCGGCGGCCGGCATTGCGTTCGCCTCAAAGGCGAGCGCGAGCCCCAGACCGATGAAGATGATGCCGATATTCTCGACCGTGTGGTAGGCAAGCAGGCGCTTGAGGTCATGCTCCATCAGCGCGTACAGCACGCCCATCACCGCGGTCAGCCCACCGAGCAGCGGTACCAGCGCACCCCACCACCAGCTCGGCGGGCCGGCAAGGTCGAACATGATGCGCACGAAGCCATAGACGGCGACCTTCGTCATCACGCCGCTCATCAGTGCAGACACATGGCTCGGCGCGGCGGGATGGGCGAGCGGCAGCCAGGCGTGCAGCGGCACGAGGCCGGCCTTCGAACCGGCGCCGATCAGGGCGAGCACGAGCACTGCGGCCGAGGCGGCGGCCGAGCCCGGCGGCGTCTGGCGGATCGCGTCGAACGCGTAGCCGCCGGAGGGGCCCGCCAGCAAGCCGAACGCCAGCACCAGCGCCAGCGTGCCGAGGCTCGCCATCAGCAGGTAGACGTAGCCAGCGGCCGCGTTGCCGGGCCGGCGATGATGCGCCATGACGAGCGCCCAGGAGCACAGCGACATGAACTCCCACGTGAAAAGAAAGGTGAACGCGTCGGCGGCCAGCACCACCAGGTTCATGCCGGCGAGGAACGCCGGGAAGAACGGAAGCACGCGGCCGGGCGCTTCCTCGTGGCTGCCGTAGCCCAGGCCGAACAGGCTCGCCGTCGCGCCGCCCAGGTTCACCACGAGGATGAAAAACGCCGCCAGGGCGTCCAGTCTGAAATGCGCGCCGAGCCACGGCAGCCCGACGGGCAGTGTCAGCGCGCCGCCGAGTGAGTCGGGAGCGAGCAGCGCCGCGCCGCCGACGGCGAGCGCAAGGAGCGTCACGGCGAGCGCGATGCCGTACACCAGCGTGCTTGCGGCACGATAAAGCGCGATGGCCCCCGCGCCGAGCAGCGCGGCGGCGCACCACAGAAGAATTTGCAGCGCCACTTAAGCCTTCTTCTTCAGGCGCAGGCCGCGGCCGCCGTCCGGACTTGCCGCGCCCTCGCCGATCAGTTCGATGCCGATGCGCTCGAGCGCCGCGATCAGCTTCATCAGCGATTCGACGTTGCCGCGGATCACGCCAGCACTCGCTTCCATGCGCTGGATCGTGGGCAACGAAAGGCGCGAGGCCTTGGCAAGCGTGCGCTGGTCGATGCCGGCGAGCGCGCGCGCGGCGCGCAGTTGGCGCGAGGTGATCATATGCGAAGCATCAGTTCGGGCCGCGCAGACTAGAGAAGTGATGTATGGTACATCATGCGGTGACGCGGCGCATAATTGCGCGAGGGAAGAACGCATGCCGTATACGGTGGAAGGAAAGCTCGTCGTCGCGATCTCCTCGCGCGCGCTCTTCGACTTCGAGGAAGAGAACCGGGTATTCGAGCGCGACGGCGAGCCGGCCTATATCGCCCTTCAGTACGCGCGGCTCGACGTGCCGGCGCGCGAGGGCGTGGCGTTTCCGCTGGTGAAGAAGCTTCTCGCCTTCGGACCGAGCCGCGTCGAGGTCGTGGTGCTTTCCAAGAACGACCCGGTGTCCGGCCTGCGCGTGTTCCGCTCGGCGCACCAGGCGGGCCTCGCGATCGAGCGCGGCGTGTTCACGCGCGGGCGCAGCCCGTATCACTACCTCGACCCGCTCAAGGCAAACCTGTTTCTCTCTGCGAATGAAGCCGACGTGCTCGGCGCGCTCGAGGCCAAGGTGCCGGCGGCACGCGTGTACCCCGAGTCGGCGCAGGCGGCAAGCCGCCACGCCGACGAAGTGCGCATCGCGTTCGACGGCGATGCGGTGCTTTTCTCCGACGAAGCCGAGCTCGTCTACCAGCGCGACGGCCTCGACGCCTTCACGCGGCACGAAACCGCGCACGCGCTGCAGCCGCTGCCGCCGGGGCCGTTCAAGCCGCTGCTCGAGGCCTTGCACCGATTGCAGGCTGCTTCGGGCAAGGACGTCCCGGTCAAGGTGAGAACCGCGTTAGTGACGGCCCGCAGCGCGCCGGCGCATGAGCGCGCGGTGCGCACGCTCATGGAGTGGAACATCGCGGTCGACGAAGCGATGTTCCTTGGCGGGCTCGACAAGGGCTCGTTCCTCAAGGCGTTCGAGCCGGACTTCTATTTCGACGACCAGCGCGGCCATATAGACTCGGCGCGCGTTTATGTCGCCGCAGGCCACGTCCCTTTCGGCGTCCGCAACATCCGCTAGGAAAAGGGGTCAGGACCCTTTTCTTGGAAAAAGGGTCGGACTCCACGTTTCACGCGCTTCCGCGGGTCGCGCTCGACCCATAGAGATCCGGCCCCTTTCTGAAGAAAAGGGTCCTGACCCCCTTTTCCTCGATCAGATAGGAATGCGGCCTTCTTCGACGGCGTGGCAGGCGACGCCGTCGCTGAAGCGGGGCACCTCGACCTGGCAGCGTGCGTTCGCGTACGGGCAGCGCGGGTGGAAGCTGAGCCGCTCGGCGGCGCGAGCGGGTTGGGTACTTCTCCGGCCACCGGCGTGCGCGACTTGCCGCTCATGGCGAGATCGGGCACGGCGTCGAGCAGCATGCGCGTGTACGGGTGGCGCGGGCTCGAGAACAAGCGCGACGCCGGCGCCAGCTCGACGATCCTGCCGAGGTACATCACGCCGACGCGGTCGGCGACGAGCGAGACCACGGCGAGGTTATGGGAGATGAAAAGATAGGTGAGACCCAGGCGGTCCTGCAGATCGGCCATGAGGTTCAGGATCTGCGCCTGCACCGAGACGTCGAGCGCGGAGGTCGGTTCGTCGCAGATGAGGAGATCGGGCTCGCCCGCGAGCGCGCGCGCGATGGAGATGCGCTGGCGCTGTCCGCCGGAGAATTCGTGCGGATAGCGCTCGGCGTCGTCGGCCGAGAGCCCGACCTGGAGCAGGAACTGCTCCACCGGTCTTTGCACCTTCAGAAAGAGCATGGGCTCGGCGATGATTTTCCTGACCCGCCAGCGCGGGTTCAGGCTGGCGTAGGGGTCCTGGAAGATCATCTGCAGCCGGCTGCCGCTAAAAGCGATGTGCCCTTCGGTCGGCGCGTAGAGCCCGGCGATGAGGCGCGCCACCGTAGACTTGCCGCAGCCCGACTCGCCGACGAGCGCGAGGGTCTCGCCTTTGGAAATCTCGAAAGAGACGTGGTCCACGGCGCGCAGAATGCGCCGCGGCTCGCGCTCGAGCACGCGGTTCAGCCATGGCCGCGACACGTCGAAGTCGCGGCTTACCGAATCGAGACTAAGCAGGTGCATGCAGCCAGCAGGCCGCGCGGCTCGTGCCTGCTGCGAGCAGCTCGGGCCGCGCGGTCAGACAACGGTCGAAGCGCCGCGGGCAGCGCGGGTTGAACGCGCAGCCCGGCGGGATCGCAGTCAGCCGCGGCATGGCGCCTTCGATCTGCAGCAGGCGATCCTGCTTCACACCGAGCTTCGGAATCGAGCCCATCAGGCCCACGGTATAGGGGTGGCGCGGGGAATGGATGACGTCGCGGACCGGGCCCAGCTCCACGATGCGGCCGGCGTACATCACCGCCACGCGCTGCGCGGTCTCGGCGATGACCCCCATGTCGTGCGTGATGAGCATCACCGCCGCGCCGCGCTCGGCGGCGAGACGCTTGAGGAGCGCGATGATCTGCGCCTGGATCGAGACGTCGAGCGCGGTGGTGGGCTCGTCGGCGATCAAGAGGCGCGGTTCCGCAGCAAGGGCGAGCGCGATCACCACGCGCTGGCGCATTCCGCCGGAAAAATGATGCGGATAGTTGGCGTAGCGCGCTTCGGGCGCCGGGATGCCGACTTCTCGCAGGAGGGAGAGGGCGTGCTCGCGCGCCTGCGACTTCGACAGCGGCAGGTGCGTGAGGATCGTCTCTTCGAGCTGCTCGCCGATGGTGTAGAGCGGATTCAGCGAGGTCAGCGGATCCTGGAAGATGACACCGATCTTGCGACCGCGAATGCGGCGCATCTCTTCATGCCGGAGATTGTCGATGCGCCGTCCCTCCAGGCGGACCTCGCCCGCGCTGATGCGCCCTGGCGGCTCGAGGAGGCCAATGACCGCGAGGCCGGTCATCGACTTGCCGGCCCCCGATTCGCCGACGACGCCGAGCACCTCGCCCGGCGCAATGGAGAACGAGACGTCATCCACCGCGGTGAGGATGCCGCGGCGGCTGGGAAACTGCACGCTGAGGCCTCGGACCTCGAGAATCATCGCAGCTTGGGATTCAGCGCGTCGCGCAGCCAGTCGCCGAGCAGGTTGACCGAGATCACGAGGACGACGAGCGCCACGCCGGGGAACACGGTGATCCACCATTCCCCTGAGTAGAGAAACTCGTTGCCGACACGAATCAGCGTGCCGAGCGACGGTTGGGTGGCGGGAACGCCTACGCCGAGAAAGGAGAGCGTCGCCTCGGTGATGATCGCGGTGGCGATATGGATGGTCGCGATCACGAGCACCGGCCCGATCACGTTCGGCAGCACGTGCGCGGTCATGATGGCGAGCGGACGGCGGCCGATGACGCGCGCCGCCTGAACGTACTCCTTTTCGCGCTCGACCATGGTCGAGCCGCGCACGGTGCGCGCGTACTGCACCCACCCCGCGAAGCCGATCGAAAGGACGAGCACCGGGATGACGATCTCTTCGTGGCGCTCGCCGCCGAGCGCGACGCGCGCCACGCCGTCAATGAGCAGCGCGATCAGGATCGCCGGGAAGGAAAGCTGCACATCGGCCACGCGCATGATGAACGCGTCGAGGCGCCCGCCAACGTAACCGGCGAGCAGTCCCAAGGTCACGCCGAGCACCATGGCGAACGCCACCGAGGCGAGGCCGATGCCGAGCGAGATGCGCGCGCCGTGCATGATGGTCGAGAGGATGTCGCGCCCCTGGTTGTCGCTGCCCAACAGGAAGGCGCCATCGCCGCCTTCGAGCCAGGCGGGCGGCTTGAAGGCGGCGTTCAGGTCAAGCGCGGCGGCGTCGAACGGGTTTTGCGGCGAGATCCACGGCGAGAACGCGGCGGCACCTACGCAGACCAGCGTCAGTGCAGCGGCGGCTATGGTGACCGGCGACCTCCTGAAGCTCCACGCGAGGTCGTGGTCCCATAGCCGGCGCAGAATCAGATACCGCCCTCGACTCGGGTGAAGCGCGCCTCGGGCCGGTCGTCGGCGATGTGCACGGTGCTGACGCTCTTCTTCATCGCCCACGGCCGCAGCTGGTGGTGGATCGGCACGTAGTAGTGCATGTCGCGCGTCTCGACCAAACCCTCGCGCAGCAGCGCGTCTCGCGCCTTCGGGTCGGTCGCGATCTTGATCGCGTCGATGGTCGTGTCGAGCTTCGCGTTGGAGATGCGGCCGAGGTTGAAGCTGCCTTCCGCGCCGCCGGTCTTGGTCTTGACGAGCGACTGGAGCGTATAGAGCGCGTCAAAGGTCGCCACCCCCCAGCCCAGCATGTAGGCGCTCGTGTCGAAGTTCTGGATCTTGGCGATGAAGGTCGCGAATGGCATGGCGTTCAGCCGCACGCGCACGCCGGCCTTGGCCCACATACCGACCAGCGCCTGGCAGATGCGCTCGTCGTTCACGTAGCGGTTGTTCGGGCAATCCAACGTGAATTCGAGGCCGTCGGGGTAGCCGGCCTCGGCGAGCAGTTTCTTCGCGCCGGCCGGGTCGGGCTTCATCACCACGTCGATGTCCTTGGAGTGCCCGTGCACGCCGGGCGCGACCATGATGCCTGCGGGAATCGACATGCCGCGCATCACCACGCGCTTGATTGCCTCGCGGTCGACCGCCATGTTGAGCGCCCTGCGCACACGCACGTCCTTGAACGGGTTCTTGCCTTTCACGTTCGAGTACTGCAGCTCCTCCCTGTGCTGGTCCATGCCGATGAAGATCGTGCGCACCTCGTGGCCGTCGAGGACCTTGACCTTCGCCTCCTTGCGCAGCCGCTCCACGTCCTGCACCGGA
>Ga0209481_10000893_pt1 | contig 12099 bp, 14 predicted proteins | sample SoiMetdeltSBSDD3_FD_187598 | JGI IMG/M metagenome (GOLD analysis project Ga0209481, IMG submission 187598) | Bulk soil microbial communities from a Populus tree surrounding site in Tennessee, USA - Soil MetaG P. deltoides SBSDD3 (SPAdes) (version 2) | ecosystem: Environmental > Terrestrial >...
GTCGAGGACCTCGCGATCGGTCGCCACCTTGCCTTTCTCGGTTTCCTTGAACATCGGGACGCCGCGCGCCTTGAGGTACGCCGCGACGTGCTCCGGGGAGTTGATCAGGAAGGTCCAGCCGCGCCCGGAGCCGCGGCATTCGGAGCACACGCCCACGCGCGGCACGTTCTCCGGCTTGCGGCGTTCACCAAGGGCCGCGTGTCGCCCCGTCGTGATCTCCCCGAGGCCTTCGCACTCCGGGCAGTCGGCCGCGTAGGCGTCATGGAGCTCCTGGAGGCGGATCCGGTGGCGATCGAGGAAACCAGGGGGGTCCGCGGGCCGATAGCTCGCCGAGGGCTTGCCTGTCTTGGTGAATTGCTTCCCCGATGCCCCCCGGGGCCGCTTCGCTTGCTCCATGGCGAGCCGGTCAAAGAGCTTGTCGTGGATCTCGGGGGCCGCGGCTTTCGACTCGATCCCCACGCGCGCGAGCGCGACGTCGGCGGAGAACTTCTCCTCAAGCTCCGCATTCCGCTTCCGGTCGAGCGGGATCCCGACGATATGCATCCGCTCGTGGTAGGCCATCGCCTCCATATCGGCCTGGTAGGTCCGCTCCGACTTCGTGTGCTTCACCATCGAGAGTAGAGGCTTGGTGAGCCGCACGGTCGCGAGGGTGTCGAGCGCGTTGTACCGCGCTTTGTCCTCGGGCTTGTCGCCGCTCGAACGGTACTCTGCCTTCCAGGGTCGGATGGGGAAGATCTGCGTTGCGATGCGCTGGAGGTCGTGTGGGAGCCCGGGGAACGCGTTCTGATGCGCCGTCATCGTGTCCTCGATGGGCCCCGAGACCGGCATGCCGTACCGTCTGCAAATCGGACGGTCAAACGAGCCATTCTGAAACGACTTCGTGATCGTGGAGTCCCGAAGCAACGCCGCGAGGAGCCGACGCGTGCGCGGCTGGAGGATGTCCCATCGGACGGACACGGCCCCCTCGACGGTGCCCACGCCGATCAGGTCGAGCGTAGCCTTGTAGGCGGAGAGGGAATCCGTCTCGAGGTCGCACGCCAGGAGCTTGAGGCAGCGCGCGTCGCGCGCGACCCCTGAGATCAGCTCGTGCGCGCGGTTCGGGTCCTCGAGCTCCCACTCGACATCCTCGGTGAAGGGCTCGAGCTTGCCCTGACCGAGGCGGATGGCCTTCGAGAAATCGTAGAGGAGGAGCCAATAGAGCAGGTCGGGCCGATGCGCCTCCCCCTCGGCGCCGCCGCGGAGGATCGCCGCGGGGTGGATCGTGGGGATGATGCCGCGGCCGTCGATCTCGTGGTAGGAGCCCGCGAGCTTGGAGATCGAGAAGTCCGAGCCGATCAGGGTCCGGGCGGCGACGGAGCCGAGGGCCAAGATCGGGCGCCCTGGAAAGGCTGCGAGCTCCTCCTTGAGGCGCGGAGCACAGCACTCGCGGGCCTTTTCCTTCTGAGAGTCCGTCGCCCCCCGCGGCGTGCAGAGGAGGGCATTCGAGATCCAGAGCTGAGGCCGCTCGGTTCCCAGCCGCTCGAGGACATCGTGCACCATCTTCCCGGAGGCCCCGACGAATGGCCGGCCCACGTGGCGCTCGTTCTCCCCAGGGCCCTCGCCGATGACGATCAGGAGGGGCTCCGCAGGCCCCTCGCCACGCACGGGGAGCGACGGCTTGCCCTCCTTCCCGAACGGGCACTCTCCGCACTTCGGCGACGTCCCAGGGCCCCGCAAGATCTGCGGCACGGTTGCCAGCTTGCGTGCGGGCTCGGTCATGACGCGATCGCCTTGAGCCGACTTTCGAAGGCCTTCCGCCTCCGCTCCTCCGCCCGGCGCCATGCGATCCACGCCGAGAGCGCCTCCGCCGTCGCCAGGTCGCACTCTTCGCACGCCGCACACTGCGCGACGCCCCCCGTCGCATCGGTCGTGCAGTTAGAACAGCAGGTCAACGGCGCCCCGAGCTGGAGAGCCTCGACGCTTGCTCCTCTGCGTAGGTGAACTTCGGCCCCGTGAACGGCACGCCGGGGCTGAGGAGGGCGCCGACGTCTTGGAACACCCGCGCAAACAGGCCTGTGACGTCCGTCTTCCCCGGCACGTAGATCACAGCGGAGGCGTGAGTAGGAGAGGGGCCCGGCGTCCCATCGGGGCGATCGTAGCGCACCCGCTTCGGCGGGATGCAGAGGGGAAAGTCCGTCATCGCGGGGAACGTGCGCGCCTGCGAACGCGAGAGGGCTTCGAGGGAGAACGAGAGGAAGATGCCGTGGGAGGCGCGTCCCGTCTGGATCTCGAGCATTGCCTTCGCCCAGAAAAGGATCTGTTGCGACTGGGGGCGCCCCGTCCCCCCGTCGAGGCCCGCAAGGATCCTCGTTCCCCCCGGAGGGTTACAAAAGAACGCCCCCGGCGACGACGTGATCCCCCAAGGCTCCGAGAGGCCGTCGGTCCGATGGCCATAGAACGAACGCGCTTTCACGCGCCGATTGGCAAACGCCGAGGACGCGGGATCGATGTCGATCTCACCGAGGACGGCGTGAACCTTCTCGAGGAGCCACAATGGGGTAAGCCAGCCGTCGCTTTCGCTGGAGTGCTGAGCGTTCACTTGAGCCTCTCGATCTCGCGGTTCAGGTACCACGCGGCTTTGCGAAGGTCTTCGAGCGTGTCCTCCTTCTTGCCCGCGCGACAGATGTATTTTACGGCATTACCGAGGCAGAATCCAAGCCCCCACGCCTCGATCACCTTGATCGCTTCATACGGGTTTTCTGCCCCACCGTAGTGCGCAGGATGGTTGACGCGATCGCGGTCATACACCCCTGATTTGGGAAGAGGGGCGGGGAGAGGGACGTGGCCTCGGACGATCTTGCAACGCTGGCACGTGTCGCGCGGGTAGCCGTGGCCGCAGAGCTCGACCTGAGCGGCGGCTTCGAGACCTTTCTGCACGCACTCGCCGCAGACATCCTTTGCCGCGACCCCGTGAACGCACGCCCCAGCGTATTGGCACAGCTTCTGGTGCCGATAGAACCCCTGCCCGTCACCGGGGCAGTCACAGATCTTGGCGAAACCACTCACGATGCGCGACCTTCCTCTTCGGCCTCCTCCTCGTCGTCCTCGTCGCCCCCGTCCTTCCGATCGTCGGGCTGCGCCACCTGCGCGCGCATGCCGCCGTTGGCAGGGTCGCGGGCCCAATCCCGCTTCATGACCTCGCGGGCCGTGAGCACGAGGGTCGTGAGGAGGTCGAGCCGGAGGATCGTCGCCACCTGCATCGAGTAGACGAGGAGGTCGGCGAGCGCGTCGGAGGCCTTCGCCCGGAGGGCGTCGGGGTCCTTCAGCCCTCGGATCCCCTGCACGTGCTTGAGGGCCGCGTGGGCGAGCTCCCCGGCCTCCTCGCAGACCCCGAGAACCTGATTCACGAGCGGCTGTGCGCCGAAGTGATTCGCCTGCCACGCCGCAAGCCGCGCTTGCAGCGTGACGAGCTCGATGAACACGTCCGACGTCATCGAGGGGGGAACGTCCGAGCCGGCGTAGGCGTCGAATGCGATCCGGGCTTCCTGCATGATTTCGTGCTCGGTCATTTGGCTAGTCCCCTTCCCTTCTTGTAGCGTTGGGCGATTCGAAGCTGTGAGCGGTGCACGGTCCCCGATCCGTTGCAGAACTCGCAAGCCACCATACCATCCGTGCCGCGGCCAGCGCACAGCGGACACTCGAGCCACCGGGCCAGCGCAGCCTGGCGAGCCTCTTCGGTAGTGACGCGACGCCATTCACACGAGCGGCATCGCGGAGGGTCCTCGTGCTTGAGAACCTTGTCGCCGCAATTCGGGCAGAAGACCGGTATGGTCCGATCCCCGCCGCGCGTGAGCGGTGTTTTCGGCGGAAGGTGTTCGAGGTGGAGCTCATCGCGTGTGCACCGATCGTCTTTGCAGACGACTACGGCATGACCGTTCGGTTTGAAGTTGTTATCGCACGTCGCACAGTAAAACCAGCGATCCTCCTCGACCTTGACGCTCCGCACCTTCGCGCTATAGCACTTCGGGCACCGGAGCTCGTGCTCGTCTCGCTGTAGCATCTGAACACCTCAAGGGGGACGCCGTACCGGGGCCGTCCGGTAGGCTTCGCCTAGGTTGAGGACGGCCTCCCCTAAGCTCCGCGCCCAAGTTATCCCGGTCGGCGTCCCGATCAGGCGTTCAGCGGCCCTGAACGCGCGCCGACGGCGATCCCTTCTTGGCCGGGGGCGCCTTGGGGAGGGCCTTCTCCCCCATGAGCTTGACGTTCGTCTTGGTGATCGGCTCCTGGGTGACGGGGTCCGTCACAGTGTAGGTGTTCTCCGCGACGGTCGCGATCAGCCGGGCGCCGATCACGGCCTGCGTGGAGAAGCCCCCGCGCTCGTCGAGGCGCACGCCGCAGGCGTTGAGGACGGCGCACAGCCGACCGATGGCGCGCTCGGTGAGAGCATACCAGCCCTTCATGCGCTTCCCGGTTGCCTCGCCGTCGGCGACCTCGAAGGTGATTTCCACCTGCGGGGTCCCCTTGCGACTCTGGCCCTTGTCGCAGCCCACGACCTCGAACAGGTACTCGCCCGGGTCGGGGAAGTTGACGCTTCCGTCCCACGCCTGCGCGTCCTGATCGGTGACCATGCCGCCCAATTCGATGTAGTCATTCATCTGCTCGGACATCTCTCAGCTCCTTCGCTAGCGGTTGATTGGCCGGGCCGCGCCAACACGGCGCGCCACGCCCTGAACGGGCGCGGGCCGCGCGGCGCGCGGTTCCAGGCCCAGAAATTGCTCGACTTGCTTGAACCCACACTCCTCGTCGAGGACGAGGGGATCGGGGAGGGCTCCGCCGTCGCGGCCCCCCGCGATGAACGGCCCCCACGGGCGCGTGCGGATCTCGTAGACCGGCGGCGCCGCTTTCTCGCCCGTGCCCCCCGGGCGGTAGGTCCGGTGGTAGAACAGGTGATCGCAGAGGGCCGGCGCCTTCCCTGCCATCTGCCCGACGAGGAGCGGGCCCCCGAGCTTGCCCTCCTCAGGCTCCTTGTGTAGACAAAGCCACACGATGTTCGTGGTGTGGAGCTGGTGCACGCGCCCCATCAGATACTTGAGGTGGAACGCGAGATCCTGGTAGAGGAGCCGCCGCTCGCCGGTCTCGCCACCCTTGGCCTGGCGCTGGCGGAGCTCGAGCTCCGCGAGATAGCCGTCCACGTAGAACGTAAGCGAATCAACGCCCACCGTCCAAAACGAGTCCGGGTCGCGCTTGATGTCGGCCTCCGCGTCGCGGATCGACTCCATCATCTGCTGAGCGTCGTCCACAGCCCACACGACAGGCTTGCGGCCCGGCTCGTAGAACGCGTCATCAGGCATCGTCCGCATCGTTTCCCACCCCGACTCCTTCGCATCCGCGATGACGAGGGGGCGCGGGAACCCGGCGAGGAAACGCGTTTTGCCCGACCGAGACGCACCGTAAGACAGTGCGGTGATCCGAGTCTTGAGGGCATCCTTGCTGAGATCGATCACACGCTTCGGCATCATCTTCTCCTGTCGATCAAGGCGTACACGTTGACGGTGCGGTTGCACGAGGTCGCCACCATTTGCGCGCTACCGTACACGTGCACTCGGCCCTCGTACCCCACTACGAGCTCTCGCTTGACGATCCGCCCTCTGCGGATCAGGGTGTGCAGGGTGCGCCAAACCGCGGCCGAGTCACGCTTGAGGGCTTCCACAAGCTCCTGGATCGTGAAGTGCCCTCCAATGGAGCGCATGTAGCTGATCAGCTCGCCTTGAGCGCCGAGGCCGTCGAGGGCCGTGCACGCCTCGCACGCCTCGCGAGCATACCCCTTGACGTTCCCACAGTCACACGCCAGGGAGCGGTAGTTCTCACCGAACTCCGGATCCCAACGCTTCGCCCGCTCCCTCGCAGCGTGCGATCGGTTCCACGCCATCCTACTTCGAGCCCCCGGAGGCGCAGTGCTCGAAGAGGGAGCACTTGCCGTAGCGCCCGATGCAGGAGTGCCGTGACCGCGGCCACACGCCGGTGGCCTCGCAGACGCGCTCGAACGCGTCGAAGACCTTCAGATCCCGCGTGTGCTGGCGCAGTTGTGCAGGGAGCACGGGGACGAGGACGCGGCGGAAGTCCACGACGCGTGTCTTGAAAGCCAGGTTCACGATCACGCCTTGGAGCTCACCGAAGACCCGATCGAGCCGGTTCCGCTTCCAGAGCATTTCCTGGCCGATGATTTCACCGTCGGAACGCCAGCCGTCGAGGGTCGCGTCGTCCATCCGTGACGCCGACTTGTGCTCGACGATCCACGTCCCCTCGGGGAGCCCGAGCGCGTTCGGCCCCACGTTGGCGATCAAATCGTACCGGCACGTGTCGCCTTGCTTGGACTCCTCGCGGTGCTCGACGGCCATCGGGGTGAGGTAGTCGTCCTCGTAGCGGAAGGTGTACGCGGTGTAAAGGCGATACGCCTCCATGAGGACCTCGCCCGAGCACCCCTGCTCTGTGAGCTGGAGGCGGAGCTCATCGGGCTCGATGGCAGGTGAGGGCTCCCCCACACTCTCCAGACGGGCACTGTAATACAGTGCGAGAAGCAAGTGAAACAGGATGCCGACCTCGAGCGCGACGCTCCGACTGAGCTCCCCCTGTCGGATGGCATTGTAGTAGTACGGGCACTTCATGAACGCGGCGCGCGAGGACCAGCCGCGACCCGACTTCCCGCCAAGGAACTCGAGACCGCGCAGCTTGAAGATCTCGCGCAGCGCCGTGTCGATCGGCGTGACGTTGAGGAACGCGTCGAGCTCGATGCGAACGTTAGCCATCAGTCATCCTCCTCGCGCAGGATGGCTTTCTTCAGGCGATCGAGGTCGCCGCGGCCGAGATCGAACGAGGGGCGAAGGATGTCGATCTTCGTGTCCGAGGCGGGGAGCCCGAGCGTTTCTGCCACGTGGAGCTTGCGCCGAAGGGTTTCGATCAACGCATGCTCGACGCGGTGGTTGATCGCGATGTACGTCACGTGCATCGGCCGGTCGGGATGGAAGGTGCGCATCATGGCCTGGCCGAGGACGGCGGGCGTCCAGTCGAGCTCCGCGAACACCGCGTGCTCCGCGTGCGAGAGATCGACGCCAGCCTGCGCACAGCCCATCGTCGCGACGAGGGCCCCTTTCGATTTCCGCCAAGCGTCGAGGACCTTCTCGCGCTCGTTCTGCGTGTCCTCGCCCGTGATGAGGAAGCCTTTCAGTTGCGTCGCGATGCTCTCCGCCGTCATCTTGTGCCACGTCCAGACCACGACCGGCGCCTTTGGGGTGATCTTCGAGGCCGCACCGACGGCGGAGCCGATCTTCTGCTGAGCGACGACGCGCCGGAGGCGCGCGATCTCACCGACGGGCGTGCGGAGGCGCCCCTCCTGGCGGATGTCGAGACAGATCATATCGATCTCGCGCTCGACGTTCTCCGAGACGGGGACCTCGACGATCGTCTGCGTGATGTCGGGGTCGTGGCCGAGGATGTCGTACCACGTGCGGCGGAGCATGACCTCAGAGAGCCGAAGCTTGAGCTCCTCGACGTTCGTGGGCGGCCCGAGCTGGAAACCGTGCGGGCCCTTGTGGGCCCCCGCGTAGCGGATGGCGAAGTCCCAATACTTCCCCCAGGCCCCCGGATTCAGGACCGCGAGGATCGCCCACAGGCCCGCCGGATCGTTCCAGAGTGGGGAGCCCGTCGCGGCCACGACTCGATGCGCCCGCGGCGACATGATGAGCGCGGCCTCGGTCCGATAGCTCTTGTGGTTCGACGCCAGGAGATGCGCCTCGTCGAAGCAGAGCGTACCGATGTCCTGGCGGAGCCCGATCGACTGCCACGAGCTGAGGATGTCATAGTTGCAGAAAACCAGCTTGGCGGCCTCGATCTCTTCTCGCTCGTACCGACGGCCCGACAGTAAGACAGGCTCGATATCCGGCCAGCGTGTGCGCATCCACTTGAGCCACGACGCGCGCGCGGACAACGGGCCCACGACGACGAGCGGCCCGCTCGCAGGGTCGTGTGCCGCGATGACGGTGGGCGTCTTACCACTCCGCATGACGTCGGCGAGGAGCGCGCCGCGCCGCGCGTGGAGGAAGCCCGAGCCGGAGATCTGCCACGAGTAGGGATCGAACCAGTCGCAGAACCCAGCCTTGTGGCTTTGCTCCTCGACGAAGTTCTCCCACGCCCATGACGTGCCCTTGAGGGTGTCGTCCACGTAGAGGTTGGGGAACTCGATCGCCAGGAGAGGGAGATGGGTGAGGTGGATCAGCGGAGTCCGCCCGTCCTTCAGAAACTGAACTCCGGGGGAAGGTCCGGCCACCTTGGCGGCCTCGCGGGGGCTGATGCAGAACCAATCGCGCTGATGCGAAACCGTCGCGGTGACGTTCACTGGAATCTCCCTCCGAGATACCGTATGACAGTAGTCCCGAGCGCGAACGGTGTCAAGAAAAAGTTTTCGACCGTCACCTTGACAGGCCGCTCGAGGGAGCGTAGCGTTCGAGATCGCCGCTTGAAGCGGCACACCAACCGACTACCACAACGTGCCCACCCCGAAAGGGAGAGGGGTGGTGAGGTGCGCCTATGGCGAAGAAGGCTCCGGTCACTGAGCAGGGAATCCTAGACGACGTTGTTTCCTACCTGGCCGAAGATCGACAAATCATCTACGAGGACGCAAATTTCTGGGTCTACCGCTACGGCGCCTTCTGGCTTCTCCCCGAGGCAGATTTCCGCCGCGCGGTGATGTCGCGCTTCCCGACGTTGCCTTTCACGATCATACGCAGTGTCGTCGAGAGGGCGCGCACGCAACTAACCCCTTCGATGGGCGCGCGGTTCTTCACGCCGAAACCCGTCGTCGTCTTCACCGACTGCACGATCGAGGTGAGCGCGGAAGGGCTCCGTGCGCGATCGCACAGTCCGGAGGACCGCGCGCGTTTCCGCTTCACCTTCCCGTGCCCCTTCGAGATCCCGACGGAGTTCGGCCCCGTCCCGCCGGAGAAGCTGGAGTGGCGTGAAGGAGCGGAGACGGGGCCCGAGGGGGGCTATGCGCGGCTCCTCGCGACGCTGGGTGAGGGCAACGCAGCCTTCGAGGAGTTCGGCGGGGCCGTCGTCCTCGGGCTCGCCACCAAGTTCAAGAAAGCCCTGTACCTCGTCGGGCCGAAGGACGCGGGCAAGTCGCAGATCGGCATCTTCCTCCGCACGCTCCTCTCGCCGCCGGCCCTCGACGCGAACCGCTGGATCGCGTGCGTGCCGCCCGCGGACATGGCCGACAAGTTCCGGCCCGCAGATCTTGCGTCGGCCATCCTGAACCTCGTGGACGACAAGGATCGCGACGTCATCCTCACCGGCGCGGCGAAGACGGCGATCGCCGGGGGCGAGTTCACGGCGTCGAGAAAGTGGGGCCACCCCTTCACCTTCCGCCCTCGAGCGGGGTGGCTCATCATCGCCAACGAGCCCCCGCGAACCGACGATCCGGCCCTCCAAGAGCGTTTCCTCGTCGTCGAGTGCAAGGCGACCTATGAGAAGCCTGTCCACGACTTCGGCGAGCTCGTGGCCATCACGGAGGCGCGCTACGCGGCTGGACGGCTCCTGATGGGCGCCGTGCGCCTCCTCCGCGACGGCTACACCGTGACGGAGAGCATGCGCGAGGCCGCTGAGGATGCGCGCATCCAATCAGACGCTAATGCCATGTATTTGCAAGAGACTTCAGAGCCCGCGTTAGCGGCGGGTCTCACGCTCGAGGAGCTCTATTCGCGATACCAGCTCTGGGCGCCGCTGAACGGATTCAGCGTCTGCAACAAGGCCACTTTTCGTCAACGATTGAACGCTCTTGGGCACGTCGCCAAGAAAACGCATGACGGGATCCGCCGCTACTCGCTCAGGTTCAAGAAATCCTTGACACCCGGCAACTGATCGCGTAGAGTCTTCTCTGGCTGGACCTCCCTCCTGCCTTTGTGGTGGTTAAGAGGGCCGTCACCCGAATGGGTGGCGGCCCTCGGTGTTTTCGGGCTCAGATTGAGGGGAGGGAGGCAGGGAGGCAGGGAGGCAGGGAGGCAGTGATCTCTATTTCTATTTTTTATCGCGTGTGACAAATAAAAGAAGAGTATAAAGCACTGCCTCCCTGCCTCCCAAAATCAGCCAGGGGCCCGAAAACACGTGGGCCCCGCTGCTCGGAGGGAGGTGAGCAGCGGGGCCGAGTGAACCACGAACGCACCACGCACGGAGGGCTCCCCCCGCCGGCTGCGCCGTCGGTTCTAGTTTCACTGTACACAGGCACCCTGCGGGTGTCAAGTCGATCGGGGTGTGGGGCGGAATGCTACGGTTCGCGGTGGGGATTGACGTAGGCCTCGTGAACGGCCTTCGCTTCCTCTGTCTGCGGCCCTTGCTCCTCCAGCGTGGGCGGGGGCCCCGGTGGCAGGCCACGGCGAGATCGCCGCTCCTTGGCCAGCTCAGAGGCCTCTCCGGCGAAGGTGAGGAGCTCCTGGCAAAGCTCCTTGTCGTGGTCCGTGGTCGTGGGAAGCATCTCCAGGCCGCGGGCGAAGGTGGTGAGCGCGTCGTGGGGCCAGCCGACGACGAATTGCGGGGGAAGGTTCTGCACGGCGAACCGGACGATCTCCGTCGCCGCTGCGATCGTCCGCTCGATCCGCACCCGGGTGTCTCGGTTGACCTCGGCCCCCTTGGCCTTGGTTTCGGCGAGCTCGAGCTGGACCGTATGGAGGTCGAGCTCGAGGGTCGTGATGCGATCACGCAGTGCGTCGATCTCCGCGAGCGTGATCTGGACCATGGGCCCGGTCACTTCTTGCCCTTCCCGGTGATCTCGTCGTCCGGTGGGGGGCGCTTGACCGTCCGCGCCTTGCGGAGGGCCTCCTCGGCACCCTCGGCCCGCGCCTTCCAGGTCTCGAGCGTGCCTACGTGCGCCTTGATCGTGGTGTGCGCCTGCTCGAGGGCGAGCGCGGCCTTCTCGACCAAGACGCCATCGTCATGGAGGCCGTAGCCCTTCAGGGTTTGGGCAATGATCTTCAGCTTATTGACCACGGTTCCCGCCTTTCAGCCCTTGATCGCGCGGAGGGCCTTCCGCCCAACGGCCTTGACGCTCTCGAAGACCTGGCGCCAAGGGACTAGGGTGAGCTCGACGGCCTCCTGGCGCACGAATAGCAGGCAGTAGGCCACCGGGTATAATGCATGATTCTTCAGTGTTACGCTATGGGGAGCGTGATTGGTAATCGCGACCTCCCCGGCGTGTGCGGTGAAGCACACTGGCAAGTAACCCTCCGGGATCGGTGGTTCAATCGAGATCGTTCGGTCGGAGGAGGGGCTGATGAACCCGACGATCGGCATCCGTTGGAGCTTCACTCTTCCTCTCCAGTCGAGATCTCCTCGATATGCTTGAGCTCACCCAGTAGGATCCCGCCGAGCACGGGCGTCGTCACGAGCGAGATCAGGCCGCAAACCAGGATCCCCGAGAAGTACGTCGGGGCGTGGTCCAAGCCGAGATAGCTGCGCCCGTACCCAACGTCGCCCACGAGCGCGACAACGCAACCGATCCAGAAACCGGAGCACGCGGCGCAGGAGATCCAGCGGTCTACGGAGGGTGGGTACCGGCGCTGAAGCCAGCGCAGGATCTCGGCATGGGCCAATAGATACCAGACGGCCGTCACGATGACAGCGTAGGTTGTCGCTAAACCCATAACCCCTCCAATTCATTTGTCCCCGAGCTTGTCCTTCAGCTCCTCGGGCAGGAGGTCGAGCTTGTGACCCTCGGTGGCGACCGAGGAGCCGACGGTGCCCGTCCAGTTGTCGCAGAGGTAGCCGAACTCCACGAAGTTTCCGGGGGATTTCCCAGCCGTACAGATTCCGATGCGCCCTGAGTTAACCATGCGATCGATCGCGCTTTCCCGTGCGCGCTCGCGGCGCAGGGCTTGTTTCGCCACTGTTTCCTCGTCGCCGATCTGGTGAGCCTGCAAGGCATCCTCGGGCGTGATCCCGGTGTCGAGTCGGACGTGGCCCACGGCGACCTCGACGGCTCGAAGGTGCAGGTAGTGGTCCCGCACCCGCTTGTCGTTTGCCCAGTGGATGCAGTTCCAGCACCCGCGGCCCCGCTCGACCGTGCGGCCCGCGAAG
>Ga0209481_10000895_pt1 | contig 12068 bp, 13 predicted proteins | sample SoiMetdeltSBSDD3_FD_187598 | JGI IMG/M metagenome (GOLD analysis project Ga0209481, IMG submission 187598) | Bulk soil microbial communities from a Populus tree surrounding site in Tennessee, USA - Soil MetaG P. deltoides SBSDD3 (SPAdes) (version 2) | ecosystem: Environmental > Terrestrial >...
GCAGATGCGCTTCGGTCTGCGGTCGGGAGTTCGTCCCCACTGGATCGCGTCGTCCACGCCGAAGCCGCGACCGCTGATCAAGAAGCTCGCCAAGGAGACTCCGCACGACGTTGTGGTGACCAAGGCGTCGACCGACCACAACCCGCACCTCGAGGCGTCCATTCGCTCGGCCCTGTACGAGGAGTACGGCGGGCAGCAGATCGGTCGCCAGGAACTGCACGCGGAGGTGCTTGAGGAAGACGCCGCCGCTCTCTGGACACGCGACGTGTTGGAGCGAATGCGGGTCGCCGTCAGAGGTAAGCCCGACCTGCCGGAGACGTTCTCGCGCCTGACCGTCGGAGTTGACCCCTCGGGTGGCGCGGGTGAGCAGGGCATCGTGGTCGTGGGACGTGCCTCCATTCAGACGACCGACGAGCGTGGTCGACCGGCGCGTCACTCCGAGGGCTTCGTGCTCGCTGATAAGACGGTCTGTCTCGACCCACACGGCTGGTCGCGCGCCGCGATTCGCGCCGCCATCGAGTGGGAGGCCGATGACGTCGTCGTTGAGCGCAACTACGGCGGCGCCATGGCCATGTCAACACTGCTTGACGCGTGTGACGACCTCGGCGTCGCGCTGCCGGTGCGCGAGGTGACGGCGTCGCGTGGTAAGCGCGTGCGCGCCGAGCCGGTGTCAGCGATGACCAATCGCGATCGTTGGCACCTCGCTGGGTACTTCCCAGAACTCGAGGATCAGATGTGCACCTGGACGGTGGACGCCGACTACTCGCCGGACCGACTCGACGCCATGGTCTGGCCGGCGTGGCACATGGGTCTGGTCAGCGTTCGATCTCGTGGTATTGGTCGGCTGCCGCTGGCGGAGTTTGCCGAGACGCAGATCGGTTAGCGAACACGTCAGGGGTGTCGTGTTCGGCGCAGAAGAAGCGTGTCCAGGATCCCGAGCCCACGTGCGTCACACCGGCGCCGCAGACGTAGCACAGTAGGAACGACGCCTCCTCAGCCGCCTCAATCCAACTTGTTACCGCACGCACGTGTTGTTCAGACGCGTTTGGATCATTTGTTGCGTAGATCCGCAGACCACCGTACTTCTCTTTCACTTGACTGATCGTGACGTCGTACTCGAGTTCACCGAGTACGTGCACGAGTCCGTCAAGTAGTCCTCGCCAACCGGTGGCGTCGTTGCGCATCAAGTCGATCTGGTGTGTGTTGCCGATTAGCGCCACTGTGATTCCTTAGGTCAAGGCCGCATCGTGGCGGCAATCCGGTGACCGAGTTAGGCGGTGGCACGTCACAGGGTGCATCGGTGATCGGTGCGCGCTGCGTGGTAGGTGAGATCAACGCCGCCAGCAAAATGCTCAGAACGGCCGCGCGAACGACCGCCGTGAGAACGTCATACACGTCAATCGTCATACGTCCCACGCGTGTGCGTCGGCGCTGACGATCGTTGTTGATGCACGACGCGCCGAGGCCACGCGCAGGCGAATTGTCATCGAAACGTTCTTCCACGTCTTTCGAGCAGGGACGCCCTTGATCGGCGGGTGTGGATTCAACATGAGCTGATCAAATCGCGTGAGCTGCCGAGTAAGTCGTCCCTGATATTTCTTACTTCTGATGTGCTTCACAACTGCTCCCACGTAGGGTACGAACATATTGGTCGCATCAACAAGTGTGACGAGGCTTGACCTGACCCGTGATCAAGCCTCGTCACGTTCCCCCGCTGCGCTACCTCAGTTCCGGTAGCGCGTCGACCACTTCGAGGTTGAACGTCATGCGCGGAGTTTCCAACATCGAGAAGTCACGACCTCGGAATTCAGGATAACGCGGACTGAACGCCTCCTTGATCACCGGAGTGAGGTCCTTACGGCGTCGCGTCAGCGGGGTCGGCTCCAACTGATAGCTGTACAGTGCGGTCACGGCCACGATGAGTGGCTGACGAATCACCGGCGTACTGTTGAGATCCCTGATCATGGTGTTCGGAACACCGCACCAGCCCTGCTCAGAACGCAACTCTTGCGCCTGCTCGGCCGCACGCCTCGTGAAGGCCTCGGCCGACGGTGCAAGCATCTGCACCTCGGTGTAGCGCTTACCGATGAGACGCTCACGAATGGTGCCGTCGAGGACGGTCAGCGTCTTAGGTGTCCGCTCAATGACGACACCACGTCTGTGCGTGCCCTTGTCGGTCACGTACGCCACAATGGCGCCGACCGGAACGTCGTCCACGGACGTGGTCTTGTCATCACCGCGAAGATCGGTGACGACGATCTGCTCCCTCTTCATACGTACCTTCCGTCTTCCTTCAGTTCACGATGCCGGTTGGTTGATGTCAGTGTGAACTAGCTTGCGTTCTCGTTGGTGGGAAACTCGTCCACGAGCTCGAACTCAGTCGACACGATCGTCTTGGTGCCGAGGTTGGGATCGTCGTCGTGTGTGATCTGCGTGAAGTAGCCGTTACCGAACTCGCCGTGTCCGATGTAGTACGACGCCCGCAGCGCGGTCATCATCTCTTCGTCGGTTCCGTACTCGTTGCGCGGTCGCACCAGGTAATGCCCAACCGTTGTGACCTTAACGCGAATCAGGTCACTCTTATGACGTCCCTCCTTGAGGAGGTTGTCGAGCGTGTTGGTGACCGCGCGCTGGTTGTAGCCGTAGCTCTGTACCAGTCGATTCGCCTCCTTCGTGAGGCGCTCTGCGTAGTCCTCGGGTGAGGTCGCGATGACGACGAGAGTGGGCCCGGGGTTCACCTCCAAGGTCTCGACGCCGTCCAGCACGAGCACCTGCGTGTCGGTGTGACCCACGACGATCGCACGTCGCTTCTCAGCGGTGCGAAGAACCATCGCGCCGAGTGGGTAGTTGGTCTTGATCTCTTGCGCCTTCGCATCAGGTTTCCGGGTGTCCACGACGGTGAGGTTGGTCGTAGTCATTTGTCTCCTTGGTAGTTGCGTTGTCAACGTCTACGCCACTAACGGTAACAAATGATCACTTGTTGGTTGTACGCTAGGCTGATCAGGTGACGGATCGCGACGAGCTGGGTACGCAGCGCGACGTCACATCACGACGCAATCCGTTTGAACTGTGGATCGTCTTAGCGTGTATCCTAACTGGAACGGTAGCGTTGCTTCCTCTTGATACGGAGCGCAGTGGCGTCATTGATCGATACCTACCGGTTCTGGCGATACCGTGGTACGTGGGATTGCTCGTCGCGGGCGGGCTCGCGCTGATCGGAACGAGTTGGCGGGTGCGCACAGTGAGTGGCATTCTGCGAGCGCTCGCGTGGGAACGTGTCGGGTTGATTCTTTTATCTGGTCTCATGCTGGGCTATGGTGGCGCCGTGATTGTGACAACTCCTCAGGCGCCGGCCGCGTTGCTTATGATCGGACTGGGCGTGGCATCGGCCGCTCGTGTCCGACAGATTACGCATGAGGTTCATCTCATCGCGGTCGCGTTTAGCAGCACATGTCGCAATGAAGATGAGGACTCCGTAGACTAGGCTACTGCCTGTTGTTCGCTCTCAATGTTTACTGTTGAGGAGGTGCTGCGTGAACGCGTCTGACGTCGCATCGTGGTTACTCGCCGCCGGTGGCGTTGCCGGCGTCACCGGCGGTGTTGTGGCCGCTGTTCAGTCACGCGCCACGCGACGCAAGCTCAATGCCGAGTCGGATAAGCTAGGAGCGGACACCGAACATCTCTTGACGCAGCGCGCCAACACGGTGAACGCCATGGCACTTGGTCTTCTTGAACCGATGGAAAATCGCATTCGTGATCTCACCACCGAGGTCGATCGACTTCGCCAGCAGGTGAACGCCTTAACTGATCGCCTCATATTCGCTCAGCGCCTACTGGATGAGCACGGAATATCACTACCACGATGGCCTGATCTCAGCGCGTAGTATCATGTGAAGGATCGTACTTGAGGAGGGTCATCGTGCTTACGGGATCATTCTGGATTGGACTTATTGACCGTGCCGTGAAGTCGTTTGCGCAGGCGTTGCTGCTGCTCTGGGCAGCGGACGGCGCGTTCAACGTTCTTGAGGTGGACGTCAAATGCGCACTAGGAATCGCGCTCGGTGCGTTCATTCTCTCGGTGTTGACGTCGTTGGTGTCCGCACCGGTCGGCGACCAGGGAACAACCTCGTTCCTGCCGGGTGGCAACTGACGTGACGTTCGGTTGGGTGCTTCTTCTGGTGACGTTGGCGTCGTATCGGCTCACGCGCCTGGTGGTTGATGACACGTTCCCGCCGGTGCAGTGGGTACGTGACCGTGTCGTCGGCGACGATCCAGCCGTTCCCCGTTGGCGTGGAGTGCCCACGTGGGTCGGTGATCTGGTGTCGTGTTCGTGGTGCGCGTCCGTGTGGGTGTCCGCTGGCGTGACGGCGTTAACGTGGGTTTGGATCGGTCTACCAGTACCCTTACTGGTGTGGGCCGGCGCGGCGACGGGTGCGGCGTGGCTCTCACACCTGGAGGAGTACTTTCAGCGGTAGGAGCCGATATGGCGTGGCGAATCGGACCGCGCTGGGCGCGTGCTAATCAGGAGCGTGTTCGAACGTCACTCGGTGATAATCACGTGACGCGTTCATCCGCTGTCACGGCGGCCGCCTTCGTCAGCAACGTGTCCAGTTTGGTTGCGTCACGGACGCAGCTCGTCACCACGCCGTCATCGTGGCAGCGTGAACTGTGGGACTACTACGAGTCGTGCGGCGAGTACGGACTCGCCGTGAACTGGCGCTCGAACATGATCTCTCGTGTTCGCCTGCGCGCCGCTGAGATCCAGACCGGTCTAGACGAGCCTGCCATCGTTGACACCGGACCGGCGGCCGATCTCATCAACGAGCTGTTCGGCGACATCGGCGCGCAGGCCGATGCCATGGCGACGCTGTCGACCTACCTCGACATTCCTGGTGAAGGTTTCATCGTTGGTGAACGACGAGGACCGCGCGCGCAGACCTGGCGAACCTACTCGTCCGAGGAGATTCGGTCGCGTGGACGCGTGGGATACGAGGTCATTGATGAGACGTCACTTCCTGGAAAGATTAAGTGGCGTGATTTGAGTCCCGACTCGTTGATCGTGCGTATCTGGCGTCCACATCGACGACTGCGTCACGAACCGTACTCGCCAGGTAAGGCCGCGCGTGGCGCGATTCGCGAGCTGGAACTAGTCAATCGTCACATTCAGGCGCAGTACCTGTCGCGGCTCGCGTCGGCGGGTATGATCGTGTTGCCGGATGAGTTGACGTTTCCGACGCGGTCAGAGTTTGACGACGCGCCGGATCCGTTCGTCGCCGAGTGGATCGCGACGGCGCGACAGGCGATCGAGACTCCGGGGACGGCGGCCGCTGTCGTACCTATTCCGATGCGCGTACCGGCCGAGTACGTCGACAAGGTTCAGCACATCGACTTCACGCTTAAGATCGACGATAAGATCATCGAAAAGCGTGAGTCGGCGCGACGACGGCTAGCCGGCATCATCAACGTTCCGACCGAGCTGCTGTTCGACGCCGGCAGCATCAACCACTGGGGGCTGTGGCAGCTCGAAGAGTCCGGTGTAAAGACGTATATCACACCGGACGTCGAACTGATCGTGAGTGCACTGACGCTCGGCTATCTACGTCCGCGACTCGCGAGCATGGGTCAGGACCCGGCCAAGCACGTGGTCTGGTACGACGCGTCTGAGATCGTGTCGCGGCCCGACGCGTCGGAAAACATCATCAAGGCGTACGACCGCATTGAGGTCACCGGTAAGACGTTGCGGCGCGCCATCGGCCTCAGCGAGGACGACAAGCCGACGCGCGCCGAGGTTGAGGAGCTGGCGCTGAAGAAGCTCGCGATCAACCCACAGGCCGGTTTCCTCGCACTTCACGAGCTGACTGGGCTCAGCGTTCCCGTGCCGGTTGATCCGCAGCACGATTCCAATGAACCTGATCCGAACAGCAATGACGGTGAGGACGAGAACGCTGACCAGTCCACGGAGGGCGGTCCGCCGAACACGGATAATCAGCAGCCACGACGACCGCGCAGCGCCGCGACGTCCGAGCGCACCGCGTTCGCGATACTTCAGGCGAGCTCACAGCACGTGATCGAGTTCACGAGCGAGGGTCACGTACTGCGGCACCCGTTGCTGTGCGCGCCACACCTAGCGTCGTGCCCGTTCGCGCACGCGACGTACGGCGGAGTTTCGATCCGTCCGGGTAAGACAGGCAACTACGAGTGCAACCTCACGACGGATGGCGCGTTGACGATCGGGCGGTACATCCACCCGAGTGATGACTCACTGATCAGCGATCCGATGAAGATAACGAATGGTCGTCGGGTGCTGCTGCGCAGTGCTCCATCGAATCGAGATGAATGAACTTCGAGGTCAGCCTGCTAGTTTACATCTGGGATGAGGAGGTGGCGCGTCGTGCCGTGGCATAAGGTAAAGGGACACGCCGAGTGCACTGACGGCAAGCCCTGGGCCGTCGTGAAGGACGCTACCGGTGAGGTCGCGGGCTGTCACGCGTCCGAGTCCGACGCCGATAGTCAACTCGCCGCTCTCTACGCGAACGAGTCCGCGGATGCCGACATCGAGACGCTGGCGCGGCGACCTCCACCGAATGCTAAGTCTAATGACGACGATGAGGACCTTAATGAGTCGGGTGTCGATGACGACACCGACGAGGACGACTCGCGTAAGAAAAAGAAGATGAATCAGAGCTACGCGGTTAACATCGCGACCGATCCGGACGCCGACGGCATGCACCGTATGCCGGACGGTTCACTCTGGACCGACGCTGAGTTTCAGCGCGAGTCGCGCTGGGACGGCGTCTTGGTCGTGGAGGGCACGACCACGGGCGACGGTCGTGAGTTTTCGCCGAACGCGCTGTCGTGGGTCGAGGGTGCGCTGCTGCGGTGGCAGAAGGAGGGAAGCCACGGTGGTACGCACGACGTCACCGTCAGCGTGGGGCGCATTGACGGAACGTGGCGTGACAACGCCGAGGTACGCGGCTTCGGTGTTCTAGACCTGAAGAGCGTTGATGGCTTCGAGGTCTATCGGCGCATGAAGGGTAACTTCGCCGGTGGCATCTCCATCGATGCCGATGACATTCTTGATGCCGACGTTGAAATGGTGTGGCCAAACGAGCCGGAGAGTGAGCAAACCGAGGGGGATCTGTTCAAGGTTCTCTTCGGTCGACCAGAAAAGATGATCTACCACGGTGGTCGAATTCGAGCGGCCACGCTGGTGGATATTCCGGCGTTCGTGGAGGCGCGCATCGGCCTCACCGGTGATCGCGAGGTTATGATGCCTGAGACGACCACGGCTGCGGCGGAGCCGCACTCGACCGAAACCTCGGACGGTTCGTGGGACGACGCGTCGCAGCGACGTCGAGCGCGCGTTGGCACCCCACTCGAGGCGTACGCCTGGACCGGCCCGACCAATCGCGTCCTCCTTCATCACGAACTGTCCGAGACCGGCGACCTGGGTCCGGCGAATTTGACGGCGTGTGCCGCGGGAATCGCGGCGTTGAATCGACAGAATCATGACGCTGACGTCGTGCTGTCGATCGTCCCAACTGAGGATCGCGAGCGCGCCTACGAACACCTCGCGCAGCACCTGCGGGACGCTGGTCACGAGCCGCTGCCACTGGTTGATCTCGACTCGATCGAGCAGCTCGTGGCGTCGATTGAGACCGTACCGGACTGGTGTCCACCGGCGTCGTGGTTCGCGAATCCGGATCTCAAGGTGTGGGTTCCGATCACGGTTACCGACCAGGGACGCGTCTACGGTCACATGGCGCGATGGGGCGAGTGTCACATCGGCTTTGAAGATATGTGCGTAACTCCGCCGTTTGAGGATGCGCATCCGTACTTCATGACCGGTGAGGTCGTATGCGCCGACGGTTCGCGCGTCGCCGTGGGACAGATCACACTCGGTACCGGTCACGCGCCGCTGACGCATCGCGCGTCACGAGCGGCTGAGCACTACGACAACACCGGGTGCGCCGTGGCGGACGTCGTCGTGGGCAACGACGAAGTGGGAATTTGGGTAGCTGGCTCGGTACGCTCCACCGTGTCCGCCGCGCGGGTACACGAACTGCGCGCGTCCGGTCAGGTCAGTGGTGACTGGCGTCGCATCGGTGGACAGCTTCGCCTGGTGGGCCTGCTGGCCGTGAACGTGCCGGGATTCCCGGTGCCGCGTCTTCAGGCGCGTGTTGCGTCGGGAGTACCGATGACGCTCGTTGCGGCGGGAATGACCAGTCTGACGGCCGCCGCGTCAACGCCGGTTGAGGTTACACCAACTCCGTCGGACACCGAGCTTGATCAGCTCGCCATGCGACGCGTCATGAATCTCTTGGCGCGGCGAGTGCACGACGTACCTGAGATCGAAGGAGTACGCTGATGGGATGCAACTGCCGAAAGAACCGCGTCATCTATAACGGTCCGCCTCCTGAGCGCGCCAGTGAGTCGACGTCGCAGACCGGTGGGCAGCCGCCGATCCAGAGCACGGTTGTGGCTGGTGGTCAGCCCACTCCGACATCACAGTGAGTTCCTGTTAGTCTGCGACCGAATTACTTGCGCGCGGAACTCCGCACGCCCTCACCATCGGAGGTTAACGTGGCTCCAAAGCCTGAGGAGCTTGTGAGTGTTCCGCCGGATCTCACACTGGTTAGCGACGTCGAACTTGACGAGTTGCGCACTAAGGTCACAGCTGAGTTTGACCGCGTCAACGCGCTTGATGTTACGCCTGAGAATCTGCGGTACGCAAGCGAGCTGACCGATCACACCGATCGCATTCGAGCGGAGCTCGCCACCCGCGAGATTCGCGCTCGGCAGCTCGCTGAGACGAGTCGAACGAGGATGCTCGACGAGCAGCGTGCGCTTCAGACTCGGATGTACGGCCCTGAGAACGATGACGGCTCTCGTGAACTTGTTCCTCCCGGTACCGTCGATGTCGAGTCGATCGCGGCGGCCGCCGTTCGTGGTACCACCGAGGCGTTGGTTTCAATTCTTGGTGAGCGTGGCAGTGGTCGCGCGCTGAACCGAGCCGCGACTCATCGTCCGACGCTGGCCGACGCGCAGCGTCTCGCGCCGCCGACTTCCGTGCCGCCGGCGAAGCTCGCCGTGACGGCGTCGGTCGACATTCCGGGCGTGGCGCGTGATCAGACCGTCAACAACCTGGACAACCTGGTTGATATCTTTCAGCGCAAGGCGAAGTCCATGCGCGTCACTCAGAATAACCCGGACTACCAGACCGTCGCGACCATTCGGAACGACTACCAGCACACCATCGATGATCGGACCTCGCTGGGTCAGGTTCAGGAGCTGCTGGATCATCTGACGTCGCAGGAGAAGAAGGACGCGCTGATCGCGGCCGGTGGCTGGTGTGCTCCGTCTGAGATTCGCTACGACTTCTTTAACATTGCGTGCGAGGCGGGTATCATCGACCTGCCGACGTTCGGCGTGTCGCGCGGTGGTATTCGATTCCCGATCTCGCCGTCGCTGGCCGACGTGTTTGGTACCGCGTTCGGTGGCTTCAGCACCACATTCGGAGTCACCACAAACCCGTGGCTCTGGACCGAGGCGAGTGATATCGCGGCCGTAACCGGCTCGCCTACCAAGCCGTGTATTCGGATTCCGTGCCCGACGTTCGACGAGCGTCGTCTCGAGTGCTACGGCGTCTGCCTCACCGCCGGTAACCTGACCGACGACGCGTACCCCGAGAACACTTCGAACTTCCTGCGGCTGCTGCTCGCGGCGCACTCGCACGCGGTTAACGGTCGCATCATCTCGACCATGGTGTCGCTGTCCTCGGCGGCCATCGCCACCGGTGAATACGCAGCGACCGACACAGCCGTGTTCCAGCAGGTCTACGGTGGCATCTCGCTGGCCGCGGTCGATTACCGTGCTCGGTACGGTATGTGCGACGACGACATTCTTGAGGTCGTGGCGCCGTACTGGCTGAAGTCGGTCATTCGTGCCGACCTGGCGCACCGCACCGGCATCGAGCCCGACCAGGTGCCGGACTCGCAGATCATCTCGTGGTTCACCAACATCGGCGTTCGCGTTCAGTGGGTCAACGACTGGCAGGTCCGCTCGACGTCGCAGTTCGGCAACGCCACTCCGATGACCGCGTGGCCAACCAGCGCGACGATCATGATGTACGCGGCGGGTACCTTCCTGCTGGGTAACGGTCTGTCGCTGGATCTCGGCGTCGTTCGCGACTCGGTGATGAACTCGACGAACGACCACACCGCGGCTTGGTCCGAGGAGTGCCATCTGGTGGCGCGCGTCGGTCACGAGTCGCGTCAGTACACCATCGCGTTCAACGTGACCGGCCGCACCGGCGCCGCGAACATCAACGCCGCGGCGCTGTGATTCCGAGTTACCTTGTGGAGTCACCTTGAACGAATGAGGAGGTGAACGGTGGCGGGCCCTCGGCTACCGGTGGATGCGCCACCGTTCACTCCCTCGCCGTACGGACTACTGTCGGTAGTCCGGTTTCCCAGTGGTGATTCTCCTCACTGGCAGAACGGCGTAACCTGGCAATCGCACTGTCTCGTCGATCAGGGTGGAACTACCTACGACGAGTGCATCGCGGTTACCGGCACCGGTTCGATACCAGAGCCGTCGACTAAGACGGATAACGTCGACTCGATCAACCGTGGCGCGACTCCGTTCACACCGTACGTGAGATTCGACTGTTCGGCCGTTGGCTTGATCAACGCGCAGTCCGCGGCCACCGACGCGCTTAACCGTTCGGAGTCGTTCCAGGTTGAGCGTTCATTCTGGACCGGCCTGGTCGACGGCAAGACGCTCGCTTTTCCGCATCTCGCGGCGAACACCACGGTTAACGACGCGCAGGGAATTCTCCTTCAGAGTCCCGCGTCGATCGTTGTCACCGGCGCGTTCGACGTCGCCACCGGATTAGGTCTCCTTGAGGAGGCGCTTGCGTCGTGCTACAACGGGATGGGCGTTGTGCACGTTCCGGTTAAGTTGCTTCCCACGCTGATCGCAAACAACCTCGTGAAGCGCGAGGGACGTGACGGTGTTAACGGTCAACTCGGTCGCCAGCTGCGCACCGGAAACGGCAACCTCGTCGCCGTCGGAGCCGGGTATCCTGGCACATCTCCCGCCGGCGCCGCACCAGCTACCAACCAGGCGTGGATCTACGCGACCGGCGCGGTGTTTGGCTACCGAAGCTCGGTTTTTTTCACGCAGGTTGCTGACTCGCTCGACCGCAGCACGAACATGCTTCAGCTGATCGCTGAACGCAACTATGTTCTTGGGTGGGACTGCTGCCACGTAGCCATTCTTGTCAACCTCGGCGTGCCGGTAACATAGGAGTTTAAATGGCGATCTGCGCGGCACCCATCAAGGGCACTCACCTGCGCATCATCAAGATAGACGAGTGCGGTAACCCGGTAACGGGAGCGTCATCGCTGGTCGTTGTCACCAAGGGATTCGTCCAGGTCGTCATGGATCCGGACTACGAGGACGGGGAGGAGTTCTTCGAGCGCAACGCCGACGGCGAGGCGTGTGTTAACCAGAAGGACAAGCCGACCCTGAAGCGCTTCACGTTGACCGTTGACTTCTGCAACGTTGATCCCACGGCAGCCGCGTACGTGCTCAGCGCTCGTCTACTGGATACCACGGGTTCACCAACCACCGGTACCGGTTGGGCGTTGAGCGAGGGTGAACCGGACAACAAGTTCTCCATGGAAGTGTGGCAGCGCGTCGCCGGTTCCGGGGCCTGTGATCCGTCCGGCGTTCAGCGTTACATCTACAACGCGTGGCCGCACGTGGGTAACACCAAGGTGGGATCATACACCATTGAGAACGGTCGATCCACGCTTCAGTTCGTGGGTGAGACGTTCGGCGCGGGTAGTACGTGGGGTAACGGTCCGGGAGCTGGCACGTCGTGGTTGCCGAGCGGCGTCACGCTCGGAACCACCGAGCACTGGGCCTGGAACATCACAACCAACGCGCCGCCAACCGAGCAGTGCGGCCCCACCACGCTGACGTAGTGGTTGTGACACGTTGGCCGAGGGACTGTCCACGACGGCCGCCAACGCGCTGCTCAGCGCGCTGGCGGCCACGTA
>Ga0209481_10000897_pt1 | contig 12062 bp, 8 predicted proteins | sample SoiMetdeltSBSDD3_FD_187598 | JGI IMG/M metagenome (GOLD analysis project Ga0209481, IMG submission 187598) | Bulk soil microbial communities from a Populus tree surrounding site in Tennessee, USA - Soil MetaG P. deltoides SBSDD3 (SPAdes) (version 2) | ecosystem: Environmental > Terrestrial >...
CTGGACACCGGGCCAGCCGACCAGCCACACACCGCCAGGCCAAGATCTTTTAGCTGAACTCGCTGGCCGACTCAACGACCAGTCCACGGATCGAGGCTAAGGTGCTCATCCTCGATGACGTCAGCCGGCTGCGCATGCACCGGGAAGCCGACCGCGACGCGCTGGACCTGCTGCGCAGCCTGATGAGCATGCACGTCACCCTCGTCTTGATCGGGGTCGGCATCGCGCAGTCGGGCCTGCTGCGCGAAGGCAGCCGCCACGGCGGCCGGTGGACGCCGCCTCGGGACGCTGGCGGCGGGCCGGACGAGGCGGCCACCCAGACCCAGCGTCGGTTCGACCTGGTCGAACTCGGCCCGTTCCGCTACGACACCGCACAAGAGATCGCCGCCTGGGTGACCCACCTGGCCGGCATCGAGGACCAGCTGCGGCTGCTGCGCGCCGCGCCGGGCATGCTCACCAACGGCGCGATGCCCGAGTACCTTTTCCGCCGCACCGGCGGCGTGGTCGGCCTGCTGGAGCGGCTCATCGAGGACGGCTGCACCCACGCCATTGACAGTGGCGCCGAACAGCTCAGCATCGAGCTGCTCGATGGCCTGGACATCAACGTGGGCACCGAACCGGGCCGCGCCCGGGCCGCCGGTGAAGTCCCCGACATCCCGGCCCGGCCGCCGGCCGCGAGCAGCCGCAAGCGGAAACGGAACACGGTATTTGACGACAAGGGCAGCCTGAACACAACCAGCACGGCCACACCATGAGCGGGATGCCGCTACCGCGCAGCCTCGACCCGCTCCCGGCCGAGTCGCTGCCCGGATACATCCTGCGCCTGGCCCACCGGCTGGACATGTCCCCGACCCGGCTGGCCGAGGTCACCGGTCTGGACCGCGGTCGGCGGCAAAGCAGCATCGCCTCCAGCGTCATCTTCGCACTCGACCCGCAGGTCACCGCCGCGTTCGCCCGCGCCACCCGGCTCACCGTCGCCGAAGTCACCAACCTGACCCTGGCCAGCCTCGCCTCCTGCTACCCGCCACTGGGCCTGCAATCGATCGGCCGACGCCGGAAGATCCACGGCGTGTTCATCCGCGAGAACTGGATCTACGCCAGGTTCACCCGGTGCTGCCCGGACTGTCTAGTCGGCGATGGCGGCCTCATCCAGCAACGCCACGGCGGCGCCTGGAGCAGGCTGTGGCGGCTGCCGGTCGTGTTCGCCTGCCCCACCCATCGGCGGCTGTTGCGTCATCTCTGCCCCCTTTGCCAGGCGCCCGTGCATCAGCGCAGCGCTGGCAGCCCGCAACTGTTGCCGCTGGCCTCCCACCCCGTGACCCACCCGGCGGCGTGCCGCAACCCCACCACCGAGACGGCGCCTTTCCAGCCGTGCGGATATCGGCTCGACACCACGGCCGGCATCGACCCGCAGCCAATCGGCGACGGGCAACTCGACCTGCAGCAGCGCCTGCTCACGTTCCTCGGACCGGATCAGCCACCCGAGGTGGTCAGCGTCGGGCAACCGACGTCACCAGCCCGGTATTTCGTGGACCTGCGCATCCTGACCGCGCTGCTGCAAGCCTCTTGGCCCGCCGGACAGGAACTCACCGACCCGGCCGGCATCGGCCTGATCGAGGAACACATCCAACGCGCACGCGATCAGATTGCCGCAACCCGAGCGGCGGGCCGCAGGGTTCCCGACATTCTGGTCTACGACAAGCCGCCCGTCGACGCGGCCACCACCGCGTTCCTGCTCGACGCCGCCGACCGCGCCCTCACCGGCGACGAGACGGCGGTGCGCCTCATGCTGCGCGGCATGTTCGACGCCGCACCCGTGGCCAAGGAATGGGACCCACAAATTCCTCGTCGGCGACGGCCACTGCTCGCCGGGCCTGCACCTGGCGGCCGGAACAGTGGCCGGGACCCTCCACGTGATCAAGAAGGCAGGGCTGCGGCCACCCCCGACCCAACCCGCGCCCCGGCCGGTCGCCTTCGACCTACGCCACATCCCGCAGTACCTGCCGATCGACTGGTACGACACGTACTTCGCCGGCATCCCGGCCGACCCGCGGCGACTGCGCCGCGCCGTGCCCGTCCTGCTTGCCCGCATGCGCCTCGGCGGCAGCATCATTCACGCCGCGAAGCTCCTCGGCCTTCCGTGGGCCGCCGGCCGTTTCGCCGTCGTCACCATCGCCGACCAACTCCGCGACCACCCCGGACAACAGGCCGCGTTCGACACCGCCCTGGACGCTCTGGCCAACGCGCTCCACACCGCCGACCACAGGATCGACTACGGCGCTCGCCGCGACGCCCTCGTCACGTGGTCGCTGGACGTGGACACGTGGCGAGACATGACCATCGACATCGTCCGCACCTACCGCGGCAAAGGCTACGCTCAGATCGACTGGGCCGATCGCAAACGGCTCCTCGCATCGGTATGGATCTGGACCCGCGTCACCGAAGGCGAACACCATTTCGCACCACTCATCCGTCCGCGTCCAGACCGACCAAAACCCGGTAGCGATCTATCGACCTACGTCCACTCCTTGTGGCCGTTCATGAACGCCGCTTGCGGCCACGACCACTACGCCGAACTGCGCCCAAGACTCGATCACTACGCCGACGAGAGAGCCCGGCATATCGACACAGCGTGCCCACGAGCTGCAAATCCACACATCGCATAGATGGCCACAAGATCCGATCATCGTCAGCCTGAGCCGGAGGCTCGGCCCGAGTAGGCGCAGGCGGGTACCTCTCCGCGTAGAAGGCCCGCGGTTGCAAGCTCGGTATACATCGTGCGAATCCAGGTGTCCTTCAACTCGCCGCCTTGCTTGCCGGAATAGTCCAAGCCGTCGTTCACTGTTGCGGCCGTCGCATCCGGTCGCGGGCAACCCGTCAGTGTCCGGCCCAGTAATCATGTCAGTCGATCGAGATGTGACCCGGTGTTCGTCATGTCGGTCGAGCTATGCCGGGCCGATCTGACTTGAACACGACACCTATCGATACGGCCTCGTGCGACCATTGTTGCCTCGGCGACTTCCGCCAGGAGGCGATGGCCATGCCAGGGCGCTTCAATCCGCCGCCAGGGTGGCCCGTGCCACGGGACTTTGTGCCGCCGCCGCAGTGGCAGCCCGATCCGGCGTGGCCACCGGCGCCGGACGGTTGGCAGTTATGGATACAGCTAGAGGCTGCCACCGAATCCAGGTCCGCGGCCACCGCGTCCGTCGGTGTCACCGGATCGGAAAGTCCGCCGACGCCACTGGAGACGTCCCCGGCGGGACTGGGGGCTGACGTCGTGCAGGCCGCTGAGCCGACCCTCGACGCGGCCCGGCTCGCACCGCACGGTCGCCGGATAGGAGCCTTCGCCGTTGACGTGCTGATCGTTGCGGTCGTGGTCGGTGTCTTCACCGCGCTTGGTCGCTTGATCGAGTTCGCGGTTGATCAGGACGTCGTCACGCCGGTGACCGTCGCGATCTTCCTGGCGGTCGGGATAGTCGCTGTGCTCGGCCTGGCCGTCTGGCTGACCGGCGGCCAGACCGTCGGCAAGGCGTTGTTCGGTCTGGTCGAGCGGCGCCGCGACGGGCGGCAACCGGGTGCGACGATGACCGGACTGGCCTGGTCCGTCGGCCGGCATTCGGCCGGCTACCTTGTGGTCGACGTGCTGGGCGTCGGCACGCTTCTCGCGCTCGTGTCACCACGCCGACGCTGCCTGCACGACCTCGCCTTCGGCAGTGAGGTCGTCTACACGGGCGACCAGCCGGCCGACGGATCGGTCACGCCGACTACCTGGCGGGCGGTGCTGGAGCGGCGGTTCAACGCGTTCGTGGACAACCTGGAGTCCGGCCGGGAACGCAGCCGCCAGCGCTACCGTCGCGTCTACGTTCTGTGGGCCTGGCTGACCAAGGTGCTCACGGTCGTGGCGGTGGCGGTGTTCACCATCGCCCGCTGGACCCGGCCGGCACACGCACTCAGTGCCACGCCCGGCACACCGCCTGCCGCGAGCGTCCATCCCGCCGCGCCGCTGACCACCAAGCAGGCCGCGGGTGTCTGGGCGCCGGCCGCCGCCGCTGGCATCGCTCTGGTGATCGCGCTTACCACCGCACCCGACCTCGGCCAGGTCAACCTCGCCTTCGACTTCGGAGATGTCGGCCGGCCGGAGACATCTGAGATCTACATCATGCACGCCGACGGCAGCGACCTGCGCCAGTTGACCCGCAACTCGTTCGAGGACCGCGACCCAGACCTGTTCCAGGACCGGCTGATCGCCTTCGACAGCGCCCGCGACGGCAACCACGAAATCTATGTCATGAACGCCGACGGCACCGGGCAACGCCGTCTGACCATCAACGACGCCTTCGACACCGCCCCGGACTGGTCGCCGGACGGCCGGCTGATCAGTTTCACCAGCAACCGCGACGGCAACCCCGAGGTCTACGTCATGAACGCCGACGGCACCGGGCAACGCCGCCTCACCGCCACCACCAACGCCCTGGATGCCTTCTCCGACTGGTCGCCGGACGGCAAGCTGATCGCATTCACCAGCACCCGCGACGGCAACCCCGAGGTCTACGTCATGAACGCCGACGGCACCGGGCAACGCCGCCTCACCACCAACGACGCCGAAGAACTGTCCGCGACCTGGTCACCGGACGGCACGCTGATCGCGTTCACCAGCACCCGCGATGGCAACCGGGAGATCTACGTCATGAACGCCGACGGCACGGGGCAGCGACGACTGACCAACGACGAGGCGGACGACCACGACCCGCACTGGGCGCTCGGTGGTCGCAAGATCCTGTTCTTCAGCCACCGGGCGCAGAAGTCGCCGCAGGCCAACGATGTCTGGGCGGTCAACCCCGACGGCACCGGCCTGACCAGGCTGACGGACCAGCCCCGATGAGCCCGGCCTCGGCGAAAGCCGTCGTGCCTGCAGACGCAGAAACTGAGCAAAGCGAATCGCATCGGCACAACGCGTCGACCTCGACTCAGCTCGAGAGGAAGTAACCGAATGCGTGCTGTTCTTGGTGACCGTACGGCGACGTGACGCGAGTGCCAGGCCCGCGACAGTTACCAAGATCATGTGCGCCATCAGCCGCGAGTCGCGCGGCTGCCCCAGCCCCATGCATCCTCGCATCGTTGATTCTTTGGGGATCGCCGACCCTGATGAGAGACGGCTCCAGATGGTTCCGGACACCAGGTGCCAGGTAGCCCTGGGAAGTGTCAACTACCCCTGGAAGTCACAGCTGCTGCTGGTCGAGGGTGAGTTGGCCGTCGACCCAGTTCGGGTTGCGTGGGTCGTCGGGGCCGTGGTGGCTGTCGAGGTCGTGCAGGTGCATGCGGTCGGTGGTGCCGTGCCCGACCAGTGCCCACACCGGCCCGGCCGGCCCGTGCGTGGCGCCGTGGCGGGCGGTGGTGGCGATCGGGCAGCGGGACGCGACGCCGGCGAGGGCCTGGTGCAGGTTGGCCTCCCGGGCGGGGCTGTCCAGGGAGAACAGCACCGGGTAGGTGGGGCCGCCGCTTCGGCCCAGCCGGTCGTAGTGGCCGAGTTTGCCGACCAGGCGGGGCAGGTTCTCGGTGCTGCGGTCGTACTCGAGCCAGAACCCGACGGTGCGGTCGTGGTGGCGCCACAGGCCGTGCCCGTCGGGTTGGATGCGGTCGGGGCGGATGCCGGCGAAGCGGCGGGCCGACTCGTGCTCCGACCACCAGCGCAGCAGCGCCGTGTGCGGGTGGGTGCGGGCGTGGGCGAGCAGGTCGGTGAAGAAGCCGTTGGTGCCGACCAGGTGCGCCAGCGGCGTCTTGGCGTGGCGGGCGAGGCGGTGGCGGGCGGTGCGGGCGCTGACCGGTGGCGCGTCGGTGTCGGTGTGCAGGTCGTGGCCGAGCCTGCCGAGGGCCCAGTGGCCGGGCGGGGAGCCGCCGTGGCGGCGGTCGCGGGGCAGGCGGATGCGGTCGATGAGGTCGAGCTGGCGGAGTTGGTGCAGCCGGTGCTGGCACATGCGCAGGGAGGAGTACAGGGCGGCGGCGATCTGGGTGGTGGTGAGCACCTGGTGGTCGGAGAGAAGACGAAGGAGAACGTAGTCGCGGGGTTGGAGGTGAGGGATGACATCGGCGAGGTCGAGGGCTCGCCGTGACAGGTTGGGCATGGGGCACCCCCTACAGGGAAGAACCCCCTCTTCGGAGGGGTGTCTGGCTGGCCAGGCCGGTGGATGAGGGCGGGAAGGTGCCGCGTGTGGCCGCTGTGCGCGGGGCGGATCCCGGTGTCCGGGACGCTGACGCAGACGCTGCCCGACACGCTGGCGCAGACGCCGGGCCACACGCTGCCCGCCGGGTCGCGCCGGTTTCTGTCACCAGCTCGGATGCTTCGGTGCTGACAGATTCGCGTCCACGGAACGCACCGGCTGCCCGGCCGGTGCGGTGCCGGACAGCCGGTACGTGACGGGCCGCGACGCGCGGGTCTAGGGCTGGCCCCGGCGGCGGTCGCGGTCGGCGCGACGCTCGCGCGACTTGGCGGCCATCGATTTGGCCATCTGCTCCATCGGGGTGATCTCCACCTGCGGGGTGGCGGCGGCGCACGCTTGCCGGATGGCGGTGGCCTCCCCGACGATCGGCGGCGCGGGGCGGGTGCGCATGGTGAACGCCGGCTGCTCGTGGCCGTCGACCACGAGCCGGGCGGCGGCCACGTGCCGGTCCAGGTGGGCCAGGTCGTGCTCGTCGAGTTCGGGCAGGGTGTGCGCGGCCATCTCCTTGGCGTCGTGGGGGTCGACGGTGAAGTACAGCTTGGTGCGGGCGTTGGCGGAGGCGGCGGCGGCCACGTCCTTGGGCAGCTGGAGCAGGTCCTGGTGGGCCAGCACCAAAGAGAGCCGGTAGCCGCGGGCTTCGGCGAGCATGTCGGCCACGCTGCCGGGCAGGTTGAGGAAGTTCTGGCACTCGTCGACGTAGAGGGTGGCGTCGCGTCTGGACGGTTCGGGTTGGGTGGCGCGGGCGGTGGCGGCCTGCCATACCCGGGCCACCACCAGCGACCCGAGCACGCGGGTGGTGTCCTCGCCGAGCACGCCCTTGGGCAGGCGCACCAGCAGCAGCCCGCCGTCGAGGATTTCGCCCATGTCGAAGGAGGAGGTGGGTCCGCCGACCACGCCGCGGACGAACTCGCGCAGCAGGAATTGCCGCAGCCGGGCGAGCACGGGACCGATGACCTGGGCCCGCATGGGCGGGTTCATCGAGTCGTACCAGGACCAGTAGCCGTGCAGGCCCTCCGGGTCGTCCAGCCCGACGGTGAACAGGGCCCGGAACGCGTCGTCGTTGAGCAGCGACGGCACCAGGGCGAGGGTGGGGTTGGCGTGCTGCATCAGGGTCAGGCAGGACACCCGCAGGGTGTCGTCGATGCGGGGTCCCCAGTGGCGTTGGAAGATGCGGGAGAAGATGCCGACCAGGTTGTCCACGGCCAGGTGCGGGTCATCCCCTTCGAGGGGGTTGAAGTAGGCGGAGCGGCCCTGCGCCGGGTCGATGATGCGCACCCGGGGCGCGACGTCGGCCGGGATGCGGTCGAGAATGTCGTTGATCATGTCGCCGCGGGGGTCGATGACCACCGCGCCGCGGCCGGCCTTCACGTCGTCGACGACCATGTGCACGATCAGGGTGGACTTGCCGGTGCCGGTCTTGCCGACCAGGTGCACGTGGTGGCGGGCGTCGGCGACGGGTAGGGCGACGGCGCGTCCGCCGACCTCGGCGGTGCCGAGGCGTCTGACGCCGCGTCCGCCGGAGGGTACGGCGGGCGGGGCGGGCATCGCCTTGGCTCGGGCCCGGTCCAGGCCGGGCACGGCCAGGTCGGTGGGCAGCCCGGCCAGGAACGCCAGCTCGGTGATGTTGAGGACGAACCCGCGCCCGAGCCGGCGGCCGGCCAGCGTTGCGAGGGGCTGTGCCATGCGGAGCCGGCGCAGCTTGTTGCGGCCGGTGTGCGCGGCGAACGCGGACGCGATGGTGTGCGCCAGCCCCCGCAGCCGTGGCTGCGCGTCCTCCGGGTGGGAGATGGCGCGTTGGTCCGCGGTGGCCACGGCGTAGCGGATGGCGACCTCGTAGAGGGGTGTGGTGGTGGTCTTGTCCAGGACGAGGCGGACATCGCGTTCCAGCGCCGGGTCGCGCCGTGCCGCGGCGGACTGTGCCCCGGTCGCGGTGGTGCGGGTGGCGGGCCGGCGCGGCGGGCCGGGTAGGAACACCTCGACCAGCCACAGCAGCGGCGCCATCGCCGCCCGCGCGAGGGCGTTGGTGGCCCGCATGGCCGGGTCGCCGCCGGTGCCGGTACGCAACCGTCCGGCCGCGCGGCGCGCCTTGCGGGCGCGGCGGGCGGTGGCGGGTCGGGCCAGGACCTGTACGCAGGCGTGTTCGTGGTCGCGGACCTCGGCGCCGGCGGCGACGAGGGGGCGCAGCGGGTCGGTGTCGTGTTCCAGGCCCAGCGGCAGCATGTCGGGCAGGGCCGGGATGAACGCCCCGCCGGTGGCCGCCGCAACGGACGGCGGGATCGGGGCGGCGGCGTCGGCGGGGGTGGCGGCGGCGCCGGGCCAGGCGGCGCGGATCGCGGCCTCGACCGCGCCGGGCGGGATGCTGCCGGGTACCCACATGCGCAGTAGCAGTTGCCGGCCGGCCCAGGTGTACTCCAGCGCGACGTGCGGGGTGCCGTATACGATCCGCCGCCAAACCGAGGGGGTGAGCACCCCGAGCAGGGTGGTCCATAACGCGGGTGCGCCGGCCTTGTCCACCTCCGGCGGCGGGGCGATGGTGACCAGCCGGGCGCCGGCGGCGTGGCGGCGGTGCCGCCAGGAGGCGAGCAGGTTCCGCGCGGCTACCCAGGCGGCGATGGCGAGCAGGGCGGCGACCAGCAGCCACGGGCGTGCTCGCAGCCAGTCCCACCCCGACGCCAGCAGGTCCTGCGGGCGCAGCGGCCCGTCGCCGGCCACCACCAGGCCCGGCACGCGTGTCTTCGGGCGGTTCACCGCTCGTCTCCGTCCTGGTCGTCGGTGTCGGGGCTGAAGAAGGCGTCCAGGTCGGCGCCCGGGGTCGACTGGCAGAGTGCGGCCTCGGCGCTGGAGGCCACGACCCGGAAGGCGACCCGGTTGGTGCCGGCCACCAGCAGCGCTTCGCCCTGCCCGGCGGCCAGGAGCAGCCGCGCCTCGCCGGCGGTGAGCCCGAACGCGTCGGCGACGGTGTCGATGGCCTGTGGGGCCTGGCGCATCAGCACCTGGGTGGCCGCATTACTCACCACGGCCAGGCCCAGGTCGGAGGACAGCACGTCGGCGGCGTCCTGGGTGACCACGGTCAGTCCGGCGCCGCGCTTGCGCGACGCTTTGGCCATCTTGAACAGGAACTTCGCGCCTTCCCCGTCGCGCATCAGCAGCCACGCCTCGTCCACCACCACCAGCCGGGCCCCCGGCCGCGCCTGCCGCGGGGATCCTGCGCGCGGGTTGCGGCCGGCGGCTCGCAGGCGGGCGGGGTTGTCGACGTCGCGCCAGATCGCGTCCAGGGCGAGCAGGGTGCCGACGGTGCGTAGCTCGTCGGACAGGTGCCGCAGCGACCAGACGACCAGGTGCCCGGTGGGGCGGGTGGTGGTGGGCCCGTTGAACAGGTCGGAGAAGTTGCCGGCCGTCCACGGTGCCAGCCGGGCGGCGAGGGTCTTCGCCGCCGGGTCGGGGTCGTTGTCCAATGTGCAGGCGAGGTCGCGTAGCAGCGGCGCGGGCCGGCTCCAGGTGGCCGGGTCGGAGGTGATCCCCGCCTGCGCGTAGGTGGCGATGATGGCCCGGTCCAGGGCGGCCCTTTCCACCGGGCTGATCGCGGAGGCCGAGGCATGGGCGTCCTGGCCGGAGGCCCCGAGCATGATCGTGATGAGGGTGTGCAGGAACAGCCCGCGCCGGGTGACCGTGTCCGGGCGGCGGTCGCCGGCGGGCAGGTCCAGCGGGTTGAGCCGCACCCCGGGCTCACCCAACCGGACGACGGCGCCGCCGACGTGTTCGGCCAGCCGGCGGTACTCGTCCTCCGGGTCGACCACGGCGACGGCGACACCGTTGTAGAGGTTGCGCAGCACCTCGAGCTTGACGAAGAAGCTCTTGCCGGCGCCGGAGCGCGCGAGCACCACGCTGTTGTGGTTCTCCAGCGCCCAGCGGTCCCACCAGACGATCCCGGGCGAGGCGGTGTTGACCCCGTACAGCACTCCGCCGGTGGGGGCGTGCTCGCCGGGCAGCGGCCCGGGCAGGTCCGCCGAGGCGAGCGGAAAGGCCGCGGCGAGGGAGTCGGTGTCGAACATGCGGGTCATGCCCAGCCCGTCCACCCCCAACGGGAGGGTGGTGGTCCAGCCGACGTGGTGGCGCCAGGTGACCGGGACCAGGTCGAGCAGGGTGGCCGCGGCGGCGGCGCGGACCTGCGCGCAGGCGTCGGCCAGCTCGTCGGCGGTGCGGGCGTGCACGGTGAGGTAGATGCCGGCGGTGAACAGCTTCGCCGCCCCCCGGGCCAGCCGTTCGGCCAGGCCGGCGGCGTCCTCGGCGGCGGCGTCGACGGCCGGGTCGTCCAGGCGGCCCTTGTCCGCGGTCAGCCGGCGGGAGGACTCGAGGCGGGCCCGCTGGCGGCGCAGCCGGGCGGCGGCGGCCTGCGCCGGCATGGGTTCGATGTGCACGGTCACGTCGACCCGGCCCGGGTAGCCAAGCAGTTGTTCGAGCCAGGCGGGGCCGACCTCGGCCGGGTAGCCGACCACGGCGAAGGTGGCGGCGTAGTGGTCGCCGACGATGACGTGGCGGGGGGTGACTTCCAGGGCGGCCGGGCCGACGGTGCCGGCCAGCCCGGCCGCCGGGGTGGCGGCTGGCCGGGCGGCGCGGCGGCGCATCGACAAAGGCATCTCAGCTCCAGGTGTCCGGGACGGTGATGATCTGGTCGGGGGTGGCGCGGGTGCCGGGCACCGGCGGCGCGTACGGGTCCACCGCCGCGGCCAGGGCGGCGGTGTAGGCGGGGCCGTCCAAAACGCGGGCCTGCACGCCCAGCGCGGTCAGGGCGCGGGCGGTGTCCTCGCCGCGGCGGGCCGCGCCGCCACGCTCGCGGGCATCCGCGCGCACGACGAGCAGGACGTGGCGGCGCAGCGGGTCGCGCGTGTCGGCCAGCTCGTGCAGGAACTCGGCGTAGTCACACGCCGCCTGCTCCAGCGCCGGGTGCGGCAGAAGCGGCGCGGTCTCGTCGATGCGTTTCGCAGCGGGTGCGAGGTCGACCCGTTGGGTGGACACCACGATCTGCGCCGGGGCGGTCAGGCTGTTCAGCCAGCGGGCGAACCCGTCCAGCAGCGCGGCCTGCTCCTCTCCGGTGCGCAGCCCGAGGTTGACCGTGCCCGCGGCGACCACCGCCGCGCTGGTGCCGGCGACCTGCAGCAGCCCGGTGTCGGTGATGGCGTCGGCGGGCAGCCGCAACGGCCCCGGGGGCCTCCGGCCGGGATCCGCCCCACGTGTGTGGACCAGCGGCGTGGCGGACGGGTGTGGCGGCATGCCGGGCGCTTGCAGCCGCGGGGTGCGGCGCAGCCGCAGCGCGGCGGCCAGCCAGGCGTCCATGCTCAGCCCGTCGCGGCGCCCGAGCGCGACGGCGACGACCAGGCCGGCGAGGGGGACGCCGGCGACCAGCAGCACGATCGGCGGCAGCCGCTGACCGACCGACCGGTACAGCCCCCACGCAATCACAGCGGCGGTGCCGAGGATGGCCAGCTGCCGGAACGTCAACCCCCACACGATCTTGTCCGGGGTGTTGACGTCGGCGGGCACCGAAGCGCATGGCGTGGTGTCGTCGGGGCGGTTCACCGCACACCCCGGGACAGCAGCCGGCCGCCGCGGCCGGGCAGGATGCCGCGCACGATCTGCTGGACCAGGACCACCCGCAGGATGTAGGAGCCGATGCCATTGGTGCCGCCGCCGCGCAGCACGTAGCGGCGCATCAACGTGGGGATCTTGATGGTGGTCCACAGCAGCACGGTCAGCACCATCAGGTTCAGCACCGCGCCGCCGCCCAGGCCGAGGCGGGCCGGGATGTTGGAGTCCGGGTCGAGGAAGACCCGCAGTCCGGTGTAG
>Ga0209481_10000899_pt1 | contig 12054 bp, 9 predicted proteins | sample SoiMetdeltSBSDD3_FD_187598 | JGI IMG/M metagenome (GOLD analysis project Ga0209481, IMG submission 187598) | Bulk soil microbial communities from a Populus tree surrounding site in Tennessee, USA - Soil MetaG P. deltoides SBSDD3 (SPAdes) (version 2) | ecosystem: Environmental > Terrestrial >...
CGCTGAACGGCGGCACCTGACTCACCGGCATGACCAGCAGGTCGTACGACTCGAAGAACCGGCCGATGCGCTCGCCCAGGCGGGTGCGGTCGGTGTACGCGCGGGCGATGTCGCGGCCGGTCAGGTCGGCCCCGGCCCGGATGTTGTCGGCCAGCGTCGGCTTGAACCCGTCCGGCTGCTTGGCCAGCAGGTCGCCGAACGCGTCCTGGAACAGCCAGGCCCGCAAGGTGCGGAAGGTCTCCTCGGCCCGGACCAGGTCCGGATAGGCCTCGGTCACGACGGCGCCGGCGTCGGTCAGGACGGCCGCTTGAGCGTCGACCACCTCGCGCACCTGCCGGTCGACGTCGAACGCTCCGCCTAGGTCGACGGTGTGGGCAACCCGCAGTCCACGCAGGTCGCCGGTCAGGGGTGGCGCGAACGCCGAGCCGGGTGTCTCGCTTGCCGTCGGCACCCGCGGATCCGGTCCCGCGATCACCGACAGGAGCAGCGCCAGATCGTCGACCGTGCGTGCCATCGGACCGGTCACCCCGGTCGTCTCCCACAGGTTCGTGGTCGGCCACGCCGGCACTCGCCCGAGGCTCGGTCGCAGCCCCACCACGTTGCAGAACGATGCCGGATTGCGCAGCGAGCCGCCCATGTCGCTGCCGTCGGCGAGCGCCACCATGCCGGACGCCACCGCAGCCGCTGCGCCGCCACTGGAGCCGCCGGCCGAGCGCGACGGGTCGTACGGATTGCGGGTGGTGCCGAAGATCGGGTTGAAGGTATGCGAGCCGGCCGCCCACTCGGGCACGTTGGTCTTGCCGATCGGCACGGCACCGGCGGCCCGGATCCGCTCGACGACCAGGTCGTCACGGGCCGAGACGTGGTCGGCCATCAGCGGCGAGCCGAACGTGGTGCGCCAGCCGGCGACCTCGTGAGTGTCCTTGAACGCGAACGGCAGCCCGTGCAACGCGCCGAGCGGCTCGCCTCGCGCCTGCCGTTCGTCGGCCTCGGCCGCAGCCGCCCGCGCCCGATCCGGGTCGAGACTGACGATGGCGTTGACGACTGGGTTGACCTGCTCGATCCGCGCCAGGTGGAGATCGAGCAACTCCCGGGCAGAGATGCCGCCGGACGCGATCGCGGCGAGCTGCTCTCGCGCCGGGCTGTCGACCGTCACGTCGGGACTCACGTCGACCCCGTCTCGGTCCGCTCGGCGTCCGTCCCGTGCCGCCGCCGCAGCTCGAACAGCTCCGACGGCGAGATCGGCATCGACCGGATCGGGATGCCCTCGGCGTCCTCGATCGCGGACGCGAACACGGCCGACGACGGGATGATGCCGGCCTCGCCGAGTCCCTTGATGCCGAGCGGGTTCAGCGGCGACGGCGTCTCGAGATGGTCGATCTCGATCTGCTCGGGCACCTCCGTGACGTACGGCATCAGGAAGTCCATGAAGGAGGCGTTGAGCAACTGGCCGTACTCGTCGTAGGCCATCCGCTCGTACAGCGCTCCCCCGACGCCCTGTCCGACGCCGCCGTGGATCTGACCCTCGACGATCCGGGGGTTGATCATCGGGCCGCAGTCGTGCACGACGCAGTAACGGAGGATCCGGACCTCGGCGGTGTCCGGATCGGTCTCGACGATGGCCGCGTGCATGCCGTTGGCGAAGGTCGACTGGTTCGGCGAGTAGTAGTCGCGGCCCTCCAGACCCGGCTCGTCGCCCTCGGGCACCGGCGGCTTGGTCGGGTCGCCGACGGCGAACTGGGTTGCGGCCTTGGACGCCTCGTCGAAGGCGTAGCGCAGCGGGTTCGAGAGCACGGCGACGGTGCCGAGCGCGATCCTGCTGTCAGGTGCGCCCCGCACCTGGACGATGCCGTCGACGATCTCGAGATCGTCCTCGCTGGCCTCCAGTGCCTCGGCGGCGATCCGCAGCGCCTTGGCCCGGGCCCGGCGGGCTGCCAGGGCGATCGCGGACCCACTCATCACGGCCGCCCGCGACGCGAAGGTCCCGACCGCATAGGGGAACCGCCGGGTGTCGCCGGTGACCACTTCGACGTCCTCGATCGGCACTCCGAGCTCGTCGGCGACGATCTGCGCGAACACGGTCTGGTGTCCCTGGCCCTGCGACGTCAGTCCGGTCGCGACCTTGACCTTGCCGGTGGTCTCGATGTGGACGTGGCCGCCCTCGTACGGCCCGACCCCGGTGCCCTCGACGTAACAGCCGATCCCGATGCCGACCCGGCGGCCTTCGGCGCGGGCCTGGTCGCGAAAGGCCTCGAACTCGTCCCAGCCGACGAGCTTCTTGAGCTTCTCGAGCGAGGCCGGGAAGTCGCCGGAGTCGTAGCGCAGCGGCTTGCCGTCCTGGAAGATCAGGCCGTGGTCGTAGGGCATCTCGTCGGGCTGGATGAAGTTCGCCTCGCGGACGGCGGTCCGGTCCAGTCCCAGCTCGGCGGCGATCGCGTCGAGGGTCCGCTCCATCACGTACGCGCCCTGCGGCCGGCCGGCACCGCGATAGGGCGTGACCAGGACCGTGTTGGTGTAGAGGCTTTCGAACTCGACGGTGTAGGCGCCGGGCTTGTACGGCCCAAGCAGCTGCGTCGACGTGATGATCGGCACGATCAATCCGTACGGGGTGTACGCCCCGTTGTCGTGCCAGAACCGCACTGACAGGCCGAGCAGCCGGCCCTCGTCGTCGTAGCCGGCCTCGACATGGTGCTGCTGCGCGCGCTCGTGCGCCGCGGCGATGAAGTGCTCGCGGCGGTCCTCGGTGAACTTGACCGGGCGACCCAAGGCGCGGGCGGCCATCGCCACCAGCACCTCTTCCGGCCACGGGTGGACGATCTTGACGCCGAAGCCGCCACCCACGTCGGGCGTGAGAACGTCGACCTGTCCGAGGCTGAGCTCGAGCCGGGCGGCGATCGCGGCCCGCAGACCGGTCGACGTCTGGGTCGACGACCAGATCCGCAGGCGGGACGACTCGGTGTCCCAGCGAGCCAGCACGCCTCGGCCCTCGAGCGGTGTACTCGCGCTGCGCTCGATGTCGAGGTCGAGGCTGATCCGATGCGGTGCGGCCTCGATCGCCGCGTCGGCGTCGCCGTTGGACTGCCGCATCCGCGCGGCCCGGTTGCCCGGGACGTCGCGATGCACCAGGTCGGTGGCCGCGCGGGCCGCCGCGATACCGACGACCGGAGGCAGTGGGTCGTAGGTGACCCGAATGCGGCTCGCCGCGTCCTCGGCGACGTAGCGGTCGGTCGCGACGACCATCGCGACTGCCTCGCCGACGTGGTTGACCTCGTCCTTGGCGAGTGCGTACGGGGTTCGCGAGTGGGTCAGGGTCGGGTGCGGGATGAGCAGAGGCAGCGGCTCAGCGAGCGGCCCGTCGAGGTCGTCCCAGGTGTAGATCGCAACCAGCCCGTCGACGTCGAGGGCCGGGTCGACGTCGATGTCGACGATCCGGGCATGGGCGTGCGGCGACCGGACGATGGCGACCTCGAGGGCGTCGTTGCCCAGGTCGTCGAGGTACTGACCCTGGCCGCGAAGCAGTCGCTCGTCCTCCACCCGAGGGATCGGATCGCCGAACATCTTGGTCGTCACGGCGTACCCCCTCCGTCGTTCCCGCCCCGCTCCCGCTGAGCGTGACGTTTCTGCCGCGATCCGCCCGTCTGACCGGCAAATGCGTCACGCTCAGCGGTCGCGGACAGCTCGGCCGCCCGCAGGACCGAGGCGACGATGTTCTGGTAGCCGGTGCAGCGGCAGAGGTTGCCGGCGATCATCTCGCGGGCCTCGTCGCGGGTCGGGTCCGGATTGTCACGCAGCCCAGCGGTGATCGTCGTGAGGAAGCCCGGTGTACAGAAGCCGCACTGCAGACCGTGGCAGTCCTTGAACGCCTGCTGCACCGGGCCCAGCTCGCCGTCGTCGGCGGCCAGACCCTCCACGGTCGTGACCTCCTGTCCGTCGACCGAGACCGCGAGTGTCAGGCAGGACCGCACCGGCTCGCCGTCGAGCAGCACCGTGCATGCGCCGCAGACGCCGTGCTCGCACCCGACATGGGTCCCGGTCAGCTCGAGATCGTGTCGCAGGGCATCGGACAGCAGCCGCCTGGCGGGGACGTCCAAGTCGTACGCGACGCCGTTGACATGCAGCCGGATCGCATGGGTCGGCTCAGCCATCGGACCCCCTCCCCTCGGCATGTGCCGCGGCCAGTGCCTGTCGGGTCAGGACACCGATCAGATGCCGCCGGTAATCGGCACTGGCGTGGATGTCGCCGAGCGGATCGAGTGCCGCCATCGCATGCTCGGCCGCCCGATCCCACGACGGACCCTCGTCCACCGTGTCGGTCAGGTCCAGGACGACCGGTGTGTCCGCGACGGAGAAGTACCCCGCCCGGGCCGACCGAACCGCGCCGTCGTCGCCGTCGACATCGACCACCGCCGCCACGCCGACCAGCGCGTAGTCACCATGCCGGCGCGCGGCCTCGCGGATCGCGGTGCCGCTGGTCGGGCCGAGCGCCGGCAGCCGGATCTCGGTCGCCAGCTCATCCGGCCGCAGGGCCGACTCGAGCGGGCCCACGAAGCACTCCGACGCCGTGATGTCTCTGGTCCCGGAGGCCGATCGACAGGTCAGCGTGCCGCCGAGGACCGCGAGTACGGCCGGCAGCTCGGCAGCCGGATCGGCATGCGCGATCGAGCCCACCGCCGTGCCGCGATTGCGGATCGTCGGATGCGCCACGAGCGTCAGCGCCTGGCGCAGCAGCGGCTGCCGGGCCGCCACCGCAGCGTCCCGCTCGACATCGGCGTGCCGGGCCATGGCGCCGATCCGGACTCCGTCGTCGTCGGTCCGGACGTAGGCCAGCTCCTCGACCCCGTTGAGGTCCACCAGAGTCGCCGGGGCCGCCAGTCGCATCGACAACAGCGGGATCAGGCTCTGGCCGCCGGCGAGCACCTTCGCGTCGGCAGCCTCCGACAGCGCGGCGACCGCCTCGTCTGCGGTCCGCGGCCTGACGTACTCGAACGGCGCTGGCTTCACGAGTCTCGGTCGCCCACTTCCCGGCCGGTCGGCTCACCACCGGCTCCCTCGCCGACCGGCTGGCGGTCGGAGGGCTCGTCGTAGGTACCCATGCGGTCCCGGAGAAAGCGCACCAGGTGAAAGTAAACGATGACCATCAGAGTGCCGAGGGCGATCCCCGCGATCTGGAAGTTGTCGGTGATCTTCAGCGTCACGTCGCCGATGCCCGCGATCAGGCCGGCGGCGATCGGGACCAGGTTGATCGGGTCGCCGAAGTTCACGCCGTTCTCGACCCAGATCTTGGCGCCGAGCAGCCCGATCATGCCGTAGAGCACGAGCGTGATGCCGCCTAGCACCCCGCCGGGTATCGCATAGACCAGGGCACCGAACTTCGGACAGAGGCCGAGCCCGATCGCCACCACCGCCGCGACATAGTACGCCGCCGTCGAGTAGATCCGGGTGGCCGCCATGACGCCGATGTTCTCCGCGTACGTCGTCGTCGGCGACCCACCGAAGGCGCTGGCGACCGCCGTACCGAGGCCGTCGCCGAACAGCGCTCGGCCCACGTACGGGTCGAGGTCGTCGCCGGTCATCTGGGCGACCGCCTTGACGTGCCCGGTGTTCTCGGCGATCAGCGCGATCACGCCGGGGATCACGAGCATGATGAACGTCAGCGAGAAGCTCGGTGCGTGGAAGCCCGCGATGTCGCTGCCGCCCGGACCGGCGCCGAAGATCGTCTTGTCCGGCAGCCCGAACCAGCTGGCCCGCTCCACCGCGTCGAAGTTGACCCGGTCGTGCGGGAACTCAGTCGCTACGCAGTAGGTGCCCTCCGGCGAGCACGACTTGCCGCCTGCGTCGACCAGATTGGCGCCCGGCACGACCGACGTGATCTGGCCGAACAGGTCGAGGAACCACGACAGGGCGAAGCCGAAGACCAGGCCGAGGAAGATCGCGATCCGGCCCCAGAAGCCGCCGAAGGTCACGGTCGCGATCACGACGAAGCTGGCCGTGGCAAGCCCGACCCACTGGTCCTGCGGCCAGTAGATGGCGCCCACGACCGGCGCCAGGTTGAACCCGATCAGCATCACGACCGCACCGGTGACGACCGGTGGCAGCACGGCGTTGACCACACCGCTGCCGGCGCGATGCACGATCAGACCGATCGCGGCAAGGATCAGTCCGGCGACCAGGATCGAGCCGGTCACGTCGGCCGAGTCGCCGCCTTCGGCCCGGATCGCGGCGACCCCGGCGACGAACGAGGCGCTGGTCCCGAGATAGCTCGGCACCTTCCCGTTCACGATCAGCAGGAACATGATCGTGGCGATGCCCGAGAACATGATCGCCACGTTGGCGTTGAGCCCCATGATGATCGGGAACACGAAGGTCGCACCGAACATCGCGACGACATGCTGGGCGCCGAGCCCCACCGTGCGCGGCCAGCTCAGCCGCTCGTTCGGCCGGACCACCTGGCCCTGCGGCGGAGTCTTCCCGTCGTAGACCACCTTCCAACCCCATGCGGGCATAGAGCCTCCTCCGCTCGCACCACAGCGATCCCCGTGCTGACGCGAGACTAGTGGTGCAAATCACGCCGAAGGCAGAGGCAAGCGTCCCGGAGTTTTGGCCGGGAGCAACCCGGTTTGCGGAAATTCCTCAAGACCCGACCACCGAGTCGAGCGTGGCCATGTCGGTGAGTACGGCGGCGGCCGACCGGACGAGTGGTACGGCGAGCAACGCGCCGGTCCCCTCGCCGAGCCGCAGCCCCAGGTCGATCAGCGGCGGCCGGTCGAGTCGGCGCGACAGCGCCAGTCCGCCGGGTTCGGCCGACTCGTGGCCCGGGATCAGGTAGCCCGCCGCATCGGGACACAGCGCGACGGCGGCCAGTGCCGCGGCCCCACTGATCACGCCGTCGACCACGACCGGGACTCTGGCCGCGGCGCCGGCCAGGACGACTCCCACCAGGGCGGCATGCTCCAATCCGCCGAGGGACGCGAGCACGCCGAGCGGATCGCGGTCCGTGCCGTGTCGCGACAATGCGGTCTTGATCGCGTCGACCTTGCGCGACGTCCTGGTGTCGTCGAGGTTCGCCCCTCGTCCGGTCACCGCCTCGGGATCCGCATCGGTGAGGGCCGCGATCAGGCAGGCCGACGCCGTCGTGTTGGCGATCCCGACCTCACCGGTGACGAGCAGATCGGTGCCCGACGCGACCAGATCGGCGGCGACCTCCGCCGCGGCCTCGATCGCAGCCGTGGCCTCGGAGCCGGTCAGCGCGGGCTCCGTCGTGAGATCGCGGGTGCCCGCGCGGATCCGCCGATCGCGTACGCCAGGAGGTGGGCCGTCGGTCGCAAGAGTGCCGACGTCGACCACCGTCACGGTCGCGCCGACCGCACCGGCGATCGCGTTGACCGCGGCTCCGCCAGCCGCCACGGTCGAGACCATCGCCGACGTCACGCTCTGCGGCCAGTCGGAGACGCCGCGGGCGTGTACGCCGTGATCTCCGGCCGCGACGACGACAGTCGGAACCGTCGGCACCGGCGGCGGACAGCGGCCGGCGATCCCGGCGAGTTGGGCACCGAGCTCCTCGAGCCGGCCGAGGCTGCCCGGCGGCTTGGCGAGCTTGGTGTGGCGCTCCCTCGCGGCGGCCGTGGCGGCGGCGTCGACCGGGCGGACGGCCCGGACGAGCTCATCGAGCGTCATGTCGGTCTCCTTCGACGATGTCCTGCAGAGCGGCGACCAGACGGCGGTTGGTCTCCGGGTCTCGTACGGTGACCCGGATCGCCCGATCGTCCAGGCCGGGGAAGGTGTCGGCCCGCCGGGCGGCCAGTCCACGCTCGAGCAGCCGGTCGCGAAGCCCGGGCCGCGGACCCTGGACGAGCACGAAGTTCGCGTGCGGCTCCCACACCTGGAGGCCGGCGACGATCCGCAGGTCGCGGACCAGGTCAGATCGGCGACGCGCGACATCGGCGGCCCGCGACCTCCGCTCGTCCTCCGCATCGACGATCGACTCCAGCGCGACCAGCGCGAGGGTGTTCGGGCTCCACGGCTGCCGGCGCTCGGCGAGACGGCCGACCAGCGCGGCCGGTCCGACCGCGTAGCCGACCCGGAGTCCGGCCAGCCCCCACAGCTTGGTCAGGCTCCGTACGCAGATCAGGCCGGGCAGATCGTGTCGGCCGGCGAGCCCGTCGGCGTCGTCGACAAACTCCGCGAACGCCTCGTCGACCACGACGGTCCGGCCCGGCCGGCACAGCCGCTCGATCGTGGACACCGGGTCGAGCACGCCGGTCGGGTTGTCGGGTCGGCCCACGACCACCAGATCGGCGTCCGTCGGGACTGCCTTCGGATCCAGCAGCCAATGCCGGTCCGGATCCCGCATGACGCGTACGACCGGAACCCCACTGGCCCGAAGGGCGGCCTCGGGCTCGGTGAAGGACGGATGCACACAGGCCGCCCGGCGCGGCCGTAGCACGGAGCCGAGCAGCCAGAACAGCTCGCTGGCGCCGTTGGTGACGAGGCACTCATCGGGGAGGCGGCCGTGCCGAGCGGCTGCCGCGGCGCGGGCCGGTCGGTCGTCCGGATAGCCGGCCAGATCGTGGACCGCGGCCGTCAGCCGTTCGGCCAGCCACTCGGGCGGACCCGGCTCGACGTTGACGGCCAGGTCGACCGCGCCGGACGGCACCTGCGTGTCACCGTGGCTGCGCAACGCCGACGGCACCTCGGAGGCCGGGTCGAGGCGTTCGAGCGGTGCGACGCGGCCGCCGACGACCAGGAAGGCGTCGTCAGCAGCGTCCGCGACCGCCTGGACACACAGCCCGTGCAGGTCGACGTAGCGACGGGCGCCCGGGCCGGCGGCATGGACACCGAGACCGGGCTGACCGGCGATCACCCAGGTCTCGCCGTCCCGACTCGCGGCCGCGTCGGTGAACGCCCGAACCCGGCCGAGCAACCGGGCCTCGACCTCCTCGTCACGCGCCGGATCCGGCGTCTCGTCGCCGATGTCGACGCCTTCGGCCTCGAGCGTCTCCGCGAGCCAGGTGTCCATGGCGTCGACGAGGACGAACGCGCCCGGCTCGGCTGCTTCGAGCGCCCGATCCAGGTCGAAGGTAGCGACGGTCCGCCAGTGCGACGGCCGGTCCGCCTGGTGCCGCTTCACGCGGGCCGCGAACTCCTCGTCGCGTACGACGGCCGGCGTCACCACCACGACCGGCCGGCCACTGGCCTCCGCATGTCGCGCGGCCAGCCTCGACTTGCCGGCCTTCTGGCCGCCGAGGACCAAGGTCAGACGTCCCATCCCAGGCCTTCCCGTCCGAGGGCCACGACGACCGCCGCGACCGCGAGGTTGGTGAGTGCCACCGCGGCACCGTAGACATCGCCGGTGACACCGCCGAGCCGCCGTCGGGCCGCCCGGCGGAGCGTCGCGACGACCAGCGCTGCCGCCGCGATCGGGGCCGGCGCCCACCAGCCGACCGCGATGATCCCAGCGGCGACGACCGGGATCGCGGCGATCGCCAGGTCGCGTCCGGTCGGCGTCGTCAGCCGGGCGCCCTGACCGTCGGGGCGGGCCGACGGAAGAGTTGCCGCCAACGCGATCGGCGCCGCCCGGCCGATGACATGACCGGCGAGCAGAAGTCCGGCGACGTCGAACCAGTCGGACCTGCCGTACGGCGCGATCAACGCGGTCCGCAGCAGCAGGTCGCCGACGACGGCCACCGCGCCGTACGTGCCGAGCCGGCTGTCTCGCATGATCTCCAGCCGCCGCTCGGGCGTCGAGCCGCCCCACAGGCCGTCGACCGTGTCGGCCAGACCGTCCTCGTGCAGCGCGCCGGTGACGATCACGACCGCGAGGACACTGAGCACCGCGCCGGGGAACGAGCCGAGCAGCGACGTGCCGACCCACCACGCCCCGAATCCGATCGCCGCGACGACGACGCCGACCAGCGGGAAGTACGCCGCGGTCCGGGTCAGGTCGGATCCGCCGTGCGCGTCCCGGCCGACCGGGATCCGGGTCAGGAAGCCGAAAGCGGCCCGGGCGTCTGCGATGGCGCTCATCGAGCTCGCCTCCGGCCACGCCACGCCGCCACCGCCGCGGCTGCCGCGAAGGAGGCGCACATGCTTCGGCGGACCAGGCGCAGCGCGGCCGCGGTGTCGGCGGCAGTCGGCTGGCGTCCGCCGGGATTCAGGTCGTAGGTCGCGGGCTTGCCGAGCCGGATGTCGAGCCGCAGCGCCAGCCCGGCCATCGGCCAGCCGGCGTTCGGCGACCAGGTACGCCGTGCCTCCCGGTGCAGTCGAGCCCACGATGTCCGCCCGGTCAGCGCGACACCGGTGACTCGGGCTGGGACCAGGTTGAGCAGGTCGTCGGCTCGCGCGGCCACCGTGCCCGCGTGCCGCCACCGCTCGGTCCGATAGCCCCACATGGCATCGGCGGTGTTGACGAAGCGATAGAGCGCCGCCGCCGGGAGGCCGCCGACGACGTACCAGAACAGCGGCGCGACGACCGAGTCGGAGAGGTTCTCGGACAGCGACTCCAGCGCCGCCTGGCGTACCTCCGTCTCGGACAGGCCCACGACGTCCCGGCTCACGATCCGCGACACAGCGGCCCGGCCGGCGTCGATGTCGACGGCCAGCGCCCGGTCGACCGCCTCGACCTCGTCGAGCAGCATCCGGCCGCTCAGCAACGGCCACAGCGCGAGACCCAGCACGACGTCGCGGCCGACGGCCGGTGCGTCGCGGACTGCCCGCTCCAGCGCGGCACCCACGGCCAGGGCCGCGACCGCACCGGCGCCCCAGGCCAGTCCGCCGGACACCGTCGCCCGTCGTGGCGGCTGCGACGGCACCCCGACCGCGACGCGATCGAGATAGCGCCCGATCAGCCGGACCGGATGCAGCCGCAACGGCGGCTCTCGAAGCGTGGCGTCGAGTACGCCGGCCACGACCACGGCACCGGCGCTCACGGCGTGTCCTGCCGTACCTGGCCCCGCAGCGGAATGACCACCAGACCGCCACCGGGATCGTCGATCACCCGCACCCGGGCGCCGTAGTGGGCGGCGATCAGCTCCTCGGTCAGCACCTCCGACGCCGATCCCTCAGCGACGACGGCGCCGGCGACCAGCAGCACCATCGAGTCCGCGAACTGCCCGGCGGTCGTGAGGTCATGCAGCGCGCTGATCACGGTCAGCCCGCGCTGCGACCGCATCTGATCGACCAGCTCCAGCACCTGCTGCGCATGGCCGAGGTCGAGTGAGCTGGTCGGCTCGTCGAGGAGCAGCAGCGGCGCCTCCTGCGCCAGCGCCCGGGCCAGCACGGTCCGCTGGAACTCGCCGCTCGACAGGGACGTCACCGGTCGCTCGGCCATCTCGCGGAGCTCGAGCGTGTCGAGCAGGTCGCCCACGACGGCGAGGTCGGTGGCGGACTCGATGCCGAGGTACGGGACGTACGGCGTGCGGCCGAGCAGGACATAGTCGACGACCGCCATGCCTTCGGGCCGGGCCGGCTCCTGCGGAACGACTGCGACGGTACGGGCGCGCTGCCGCGATCCCAGGTCGCCGAGCCGTACTCCGTCGAGCTCGACGCGACCGTCATGGGCGAGCACACCGGCGATCGCGCGCAGCAGGGTCGACTTTCCGGCGCCGTTGGGTCCGACCACGGTCAGCCAGTGACCGCCCGGGATCGTCAGCGTGACGTCGTCGAGGACCCGGTGGCCGAGCAGCGAGACGCCGACGCGATCGATGGACAGGCCACTCATTAGCGGCTCCGCGTCGTACGAAGCACGAGGGTGAAGAACGGCGCACCGATGAAGGCGGTCACGACGCCGACCGGCAACTCGCCAGGCGCCACGATCGTCCGGGCGACCAGATCCGCGCTCACCAGGAACGCGGCACCGAGGATCGCCGACAGCGGCAGCACGATCCGATAGGACGAGCCGGCCAGCAGCCGGACGATGTGCGGCACGACGATGCCGACGAAGCCGATCAGGCCGCTCACCGCGACGGCGGCCGCGGTGCCGAGCGTCGCGGCCAGCACGACGACGAGCCGCACTCGGGCGGCCGGCACGCCGAGGCTCCCCGCTTCGTACTGACCGAC
>Ga0209481_10000901_pt1 | contig 12053 bp, 12 predicted proteins | sample SoiMetdeltSBSDD3_FD_187598 | JGI IMG/M metagenome (GOLD analysis project Ga0209481, IMG submission 187598) | Bulk soil microbial communities from a Populus tree surrounding site in Tennessee, USA - Soil MetaG P. deltoides SBSDD3 (SPAdes) (version 2) | ecosystem: Environmental > Terrestrial >...
AACAATTCGTCAAAAAAAGCAAACCGAATTGAGAATCCGAAATTCCGAAATATCTTTATGATTTTGATTCTAGCTAATTTTCCGTTTTGAGATTTTTATTTATTTTGTATTACAATAACACTAATATTGTCCTCACCACCATTTGTATTTGCTTTATCAACCAAAGCGTTACAGACACTCTGTGGATCCATTGAAATGTTACCCCTTAATATAGACAATATTTCTTTGTTACTCAACATATTGGTAAGACCATCTGAACAAAGAATAATGCAATCATTTATTTCGGTGTCACAGCGATGTAATTCAGGGAGCACTAATTCAGGGGTTCCCAAATAGCGTGTAACAATATGACGTAGGTTGTGTGTTCGAAGTTCATCTTCATTTATCATACCTAGTTTTACCATTTCCATTACTAAAGAATCATCAGTGGTTAGTTGAATTAGACCTTCTTCTTTATTATACAAATAAGCCCTACTGTCTCCCAAATGAGTATAATAAAAAACTTCATCTAGAAATATGGATATTACTACTGTTGTTCCCATATTCGCTAGATTAATATCCTCTTTTCTAAATAGAATAATCTCCTCATTCGCTTTTTGCAGGGCTTTGTGGACTATTTGTTGAAAATTCGTATTTTGGCGGTCTGTATAAGTAGAGTATAGAATTTTTGCTATGGTGTTAACTGCAATGTTACTTGCCATCTCACCGCCTTCATGTCCGCCCATCCCATCTGCTAAAACATATACACCTACTTTGTCATTTACATAAATAGAGTCTTCATTATTTTTTCGAAGGAGCCCTTTATCAGATTTATGACCTGATACAAGCAACATATTTGATTTAGTAGAAAATGATATTTAAATGAATAACATCTACAATTGTGATAATTGCGCAACTCTAACGGTATCAAAATCATTTAAAAAGGAAGATGGTTGTTTCTCTTGAAGGAGCATTACTATTCTTATTTTGCCTACCTGTAACTAGAAAATAATTTGATATTTAGATGCCATAGAATTATTTACTATTCTTTAAAACTCTTGATAATGAATATTTGCTACAGATACACTTACTAGTATTTTAGAATGACATATGATACTAATTGGAGGTATCGCGATTTTATTCGTACTTTATATTATATTCCCTTTCAAACTCGGGGTCTAATTTCTTCCTTTCAATGAACTTGCTATCATAGATTGTGTCAATTCCATAGATATAATCCAGCTGCAATTTTGTATATCTTGAAGTGGCATCATTTTCTATTTTTTCAAACAAACTTCCGGGTTGATTGGGAGTCGAGGCCATAATTGTCCTGCAATTGCTTCTTCTTGCAAAAGACGAAGCTGCGTGGTCTAGCTCATTCTGCTCTGAACGTTCCAAAAAATCTGCTTCATCTATAAATAAATATGCTGTATCATATGATTCAAAACCCATAATATCCCTTGGTTCCAATAGTTTGATGCATGTTTTTTTTAACCATAAATCAGTAAATTTTGATTCTAGTCTAAGGAGAGGGAATCTTTTTTCAAATAATTTCTTTAACATTCTATCTACTTTTTCACTAGATTTATCACTACTACCTGAGACTATGTATATCGATTTATAATCTAACTCCGATGAATACAGGATTTTCCAAGCAAGATATCTAAGAATGAAGGTAGTAAGACCAATTCCTCTTGCCTTCTTTATCCAAACATTCTGATTTCGTTCTACAGTATCAAAGATAATTGCCTGAAAATCAAACAAGGGATATTGTATGCCATCTTTACTGGGCAGAGACAAAAGATGATTGAAACAGCAACATCCATTTGTTTTCTCGTACTGAAACCTGTGTAAGTAGGAGTCCCATATCCAAAATGGCGTATTCAAGAAGATAGATAGACTATCTTTGCCTTGTGGAAAGACTGAGGTATCTAGACCTAGCATTTCTTTGTCTCCCAAGCCTGCTCTATTTGCGCTTATAATAGAAGTTCCTAAACAAAGTTAACTGATTGGTATAGTCTTTTTATTTATCTCATTGCCATGATGAAAAATTTGACCAGTGTTCTAGGTTCTACTTTCTAATCTAGAGGTAATAATGTGCGAAGGTATTGGGTTCTGATGAATCTAGGTCCTTCGTAAATTGCCAATAAATTAGTCCGCCGTAGACAACCAAATCTCTGGCGAGCATTTCCATTCGTGATTGTAATTTTTTGCTTACAATCAGACCGTTTGAGTCTAGGTCATCTCGCTCGTTAATCGAAACACCATATGGTAGACTCCAAGCATAGCACTGCCTTACTGCTGTCCTCATCTGATCCATCACAGTTAATCCCTTCTCGTGTGATGAGACTATGTACCCAAAGGTTTTTCCCGAAAATTCCTTCCAGAAAAAATCTAGAAAGTTTTTCATCGTCCCTGACATGGACCCATGATAATCAGGTGAAGCCAAGACAAATACATTAGCCCAATTCACATCGGATGTAATCTTTTTGACACTTTCATTTTCAAATCTAGTGCTGGGTCTGTACATAGGCAGCTCAGTTTCTAATAGATTCAACAGTCTTGCTTCAGTCTTATACTTGACAGAAATAATTTCAAGGACATTTTTCAGAGTATTAGTACTAAAGGAATTTTTTCTCATACTGCTCCCAATGCCCAGGACTTTAACTTTTTGTTCCGTAGGTTTTAATCCTAATGTGGAATATATAAAATATTTTTCAGTAGAGTGCTTGATTAAATAATATAACTATTAAGACGCGTTATATCAATAATATTCAGTAATTTATGCCAATAGTCATACGACCTGATTCAGAATTCACAAACATGTTAAAAAGCAATTTAAGATCAAGATACGATGACAGAAAAAAAGATAGGATAGGGCTAGCCCCCATCCACGTTTCAGACATACTACCGAGTTCCTGTATAAGAAAGCAATACTATTCGCGAGTTTATCCGGACGAAGACCCCATCACTGATGAATCCATACATCATTTCGTTAGGGGTGAATCAAGTGAGTTTGCTATTACACATCTTGCAAAAATTGGTGTAGCACAAGCCGAGTTGCAAATGGATGAAATAGTTGCACATCCTGACATCATGGATAATACGGATGGAAGAATGGTAATAATTGAACTGAAAGATACAGTTGCCGGTAAGCGACTTGATATAAATGATTATACCTTTCGGTCCTATTTAAGACAACTTCTTTATTATCTGATTATGACAGGTATTGAAAAGGGCATCATTTCAATTAGATATAATATCAAGGAATTAAGATTGATAAAGAGGGATGATACTGGAGAATATTACTTTAGACCAAAAGATGCAAGGCCTCCTGGAATAGAAAGTTGGTCGGTAAACCTCCCCAAGGATGATATCACGAGAGAGCTATTGCGAAATGAAATGGTGTTGAGAAAAAATATACTTGTAAGTGCACTAGAGAATCATGACGTGACAATCCTTCCTAGAGTGACAGAACCGTTAAAATCAAGTAAATGTCCAAGCTGTCCTTTTTACAGTAGGTGCTATGATGAAATGGAAAATGAAAGGGCCTTGGATATAGCACAACAGACTGATATTCTTGATATCCGTGGCGCGGTAGATTTTAGACCATTCTAGTAGTTGTGAAATCTACCAAATAGTCCATTAACTTAGTAAGATTCGTACCAAAAAAAATCTTGTTTCTCTCGATTCAAAATAATTGCAACATGAACTAACCAATTCAGGTACTAAAAATCATCCCTCGTGCAATATTTCGCAATCCTTATTCACTTCATCCTCATCCATGCTGGTATTTATCCATACTTCATCATTTCCATCCCCACAGTAAACAGTGTCTTTAGCGTTATCTGATTCGGTCGTGTTTCTATTTGCAGTATAGATTTTATCATCGTCTGCTCCAGCACTTATTTCATCAATCCCAGGACCACCTACGATAAAGTCATTGCCCTGTCCTGCTATGATGGTATCAGGACCATTACCACCTAAAATCGTATCGTTACCTTCACCACCTATTGCTTCGTCTGCACCATAACCACCAGTCATATTATCATTTCCAGTACTTCCCATAAGGGCATCTTTGTTCCCTCCTCCGTGAAGAACATCGTTACCTGCCCCACCTACAAGGGTATCGCTACCATTATATCCAATTATGTAATCATTGCCGAAGAGTCCCAGTATGTAGTCAGTACCTTGAAGTCCATTCATTTTATTAGAATTCTTATTGCCGACTAAAACATCTGTCCGTTCCGACCCTTTACAAGATTTATCGGTTTTGTCGTTTCTACACATTATAGTTTCTGCGTTTGTCATGTTATAGTATGATGATAAAAATAAAATGCTTGCTAACACAAACAAAAGGAAAATTCTTATTGGATACTTACCAGTCGCTAGAAAGTCCTGAGAAAGCCGATTTTCATCTACCAATTGGCGATATTCAATCTTAGCGACGAACAAGATGTATTTTTCATCAATTGTGAATAAAAATATACATGTTGATTAAAACTGGGACTCCAAGTAGCAGAAAATTGATAATTGAATAATACGTCGTATAACATAACAATTAACTGTAACTTTCTATTACATTCAGCTGACCTAAATTTATTAATGATAATTTAGTCCAAATTCAATTAAATAGCGAGAGATACAAATATTCACTTGACTACCTATCTAACACCTGTAGTTCTGATAACATTAACTCTAACGATGGTTTCAATCCATGGTATGATGGAAAGAATATATGCCATTGAACAGCCAAGCACAATGGAAGGCATTAATGAGGAAGAATGTGACAAGGTTGTTAACTGTAAAATTATATCAGAAAACGTAATTAAATATCATGATAGAGTGGATCCGTTCGATAAGAACAAAGACATTTCCATGGCAGAGATGAATAATATCAATGATTCTCAAAAAATGGCAGAAAAATCATGTCAAAAATTGATGGGTGTTGATATCGAAAAGATAAATAACCAACAGATTGGCGAACAAACTCCGAATTTCTTAATTTGCTTACCTTAAATTATTTTTAGAATTGTGGATACTTCGTGAAAATAAATGCATATGTTAATTATCTAGGGCAATAAGTCTATGTAATTTTTAACTGACAACTGACAAAAAGAGTTATTTTCAATATTCCCTAATCGAGATAGTCAGAAATCCTTTTCTGTTCAATGTTCTTGATAATTGAACTATTTTTTATCCACTCGTTTTTTGACAATGAAGTCTTGGAAACTCCATATTTGAATGCTGAATCAAAACTTTCAAAGTTCCTTGCTTTCGATCTGAGACATTCTCTTAAACCCTCTCTAATCTGCCAGACACCAAGTGACACGAAATATTCAGGATGTATTTCTCTCAAAATTAATACCGATGCTTTTTTTCGTTTCTTGAAAAGATATTCGGCTGCAGCCAATCTTGCTGCAAAATATGCTCCAGCGATAGAAGGATAATGATCAATTTTTTTTCCTGATTCATAATCTGATCCTATATGTACTCTCCCGTTGGTATCGATCCACGATTCAATCATTTCAAAATACCAAACGTCATCAGGAATGAATATTACAGAGTAATAATTAGCCAAGTGATTAAAGGCGAAGACAAGGTAATTATCCAAAATTGCATTGTCCTTGATTTTGTTTAAGAGATACTGTGAAACTATATCATCTGCCGCTGTGATGCTCCACTTAGTGGGTACAAGTTTACGATTTTTCTTTCTACCTAGCATTCCCATACTTAAAACTTTTGAGATGCGAGTCATGTCGATGCTATTCTCATAGAGTTCCACAACTGCATCTGCCGCATATGAATCATCATCGTAATATTTTTTTTCGATCTTTTGGTCTGCTGTTGAGGGAAGAATCTTAATTTCACTCACAGGTGCTGAAAATATTGTGGGTATTTCTTCAGATTCATCTTTAGTCAAGGTCATTTCATTTAGATATTGTGATGGAATTTTTTCAAAAGTCATGATGCTCTCGACAACTCTTTTTGACAAAGCCATTTCTTGTAATGATTCGATGTACCTACCAGAAATTTTATTCACATTATGGATCATTGTTCCTTTCAAAAGATTAATCCTGTAGTTGATAATCTGCTCTAAGGACTTTCCCGACCATAATTCAGGCCTATCTAGTATTGAAGTATCTCCGTGATAAGGAGGTATCATTGGACCAATTCTGACATGTGGGTATCCAAATTCACCTACAAATATTGATGGAGGAGAAGATCCATCGATTACTTTGTTAGAAAATTTTTTACTATTAGCATTGACAAACTGATACCAGTTTTTCTTTAATTTTGTCTTTATTTCATCAATGGATGACATTAAGCTGTGGATGCATTCTCTTTGAATCCGCCGACTAATAAAATATTGACCAAAAAGATTGTAATTAGTAGTTTTTACCAGTTGATTATGTTGTCGAAACAACTTGCCCCAAGATCATGGATATGGATGAACTATTAGCATATTTTAAATGGGCATAGCACCGTGCAAAATCAATTATATTGATCTTTGAGTTTTATTATAATCAAAAAAGATAACCCTTGTTTAGAAAAGAAAATAACAATCATTCGATATGGACGACCCTTGCAATTCTAAGTTCTATTGCTACCATATCTATGTATACAGAAACGATGCTTCTTCCTGCACTTCCTCAATTGATTGATGAATTTGATTTATCATATAATAATTCATCATGGATACTAAGTGCATACCTTGTTGCAGGAGCAGTTATGACGCCAGTCAGTGGAAAATTATCGGATATTTATGGAAAGAAAAAGATCATGGTAATTCTCATTCTAATTTATACTATAGGTCTTATCATTTCACCTTTCTCTTCTAATTTTTTCATGTTACTAATGTCAAGAATTTTGCAGGGAATTGGAATTTCAGTCTTCCCTGTTACTTTCGGACTTGTCAGAGAACATTTTCCTAGAGAAAAACTAGCCATAAGTCAAGGAATCATAAGCTCCATGTTTGCAGGTGGTTCAGTACTTGGACTTGCAATAGGCGGGACTATTGTGCAATTTTATGGTTGGCGATTGACATTTTTTTCCATTATTCCAATTGCCATATGTCTAATAATCATCATTGTGAGATTCATTCCAACGGAAAAGAAAGCAGCTAAAGGTTCCAATATTAAAAATGAGGACTCGTATGAAAAATTTGACCTATGGGGTTCGATATTGTTAGGGGTAAGCATTATCACATTTCTTTTATTCATAACATTTCTTAAGACAGATAGTTTTGATACTAGCGATAAACTATTAAATTCCATCAGTGTTCCAATAACATCTTTATTTTGCTTGACAGTTTTCATTTTAAGCTTTGTTGCTTTTTTGCTGTTTGAAAGAAAAACTAAATTCCCACTTATCTCCTCAAGCCTCTTTCTCGACAGGAGGATATTGTCTTCAAACATCATTTTACTGATTGTAGGTATGACGATGTTTACCATATTTCAGACATTACCTATACTGGCTCAAAGTCCGTATCCCGTGGGTTTTAATAATAATGCAATACAGATGTCATTAGTACAGTTGCCATTTGCACTTGTTCTCTTGATTTTGGGTCCCCTAGCTGGCCTAATAATAACAAGAATTGGACAGACAATTCCATTAGTGATTGGTACCCTTGCCATGGCATTGGGATTTTCATTGCTTTTGCTGATGAGATTCAATGAGTTTTATATATCGATCTATTTGGTAGTAATATCTGTTGGGCTGTCTTTAACAAATGTCAGTAGTACTAATATTGTCATGGTGCAAAGTTCATTCCAACAAATAGGTATCTCACTTGGGATTAGCAATCTATTGAGAATCATAGGGAGTTCAATTGGTCCAACAATTGCTGGAGTATTCATGCAGACCCATTTATTTCTAGTTACTCTATCCAAGAATCAATATCAATATTTTCCATCTGCCACGGCATATGATTTGATTTTTGGTACTATGTTGTTGCTTTCATTATCCGCATTAGGTATCTCATTTTATCTAATTAGAAAGCAACCGTTAGCCCGGCTATAAATGGCATCATTCAAGAAATTTTTTTGTCGCATGTTCTCTATGTTTGAATATCTTGAGAAGCTTTAGTTCGATGTAAAATTCTAACAATTTTCGTACGAGTCCAAAGGGTAACTCAAACTCAATATTATCTATTACTCTAGTTTTACAATCATCAATTTCCTTGAATCTGTGCCTGTGAGACCATAGTCGGAATGGAGGTTTTTTACTTCCATTTTGAATCATTTCATCCACATACTCATATTTTTCAAAAAAAGTTATTTTAGAGCACCATTGAGCACTTATTATAATCTTTCCATAAAAACAGGCTACTGTTCCCTTCTTCAATATTTTATCTGTACTTTCTATCAAATGTAATTTTATATCACTCGGACTAATTATCTCAAGATGTTTTAAGTCTGTATAAAATACCCAGACTTTTTCGATATTAGAATTTACTTCAAATTCATTATAAAACTGTTTCATACTAAATTCTTGTCAACCTTGATATTTTACTTGATTCATATATAGAAACATATTGTTTAAAAATCAGCGGATCTTAAAACACTCATGGTTAGAGTAATATCATCCAAAACTGTAAATTTACCACATGAAACAGTTTTTTCTGCAATTAAAGATATAGGTAAGCTACCAACACTATTTCCTGACACGTACAAGTCATTCAAAATTATTGATCAATCCGATAATCACATACTAACAGAAGAGATCGTTTCAATATCAGGTAAAGAAATAAACCAGAAAGTAAAACATACGTTAGAACCAGACAGAATGCTTAAGAGTGAAGTTATTGAAGGGGATACTAAGGGAACAATTTTCATAATTGAGTTGGATCCAAAATCTAAATCGAGCACAGAAATAAAGATAGATGCAGATCTCAAATACAGAAAAATTGGAGCAGTTCTTGGCATTTTTGCAAAACGCAAGATAAAAAGCGAAATCGATAATCTTATCGATCGATTCTCAAAAGAATAGTGATTAAATTAATTTTACTGGTCTGGCAATAATAAGATCAAGAATTTTATACTCACCTTTATCGACATGATTCAATTCCCATGTCCTGAGTATGTCATTACAAAGTAAGAATACAGAGATCCCTTATCTTGGATAAAAAGTATCATTGAAAAGAAGTTTTGTCCGGCTCGATTTCCCTAATGCTCAAATTCCTGAAATCCCAAATCAGGTTATCTGACCGGAATGTAGCAATCGATCCGGAATTGGTAATTACAAAGTCTTTATCTTTGGAACAATTAGCATCAAAAAAATGCGAGTCTGGCATTTTTGCGTACCAACCACCATCGTCAACTGTGTCTGTAACTTTGACCCAATAATTGGTATTAGTGTTATCTATGTAAGATTCCAATTTTACCTCCGAGTTATGATTAATGTTGTAAATTACTACTTTCCATCCAATCCATCTATCTATAAGTGAATTAGTAATCTTGTTGGATTGCCTTTCGTCTGTATACCCTCCGACGAACCATAATTCTTTTTTCCATCCCACTTTCCCATTGTCATAAAGTCCCCCCATATAGGCCGTCGCTTCACATGGAATTTCTTGATTATGTTTCCCACCTCTGGCATACCATGTTAGATCATTTTCTATAACTTTGTTACTACTATTGGCAATAACGCCAACTATCTTTGCATAGCCTGTCATTTCGACATTCTTCCAATTTGTTTCCCCTTCTAATGTCTTAACATTCATCCTAACAACTGGGGCCGAAATTCTCCAAGAACCATCATCTTGTCTTGTAATATTTGGATTAAACGTGATTGAAAAATTTTCATCTTCTTTTGGATTTTCCATATCCACATACCACTCTCTGCCATTTTCTTTTGTGGGATAAATTTCTCTGATGCCAAATTTGTCGAGCCCTAGGTGATTTTGGGCCGTTACAATGGCGTATGTGGTGAACGGGTAGAAAATTTGTAGCTCAGTCTGCAGCAGACAAACTGAAAGTACCATGAATAAACTGCAAATAATAATTTTCATGAATCAATTACCAAGAGATACAAAAACATACCTTAATGTCAAGTTTTTTATTTGTTTTTGATAATCTTATTTCACCTTTTACAGTGTCCATATTGATGAGTGATATTTTGACATTTCTATCTCAAAAAATCCATAATATGATAGTTAACATTACAGAATAAGATTAATATCGCTTCTTTGAATTTGTACGTCTCATTTAGATGTCTAATCATATTTCAGGTGACTCAAAAGTTGTCCATATAGGATTTGATGATACAGATTCTACCGAGGGAAGATGCACAACTAACCTAGCATTTAGGACTATTTCGAAGCTTTCGAGTGAAACGGATTCTACATTCATCGATTATCCACTTCTTGTACGATTAAATCCCAATATTCCTTGGAAAACGAGAGGAAATGGCGCAATATGTTTAAGGATCAAAACGGACCAGCTAAGCCAGATAATGGAATACATGGTAAAAATTCTCAGAACAGAATCAGATATTGCCAATGGTGCTAATCCGGGCTTGGCAATATTTGAGGGCGACAACATACCTCTTGCACTGAGGCAGTTTAGCAAGAGAGCAATGTATGATGTAATAAAGATGGAAGAAGCTGAGAAGTTAGCCTCGCAACTATCGATTCAAATTTTCAAGTATGGAAGAGGATTAGGCATAATCGGTGCAATGGCATCAATTGGATCTTTACTGGAGGGGGATCACACTTATGAAGCCATAGCATACAGGAAGGACGAATATCATGGCTCAACTAGAAAAATAGACAAATCAAAGGTATCCAAATTAAATATCGACACATATCCGTTTACGTTCAATTGCTTTGATAGTATTCATGATCGAGTATTGATTGCTCCTCATGGTCCAGATCCAGTATTCTGTGGCATTAGAGGAGAGGATCCCCAGACTGTAATTAGGGCACTTCATTATGTCATGCCTGTTGAAAAACTTGAAGGTTATATGGTATTCAGGACCAACCAAGGTACTAACATGCATCTTCAAAATGAGCTACCACTAAAGGAAATTAAGAATCATAAAGCGGGATATAGTAGATGCAAAGTCACAAAAAAACCAACAATTATTCGCGGAGGACATGTCCTGTTTGAGGTATCAGATTTTAGTAACAAAAAATATCCTGTGGCAGTCTATGAACCTACTGGGCTAGGAAATATTGCTTCCAAACTTATAGAAGGAGATGACATAGACATTGGCATTGGTGTCAGTATGAATAACCCCCATAGTTCCAGCATCCTAAACGTTGAATATCTTTCAATTTTAAAAATTGTTAAGGAAATAGTAAATATTAATCCACTATGCAGTAAATGTGGCAAAAGAATGAAATCTGAAGGCAAAAATAAGGGATTTCAGTGTAAAATTTGTGGAGACAAAAAAGGTCTGAAACTCTCTGTTACTAATTCTCGAGACTTACAATTGGGAATATATTTGCCATATTTGAAGGCACATCGTCACTTGACAAAACCAATACATAGATTTGGGATGGAAAAAACTTATCCATATATGCCAAATATTATCAAACCGCTACACCCGGATTGGTTTAAGATATTTTAAGCATTACTGATCAAACATACACAACACATTTTGATATTTACTAAAAGAAATAGCGGGGGGTTGATTTGAACTTACGGCCATTAAGTTGCACTCTAAATGGAAACCGCTCTGCGGGTTATGAGCCCGCCGGGATAACTTAGCCTAGGATATCTGGCTTCCCCACCCCGCTACTAGCAGATTGAAAGTGGGCAAATATATCTCTGTCTCTATTGCAAATTACAAAACAGTTTCAAAAAAATTCACATGAAATAGAAATCCAAATGTCGTACTAGAAAAAATGTAAAGATGGATTTATTCTAGTCTCCGGTTTTTAATAAATTCATCTTCAATTTAGATAGTTAGACTTTCTCAATTAGGGATAAGCTCAAAGGTATGATTGGTGCAAGAACATGACATTTTGTACATATCCATTATCAAATTGTAGGTTTAATGCGGGGGGTGGGATTTGAACCCACGAACCCCTACGGGATGAGGTTTCCCAGCCGGATCAATTCATCTGA
>Ga0209481_10000909_pt1 | contig 12010 bp, 11 predicted proteins | sample SoiMetdeltSBSDD3_FD_187598 | JGI IMG/M metagenome (GOLD analysis project Ga0209481, IMG submission 187598) | Bulk soil microbial communities from a Populus tree surrounding site in Tennessee, USA - Soil MetaG P. deltoides SBSDD3 (SPAdes) (version 2) | ecosystem: Environmental > Terrestrial >...
GGCCGCGTCCTCCAGGTCGAACCGGTGGGTCACCAGCGGCGCCGGGTCGAGGATCCCCTTGGCGTAGAGGGCGACGACCCAGCGCCAGGCGGCCCGTGAGGCGGCGAAGCCGCCCTGGACGCGGAGCTGGTTGAGCGTGACCGTGTCCGGGTCGATCGTGGGCCGCCCGGCGCCGGAGATGCCGAGCAGGACCGCGGTGCCGCCACGGCGGAGCAGGGCCAGGGCGGCCGCGGCCCCCGCCGGGTCGTTGGTGGCCTCGACCACGGCGTCGAAGCGGCCGGCCAGCCCGGCCAGGCCGTCCTGGTCGGTGGCGGCCACGACCCGGGTGGCCCCGCAGCGGGGCCCGAACGCGGACCGGGCGGGCCGGCCGCCCACGAGCGCGAGCTCGCTGGGGGAGACGGTCCGCAACAGCAGCAGGGCGAGCAGGCCCAGCGGGCCGTCGCCGACCACCGCGACCCGCGACCCGGGGAGCGGGAGCCCGGCCTCGAGCAGCCCGCTGGCCACACAGGCGGCCGGCTCGAGCAGGGCGGCGGCCTCCACCGGCCGGTCCGCCGGCAGGCGGTGGACCAGGCCGGCCGGGACCACCAGGCGCTCGGCAAGGGCGCCGGGGTGGGTGAAGCCGGTCTCGGCGTACCCGGCCGTGCAGAGGTTGGTGCGCCCCTCGGCGCAGCGGTCGCAGATCCCGCACGACCGGAGCCCCTCGGCGACCACCGGGTCGCCCGGGGCGAGGTCGCGCACGCCCGCGCCCGTGGCCCGGACGCACCCCGCCCACTCGTGCCCGGGGACCACCGGGTAGCTGACGTAGGCGGCCGGACGGCGGCCCTCGAGCAGCTCGAGGTCGGAGCCGCAGATCCCGGCGGCGGCGACCTCGACCAGCACCTCTCCCGGCCCCGGGACCGGCTCGGGGACGTCGGTGACGGCGGCCCGTCCCGGCCCGCCCACGACCAGGGCGCGCATCAGGGGCGCGGCGTCGGGCGGGCGTTCGCGCTCGGGTCGGGCCGCAGCTTCTGGGTCCGGGCGGCGCGGTACTCGGCCACGACCAGGTCGGTCAGCTCCTGCACCGACGTCTCCGAGGTCGGCTTGTCGAAGGTGATCGACCCGTGCTGGAGCAGGTTGATCCGGTCGCAGACCTCGAGGATCTGGCCGTAGTTGTGGGCGATGATGATGATCGAGACCTCGCCCCGGTCCTTGAGGTCGCGCACCAGGTCGAGGATGAGGGCGCCCTCCTTGGCCCCCATGGCCGCCAGCGGCTCGTCCAGCAGCAGGATCTTGGCGTCGCTGTAGACCGAGCGGGCGACCGCGATCGCCTGGCGCTGGCCGCCGGACAGCTTGGCCACCTCGTCGTCGACCGACGGGATGTTCACCCCCATGTTGTCGAGGTGCTGCTGGGCCAGCCGCCGCATGCGGCGGTTGCCGAGCAGCCGCCAGCGCACCAGCTCCCGGTTGAGGAACATGTTGTGGTAGACGCTCAGCTCGTTGACCAGCGCCAGGTCCTGGTAGACGGTGTCGATCCCGAGGGTGCGGGCGTGGTCGACGGACTTGAGCGCGACCTCCTCGCCGCCCACGAAGATCTTGCCGGCGTCGGGCTGGTGGAAGCCGCAGATGATCTTGATCAGGGTCGACTTGCCGGCGCCGTTGTCGCCGATCAGGCCGAGCACCTCGCCCCTGGCCAGGCGCAGGTTGACGTCGCGGAGGGCGGTGAGCCCGCCGAAGCGCTTGGCCACGTGCTCGACCCGGAGGGCCTCGCCGCCGCCGTCGCCGGCCATCAGGCCCGGCCCGTCCGGCGGAGCCTGGACAGGTACACGTTGGCGATCATCGAGACGAGGATCGCGACCCCCAGGATGATGAAGTACGGGTTGGCGCTGATCCCGATCAGGTTCATGCCGTCCTGCAGCTCGGCCAGGACCAGCGCGCCCAGGAACGCCCCGATGACGGTGCCGGACCCGCCGGCCAGGGCGGTGCCCCCGATGACCGCGGCCGAGACGGCGGTGAACATGATCCCGAAGCCGCCGCCCAGGTTGGGGTCGATGGTGTTGATACGGAAGGCCTCCAGGATGCCGGCGAACCCGCCCAGGGTGGACACCATCATGAAGTTGCCGATCTTGATGCGGCCGGCCCGGATCCCGGCCTCGGTGGCGCCGAGCGGGTTGCCGCCGACGGCGATCGTGTGCAGCCCCCAAGGGGTCCTGGTCAGCAGCACGTGGAAGGAGGCCACGATCAGCAGACACCAGGTGATGTGGGCCCAGTCCGAGGCGCCGAACCAGTGCCGGATCGTCTCGGTTGCCGCGTCGGGGATCGGCGCCGGGTAGGCGTGCGAGGTGACCAGCACGAGGCCGATGACGATGTTGGCGGTGCCCAGGGTGGTCACGAACGACGGCACCCTGAAGAACACCGTGATGAAGCCGTTGACGAAGCCGATGAACGCCGAGATGGCCAGGGCCAGGACGATCGCCAGCAGGATCGGTACGCCGTGGTAGTCGACCAGGTAGTGCATGTTGAACGGGGCCAGGGCGAACACCACCGCCACCGACAGGTCGATCTCGCCGTTGACCAGCACCAGCACCATGCCGGCGGCGATGATCGCGACCGGCGCGGTCGCCTGGGCGATGTTGACCATGTTGGGCTGGGTGAGGAACGCCGGCGAGGCCGAGGCGAAGTAGACGCCGAGGCCGAGCGCGACCACCAGGACGCTGGTCTCGCGCCGGCGCAGGAACGCCTCGCCGACCCGCCGCAGCGGCCCGCGAGAGGGCCGGCCGGCCGGAGCCGGCTCGACCCTCTCGGCGACGTCGACGGAGTCGCTCACCCTGTCCCTCGGCTAGCCAGAGATCGCTCCCGAACGCTGCACCACCTGCTGCTCGGTGCTGGACCCCTCGAAGCGGGTCTTGGTCTGCAGGTAGGGGTCGACGTTGTCCTTGGTCACGAACAGCAGGCCGGTGTTGGTCTCGGACGGGAAGACCAGGCCTCCCGACAGCTTGTACATGTAGAGGTACAGCACCGGCAGGAAGCCCTGCAAGTACGGCTGCTGGTCGATGGTGTAGTCGAGGCTGCCTCCCTTGATCGCCTGCAGGGTCTCGGGCACCAGGTCGAAGCCGCCGGCGACCTTCAGGCCCTTGGAGCGCATGTTGTACTTCTGCACCACCTGGCCCACCGACTGGGTCGAGCCGGCGTCCACCGCCAGCATCCCGGCCAGGTTGGGGTGGCCCTGGGCGTAGGCGTCGATGATCGACAGGCCCTTGGTCACGTCGGCGTTGGTGCCGACCGGGGTGAACTTGATCGGCTTGCCCGACTGCTTGATCGCGTCGGAGGCGCCGTCGATCCGCGGCTGGATGTTCAGGGCGCCGGGTGTGGCGATGAAGCCGACCGCGTCGCCGGACTCCAGGCCCGAGGCGATCGCGCGCTGGCCGAGCTGGAACCCGGAGTCGTACAGGCCCTGGCCGATGTAGGCCAGCCGGTTGGTGCCGGGGTCGTCCTTGGCGCCGTCGGCGTTGTAGGAGACGACCGGGATGCCGGCGGCCAGCGCCTGGTTGACCGGCGCGTTGAAGGCGTTCTTGTCGACCACCGCGAGCGCGATCCCGTCGGCCTTGGCGGAGATGGCGGTGTTCATGGCGTTGACCATCTCGGCCACGATCGAGTCCTTGGACCCGGTCCACTGGAACTCGCAGTTGAGCAGCGCGCAGGCGTCCTGGGCGCCGTACTGGGTGGGCGTGAAGAACGGGTTGGTGGTGACGTGGTTGACGAACACGAACTTCCACTTCGGGGTCGAGGGGAAGTCGCCGGCGCTGGTCGCGGCGGCGTTGTCGCTCTTGTTGTCGTTGTTGCTGCAGGCGGCCAGCAGCGCCGAGGCGGCCAGCGACGCGCTGGTCAGCCCGATGCCGCCCAGCAGCCGGCGTCGGGTGACCCGGTTGAGGTCAAGCGTGTCGACGGCCTGCTCGACCACGGGATCGACCTTGGACATTGCAACCCTCCTCGAACGGGCGCGGCCCGCTCAGTCGGTGGAGAACTTGTAGATGGTGGTGGTGGCGTAGCGCTGGCCGGGGGACAGCACGGTCGACGGGAAGTTGGGGTGGTTGGGCGAGTCCGGGTAGTGCTGGGTCTCCAGCGCGAACCCGTCTCCCTGCCGGTACATCCGGCCGCTGGTGCCGACCAGCGTCCCGTCCAGGAAGTTGCCGGAGTAGAACTGGATGCCCGGCTGGTCGGTGATGACCTCCAGGACCCGGCCGCTCCTGGGCTCGACGACCCTGGCGGCCAGCTCCAGGCCGCTGCCGTGCCGGTCGAGCACCCAGTTGTGGTCGTAGCCGCGGCCGATGACCAGCTGCTCGAACCCGTTCCGGATGCGCGCGCCGATGGCGGTCGACCGGGTGAAGTCCATCGGGGTGCCGGCCACCGGGTCGATGGCCCCGGTGGGGATCAGGGTCGGGTCGACGGGCGTGTAGTGGCTGGCCTTGAGCTTCAGCTTGTGGCCGTAGATGTCGCTCGAGCCCTCGCCGGCCAGGTTCCAGTAGGCATGGTTGGTCAGGTTGACGATCGTCTTGAGGTTGCTGTTGCCCACCAGCCTGGCCCGGTAGTCCATGCGGATCTCGTTCCGGTCGGTGAGGGTGTAGGTGACCCGGTTGGCCAGGGTGCCCGGGTAGCCCTGGTCGCCGTCGGGACTGGTGAAGCGGAGCACCAGGCCGACGCTGTGCCGGTCCTTCACCGGGGTGGCGGCCCACACGTGCTTGTCGAACCCGACGTCACCGCCGTGGAGGCTGTTGGGCGGGTTGTTGATCGGCAGTTGGTAGGTCTGGCCGTTGAGCCGGAACTGGCCCTTGGCGATGCGGTTGGCGTACCGCCCGGTGATGCAGCCGAAGTACGGGCTCTTGGCCACGTAGTCGGCCAGGTTGTCGAAGCCGAGGGTGACGTTGGCCAAGCGGCCGTGGCGGTCGGGCACCCTGATCGACTGCAGGATGCCGCCGTAGGTGAGGATCTTCACCTCCATGCCTCGGGAGTTGGTCAGGGTGTAGATGTCGACCGGGGTGCCGTCGGCCAGGCTGCCGAAGGACGCCTTGGTGATGGTGGGGCGGTGGCCCGCCGAGGACGCCGAGGCGGTGGCGAACAAGGCCATGGTCGAGAGCGTCATGAGCACGACCACGCCCATGACCACGGCCCGGCGGGTGGTCCCCCGTGCTGCGAGGATGCCGTGCATGGTTCCCCTCCTCCTTTCCGCAGCGCGCCGTCCTCACGGCGAGCCGTCAACGGACTCCCGGTTCACGCGCCGACCTCGGTCCACCCGGCGCCCGACGCGGCGCTGCGTTGCACCGCGTCGAGCACCTCCTGCACCCGGAGCCCGTCGGCGAAGGTCGGCTCCGGGTCATGTCCGTCCGCGATCGCCTGGAGGAGGTCGCGGACCTCGTGGGTGAAGGTGTGCTCGTAGCCGATGGTGTGGCCGTCCGGCCACCAGGCCCCGGCGTAGGGATGGTCGGCCCTGGTGACCTGGATCGTCCGGAACCCCTGGGTCGCCGGCTCCTCGGTGGCGTCGAACAGGCGCAGCCGGTTCAGGGCCCCCAGCTCCCAGACGACGCTGCCCAGCTCGCCGTTGATCTCCACCGACAGCCCCTCGGTGTGGCCGGCGGCGAAGCGGGTGGCCTCGAAGCCGCCCAGCGCCCCGCCGGCGAAGCGGGCGATGAACAGCGCCGCGTCGTCGACGGTGACCGGGCCGCGGGCGCCGCCGCCGTCGGCCAGGGGCCGCTCCCGGACGAACGTCTCGGTCAGCGCCGAGACCCCGGCGATCCGGTCCCCGGCCAGGTGCTGGGCCAGGTCGATGGCGTGGGCGCCGAGGTCGCCGAGGGCGCCCGACCCGGCCTGGGCGGCGTCGAGCCGCCAGGCCAGCGGGAGCTCGGGGTCGAGCATGTGGCTGGCCAGGTAGGCGCCGCGGACGTGGCGGATCGTGCCCAGGCGGCCGGCGGCGATCAGCTCGCGGGCCAGGGCGACCGCCGGGACCCGGCGGAAGTTGAAGCCCACCATGGCCCGCACGCCGACCGCGGCCGCCCGGTCGGCGGCGGCGGCCATGGCGCGCGCCTCCTCGACGGTGTTGGCCAGCGGCTTCTCGCACAGGACGTGCTTGCCGGCCTCGAGGGCCGCGATCGAGATCTCGGCGTGGCTGGACCCGGGGGTGCAGACGTCGACCAGGCCGACGTCGTCCCGCTCGACCAGCCGCTTCCAGTCGGTCTCCCAGGCCGCCCAGCCGAGCCGGTCGGCCGCCGCCGCGACCAGGGCCGGGTTGCGGCCGCAGATGGCGGCCATGCGCGGGGTGAACGGGAGGTCGAAGAAGCGGCCGACGGTCCGCCAGGCCTGGGAATGGGCCCGGCCCATGAACTCGTAGCCGACCATCCCGATCCCGAGCACGCCCCGGTCTCCCACCATACAAACCCCACTTCCGCCTGGGGATGGACCGCAATCCTGGAGTTTGTCCGTTCAGTGGCCAAACTAAGCTGGCCAAGCTTTTCGTGTCAATGCCCTTGTCGGGTAGAGTATGTTCAGGGGCTGGACTAAACAGCGAGGGGAGTCGCCGTGAAGACGGGGCGGTCGCCGGCCAGGCAGGACGCGCTCCGCCAGCATAACCTCGCCCTGGTGCTCCAGTACATCGCCGCCGACGAGCCGGTGTCCCGGGCCCGCATCGCCGCCGGCACGAGCCTGACCAAGACGACCGTGTCCAGCCTGGTCGACGACCTGGTCAGCGCCCGGCTGGTCACCGAGCTGGGCCCGGAGGCCAGGGGCCAGATCGGCCGGCCGGGCAGCGCCCTGGTCCTCAACCGGGCCGGCTTCGTCGGGATCGGGCTCGAGATCAACGTCGACTACATCGCCGTGTGCGTGGCCGACCTCGTCGGGGAGGTCCGCTACCTCAGGACCCGGCCGCGGGACAACCGGGGCCAGTCCCCGGCCAAGGTGCTGGCCCGGGCCCTGCGGATGACCCGCACGGCCATCGCGTCGGCCGAGGGCGCCCAGCTCACCCTGGCCGGGCTGGCCGTGGCCGTGCCCGGGCCGGTCGAGACCGACCGCGGGCTGCTCAGGCTGGCCCCCAACCTCGGCTGGGTCGACGTGCCCGTGGCCGAGATCCTGGCCGACCGGCTGGCCATGCCCGGCGTCCCGGTGGTGGCCGACAACGAGGCCAACCTGGCCGCCCTGGGCGAGCTCTGGTTCGGAGGCCACGGCGACCTGGGGGACTTCATCCACGTGTCGGGCGAGATCGGGGTCGGCGGCGGCATCGTCGTCGGCGGCGAGCTGTTCCGCGGGGTCAGGGGCTTCGCCGGCGAGATCGGCCACGTCACCGTGCAGCCGGACGGCCCGCGCTGCCGCTGCGGCGCCCGCGGCTGCCTGGAGCAGGTCGCCGGCCAGGAGGCGATCCTGCGCGCGGCCGGGCTGACCGGCGCCGTCGGCACCAGCATCGGGCAGCCCGGCGGCTCGGTGGCCGAGCTGCTGGCCAGGGCCCGCGCCGGCGACCCTGACACCCTGCGGGCGGTCGAGTCGGCCGGGCGGGCGCTGGGCATGGGCCTCTCGGCCACGGTCAACATCGTCGACCCGGGCACGGTGATCCTCGGCGGCCTCTACGCCGCCCTCGAGCCGTGGCTGAGCAAGCCGCTGGCCGAGGAGCTCCGGGAGCGGGCGATCACCCACGGCTGGTCGCCGGTGCAGGTGCTCGCCTCCCGACTCGGCCCCGACGCGGCCGTGCGGGGCGCCGCCGGGGCGGTCGTCAAGCGGGTTCTGTCGGAACCGGCGGCGGTGTTCCGCGCGACAGGACGTCACGTCGCTCCCACCCCTCCTCCACCAGATTGAAGTGGACCCCGGTGCGCGGGTGCCGGCCGGCCGCCTCGCGGTCGAGCCGCACCCCCAGCCCCGGGCCGGTCGGCAGCGCGAAGCGGCCGTCGGCCGGGTCGACCCTCGGGGCGCCCGAGACGAGCTCGTTGACCCAGGGATCGGCGAAGTCGTTGAAGTGCTCGAGGACCTTGTAGTTGGCGGTGGCGACGGCCAGGTGCAGGTTGGCCGCGGTGCCGACCGGGCCGCAGACGTTGTGCGGCGCCAGCAGCAGGTCGTAGGCGTCGGCCCAGCCGGCCAGCTTGCGCAGCCCGGTGAAGCCGCCGAAGTGGGTCAGGTCGGCCTGGACGATGTCGACCAGCCCGCCCTCGAAGAGCTCCCGGAACTCGGGCAGCACGTGGACGCGCTCGCCGGTGGCCACCGGCAGCCAGGTCCCGGCGCGGACCTGGCGCAGGCCGGCCGGGTTGTAGGGCGGCACGGGCTCCTCGATCCAGGCCGGCCGCGACGGCTCCAGCGCCCGGGCCGCCCGGACGGCGGTGGCGGCGGTGAAGCGGCCGTGCATCTCCACCATCAGCTCGGTCTCGGGGCCGACGGCGTCGCGGACGGCGGCGACGATGTCGGCCGCGAGCCCGAGCTCGGCATGGCCCAGCTCGGCCGTGGCCGCGCCGAAGGGGTCGATCTTCAGGCCGCGGTAGCCGCGGCCCACCACCTCGGCGGCGAAGCTCGCGACCACCTCGGGCTCGCGGTCGCCCTGGTACCAGCCGTTGGCATAGGCCGGCACCCGGTCCCGGAACCTGCCCCCCAGCAGCCGCCACACCGGCTCGCCGACGTGCTGGCCCATGAGGTCGTAGCAGGCCACGTCGATCGCGCCCAGCGCCGTCTGGGTGACCTCGCCGGCCCGGCCGTACTCGGCCCAGTGGACCTGCCAGGCCAGCCGCTCCAGGTCGAAGGGGTCCATCCCCACCACGTAGCGCTGGGCCAGCTCCTCGATGCAGGCCAGCAGCGTGTCGGTCTTGTTGACCATCCGGGCCTCGCCGACGCCCCGGAGCCCGTCGTCGGTGACCAGCTCGACGAAGGTCAGCTCCCGCCACGGGGTGCCGACGACCACCGTCTCCACGCCGACGACCTTCACCGCGCCTCCGTCACGCCGTCGCTTCCCGGTCGGGCTCGCCGGCCGGCGCCGCGTCGGGCTGCAGGCCGGTGAGCGTGAACGCCGCCCGCAGGTCCCGGGCGGTCTGCTCCAGGTGAGCCAGCATCGCCGTGGCCGCCCCCTTGGCGTCCTGGGCCCTGACCCGGTCCAGGATCCGTTCGTGCTGCTCGATCACGTCCTCGACGGTCCCGCCGCGGGCCAGGTGACCGCGCATGCTCCGCATCCGGCTCGCCCGCAGCGGCTCCTCCATCGCCTCGATCAGGAAGCTGAGCAGCTGGTTGCCGGCCCCGGCGGCCAGGCTGGCGTGGAAGGCGAGGTCGCTCTCGTGGAGGGCCACCGGGTCGTCGGCCGCCTCGCGCATCGCGGCCAGCGCCAGCTCCATGGCCGAGACCGCCGCCCGGCCCGCCTGGGCGGCGGCCAGCGAGGCGATCTGCACCTCCAGCGCCCGGCGCACCTCCAGCAGGTCGAGCAGCTGGCGCGGGTCCCGCCGCACCGCGGCGGTGAACCAGCCGCCGATCGGCGCGGCGCTGGGGCGCGCCACCATCGCGCGGCGGCCGTGGCGGGTCTCGAGCAGCCCGCGGGCCTGCAGCGTCCTGGCCGCCTCGCGGACCGTCAGCCGGCTCACCTGGAAGGTCGCGGCCAGGTCCGCCTCCGACGGGAGCTCGTCCCCGGGCTCGAGCTCGCCGAGCACCAGGTCCTCCAGCCGCCGGACGACGGCGTCGGTGATGCTGGTGGTTGCCTCGCTTTTCACGGGCCAAGCATGCGGGAGATCGACAGGGAAGGCAACCACTCATCAGATGAGTTGTCGCTCATCTGCCCGCAAGAGGCGCCGATATGGAGCACACCAGACAGATTGCTTGCCTACTCATCTGATAGCTGTCAGGCTGGCGCCATGGAGCCAGCCGGACCGATGGCCGAAGCCCGCCGGTACCTGGCCGGGCTCGGCCTGCCCGACCGGGACCTCGGCGAGCTGCCGACCTCGGCCAAGCGGTTCCGCGACGGCGCCCAGTACCGGGTCGAGATCCCGTCGGTCGAGGGGCCCGAGCCGTTCCGGGCGGTGATCGACGCCGCCAAGGAACGGGAGCTGCGGGTCCACCGGATCAGCCAGGGCAGCGGCATGATGCTGCTGACCGACGACGACCTCCGGGAGATGGTGGCGCTCGGCCAGGAGCACGGCATCGAGGTCTGCCTGTTCGTGGGGCCGCGGGCCGCCTGGGACGTCGGCGTGCAGGCCACCGCCCCGTCCGGGCGTGTGGCCGCCGGCAGCCTGCGCGGCGCCGACCAGCTCGTCTACGGCGTGGAGGACGTCCTGCGCGGCTGCCGGCTCGGTGTCCGCAGCATCCTGGTCGCCGACACCGGCCAGCTCTGGGTCCTCGGCCGGATGAAGCGTGCCGGCGACCTGCCCGCCGACCTCGAGATCAAGATCTCGATCTCGCTTCCGGTCACCAACCCGGCGACGGCGCGGCTGCTCGAGGACCTGGGCGCCACCACCCTCAACCTCCCCATCGACCTGTCGCTGGCCCAGATCGCCGCCATCAGGCAGGCGGTCGAGGTCCCCCTGGACGTCTACGTCGAGGGCGCCGACGACTTCGGCGGCGCCGTCCGCTACTACGAGGCTCCCGACCTCGTCCGGGTCGCCTCCCCCGTCCACCTCAAGTTCACCGTCCGCAACGCCCCCGGCCTCTACCCCTCCGGCGAGCACCTGTCCGCCCTGGCCGTGTCCTCGGCCCGCGAACGGGTCCGCCGCGCCGCGATCGGCCTGGCCATGCTGCAACGCCACTACCCCGACGCCGTCCCCTCCGCCTGACCGGGGCCGGGTGTCCGGTGGCCGGGGGACGCTGAGGCTGGCTAGACTGCGCGGCGGAGGCTTGGCCGAGCGGTCGAAGGCACACGCCTGGAAAGCGTGTAGGGGGGCAACTCCCTCGAGGGTTCGAACCCCTCAGCCTCCGCCACGCAACCGGGTCATCCACCTGCGGTTTCCCCCAGACGGTTGTCCGCTGGTCCGCGCTGGGTCCGTGCCCGCTTCGCCAGGGCGGCATTCCGCACCATCTCCAGGCGGTCAGCGAGCGCCTCCATCTCGGACGGGAACAGGCGCCCGTAGGTGTCGAGGGTGATGCCGGCGGTCGCATGACCCAGCTGCGCCTGCACCGCCTTGATGCTCGCGCCCTGGGCGATGAGCAGGCTGGCGCAGGTATGCCGAAGGTCGTAGAAGCGCAGGCCGTCCGGCAGCGGGGCCGGACGCCGGTCCTTCGGCAGCTTGGCGATTGCCTCGTTCGCGGCAAGGACAGCTGGCTTGAAGCAGTTCCTGACCGAATCGGCCCCACTGAGCGGCCCACCCATGGGGGCGGTGAACACCGGATCCCCGATGAGTCGGGCAGGCGGCGGCGCTCAGGCGCGCAGACGTTCCTCCCGCTGCCGGGCCAGCTCCGCTACCGCACTCGGGAGGGTCGTCTGGAAGTCGATCAGCTTCGCCCACGTCGGGGTGACGAGGATCCGGACCATGCCGTCATACAGCGAACGCACCTCGGCCTCCCACTCGACCCGTTGCTCGGGCGTCATCGTGTAGCTGCCGTTCATCTCCAGGTACTCCTCCGGGATCCCCTCCACGACGTCCAGCTCGGCCCGTCCGCGGATGAGCAGGAGCTTGGGCGGGTGCACCTCGGTGTCGATGGTCAGGGCGACCGCCGGGTGGTGGCGCAGCGCCGGGACCTTCGCGGCGTTCTTCGCGGTGCACATGACGATCGCCGATCCATTCCAGGTGAACCCGATCGGGATGGACCGCGGCGTGCCGTCCTTGGCGACATAGGCCAGGCGGGTCAGGTCGCGGGCCAGGAGCTCCTGGCTGATCGGACGGTTCAGGACCTCGGTGATCTCGCTCGGTTGCACGCTCAGCCGCCCCTTCCAACTGTCGTTCCTGGCCACACTGGGCCACACCTACCCCCGAACCCGACCGACAACACCGGGCAACGACGCCACTCAACATCGCAGTTCAGGAGCCCTTGTCGGCCAGCATCACTGGCCGTCCGACCACCCCGGCTCCCTCTCGCACGGAGAAAGTCGCCCCGTGTCCCG
>Ga0209481_10000919_pt1 | contig 11932 bp, 10 predicted proteins | sample SoiMetdeltSBSDD3_FD_187598 | JGI IMG/M metagenome (GOLD analysis project Ga0209481, IMG submission 187598) | Bulk soil microbial communities from a Populus tree surrounding site in Tennessee, USA - Soil MetaG P. deltoides SBSDD3 (SPAdes) (version 2) | ecosystem: Environmental > Terrestrial >...
AGCAGATCGGCAATGCGATGCTCGAGCGCAGCGGCGGAATTCTTGTAGAGCGGCAGCGAGCGCGCGAGTGCGGTTTCGGCTGCGAGCTCGTCCTGGGCGATGCGCGTTTGCATGGATGTGCGTGCCTTGTTGCGCAAGCAATAGAGGTGACCGGTGCGCGATCATCGACGAAGTCGCGTGCGATTGGAACCACGGAAACCCTGGAATTTAAGCTGAAAGCGCTTTCATTTTGCGCGCACGCCGCGCGCGCAGACTTCTCGTTGCGAATTCGCGGTCGCGCAGCGCTGCGCGCGCTCGCTGTCGCTCGGTCGTGCCGAAGTCGCGCGCGCTAGCAATGTGTGCACACGAAAAAGCATCCTGAAAGCGCTTTCAGTGCGCTCGCGAAAAAAAGATTTTCGTGAAAGCGCTTTCTTCCGCGCCCTTGCGTTGACACGTCGCCGGCGCGGTGCGCAGACTCGAATCGAAGCGAGTGATTTGCTCGATGAGCAGCGCGCAGAACGCACGAGCACACTCCGAATCGACCGGCACGAGCGAAGGCAACAGGGGGACAGAATGTCAGCCAACGAAGTGGGTCAGCGAGTTCGCCGATCGGCGCTGTTGAGCGCGGCGATTTCTTCGTGTCTAGCGGTGAGTGCCCAGGCGGCACAACCTTCATCATCGACGGCGAGCACGACCTCGGAGCCGCTCGAGGAAGTGATAGTCACGGGCTTCCGTGCCTCGCTGGCGGATGCGCTGCAGAACAAGCGCGAGTCCATCCAGATCATCGAATCGGTGTCCGCCGAGGACATCGGCAAGTTCCCGGACCAGAACGTGGCCGAGTCGCTGCAGCGCCTGCCCGGCATCTCGATCGATCGTTCCAACGGCCAGGGCACCAAGGCCCGCATCCGTGGCCTCGATCAGAACGTGACTCTGCTCAATGACGATATTTTCCTGAGCGGCCTGGAGCTCTACACGCAGGGCGAAGGCAACACCCGCGAAGCCGATTCTCTCGAAGGCATCCCGTCCGAGCTGCTCGGCGGCATCGATGTCTACAAGTCACCGAATGCCTCGCAGAGCGAAAGCGGTCTCGGCGGCATCATCAACCTGAAGACGCGCAGCCCGTTCGACCTGGGCGCGGGCACGACGATCGCCGGCAACTTGCGCTACGCGGATAGCGGTGAGGGTTGGGAGCCGCTCGGCGCGCTGGTGCTCGGTCACCAATTCAGCGAGCGCCTGGCGGTCATGGCATCGGTGTCCTACGACAAGCAGCTGTTCCAGACGGACGTGCTCGGCGGTCAGAACCGCGGCGGCTGGCGGTTCTCGAATCGTAACGACCGCACGACGGTGCCGCAGAACTACTTCGCGCCGGAATATCGCTACGCGACCGATCGTGACGAGGAACGCGAGCGTCTGGGAGCGTCGGTCGCCGTGGCATTTCGCCCGACGGACACGACCGACCTCGAATTGCAATGGTTCCATTCCAACCTGGACATCCTGACGGAGGAAGCTTCGGTCAAGTTCGCGTTCGCCGGCGAAGGCGCTGCGCTGGATGCCTCGCAGCCCATCGAGATCGACAGCAACGGCGTGCTCATCCGCGGAACGATTGCAGTCAATTCCGCGGAAGCCATCTCATTCGTCAAGAACACGGACATCACTTCGGACAATTTCCAGCTCAAGTTCAAGTGGGACAACGGCGGTGCGTGGCGCGCCAGCGCCGCGGCGGCGTACTCCAAGGCAGATCAGGACAGCGCCAGCGCAAACAACGATGTGCGCTTTACCGCATACGAGGTGCGCGGCGAGAACAGAGTGACCTTCGTCCCAAATCCCACCGCGCCACGGGTCAACCGCTTTACCTACCACAACAACGATGGGACGCTGCCGAGCTTCGAACTCGTGGGGAACCAGGATCTGCTCACGCGTCCTGGCAACGGATTCTTCAAGTCACACTGGGCATTCGCCGACAGCACCGAGGCCGAAAACTGGGCAGTGCGCGGCGACGTGCAGTGGGATCCGCCGTTCATCGAGTCCGGCGGCGTGACCTTCAGCAGCGGACTGCGCCTCGCGAATCGCCAGATCGACTACGAATTCGGACGGTTTCTTGCGGATTACTCCGGCCAGGGCGAGCTGAATGGCTCGGCTTTCGGTCAGAACTGGACGCCGTTCGGTTATTTCCAGGACGGTGCCATCGGTTACAAGTCCTGCGATATCCCGGCGTCCGCCGGCGCGAATTTCCAGTTTGCACCGTGCGGGCGCTTCGATAATTCGCCTGCACTGATCACGCCGTACCAGACCTTCACCGGCACTCCGGGCCGGGTCGAGACCATCAACAGTTTCTGGGCCGACGGCCACATTACCGGCAATGCCGTGCTGGTGAACAACCGCTCGCAGATGGAGAACGCGCAGGCGTGGATCCAGGCGTTGTATCCGGACACGCCGTTCGCGTTCTTCCCGTCGCCGCTGGAAACCTTCAAGGTCGAAGAGAAGACGACGTCTGCCTACCTGATGGCCGATGCCGGCGAACCCGGCGACCGCTATCACATCAACGTCGGCGCGCGCGTCGTCCATACCGAGCTCACCGTCGACCAGAACGCTGCCTCGAACCCGAACCCGACGTTCTGGGGCACGGATAGCTGGAACGGCGTGCTGAAGGACTTTTCGACCGTGAAGCACGATCGGAGCTATACCGACATCCTGCCGAGCGCGAACATCGTTCTGGACGTTACGGATGAGAGCAAGGTGCGGTTCTCGGCGGCGCGCGTCATGGCTCGCCAGGATCTCTTCCAGCTCGGCCGTGGCTTCGAGCAGAACTTTACCCGCGAGACGAATCCGAGCAGTCCCTTCGTGAATCTCTTCCGGTTCACCAACGGCAGCACCGGCAACCCCGATCTCGATCCGTACCGGGCATCGCAGTTCGATCTGAGCTACGAGTACTACTTCAGCGGTCAGGGATTGGTGGCGGTGACGCCGTTCTGGAAGGAGGTGGACTCGTTCGTCACGGTCGAGACGCAGTCGATCTTCGTCGTCGACCAGGCCGGCGGCCGCGAAGGACCCGTGCAGGTTCCGATCAACGGCAAGGGCGGCAACATCAAGGGTATCGAGCTGTCGGGGCAGTACGCCTTCGACTGGGGCCTTGGCTTTACCGTCAATTACACGTACTCGGACTCCGAATCGGGATTCTCCAACGATGTCGATTCCACGCTGCCGATCCCCGGTGTGCCGGAGAACGCGTTCAACGCCACGATCTACTATCAGAACTACGGGTTCGAAGCGCGCCTGTCTTATGGGTGGCGCGACAAGTCGTTCGACAGTAATTTCGGCTTCGCGGATCAGACCTTCCCCGCGTCGGGACCCCCGGTGGACATCACCCGAACGTTCGGCGTCTGGAATCGCGACTACTACCAGATCGATGCGCAGATCGCCTACCAGTTCAGCGACCGGCTCGGTGTGACGCTCGAAGGGATCAACCTGACCGAACAGGATCAGAGTCAGTATCTGCAGTTCGAGAACCTGCCGTTTGCATTCGAGTCGGGATCCAGGCGCATACTGTTCGGCATCCGCGGCAGCTTCTGAGGAATCGATGCAAACCGACCGTCGCATCAAGCGGATCGCGATCGTCGGTGGCGGTACGGCGGGCTGGATCGCGGCGAGCGCGCTGGGCAGAAAGCTCGGCCGCACGTGCTCGATCCAGCTCATCGAGTCGCCCGACATCCCGACGGTCGGCGTCGGCGAAGCGACGATCCCGGGGATCATCGACTTCCTCAGGTTCCTCGGGATCGACCTGCAGGATTTCATGCGCCATACGCAGGCGACGATCAAGCTGGCGATCCGCTTCGTCGACTGGCATCACATCGGCCATCGCTATTGGCACCCCTTCGGCGCCTTCGGGGTGTTCATCGACCGGCTGCCGTTCTATCACTTCTGGCACAAGGCACGCGCGCAGTCGCTGGACGTCGAGCTCACCCATTTCAATCTCGAGATTGCGATGGCCGAGCAGAACAGGTTCATCTTCCCCGGCAACTCGCTCGGCCTCGCTCCGAACCTGAAATACGCACTGCACTTCGACGCCGGTCTGGTGGCGAGATACCTGCGCGCTTTCGCGGAGCAGGCCGGCGTCGTGCGCCTCGAACGCACGGTCGCGGGGGTCACGCAGCGGCCCGATGGTTTCATCGACGAGATCGTCTTCAAGGAAGGCGACCGCTTGCAGGCCGATCTCTACATCGACTGCACCGGTTTCCGCGGCATGCTCATCGAAGGCGCACTGAAGACCGGCTACGTGGACTGGACCAAGTACCTGGCGAACAATCGTGCGGTAGCGGTGCAGGTGCCGAACGTGATTCCGCGCACGCCCTACACCACTGCGATCGCGCGCGGCGCAGGATGGCACTGGCGCATTCCGCTGCAACATCGGATCGGCACCGGGTACGTCTACTCGAGCGAGCACATCAGCGACGAGGAAGCGGCGCGCGACCTGCTCAGCATGCCCGAGAACGCCGAGCCGTTGACCGAGCCTCGCTTCATCCGCTTCGTGCCCGGCCGTCGCCAGCAGTTCTGGAACAAGAACTGCGTGGCTCTCGGCCTGGGCTCGGGATTCATCGAGCCGCTCGAGTCCACCAGCATTCATCTTTTCTGCAGCGGCGTGTACGCACTGCTCGACCACTTCCCCGACCTTACGTTCGACCCGGTCAACATCGCGCACTACAACGAACAGGTGATCGACGAGTTCGAGCGCGTGCGCGACTTCATCGTCATGCACTACTGCCTGACCGAGCGGGCGGACACGCCCTACTGGCAGGAGCGACAGAAGATCGAGCTGCCGGATACGCTGGCCGAGCGGATCGAGATCTACAAGCGCACCGGGCGCATCTTCCACAAGCGCCACGAAATGTTCGTCGAGCTGAGCTGGTTCTTCGTCATGCACGGCATGGGGCTGCGGCCGCAGTCCTACGATCCGCTCGTCGATGCCTCGGATTGGCAGGAAGTGATCAAGGTCATGCAGGGGATGCGGCAGAAGGTCGCCGCCGAGGCTGCCGCTACGCCGATGCATGACAGCTTCTTCCCGGAAAAACCCGACGCAACCGCACCGGCTCGTGGCTGGGTGCAGCGCAGGCAGGCGGTTTGACCGCCGGGGCGCCGGCACATGACCCCCACGGTGCCGGCGCCTTTTCAGCAAAGCGCCTTTGAAATCGGCGCGCACTGAAGCCGGCAATCTTCACTTCTTGCGGGCCGGATTCTTGCTCTTCTTCTTTTTCTTCTTCAACCCCGCCCGCTGTGCAACCTCGACCGAGCGGCGCGCCCAGCGCGTCAGGTCCTCGGCTTCCTCGATCACGTCGACGGGCACCTGGAAGTAACCCATGCTCGCCTGGCCGGGAAACGGCATGAACGCTTTCATCCCGCGCGAGACGTACTCCTCGCGATTCGCGTCGTCGACCTTGAAGAACAGCACGTCGTCGTCGATCAGCCCGAAGAACCAGTCGCCGCTGTACAGACCGAGGCCGCCGAACATGCGGCGCGTGCTCAGGGCCGGCAGCGCCCCGAGCTGCTCGATGATGTATGTGCGGTAGTTATCCGAGACTGACATACTGCGCGCCATTCTAAAGGAGACCCACATGACGAAGTCGATCTCCATCGCCGGTGCAGTCGCTTGCCTCGCTGCACTCCCGGTCTTCGCGCAGGCGCCGGCCGAGGTCTCGCTGACTCGCTTCGACTGCGCCGCCAATGGCGCGCCTCCAGCGGACATCGGGCGGTTTTCGGACACGATGGCGTATGACGGCAAGAAGCTGCAGCTCACCGCGAGCTGTTATCTCATCCGCCATGCGGATCACTACATGATCTGGGACACCGGCTATCCGGCAGCGGCGGCCGGCACCACGCCTTCGGGCCCGGCGGTCAAGGTCTCGCTGATCGACCAGCTCGCGCAGCTCAAGATCAAGCCGGAGCAGATCAACTACGTCGGCATCAGCCACTATCACGGCGATCACACCGGCCAGGCTGCATCGTTCCCGCAAGCAACGCTGCTGATCGGCCAGGGCGACTGGGATGTGCTCAAGGGACCGACGCCTTCAGGCACTGCGAACGCCGCCCCGCTCAAGCACTGGTTGAGCGGCGAAGGCAAGGCGGAGCCCGTCGCGAAGGACAAGGATGTGTTCGGCGATGGCAGCGTCGTGATACTCGACATGCCGGGACACACGCCGGGTCATCACAGCCTGCTGGTCAAGCTCAAGGAGAAGGGCAACGTGCTGCTCACCGGCGACCAGGCACACTTCCGCGAGAACTACGACAGCAACGGCGTGCCGACCTTCAACTTCAATCGCGCCGACACGCTCGCGTCGTTCGACCGGTTCAAGCAGATCGCGAAGAACCTCAACGCCACCGTGATCATCCAGCACGATCCGCGTGACATCGACAAGCTGCCGGCATTCCCGGCCGCGGCGAAATGATCGAGACCGCACGCCACGAGGACCTCCAACCCATCCTGGAGCTGCTGCACACGCAGCTCCAGGAGCACGACATCGTGCTCACGTCGCAGGCGCTCGAGCGCGCCACGCGCGGGCTGATCGAAGATCACTCGCGCGGTCGCATTCTCATTGCACGGGTCGACGGCGAGCTCGTCGGAGTCGCAGTCATCTCATTCTTATGGACGCTGGAGCACGGCGGCCCAGCCGCGTGGCTCGACGAGGTGTACGTCCCGCCGTCGCATCGCGGGCACGGCATCGGCAGGCAGCTCATCGAGGCGGCGATGCAGGTCGCGCGCGACAACGGTTGTATCGCGCTCGATCTCGAAGTCGATGCCGGTCACGAAGATGCAGAGCGGCTCTACGCGCGCATGGAATTCCGACGCCACCGGCGCGTGCGCTGGGTCCGCATGCTCGGATAGCGCGAGCACAATCGGCCAACCTGCCTGAAGCGACGCGGCTCGACCGGCCGTCGCGCGTCGTATTCTGCGCCGATGACAAACACCGAATCGACGCTGGTTGCTTCCGACAACCTGCAAGGCAGCGGCCGTCGCGCGCTCAAGACGATCGTCATCGCCGGCTTGACGGCCGGGGCGCTCGACATCACCTATGCGTTCATCATCTGGGGACTGCGCGGCGTCTCGCCGATCCGCATCGGTCAGAGCGTCGCGGCAGGCCTGCTTGGCCGTGACGCTGCAGTCGGCGGCGGCACAGCGACAGGATTGTTCGGCCTGCTGCTGCACTTCATCCTGGCAACCATCATCGCGGCGATCTACTACACCGCCGCGCGCAACGTCCGCTTGCTCGTCGATCGCGCCGTGCCGTTCGGCATCGCCTACGGCCTCGTGACGTACGGCGTGATGAACTACGTCGTGATGCCGCTTTCGGCGATCGGGCGCACGGGCGGCGGCGGCCCGTTGTACATCACGATCACCGGCATCCTCGTGCACATGTTCCTCATCGGCCTGCCGATCGCGCTGATTACGCGCCGCGGGCTGCGTCGAGAGTAGCGACACCGCTCATTGCGGAAAGCGGTCATCCGCCCGGCCGCTCAGCGCCCCTTCGTACAGTGGGGTCCATCGAGCCCGTTCTGCTATCTTCGCGCGCATTCCGCGATTTGCGTGGGGAGGCATCGTGGTCAGCGTCGCGACTCAAGTCCGGCCACTGAGTGACCGGCGGTTCTTCAGCTGGATGTCCGTCGCGATGGCGGCAGTCGTGTTTGCCGGATTCGCGCCCACCTACTATCTCGCCGGGCTCAACGCTGGTCCGAAGCCTGCGCTCACGCCGATGGTGCATCTCCACGGCGCGTTGGCGACTGCATGGATCGTGCTGCTGATCGTTCAGACGCGCCTGATTGCCTTCGGCCGGCGCGACCTCCACAAGCTCGTGGGTATCGGGGGTGTGGCGATCGGCGCAGCAATGGTCGTCACGGGCATTCTCGTCGCCATCCACAGTGAGCGGCGCGTACATACGCCGGCAACTGCCGACACGCTCGCCGATCCCTACGTTTTTCTGGTCTTCCCCTTCGCCAGCATCGGACTGTTTGCGCTGTTCGCGACATTGGGCGTGCTGCGGCGACAGCGTCCCGACTCACACAAGCGATACATGCTGCTCGCCACCGCGAGCATGATCATTCCAGCACTGGCGCGTATCACCATGCAGGCAACCCAGGGTGCAGTGGCAGGCGTGGTCGGCGCGGTGGTGCTGGTCAATGTGTTTCTGGTCGCAATGGTCATCCATGACCTGTCCAGCCGGGGGCGATTGCATCCCGTCACGCTGTGGGGCGGCGCAGTCACGCTCCTTTCGGAACCGCTGAGATTTGCGATCGGATTCAGCGAGCCGTTCCAGGCATTCGCGCAGATGTTGAAGGGCTAGCTTCGCCCGCCCTGTGAGTCAGGCTTCAGCCTGACTCTTCCCGCCTCAATCCAGACCGAAACCAGACCGCTCCCTTACGACTCGGGGCGGCAACGTCCTTACGCTGTCTCCCGTCCCGAACGTCACGCGAGAGCACTGCCGATGGTCTTGAGTCCCCATGCCAGCTACCCGCACGAGCGCTCCTACGTGCTCAAGCTGCACATCGACGCCTCCCCCCGTCAGGGCCGGATCGTCGGCCGGCTCGAACACGTGGCCTCGGGACGCCAGTTTCAATTCACGTCGGGCGAGGAGCTGCTCGCCTGCCTGATCAACGCCGCCGGGCTGCACGAGCAGTCGGCCTGAAGGAGACGAATCATGACTGCCAGCGATCGCCAGCAATCCGATGTGACCGATACCGACGGCACGTCGTTGCAGGTCGGCCCGGTGCCGAAGACCCTACCGATGTTTGACGGAGGGTCGCACCGGGCCGGCCGGGCGGAGCGCGGGCAGGTCATAGCTGCCTCGAGGGGCTTGCTGTTCGTCGCGATCGCGACCGCTTTGTCCGCTTGCGCCGCGTTGCCCCAGGGCAGCGCGCGTCCGCACGTCGCCTCGGCAGCTGACTATGCGAGCTCGCATTCGCTGGTCGCGCCGGTCGGCATGTGGCCCGCCGAAAGCTGGTGGGAGTCGTACGGCGACTCGCAGCTCGACGCCTTGATCCGCGAAGCATTGGCCGGATCGCCGAACATTGCCGTCGCTGAAGCTCGCCTGCGTCGCGCGCAGGCTGGGGCTCAGATCGCCGATGCTGCACGTAAGCCGCAGGCATCTGCGAGCGCGGCCGCGATTCAGCAGAAGCACAGCTACAACTACCTGACTCCGCGCGAGCTCACGCCGCAGGGTTGGGACGACTACGCGAATGCTTCGCTGACGTTCTCCTGGCAGCTCGACTTCTGGGGACGCAATCGCGCGGCGATCGCCGCTGCGACGTCCGAAGCAAACGCGGCGCAGGCAGAGGCAGCGCAAGCGAAGCTCATGCTCGCGACGGCAATTGCTTCGGCGTATGCCGAGCTCGCGCGTCAGCACGCTGCGCACGACACGGCTGCGGCGGCGCTCGAAGTCCGCACCAAGACAGTCGCCCTGTTCCGCTACCGCCACGAGAACGGGCTCGAGACTCTGGGCAGCGTCCGCCAGGTCGAATCGCGCCGGGCGAGTGCTGAAGCGGACTTGCTCGCGGTCGAGGAGCAGCTCGCGCTGCAGAGAAACAGCATCGCCGCGCTCGTCGGTGCCGGCCCGGATCGTGGACTCGCGATCACGCGGCCGACGGTGGACGTCGCGCGCTCGTTCGCGTTGCCGGAGCATCTGGGAGCCGAGCTGCTCGGCCGCCGACCCGACATCGTCGCGGCGCGCATGCGTGCGGAAGCTGCCGCGCGGCGCATCGACCAGGCGCGTGCCGAGTTCTATCCGAACGTGAACCTCACGTCGGTCATCGGGCTGCAGTCGATGGGTCTCGACATGCTGACGCACAACGGATCGTCGACCGGCAGCAGCGGTCCGGCGATCACATTGCCGATCTTCAGCGGCGGTGCGCTGCGCGGGAATCTGCGTGGCGCGGAGGCGGACTACGCCGCCGCCGTCGCCGAATACAACCGCACCGTGATCCAGGCGCTGCAGGAAGTCGCCGATGCGGCAGTCGGTCAGAAGGCGCTCGGCCCGCAGCTCGATCGCACCGCCGACGCAGTCGATGCTGCGCGCGAAGCGTGGCGCATCCAGAGCAATCGCTACGAAGGCGGCCTCGCGAACTATCTCGACGTGTTGTCAGCCCAGGACGACCTGCTCGCGAATCTGCGTGCGCAGAGCGACCTGCAGTCCCGTTCATTCGCCCTCGACGTCGCACTCGTGCGCGCGCTCGGCGGCGGCTACCAGATCAAGAAAATCTAGTCAGGAGGCTTTATGACCAAGCTCGAAACCCAGACTCTCGATGCAGCCGCCGAGGCTGCGGACGATGCCCGCAATCGCGCCAAGCGCAAGAAGTGGCTGCTGATCCTCGGCAGTACGGTCCTGTCGAACGCGATCGGCTACGGCTTGTATTCGCACTACTACGGCTCGAAGTTCATTTCGACCGACAACGCGTACACGGCTGCCGAGAACGCGCAGGTCACGCCTGCGATCAGCGGCATCGTCCGCGAAGTGCGTGTCAACGACACGCAGCAGGTCCAGAAGGGCGATGTCATCGTCGTTCTCGACGATACGGATGCGCGTCTCGCAGTCGCCCAGGCAGAAGCAGAGCTCGGCCGTGCGCTACGCCGCGTGCGTGGCTACGTCGCGAATGACGCCAGTCTCGAGGCGCAATTGCGTGCAGCGATTGCCGATCTCGAGCGTGCGAAGGTCGATCTCGGCCGTCGCGAAGCGCTCGCGGCCTCGGGCTCGGTCTCCGGTGACGAGCTGACGAAGGCGCGCAATGCTTTCGAAACTGCGCAAGCAAGCGTCACGGCCGCATCGGGCTCGCGTGAAGCGAATGCAGTCCTGATCGCGGGCACGACCGAGGAAACCAATCCGGAAGTCGCGCTCGCTCGCGCGCAACGCGACCAGGCGCTCGTCAATCTCGAGCGAACGGTCATTCGTGCGCCGAAGACTGGCGTGATCGCGCGCCGCTCCGTGCAGGTCGGCCAGCAGATTCAGGCCGGCGCGCCGCTGCTGTGGGTGGTGCCGGTGCACGAGGTGCACGTCGACGCGAACTTCAAGGAAGTGCAGCTCGAGCACGTGCGCATCGGCCAGCCGGTCGAAGTGAAGTCCGATCTCTACGGCCGCTCGGTGACTTATCGCGGCACCGTCGCGGGTCTTGCGGGCGGTACGGGTTCCACGTTCGCGACGATCCCGGCGCAGAACGCGACCGGCAACTGGATCAAGGTCGTGCAGCGCGTGCCGGTGCGCATCGAGCTGGACGCGGCGGACCTGGCCGCGCGGCCGCTGCAGGTCGGCCTGTCGATGACTGCGACGATCGATACGCGCTCGGAATCCGAGTCGGGCTAAAGCCCGGGCTACAGGGGGAGAATCGACATGGCCGGTGTGACATTCGAAGGTCCGCTGAAGGGACCGATGCTGTGGATGGCGGCCATCGTGCTCGCCGCGGCGAACTTCATCGCCGTGCTCGACATGACGGTGGCCAACGTCTCCGTGCCGAACATCGCGGGGAGCCTGGGCATCAGCAGCAGCCAGGGAACCTGGGTCATCACTTCCTACGCGGTCGCCGAGGCGATCTTCGTGCCGCTGACCGGCTGGTTGGCGGCACGCTTCGGCGCGGTGCGCGTGTTCACGACGTGCATGGGCCTGTTCGGCGTCTTTTCGCTGATCTGCGGCTTTGCCAGCTCGCTCGGCATGCTCGTCTTCGGACGCATCATGCAGGGCGTGTGCGGCGGTCCGATGATCCCACTGTCGCAGACGCTGCTGCTGCGGATCTTCCCGAAAGAAAAGGCCGCGGCTGCAACTGCGCTGTGGGCAGTGACGACGCTGACCGCGCCCGTGATCGGCCCGATTCTCGGCGGCTGGCTGTGCGATGACTTTTCGTGGCCGTGGATCTTCTTCATCAACGTGCCGCTTGCACTGATCTGCGCGCCGATCGCATGGCGCATGCTCAAGCGCTACGAGGACAA
>Ga0209481_10000923_pt1 | contig 11905 bp, 11 predicted proteins | sample SoiMetdeltSBSDD3_FD_187598 | JGI IMG/M metagenome (GOLD analysis project Ga0209481, IMG submission 187598) | Bulk soil microbial communities from a Populus tree surrounding site in Tennessee, USA - Soil MetaG P. deltoides SBSDD3 (SPAdes) (version 2) | ecosystem: Environmental > Terrestrial >...
GAGTTCCTCCTGGTTGCGCCGCCGCTGCCGGTGACGCGCGGCGTGGGCACGCCGATCAACCCGTACGCGATCAAGTGAGCCGCGCCGTGCAGATTCGCGAGATCGTCGCCGGTCACTACGCGATCCCGCTGCCGGTGGCGCTGTCCGACAGCACGCACGGGACCATCAAAAGCTTCGAGCTCTGCACCGCGCGCGTGCGCGACAGTGAGGGCGCCGAGGGCACGGGCTACACGTACACGGTGGGGGCGGGGGGCGCCGCGGTCCACGCGCTGATCGCGCGCGACTTGGCGCCGCTGCTGGTCGGACGCGACGCGGACCTGATCGAGAGCCACTGGCAGACGATGTGGTGGGGGCTCCACTACGGCGGCCGCGGCGGCGCGCAGGCGCTGGCCATGTCGGCCGTGGACATCGCGCTCTGGGATCTTCAGGCGCGCCGCCAGGGGGCGCCGCTCTGGCGCGTGCTGGGAGGCTTCGACCCGCGCGTGCCGTGCTATGCCGGCGGCATCGATCTCGACTTTCCCCTCGACGCGCTGCTGCGGCAGACCGACGAGAACCTGGCGCGAGGCTTCCGGGCGATCAAGATGAAGGTCGGCCGGCCGTCGCTCCGCGACGACGTCGAGCGCGTGCGGGCCATGCGGCGCCACCTCGGCCCGGAGTTTCCGCTGATGGTCGACGCCAACATGCGCTGGAGCGTCGACGAGGCGATCCGCGCCGCTCGGGCACTGGGAGAGCTGGCTCCGGTCTGGCTGGAGGAGCCGACCATCCCCGACGACGTCCCGGGCCACGTGCGCATCGTGCGAGAAGGCGGGCTTCCTATAGCGGCCGGTGAGAACCTGCATACGCTGTACGAGTTTCGTCAGCTGATTTCAGCTGGCGGGGTCACGTTCCCGGAGCCCGACGTCACCAACTGCGGCGGCGTCACCGCGTTCATGAAGATCTGCCACCTCGCGGAGTCCTTCAACTTGCCGGTGACCTCGCACGGCGCGCACGACCTCACGGTCCACCTGCTCGCGGCCGCGCCGAACCGCTCGTACCTGGAGGCTCACGGCTTCGGTCTGGACCGCTTCATCGCCGAGCCGCTGCGGATGGTCGAGGGCCTCGCCATCGCGCCCGACCGCGCGGGTCACGGCATCGAATTCGACTGGAAAGCGCTCGACGCGCTGCGGGCAAGCTGAGCCATGAGCCCGAGCGCCGCGCTGCCGCTGTTGCCGACCACGGTCGTCGGCAGCTTTCCTCAGCCCGAGTGGCTCGTCGACCGTGCGGCGCTGCTCGCCGGCGGCGTTCCCCGCGTGCCGAAGCCGACGCTCTGGCGCGTGCCCGAGGAGTTCCGCGAGCAGGCGCAGGACGACGCGACACGGCTGGTGGTCCGCGACATGGAGCGCGCCGGCATCGACATCGTCAGCGACGGCGAGGTGCGCCGCGAGAGCTACTTCGCCTGGCTGGCGCCGGCGCTCACCGGGCTCGACGTGAAGAACCCAGGTACAGCGATCGCGCGGACCGGACGGCCGACGCCGGTGCCACGGGCAGTGGGCCCGATCACCCGTCCCAAGCCCGTGCTGGCGCGTCACACGAGGCTCCTGCGCGGCGAGACGGATCATCCGATCAAGATCACGGTGCCCGGGCCATTCACCTTGACCGCGCTTACCCAGAACGAGCACTACCCGGACGCGCCGAGCCTGGCCATGGCCTACGCGGCGGTCGTCAACGAAGAGCTGCGCGACCTCAAGGCGGCAGGTGCAAATTTCGTCCAGCTCGACGAGCCGTATCTACAGGCATGGCCCGATCGCGCGCGCGAGTACGGCGTGGCGGCGATCGACCGGGCGCTCGAGGGCATCGACGGGCCGACGGTCGTGCACCTGTGCTTCGGGTACGCTCACACCGTGCGCGAGAAGCCCAGCGGCTACTCGTATCTGCCCGAGCTCGAGCGGTGCCGCGCCACGCACATCTCGATCGAGGCGGCCCAGCCGAAGCTCGATTGCGCAATCCTGCGTTCCTTGCCGTCGAAGACGATCGTCCTGGGCGTGCTCGACCTCGGCGACGCCAACGTCGAGACGCCGGACACCGTGGCCGCTCGAATCCGGGCGGCGCTGGCCCACGCGGCGCCCGAGCGCCTGGTGCCGGCGCCGGACTGCGGCATGAAATATCTGCCGCGCGAGCGCGCCGTCGCGAAGCTCGAGGCCCTGGCCGCCGGCGCACGTATCGTGCGGGCCGAGCTCGGCCGGGCGCCCGTCCGCCCGCGCCCCTGAGCCGGGGCGGTCGAGCCCGCCGCTCGACCCCGGACAGCGCGCCGCGTTGTGGCTTTTTTTGCCGACGTCTGCTAGGCTCCCTAAGCCTCGAAATCCGCGAGGGAAACCGCCGTTAATGGCCCGAGGAGGCGAAGCATGAGCGATCGCACCAACGACGAGGACCGTTCCTCCAGCGTCAATCGCCGGACCTTCCTGATGCGCGCCGGCACGGTCGGCGCCGGAGCGGTCGCGGCTTCGAGAATTCACCGGCCGAGCACCGCCGCCGCGCAAGACGCGACCGTTCGGCCGGATCCCGCCGCCAAGCGGGGAGGGACCCTGCGCTACGCGGTCCACAACGCGCCGGCCCACTTCGACGTGCACCAGTCGGGCACCGTCGCCAACATCGGCCCGCAGAGCCCGATGTACGACACGTTGCTGCGCCGAAGCCCGAAGGACGGCCAGACGATCATCCCGGACCTCGCCTGGAAGTGGGAGATCTCGCCGGACAACAAGAAGTACACGTTCCACCTGCGCAAGGGCGTCAAGTTCCACGACGGCGCCGACTTCACCGCCGAGGACGTCAAGGCCACGTACGAGCGCATTCGCAATCCACCGAAGGGCGTGGTCATCCCGCGCACGCCGCTCTTCGCGACCGTCGGCGACATCGTCGTGGTGAATCCGCACACGATCGAGTTCCGCATGACGGAGCCGCGCCCCAAGGCCTACATGCAGGGCGCCTTCGCCAGTGGCTGGAACATCATCGTTCGCAAGAAGACGCTCGAGGACAACCAGGGCAACCTGCGGCAGGTGATGAACTACCCGGGCACCGGCCCGTTCCGGCACGTCTCGCGCAAGGACAAGGAAGTCTGGATCCAGGAGCGCTTCCCCGACTACTGGAACAAGGGGCTGCCCCTAGTCGACAAGCTCGAGATCTACCACATGATGCCGTTCTCGCCGGAGCTCGGCTCGTCGTTCCTGTCCGGCAAGGTCGACTACGCGCGTCTCCTCGACCCGGTCTCCTGGCGCAAGGCCAAGGAGATGCAGGGCGTGACCGCGACCGCGTTCAATCAGTCGGTCATCCAGGCGTTCTGGACCAACATGCAGAAGAACAAGGCGCTGGCCGATCCGAAGGTGCGTCGTGCGATCCATCTCGCGATGGACCGCCATACGCTGGTCGAAGTGGTGAAGGACACGGCGCCGATGCAGGTGGGCGGCTTCGTCTATCCGTTCCACGAGATGTCGACGCCGCGCGCCGAGCTCGAGAAGAAGCTTGGCTACCAGAAGGACATCAAGCCCGCGGTCCAGGAAGCCCGGCGTCTGATGAAGGAAGCGGGCTACGCCAACGGCCTCAAGAACCTCGACTTCGTCGTCCGCGACATCGCGACCTTCAAGCTCTGGGCGGTCGCGATCCAGGCGATGCTCAAGGAGCACCTCAACATCGAGTCGAACCTGCGCGTCGTGCAGACCTCGGTCTGGTTCGACGAGGCGCAGGCCGGTAACTTCGATCTCGCGATCAGCGCGATCGTCTCGACCCTGATGGATCCGTCCGATATCTTCAGCGCCTGGTATGGCAAGGAAGGCCCTCAGAACTACTCGCGCTGGACGAACGCGCCGTTCCACGACCTCGCGAGCCAGATCGAGCGCGAGATCGACGACAACAAGCGCAAAACGATGGTGCGCAAGGCCGAGGACATGCTCGAGAACGATCCGCCGTTGATCCCGGTGTCGTACGAGCAGATCTACGACGCCTGGTACAACCGGGTGCACGGCCAGAACCCGTCGACGTTTTTCGGAATCTACGACGTCGTGCGGTGGGACCCGGTCTGGCTCGGCTGAGCACCGGTTCCTAGCGCGTGCGGAAGTACCTGGCTCGCCGGGCGTTCTACGCCGCCATCACGCTGTTCGGCGTATCGCTCAGCGTCTTCGTAATTCTCCGCGTTCTGCCCGGAGACCCCCTCGTCGCCATCCTCGGCGCCGAGGGGCACGCGCAGATGAAGCCCGCCGATCGCGCGCACATCATGGCCGATCTCGGGCTGAGCGACCCGCTGCCGGTGCAGTACGTCCGCTGGCTCGGCGACATCGCCTCGGGGCACCTGGGTAAGTCGTTCTTCCGCGGCGACACCGTCGCCGCGCAGATCCTGCACCGCGGTCCGATCAGCGCCGAGATCGCCGTGCTGTCGCTGATCGTCTCCTGGCTCGTCGGCCTGCCCGTCGGGATCCTGAGCGCCTTCAAGCCCAACAGCATGCCCGACGCCGTCGCGCGGGCGCTGTCGGTCACGTTCATCGCGATCCCCGGCTTCTGGCTCGGAATGCTGATCGTGCTGGCGCTCCTGTTCTGGTTCGGCTACAAGGCGCCCATCGTGATCGTCCACGTCTGGGACAACCCCTGGCAGAACCTCCAGATCGTCGTGGGCCCTGCAATGGTCCTCGGGCTCGCGCAGGGCGCCTACATCGCGCGCATGTCGCGCTCGTGCATGCTGGAGGTCATCGGCGAGGATTTCGTGCGCACGGCGCGGGCCAAGGGCCTCAAGGAGTGGCTCGTCGTCATGCGCCACGCACTGCCCAACGCGCTCCTGCCGGTCATCACGATCTCCGGCGTGCTCCTGGGCTTCGTGCTGGGCGGCTCGGTGGCCGTCGAGCAGGCGTTCGGCGTGCCCGGCCTCGGCAGGGCACTCGTCACCGCGGTGATCGAGCGCGACATCATCGTCGTGCAGAACCTCGTCCTGCTCTACGCGGTGATCTTCGTCGCCGTGAACATCCTGGTCGATCTGAGCTACGCGTGGCTCGACCCGCGCATCCGCTACGGTTGAGGCGTCGATGAAAGCCCTGGCCATCGAGGTGGCCCGCTTCTCCCGACGCAACACGCTCTCGGCGATCGGCGGTCTCATCGGTCTCCTGATCATGTTCACCGCCCTCGCGGCGCCGCTGCTGGCGCCCCGCGACCCGCTGAAGGCCGATTTCCGCCGCATGAACAAGCCGCCCGACGCGCAGAGTCTGCTCGGGACCGATCAGGTCGGGCGCGACACCTTGAGCCGCGTGATCTACGGCGCCCGCACGTCCCTGTTCGTGGCGTTCTCGGCGGTGATCCTGGGTACGACCGTCGGCTCGCTGTGGGGCGTGGCCTGCGGCTATCTACGCGGGCGCTTCGACCTCGTCAGCCAGCGCATCATGGAGATCATGCAGTCGTTTCCCGATCTCATCCTGGCCATGGCGATCTCGATGGCGATCGGCACCGGGCTTCCCGCGGTGATCTTCGCCATCGCGATCACGCGCATCCCGTTCGGCGGGCGCGTGATCCGCTCGGTGGCCTTGTCGGTGCGCGAGATGCCGTACGTCGAAGCGGGACGGGCCAGCGGCGCCTCGGCGCTGCGCGTGATGGCGTTTCACGTCCTGCCGCAGTGCATCGCGCCCTATCTGGTGCTGGCGACGACGCATCTGGGGGTCGCGATCGTGATCGAGGCGGCCCTCGGCTTTCTCGGCGTCGGAGTGCCGCCGCCGACGCCGACGTGGGGAAACATGCTGGCGGACTCGATCACCGCGCTCGTGCCCCCGTGGTGGCTCGCGTTCTTCCCGGGGCTGGCCATCACGGTCACCGTGCTGGCGTTCAACCTTTTGGGCGACGGGATCCGCGACACGCTCGATCCGCGCCTGTCGCCCGCGTTCCTCCGGATGATGGCCGGCGGACGCCGCGCCTAGCCGGCCCGCAGCTCAGCGCTCGATCTCCCGCTCCTCGCCCCGGCACAGCGCGACGACGTAGCCCTCGCGGATCGTGTGCCATCCCGCGAGCGCCAAACCGCCCGTGCTGACACGGTGGCGGCCGGGAGCGATCTCCTCGCATACGACGTCGCGCAGACCCAGCGCGATCCCGCGGCCGACCACCTTGGAGCAGGCCTCCTTCAGCGCCCACAGGATCGTCAGGCGCTCGGCGTCGGGCCGCTCACCCAGGAGCGCGTCGCGATCGTGGGTAAACGCGCGAGCCAGCCGCAGCAGGCGAGGGGACACCTCCTCGACGTCGACGCCCACCTTCGATCCCGGCGTGAGCGCCGTCGCCGCGCAGACGAAGCGCCCCTTGTGCGAGAGCGAGCAGTCGGGCAGCTCGACGCCCGTCGGCTCGAGCGCCGGAACCAGACGCGGCCGGCCGCGCGGGTCTTTCACGACCGCACACTGCAGGGGATCGTCGACCACGCCCTGGTCGCTCACCATGAGCTTCAGGCACACGCGGGCGCCGAGCCACTCGCGGCGCCGCAATGGATGACGCAGCTCCGTGTACTCGGCCTGCTCGGGCGGCGTCAGGAAACGGCTCACGGCCGACTCGAGATCGTGGGCCTCGCTCACGTCCATCAGGCGAACGTCCACCGGGGCGTCGCCCAGCGCTAGCCGGATCAGGCCGAGGGACAACGGCTCGACCTCGTTCCGGAATTAGGGGTAGTTAACGTCCAAATTATCGTGGGCATACTTTTTTGAGATTTGGTATCCTCACCCTCGCGTCACCGAAAGGAGCCCCATGGGACCCGAAAAAAGCCGTCGCCGCCTTCGTGCCGCGACGCTCACTCTGTTCGCGCTGCTCCTGGGCCTGGCCGCGGCCACCGCGGCGTCGGCGAACGAGGTCCTCATCTATTCCGCTCGTCACTATGGTCAAGAGCCGGCGTTCGAGGCGTTCACCAAGAAGACCGGTATCCAGATCAAGATGCTCTCGGGCAGCACCGGCGAGATGTTCGAGCGGCTCAAGGCCGAAGGCGAGCGTAGCCCGGCCGACCTGCTCCTGACGGTCGACGCCGGCAACCTGTGGAACGCCGCGCGCGCCGGGCTTCTGGCAAAGGTCGATTCCCCTGAGCTCGCCACCAACATTCCGGCCAACCTCCGCGATCCCGAGAACCGCTGGATCGGACTCACCGTACGTGCCCGGACGATCATGTACAACTCGACCAAGGTCAAGCCCTCCGAGCTTTCGACCTATGAGGCGCTCGGCGACCCGAAGTGGAAGGGGCGGATCTGCCTGCGGACGTCCAGCTACATCTATAACCAGTCGCTGCTGGCCACGATGATCAAGCGCGGCGGCGAGCCGAAGACCGAAGAGATCGTGCGCGGGTGGGTCGCCAACCAGCCCACCCTCATCAACGGTGACACGAAGATCCTCGAGTCGATCGCGGCCGGGCAATGCGACGTCGGGCTCACGAACCACTACTACCTGGCACGCATCCTCGCCAAGGACGCGGCGTTCCCGGTGCTGCCGTTCTGGGCCAATCAGCAGACGACCGGGACGCACGTGAATGTGTCGGGCGCCGGGGTGACCGCGCACGCGAAGAACCGCGCCAACGCGGTCAAGCTGCTCGAGTTCCTGTCGAGCCCCGAGGCCCAGCAGATGTTTGCGGACGTGGCCTTCGAGTACCCGGCCAATCCGCAGGCGGGCGTCAACCCGATCGTGGCCAAGTGGGGCAAGTTCAAGCAGGACGACATCAACGTGGCCGCCGCCGGCGAATTTCAGGCCGCGGCGACGCGGCTGGCCGATCGCATGGGGTACAAGTGACGGCGCGCCGCGCCAAAGGAGTGGCTGTCCGATGATCGTCTGTCTGTGCCGAGGACTCGGTGAAAACGCGATCCGGACGACCATCGCCCGGGGCGGCGACACGCGCGACCGCCTGGCTGCCCTCTGCGGCGCCGGCAACGACTGCGGCGGCTGCACGCCGATCCTCGATGCACTCCTTGATGAAGTCCAAAACGCGGCCTATAGTGACCTCGCATCACATTCCGTTCTCAGGGTCGGAGGCGAACTATGCGAGGCCACCAGCAGGTCATCGCCCTCCTGAACGACGTCCTCACGGCCGAGCTGACCGCGATCAATCAGTACTTCATCCACGCCCGGATGTGCGAAAACTGGGGTTACGAGCGGCTGTGGAAGAAGATCCGTGAAGAGTCAATCGGCGAGATGAAGCACGCCGACAAGCTGATCGAGCGCATTCTCTATCTCGAAGGCGTGCCCAATCTGCAGCGGCTCGGCAAGGTCAACGTCGGCGAGACCGTGCCCGAGCAGCTGCGCCTGGATCTCGAGGTCGAGCGCGAGGCGATCCGCATGCTCAACGCCGGCATCGAGACGGCGCGCAGCCTCGGCGACAACGGCACCCGGGAGCTGCTCGAGAACATCCTCGAGGCCGAGGAGAGCCACGCGAACTGGATCGAGGCGCAGATGAGCCTGATCGCGCAGGCGGGCGAAGGCAACTACCTCGCCCAGCAGATCAAGAACGGGGACGAGTAGCCGCCGCGGCCGTCTCGGACGCGCCCGCGTAGTCCTTCCGGTGGAAGTAGTTCGCGTTGTAGAACTCGAGCACCAGGTCGCGGTACACGGCGCGCGGGTAGCGCGCCGGGTTGTCCGCGCTCACGCAGGTCGGCGCGCACTCGATCGGAGCGTCGACGTTCGGGCTGTAGAAGAACGCGATCGAATATCGGTCCTTCCCCGAGTCGTTCAACACGCCGTGCGGCGTCGACAGGAAGCGGTCGTTCGACCACCGCTTCATGATGTTGCCCAGATTCACCAGGAAGGTCCCGGGAATCACGGGCGGCGCCATCCACTCGCCGTTCGTCAGGCGGACCGCCAGGCCCGGCACGTCTTCGCGCGCCAGCATCGTGATGAACGAGTTGTCGGTGTGCGGGCCCTGGCCGAACTGCTCGTCGTCGTCGGTCTCCTGCGGCGGGTAGTGGAGGAAGCGCAGGTTGATGTGCGCCTCGTTCTCGAAGAACTTCGTGAAGTACTCGGCCGGCATCCCGAGGGCGAGGCTCAGGATCGGCAAGAGCCGCTCGCCGAGCCGCTCGAGCGTCTTGAAGTAGGTGACCATTGCCGCGCGCATGCGCTCGTGTCCGTCCGGCCACTGGTTGCGTCCGCGGAGCGGGGTGCCGGCGACGGCGTCCGGATGGTCGGCCGGCCGGTCGTGGCTGATGAAGAAGCTCTCGTTGAAGTTCGGCCGGGTCGCCTTGTGCACGGTGGAGTGCCGCTGCATGCTCTCGTTCACCGCCATGTAGCCGATGTTGTTCTCGTTGATCTTCAGCGAGCGCTTCTGCTCGATCGGGATCGCATGGAATTCGCGCGAGGCCGCGAAGGCGTCGTCGATCACGGTCTGCGGCACGCCGTGGCCGGCCAGGTAGAAGAAGCCCACGCTCTCGCAGGCGCGCCGGATCTCGACGGCCACGGTGTCGATCGCGCCTGGCTCGCCGCGCAGCGCCGCGCCGACGTCAATCAGGGGAATGGCCTTCGTCGCCGCATCGACGTCCTTGACCGCCAGCGTCTTGAAGATGTTCATGCCTGGGCCTCCGTGCCCTCGTCGGAATCGTAACGCCGACCCGGCGTGGGGACCAGCAGGTTTTGGCGGGTTTGACAGACGTCCTTGGCTGTCTCTAGGGTAGTTGTCGGAAATCGATCCCAGGAGGCGTGACAACGATGGGTAGCACCTCACGGCGCGAGTTTCTGAAGACGGCCGCCGGCCTCTCCGCCCTTGCCACCGGCGCGAGCGCGGTCGGCATCGCGCAGGCTCAGCCGCTCAAGCCCACGCCTGCCTGCCCGGGCGCGGCTGCACCGACCGGGCGGCAGACGGAGGGTCCGTACTTCAAGCCGGACTCGCCACTGCGCGCGTCGCTCGTCGAGCCGGGCATGGCGGGCCCGCGGATCGTCGTGACGGGGCTGGTCCTGTCCACGGCCTGCCAGCCGATCGCCAAGGCCCTGATCGACGTCTGGCACGCCGACGATCGCGGCGACTACGACACGAACGGCTATCGTCTGCGCGGTCATCAGTTCACGGACGACCAGGGCCGCTATCGCCTCGAGTCGATCGTGCCCGGCATCTACCCGGGTCGCACGCGCCACTTTCACGTGAAGGTCCAGGCGCCGAACCGCCCGGTGCTCACGACCCAGCTCTACTTTCCCGGCGAGGCCGTCAACGCGCGGGATCCGATCTTCAGCCACGACCTCGTGATGCAGGTGACCGATGCCGCTGGCGGCAAGGCCGCGACGTTCGACTTCGTCCTCGATCTCGGCGGAACTCGCCCCGGCAAGGGCTAGACGCTCCGCGCGCAGCGCACTGGCCCGGACCGGGGGACGGCGATGACCGATTTCGTGAGCGAAGTCCGCGACGGCATGCGGATCGACTGGGACGTTCCGATCAAGGTGGACGACGGCCTCGTACTCCGCGCCGACGTGTTTCGCCCGCCGACCGAGGGCAAGTACGCCGTCATCCTCACGTACGGCCCGTACGGCAAGTGGCTCCACTTCGAAGATCTCTACACCGATCAATGGCGGCGGATGGTCGACCAGCATCCGGATGTCCCCGCGGGCTCGACGAACAAGTATCAGAACTGGGAGGTCGTCGATCCCGAGAAGTGGGTGCCGGACGGCTACGCGTGCGTGCGCATCGATTCGCGCGGCGCCGGCCGCTCGCCCGGTCATCTCGATCTCTGGTCGGCCCGGGAGGCCAAAGACCTCTACCACTGCATCGAGTGGGCGGCCGCGCAACCGTGGAGCAACGGCAAGGTCGGGCTCAACGGCATCTCGTACTACGCGATGAACCAGTGGCAGGTCGCGGCGCTCCAGCCGCCGCACCTCTCGGCGATCTGCATCTGGGAGGGCGCCGCCGACTACTACCGCGACCTCAGCCACCACGGCGGCATCCTGTGCACGTTCGGGCGCGCATGGTTTCCGTCGCAGGTCGTCCGCGTCCAGCACGGGCGCGGCACGAAGGGCTATCGGAGCCGCATGAACGGCGACTGGGTTTCCGGGCCGCCGACCATCACGGAAGAAGAGCTCGGCGGCAACCGCCGAGACTTCTACGAGGACTGCTGGAGGAATCCGCTCGCGAGCGACGAGTACTGGCGCTCGCGCATGCCCGACTGGTCGCAGGTGAACGTGCCGCTCTTCTCAGCGGCCAACTGGGGCGGCCAGGGGCTACACCCGCGGGGTAACTTCGAGGGATTCGTGCGCTCGGCGGCCAAGCAGAAGTGGCTCGAGGTGCACGGCATCGAGCACTGGACGCACTTCTACACGGACTACGGCGTGGGCCTGCAGAAGAAGTTCTTCGGCCACTTTTTGAAGGACGAGGATACGGGCTGGAAAAAGCAGCCGAAGGTCGTCCTGCAGGTGCGCCATCCCGGCGAAAAGTTCGTCGAGCGCAGCGAGAATGAATGGCCGCTGGCGCGCACGCGCTGGACCAAGCTCTACCTCAATCCAGCCGATCAGAGCCTGAGCCGCGTCCCTCTCGCGCGCCGCGGCGGCGTCAGCTACGGCGGCCTCGGCGAGGGCGTCACGTTCCTCACGGCGCCGCTTCCGAAGGAGACCGAGATCACCGGTCCGATCGCGGCGAAGCTCCACGTCTCGTCAGAGACGGTCGACGCCGATCTGTTCCTGATCGTGCGCGTGCTGACGCCCAACATGAAAGAAGTCGTCTTCCAGGGCGCCCTCGATCCGCACACGCCGATCGCTCAAGGCTGGCTTCGTGCCTCGCACCGAAAGCTCGATTCGAAGCTGTCGCTTCCGTATCGCCCGTATCACACGCACGACGAGAAGCAGCCGCTCACGCCCGGCAAGCTCTACGAGCTCGACATCGAGATCTGGCCGACCTCGATCGTCGTCCCCGCGGGCTATCGCATCGCGCTCACCGTACGCGGTCGCGACTACGAATATCCCGGCGGACCCTCTACCG
>Ga0209481_10000933_pt1 | contig 11840 bp, 11 predicted proteins | sample SoiMetdeltSBSDD3_FD_187598 | JGI IMG/M metagenome (GOLD analysis project Ga0209481, IMG submission 187598) | Bulk soil microbial communities from a Populus tree surrounding site in Tennessee, USA - Soil MetaG P. deltoides SBSDD3 (SPAdes) (version 2) | ecosystem: Environmental > Terrestrial >...
CCGAGAGCTACGATGTGGCGGTCATCGACATCATGTTGCCCAAACTGGATGGGTTGAGCCTTATCGAGCGGCTTCGACAGAAAAAGATCAACACCCCCGTGATTATCCTGAGCGCAAAACGTTCTGTGGATGATCGGGTCAAAGGATTGCAAGTGGGCTCCGATGATTACCTGACCAAGCCATTCGCCTTCTCCGAGCTTCTGGCGCGGGTACAGGCGCTCATCCGCAGAACCGGCAACGTGACTGAGCCTACTCGACTGACGGCCGGTGAGATTTCGCTGGACTTGCTGACACGAGAGGTCGTGCGCGCAGGCACGAAAATCGACTTGCAGCCCCGCGAATTTTCTCTACTAGAATACCTTATGCGCCACCCGGGCAGGGTATTGTCGAAGAATATGATTATGGAGCACGTTTGGGGCTACGATTTTGATCCGCAAACCAATGTGGTGGACGTGCTGGTCTGCAGGCTGCGTAATAAGGTGGACCGGGACTTTAAGAATAAACTCATTCACACCCACAGAGGAGTGGGGTATGCCCTTAAAATTGCTTAACCGCGCGCGAAAAAAACTCGGCGTCCGCCTGACTCTTTGGTATTCGACGATTTTCATCTTGAGCTCTGTCATCCTGTTCATCGTCTCATACGTTTTCCTCTCCACACACATTCAAGACAATCGGGAAGATGTTGAGCTGAAGCTCAAGGAGTACCTATTTCTGGCCGAAGAAGGCGGAATTCCCGCCATCCAAAAGGCGATAGAGGATGGTCGAGAGGCCAGTCCGAACACTCACTTCTTCGTCCGCATACTTGATTCGGAGGACAAAATTGTTTTCTCAAGTAGTCCCCAGCTCTGGGATCGGTTCGATCTCAAGCCCCTCCAAGATCGGCCCATCGAGGGGGAATGGCAGTACTTTCCAGCTAAACACGGCGGCGACGTGTTAGAGATTACCTTCGGGTATCTCCCCAACGGCTATCTATTGGAAGTCGGCAAGAACCTCGAGGACCGGAAAGAGATTCTGGAACATTTTCGCAATACTCTAGGGGGCATCATGATACCGATGATTCTGATCAGTCTAGCGGGAGGCGCGTTTCTCGCGTTTCGCGCGCTACGACCCATTCGTAATCTTATCCAGACCACGCAGTCCATTATTAATACCGGAAGGATGGATGCCCGCGTCCCTATCAGAAAGACCGGTGATGAACTGGACGAGTTGAGCGGACTCTTCAATAGGATGTTGGAAAGAATCGAGGGCCTGATCAAGGGGATGAGAGAAGCATTGGATAACGTCGCCCACGATTTGCGCACGCCGATGACCAGACTACGGGGCGTCGCTGAGACGACCCTACAATCGGACCAGGGTCGGGAGCATTACGAGGAGGCACTGGCTGATTGTCTTGAAGAATCTGAGCGGGTGCTGATGCTTTTGAACACCCTCATGGACATCTCAGAGGCGGAAACGGGGACCATGAAGCTGAGCCTTGTTCCGGTCAACATTTCGAATCTCATCGAAGATACCGTTGCGCTCTATGAGTATGTGGCGGAAGACAAAAATATTGCTATATCTGTCAACTGCGCCAAAAACATCGCTATGACCGCAGACCGCAACCGAATGCGCCAAGTCCTGGCCAATCTGGTGGACGACGCGATCAAATACACTCCGTCCGGTGGAAGTATCGCTATCGACGCCTATCACGAGCAAGATCAGACCGTGATCCTCGTCAAAGACACCGGCGTCGGTATTTCGCCCGAGGACATTCCCAAGATATGGGATCGTCTTTACCGCGGCGATAAGAGCCGCTCGCAGCCGGGACTGGGTTTAGGTTTAAGTCTAGTCAAGGCCGTGGTCCAAGCCCATAAGGGACGCATCGAAGTTCAAAGCGTACCCGGTGCCGGTTCTGCTTTCACGCTCTATTTCCCAACCACCCCCGTTCCCATTGGCTGATTCTCCCTCTCTTCCGCGTTCGAATCTTTCACAAACGTAATGCACGTGAAAGTTTCAAGTAAGATTAACCGGCTATAGTGCGTTTCTGAGATCTGAGAAAGACACACTCTCTTTATTCAGGATGCTACGACCACCCACCGGGACTAGTGAAAGTCCCTTCCGCAACGGAAGGTAAAAATTGCCCAAATTCCGAACGGAGGTCATGTCACGTGACATCGAAAATGTGGCTACTTGGAACTTCGTTCTTCGTTGGAATAATCGCCTTCGGTTGTAGCGAAATTTGGGCTCAGGATCCCGGAGAGACTGGCTTTCATGCATCCGTCGATGGCCAATTTCGATATGGCAACATAGGGGGTTTTGTACAGATTCCTCGAGGCGGCGGTGTCGGTACCACAAGCAATGAGCGACCAAAATTCGATGAGATAGGCATCAACCAGGCAGCCATTGGCGCCCCGTCCGTAACATTAGGCTGGAACAATCACAATATTTATGGCGTTGCGCGCATCATAAGGCTCTCAGGTTCGGATGATCTCGATACAACTTTAATCAGCAATGGGACAACTTTTCCAGCGGGTACTCATATCAGCGGCAATACGCGGTTGGATTGGTATGGTCTCGGCTACGAATACCGCTTTGCTTACAAATATAATAACGAAGGGTCCATTGTTTCATTCTATCCCGCGATAGGTTTTGCTCTCTTAAACTTTGATTATAACTTAAACGGCACACCCGGTCTTTCCGCTTCGCGTAGCTTCGCGAAAGCTGCCCCTCAACTCGGTTTGAAATCGGAATGGATTCCTGGAGGACCTTTTTCGGTTTCTGCAGGCGTCCTCAGTTCCTTGCCATTTTCAACCCTACCGTTACTGCTGTCTGTTGATTTAACAGTGGGGTATCAACTATGGGGCCGCCATGATCACGGTGGAATAGCGTACCTAGGGATCGGGTACGACCGGATCGACGAAGAAGACAATCAAAAGGTCTCGAATCACATCAAAGCCAGCATAGGTCCAGAGCTGGTCGTCGGGATCAAGGTCAACTTCTGACCGCCTCACACGCAGTAGACAACACCCGTTGTAACGACTGCCGAACCTTTCCAAAATGTAATGTTTGATTAACCTCCAGGCAATGTTCTTGGAATATTTTGGCATTTTTTGGTCTGATCTGGTACGACTGCGTGGCGCTTTAACAACGGGGTGAGGGATCTGATGCTATCGGGTTCGTGGTCGATTCATTCCTCAATAGTTTGGCGGGCGACTTATGTCGCCAGCATACTTCTAGTTTTCTTCTATATTCTCTTCGACGTACTTGACCTCGACGGGTCGAGCTTCCTTAGGCTGATGGCTCCAATGAAAAGAACCGTTATCGTGGCTGTTGTACCCTCGGGCGCGCATCTTCATTATTCTCCTGAACAGTCCGAACTCGGCGGCGATATGTCGCTCCGGTTTACGGAGAGATCAGCAGAATATAGTCGGCCGCCTTGGGACGAACCTTTGAAAACCTCATCGCTCGGTACAGCCCGATCTCACGGCTACCGAGTGGGGCTCGCGCGGAACTCCCTTCCCGACTAGTTTCTCTGTGGCTAAATGTTTTTCCGATTCTTCTACTGAGATAACTCTTACCGGCAAAAACAGGAGGCTATATGGAAATTTTCAGATATACAAAAATTGCAAAACATCTTAGAGAGATTTACTTCGTGCTGTCGATTGTCCTAGTGCTTTCATTGGGACTCGGAGTCGCTCAAAAAGCGCTAGCTCAGCCCACACCGTTGGCGGGGTTAGAAGCGCCGCAGCTCCTTACCATTCCCACCTGGACGTCCGGCGCACCAGGGTTTCCCGCGAATACCCAAGCCAGCACCGATGTGTTCTCCTTCGATCCATCGACCCACACCCTGTACTTCGCTGACCGGACCAATTTCGGCGTCAGCGCTATCGATACACGGACCAACACCTATATCGGCACCATTGTGGTCCCGACCTGCACTGGTCTCGGCACTGCTGGAGGGGGGTCGTGTCCGAGTGGTGTGCTCGTAGCCCCCGACTTGCACAAGCTCGTCATTACTGATCGGTCCAATGTCATAGGCACCACAACACAACTCCTCAATCACATCTTTATCTTTGACTTACGGCTGGGACAGTTCACCCCGCCAGGAGGGCTCGCGCTGCCAGCGGGGCTGGCCCCGGACGAGTTGGACTATGATCCGCTGAACCAGCGGGCCTATGTGGGGAACACCGAGGCGCCGTTTTTCGTGACGGTCGTTGATCTGGTCAACAATGAGATTGTGGATCAGATTCCGTTGCCCGGCACTGTGGAGCAACCGCGCTTCAACCCGGTCGATGGCTTCGTCTACGCCACCGTCCCCGGCGCTGTCCCTGACCATGCCGTGCTGCGCATTGACCCGACGCAGAGTGGTGCAGCGGCCATTGCGGCCACCTTCCCAACTCCCGGTTGCGATCCCCGCGGGATCGATATCGATGCGCTGACCAACACGGCGATTATAGGGTGCGCCAATCCCGGCCCGCAAATACTGATGGATCTCCGTAACGGCGCCATCCTGACAACTTTTCCTGAGGTCACTGGCACCGATATCGAGGTCTTTAATCCGAATGTGCGCCGCTGGTATACCGCCTCGAGCTCGAACACGATCAGCGGCGTGGATGCTTGCCCGCAAGACACAACCAACGCCTTTCCGGTCGTCGGCGTATTTGCCGCGCCCAGGAAACCTAACCAGATAGCCACTCTAGTAGGAGTGGAGTGCTCTGGGCGGAACGGACATGGCATAGGCGTCGATCCTTTCGGCAACACCATCTATGTCGGAGTACGGCAATTCCCAGCCGATCCGAACAGTCCTAATACTGGAGCGCCAGGCGTGCTTGCCTGGCACGACCCAGCTCCCCTAGCCCAGCCGAGGCTAGTAGAAGAGTCTGCTGCCAATCTACAGGGGAACGGAAGAGTCCGGATTTTAGATGGCCACCTTGTACGAGCCAGGCTTACTAACGTGCCCACAGATCCGGCCTTGCTGAATATCACGACGACAATTGGTAATGAGGTGTTGGACTGCGAGGCATCTGGGACGAATACCATCTGCGCCGGCGTGTTGAAGGGACAGGCACTAATCGGCGGGACGGTATTCTTGGCGGCGGGCGGAACACCGGTGGCGAAAGGGACAATCCGTGTTGTCGATCGCTAGTTCGCGAATCGTGGGCCTGGTGATGATCGGTAAGATCCATCGGCCCCTTGGTTGTAGAAGAAAAAGTCGAGACGGTGTGTGCGATAAATGATTCGTGGGTTATGCATAAATAGTTAAGGGGAAGGGGTTCGCGAGTTCCCCTTCCCCCTCATCCTTGAGCAGGTTTTTCGCTGTATGTCCCATTGAGTGGATGTTCCAATGGTGATGCTGTCGGGTCGTCGTCCTTTTCATTCCTCGATATTCTGGCGTGCAACGCATGTCGTTTGTGTACTCCTGGTCTTTTCCTACATTCTCTTTGATGTACTCGATCTTGATGGGTCGAACTTTTCTCGGCTGCTGGCCGCGGTGGAAAGAGCTGCGATCGTGGCCGAGGTTCCCGATGCCATCCCGCTGAACTATTCCCCTGAAAAGTCTGAGAGCTGGGGCCACACCTCTATCCTTTTTACAGATCAATCAGGACTATGTGCTCGGCTTTATTGGGCCGAACTCTTAAGGGCTTCACCGCTCGGTGCGGCCCGGTCTCATGGTTACCGTGTGGGCCTCGCACGAAACTCTCTTCCGGACTCCACTCCTTATTGGTAACAGCAGTTTTTTCATTGATGACTTAAAAACAGCTTCGATCGCCTCTTTCTCAGGCGTTCGCGGCTGTTAACCGACGATGCAAATTTTTTGATACGTCACATTTAAGGGAGGCAACAATGAAAACAGTCAAAACGATAAGAACAGTAGAGAAAGTGATTTCCGTATGTTCTTGGTTATGACGTCAGCTTGCCGCGAGACTCGGTTCCTGGCTGATCTTCGCTGCCTCCTTGAGTGTTTGTCCTTTCGCTTAGTATTCCACATCTATTACTTCTCAAAGGAGAGAATATGAAAATCATACCAAATGTGTACATAAAATATTGGGTATTTATTTTGTTGGCTCTACTGACATCCGGCGCAACGATGGTTCACGGAACGGCTTTCGCGCAGGAAGAGACTTTTCTAAACGTTGGTCGAATAGACGTGCCGGGTGGCCTCAATTCCTTCGATATTGGCTTTGTTGATCCGAAGATCGGGCGCTACTTCTTGGCCGACCGCACCAACTCAACAGTCGATGAGGTCAAAACAAGCATTAACTCGATAAACCAGCTTGCAAAGGGCGCATTCCTCGGCGTTCAAGCCGGTACCAACACCTCGGGCCCGAACGGCGTGATCACCGCCAATAACCACACCGAAGTCTGGGCAGCCGATGGCGTTTTGTGTGGTACCCCCGCCAAAAATAACGCGTGTACCACCAGCGCGACCCCCGCAACGCAAACGAGCCGTATACTGGTCATAGACCTTAAGACGGGCGAAGTAACTCACACCATCGATAACGGCGGTAACAGAAGAGCCGACGAGCTGTGCGAGGATCCACAGCATCACGTGGTCCTCGTGGCCAATGACGATGATTCGGACTTGTTCCTCACCTTCATCTCCACGAACACCTACGAGATCCTCGGGAAGCCGCTCAGTTTGGACGGCACGGACCCCAATGCGCAGAATGTCAAAGCTACAAACGGCATCGAGCAGTGCCAGTGGAGCCCGCGGACTGGAAAATTCTATCTGGCCGTCCCGGAAGTGAACGGCTCTGGAAGTAACACTCAGCCCGGTGCCGTGCTGGAGATCGACCCAACATCCAGGATGGTGGAAAAGGTTTTTTCCATTGATTTTGGTTTTCTCCCACAAACCGGTACCCCAGGCATGCCTGGCTTTACCCCAGCCACCGCTGATTGTCTCGGACCCCAAGGACTGGCGATTGGGCCAAACCGAGAAATCCTTCTCGGCTGCAGCAATGCAGGGAAAGGATCGGTGATCATCAACGAACGCAACGGTGACTTGGTGCGGAGCCTAGCCGGCCTGAACGGTAACGACGAAGTTTGGTACAATCCCGGCAATAACCATTATTTCCTTGCCGGCAGTAACCACAACCTCGCTTTGCCCACGCTCGGTCCGATACTCGGCGTCGTCGACCAGAAACCGGATACCATCGACGAGGATGCCAGCCCGGCGACGGCGGCAGGCTCCCATTCGGTTGCGGCTGATCCGGTCTTTAACCAGGTATACGTCCCGGGCAATAATGCTGCCACAAGCATTTGCCCCGGTGGACACGGCTGCATCGCCATCTTCATGAGCGCGAACCATGATCCCGGAATATGCGGCGGAAAAGCAAACGCTTTTAAGAGCCAAGTCTGTCCCGACAAGAAAGGCAAACCTGGCACGAACTAATCGTCAGGTAAATGACGACTCAAGGGCGGGACGACCGCCCGCCCTTGAGTCCAAATTTCTTCTTGTATAGGCGCGAGCTTTGATTTCATCATATATTGACGACCAGGACCTTCCACTTCGTCGCCGCGGGATTTTGTTTTCGCGGAAATAACATCGTGCGCAAACACGCCTGTGTGCCGCTAACAACTACACCGATTCCTCCCAGCAGCACCGCAACATTGAACGAGTCCGGAGGCATCGGAATCTACGGCCGCATTCCGTAAACTGCTCTAAGCTTTTACCCTCTCCAAGAAGATCCAAGAAGAGGGGGCTTGCATGATGGAGGCCTTGGCGAAAGAAATAGCGCCAGGGTCTCCATCCCTGTCTTTTCGATGAAGGCAGGGTATGAGAGCCTCAAAGAAGAGGTACTTTGGCTATGAAGCGGTTCTGGGAACGATCAAAGCGGGAAAAAGTTCTCATTCTCGCTTCCTTTGCGATCTTGCTTTTAGCCTTGGGCCATTACTTCTTGATCGTTTCTTACCTCCAACACAGGGAGTGGGTTAAGAACCAACTTGAACTCCAACTCCAAGTTTTGACAAAAAATCTCCGCTTCATCGATCGAAAGGTGGAGATTGCCTCTACAAGCGGCCGTTCGTTCAACCGCCGAAACCTTTCAAAAGTGTAATGTCTGGGCAACCTCCAGGCAACGTTCGTGGAATAATTTGGCATTTCACGTTTGATCTGGTAGGCCTGCGTGGCGCTTAACAGCGGGGTGAGGTCCTTATGCCATCGGGTTCGTGGTCAAATTATTCTTCGAGAGTTTGGCGGGCGACTTATCTCGTCAGCCTACTTTTACTTTGTTCCAATATATTCTTAAGAGCCTCGACACTCGGTACGGCTCGGTCCCACGGCTACCGAGTCGGCCTCGCACGAAACTCTCTTCCGGACTCCTCTCCTTATTTGTAACAGTTGTTCGACTGTCTCTTTCTTTAAGCGTTCGTGGCTATAAGCCGTCGATTCAGCAACCAAAAGGAGGCAACGAAATGTTTGCAACATATTCTTCTGGCTCTTCACAGGATTCACCCCACGCAGGAATTGGACGTCGCCCGCAATTCGCGCCAGGGCGTACTCGACTCGCCGTGCTCGTCGCGGCCTCGGCGCTGTTCGGTGCTGGCGCCCTCGCGACATCCGGCGCGGCGCTGGCCGAGTGCACCGGTCCAGGGGCGCCGACCACAACGCAGACCCAATGTCTGACCGCGGTTCAGATCCCGGGCAACCCGCTGCAGTCGTACGACATTAGCTGGGTCAATCCGGATCGTGCCGAGTACTATCTGGCCGATCGCTCGAACGCGGGCATCGACATCATCGACACCCGCAACCTCACCTTCAAGAGGGCCATCCCCGGTTTCGTCGGCGCCAAGCTCAACGCCAACGGTACCGTGAACAACGCCATCTCCGGACCCGACGGTGTCGTTTCGCACGGCAGGTGGCTCTACGCCGGTGACGGCGACAGCACGCTCAAGGTGATCGATCTCGATGCGCCTGACGCGTCCGCCATTAAACAGAGCATCAGCACGGGGGGCACCACGCGGGTCGACGAAATGGCGTTGACGACGGATGGTGAATTGCTGCTCACCGCGAACAACGCCGAGGACCCGCCATTCGCGAACCTGTTCTTCGCGAACGGCGACCGGCGTTTCAGTAACGTCAGAATACTCACCCAGATCTTCATCGACCCAGCGATCGTCCCGGCAGGCGTAGGCTTGTCGATAGAGCAGCCGGCATGGGATCCCAAGACCGAGCGCTTCTACGTGTCGGTGCCGGTCATCGCTGGCAATCCGGCAGGCTGCAATTTCGACGCGGATGCACCTCCCGTTACCTGCGACGGCGGGCTACTGGTGGTCGATCCGACGACGCTCTCGACGCCGACTGCGACGATCGGCGCCTTTGATCCCACCACGAACACTGGCGTCGTGCCGCTGCACGCATGCGGGCCGAACGGCGCTACCGTCGGACCACATGACAATCTGCTCTTGGGCTGCACTCCGGCCAACAACCCGAGCGATGTGACCACGCTGGTGATCAACGCGAAGACCAAGAACTTTGCGAACATCGGCAACATCGTCGGCTCGGATGAGGTCTGGTTCAACAAGGGCGATAGGCGCTACTACACGGCCTCCAATAGGAATTGCAAAATAGCCGGAGCCCCCTGTCCGACCGCGGCGACCCAGGCAGCCGTGCTCGGCGTCATCGACGGGACCAGCGTTCTGATCGAAACCATCCCCCAGTCGTCCGGCTCCCACTCGGTGGCGGCGGACTCCAAGCGCAACCTCATCTTCGTTCCGCAGTCGGCGCCTGTCGCAGTAGTCATCGGCGGTGACACTACGAACGTGGGCGCGGGGATTTGCGGCAGCAACAACGGGTGTGTCGGTGTCTACGTCCATGATGTCGACAAGGACAGGGACCATCACGACAGAGACGACCGCGACCGGCGATAAGGCTAGCCTGCCGCACCCGCGACGGAAGTACCCGTCGCGGATTTAGAGAGACAGGGGCCGGTTATCGCCGGCCCTTGTTCATAAAGCCGAGTCGCACGATCGAGTAGGGCTGCTACCGGGTCTCAGGGCCAACTCTTGTGCTCTCGGTGCCGGCACGTGAAAGGAATCCTATCAATGAACTACCCCGCAGCAAGCTGCGGGTATCGACAAACCATGATGATATTCCCCTAAAGCCGTCACCCCCGAATGTTTCTATCGGGGGTCCAGTCAGAGTTTCGCCTGGATTCCCGCTAAAAACACGCGGGAATGACGGACTCTGAGAGGACCAGGAATTGCCATTACGCAGCAAGCTGTGGGGAATTAACCCGCAGCGATTAAAAAAATCTCGAAAAGGAGACTACACATGAAGACCGTCATCCATAGCGCCTTGTATGCCCTGGTGTTGCTGAGCGTCCTAGCCGCCGACGTGGCGCTCGCCACAGAGACGTTCATCCTGGCCACCCGGACGAAGGGATCCGCGGATCTATGCGATTGACTTCAATGCGGCGTTGAAATCGCAGAACAACAACACGCCGAACGCCATCGTAAGCCGATCCAAGGTTCACCGGGACCGCCTCGATGGCACCCCGGTCGGTGATCCCGCGAACATCGTTCTTAGCGAGAACAACCGGACGGCGTACGTGATCAACCATCACGGCGCGGTGAACAACGCCGAATTTCTCCAGCATGGCGGACGCGGAAGCGTCTCGGTGATGGACGTGAAGAAGATGATCAGCGCAAGATTCGACAATACCGATCGCGCGCTCGATCGAAACTACGATAGCGGCTACTTCGGCGCGGTAGGCCTTGTGGTCCTCCCCAAGCTGCTGCTGGTGAGCCACTCGGAAAACTGGCTGACCGAGGACGGCTCGAACCGAATCAGTCTCATCGATCGAAAAACCGGCAGCCTTCGCGGGCAAATCGAGATGGCACTCGGTCGGCCGCCGCATGACTGTCCCCTTTTTCCCGTTCCTTTCGTCTCGCCGACGCCGCCCCCGATGGTGCCATTCGAAGCCCCCGACCCGCAGTTCGGCTGCTGGCCGAACCCGGAGTTCCTTGCCCTCGGTCACGCGAGCGATGGAAAGACCTACCTCTTTTCAGGAAACGCGGGCACCAATGATGTGTCCGTGATGGATCTACAGAAAGCGCTCGCGGGCGTTCCGGTGGTCGAAGTCGCGCCGCGCATTCCGGTCCAGGCTGGCCCCTTCGGCATCAAGGCAAGTCCGGACGGCAAATTCATCGCCGTCACCGCTCGCGAACGGGCCGATATCGACTTCGAGGGGAATACGATCTCCATCATCGATGTTGATCTCGCCAGCATGGGCGCACCGAATCCCGAGGTGGCCCGGGTCCAGGTCGGAACCGACGATCCCAATGGCCAGACACGGCCGTTCACGCTCGCGTGGACGCCTGATGGGCGAGAGATCGTCGTGGCCAATTTTCGATCGAACAACGTATCGATTGTCGATCTTCGCCGAGCGCTTGCCCACGATCCTCACGCAGAAGTAGCTCGCATTGCGGTCGTTCGCCCGCGCGAGTCCAACGGCACTATGCTACCGGGCCGTCCGAAGGGGACCGCGGTCACCGCGGACGGACGATTTGCGGTGGTTTCCGGCGGGCCTCGACTCGACCCGGACGCTCCCCCGAGTGGTACTGTGTGGGTGATCGACCTTCGTTCGCGCACGGTCGTCGCCACCGTGACTGGGGTCGGCAACGACCCGTACGGCCTCACCATCCTCGAGGGTGATGAGAACTGAGGAGACGTTTTGGGCCCGGGACGCAAATGATAGGCATCATCATCAAGACAACGAATGGCAATATCCTTGAGACCTTCAGCCAACTGTCGTGGCAACGTCAATCTGTCAGGGTTACAGCAACGTGAAAATGTCAGGGTGATAGTTCACGGGTTTTAGTTGATAGAGCGGAAAGAGGCCCATAGCGGAACCCTTCCC
>Ga0209481_10000939_pt1 | contig 11789 bp, 9 predicted proteins | sample SoiMetdeltSBSDD3_FD_187598 | JGI IMG/M metagenome (GOLD analysis project Ga0209481, IMG submission 187598) | Bulk soil microbial communities from a Populus tree surrounding site in Tennessee, USA - Soil MetaG P. deltoides SBSDD3 (SPAdes) (version 2) | ecosystem: Environmental > Terrestrial >...
AACCTTTTGCACTGCATATTCGTTTTGAGCATGCAGGAGCGAACCTGTTAGAACGAATTCGGAGGTTTCTGGCCTATGGCAACGCTTACCTCGCGTCCTGGTGCTTCCAGCACCAGCACACCGCGCCGCACGGGCTTGTTCATCGTGGTCGCGGCTCTGCACGTGCTCATCGTTTACGGCCTGATGGTTGCGACTGGCGTGGTCCACCAGCCGGCGTTCGTTGCGCCGCTGGAAGCGGTCTTCATCCCCGAAGCGACGCAGACCGAGCCGGAGCCCGAGGTCAAGATCAAGCCGGAGATCGACCAGCCGGTCGCAGTCGACGAGCCCGTTCCCGAAGTCCAGTTCGAGGAAGCGGTGACGCCGCCGTCCGACGTGCCGGTGCCGGCCTCGGCGAACGCGATCAGCGGTTCGCAGCAGCAGGGTGCACCCGCGCAGGATCTGAAGACTGCGAATCGCGTCGACCCGATTTATCCGCCGGCTTCGCGTCGCGCGGGTGAGGAGGGCACCGTGCGCCTGAAGGTGCTGGTCGACACGAGCGGTCGCGCCTCGAACGTGCAGGTCACGCAGAGCAGCGGCTTCGCGCGACTCGACCAGGCAGCAACGGAAGCGGTCCGCAAGTGGCGCTTCGTCGCGGCCACCGACGGCACGAACAAGATCCAGGCGTATACGCAGGTCGCGGTGACCTTCAAGCTCACCGAGGCCGAGCAGAAGGCTGCTGCGAAGTCGTAACGCCACCGTAAACAGGCAGCGCTCCTGCCTGCGAGCCCCCTGTGCGCTGACGCAGCGCCAGGGGGCTCTTCTTTTGTGAGGGCCATCACCGCTCCCACCGGATGACGGGCATAGGCTGGTCCCGCAACCGCAGCGTTCGCGTGTAGCAGATCGGCGGACAGGTCCGGGCGAACGAAGCTTTAAGGCTTTGCCCTAAAGCAAAAAGCCGCTTGGATTGCGAACGTGCTGTGCGATTGGATGTCTGTGAAACAGCGGGCAGCGGGGCATGCACAAACTATTCGTCCTCATTCTTGTTGGCTCGGCAGTCGCGACGAGCGCCGGCGCGAGCGAGCGCCTCCAGGATCTGTCGGCCGATCGCTACGAAGCAGCTCTGCAGCGCGCAGCGAATCCCGACAGCGCCGTGCAACGCGCGGCCGAGCTCACTGACAAGGATCTGTCCGCGTTCAGCGGCGTCGGCATCGTGGCCTGCGTCGTCGCCGGCAGCCGCATTCAGACGTCGACCGCCTTTCTCGTCGGGGCTTTTGACATCGGCGTCACGGTCGCGCACACGTTCGAGACCGGCCTCGGCCGCCTGGACGCGACCGACTGCATGTACAACAGCATCGACTCGCAAGGCCAGATCCGCGAGCGCATTCCCGTCTCCTACATCAAATCGGAGTGGGCAGCGGAAGCTGGCACGTTCGGCCAGTCCGCCAAGGACGTAGCAGTGTTCCGCCTGGCCGAGCCTTCGCGTTACGCACAGAAGACCATGCCGCTCGGCCGCTTCACCGGCGATGCGGCGCCAGTGATCATGGTCGGATATCGCGCCGACAGCGTCTGGTCGACGAGCAAGCGCAAGGCACGCGGCATGGCGTACGAGCGCCGCGAAGGCATGAGCGTCGCACGCTTCACGCACGACATGGACTCGCGCGGCATCGCGCCCGGCGCACCGGTCATCGACGAGCGGACCGGCATCATCATCGGCATCCACACGCTCCTGCCGGCGCGCGGCAACGGCATGATCACGATGAACGACTGGCTGGAAGCCACCCTGCGCAGCGAGATCCAGCTCAACAAGCCCGCGGATAGCGGTTAGCGGACGGCGACGGTAGGCTTGGAGAAGCGCCCTGGGGAGGCTTCTCCTTGTCCTCACACGTCGAATCGTTGCGTACTCTGCTCGACCGCAGCCGCCGCTCGCTGTTCTTCACCGGCGCGGGCATCAGCACCGAGTCGGGCATTCCGGACTTCCGCAGTCCCGGCGGCATCTGGTCGCGGATGCAGCCGATCTATTTCCAGGAGTTTCTCGCGTCGGCAGAGAAACGTCGCGAGTCGTGGCGCCGCCGCTTCGACAATCGCGACGGCTGGGTCGGCGCGCAGCCGAATCGCGGCCATCAAGCAGTCGCGCGGCTGATCGCTTCCGGGAAAGCCAGCGCAGTCATCACGCAGAACGTCGACAACCTGCACCAGGTATCGGGCGTCCCGGAGAACAAAGTCATCGAGCTGCACGGCAACGCCACTTACGCCCGTTGCCTCGGCTGCGCGCTGCGCGTCGAGCTCGCGGAGATCGAGCGCGAATTCCAGGCGAGCGGCAACGTCGGTCCGTGCCAAGCCTGCGGCGGCATCCTGAAGTCCGCGACGATCTCGTTCGGTCAGCCGATGCCGCAGCTCCCGATGCAGCGCGCGCACGAGGAGACGATGGCGTGCGATCTGTTCATCGTGCTCGGCTCGTCGCTGTCGGTATTTCCCGCGGCGGATTTTCCGCTGCGTGCGAAGCAGAACGGCGCGACGCTGGTCATCGTCAATCGCGACCCGACCGAGCTGGATGAAATTGCCGACCTGGTCATCCACGAAGGCATCGGTGCGACGCTCGGCGCCGTCAGCGGTGACAACTAGTTCACTTGACGCGATAGCGCTCGAACTCCGGCGTCGACACCGAGCGCCAGCCATCACCGTCGCGCTCGATGAACAACACAGGCATGTGTTCCTTCGCCGCGAGCGCCAGCCCTTCGTGTGGACCCAGAACGTTCAGCGCCGTGGCCCATCCATCCGCGAACGCCGTCGACGCTGCGATGACGGCCACCGAGCCCGGTGCCCGATCGAGCGGCCGGCCGGTGCGCGGATCGATCGTGTGCGAATAGCGGCGGCCGTCGCGCTCGTAGTAGTCGCGATATTCGCCCGAAGTGGAAATCGACGCGTTGTCGAGCCACACACCCGCATACGGCGCGCGCCGCGTGTCCACTGGATGCTCGATGGCGATGTGCCACGGCTCGCCGCGCTCACTGCGTCCTTGCGCGCGAATTTCGCCGCCGATGTCGATCATGAAGTCCTCGACGTGCAGCGCCCGCAATCGCTCCGCCAACCGATCGACGGCGAAGCCGGGCGCGATGCCGTTGAGATCGATCGACAGCGCCGCGGCATCCTTGCGCAAGGCCGGCGGCTCGAGGCGCACATGGAGCTTGCGATGGCCGACCGCTGCGCCGAGCTGCGTGATCTGCTCGGTGCTGGGCAAGACTTGCGGCTGCCCCGCTGGACCGAAGCCCCAGGCGGCCACCAGCGGCCCGACCGTTATGTCGAATGCGCCGCCGGATTTTTCGCTGATGTCGAGCGCCGCCTGCACGACCGCCGCCAGCTCGGCGGAAACTTCATACCACTGCGTGGAAGCGCTCGCGTTGAAGCGGGCGACTTCCGAGTCGCCGCGATAGCCCGACATCGACCGGTCGATCTGTGCGAGCACCTCGTCGATCGTTGACCGCAGCCGGGCGGCGTCGAGCGATGCGGGCGGAGCTGTAACTTTGACGGTGTAGGTCGTGCCCATCGTCGGGCCCGACAACACCAGCTCCTCGGGAGAGCGCACACAAGCCGCTGCCAGCAGCGCGCAGGAAAGTGCAGAGATTCTGGTAACGGCGGACAGCATCGTCCGCGGTCATACTACGTTGCAGTCAGCGCTTCAACGATTCGGACCGCGCGCGCTGACACGCGTCAGTCGCATTGTTCGGGGTACGGACGGGACGAAGCGGAGACGATGCGACGTCGTCGCAAACGTCCATGGGCGGCTCGCGCTCCGCCGGAACCGCTTCCTCGTGCGCCGAGCGATTGAGCAGGACCGCAACGAGAAAGCTCGCCGCAATCAAGCCGCCGCCCACGATTACGCCTCGGTCCATTTCCGCCCTTCGCCCCTGCCCCATTCTTGGACTGTTATGCCGGCGCCGGGCCGGAGAGGGAGCCAGAATAGAGAACGGCGGGGAGGCCGTGACGTGTCCTTTGGTGCAGGGTGCGGCCGAATTGCGACAGCCGGTCGCAACTGCGGCCCGTCGACCGGACGGCGCCACGGGGCTAAGCTTGGTTTCATGGAGCGAACACGTACCCACGGCTGGCGCCGCCTCGCAACTCTCGTCGGCATCCTCGTCATCTGCGCGGGGACCGCCTCGTCGAACCGGTCCTGCAGCCTGCGGGGCTCCGACAACAGCGGGGACGGCGGCGACGACCCGACCTTCGTCGCGACGCTGCAGCTCCAGGACACCCAGGGCAACATCACGGACAGTTTTCAGCGGCAGGAGCTGATCCAGATGATCCTGACCGTGCGCAACCGGCGCGACACCACCGAGACGATCGATTTCACCGACTCGCGGACGTCGGACTTCGTGGTGGTGCGTGAGAACAGCAACACCATCGTCTGGCAGCTCTCGAAGGAGTCCGCAGCGCCTTCGCCTACGCCGGGAACGCTGCAGTTCGCGCCGGGCGAGTCCATGACGTTCACGACCACCTGGGACCAGATCGATTCCGACGGCGGCGACCAGGTCCGCACTGGCACCTACGAAGCCCGCGGCGTGCTGGTGTTCGACGGCTTCGACTCGCGCCCGTTGCGCGCCAGCCAGTTGGGATCGCCGCTCGAGCGCTTCACCATCAACTGACGATGGCGCAGCCGCTGCATCACGAACACATCGTAAGGATCAACGATCCGGCGAACATCGCCGGCGCCTGGCTCACGCGCGAACAGCTCTGGGCCGGCTTGCAGCACACGGTGTTCGCACCGGAGCTGCTCGATCAGTCGATCGATTCCGCATCGATCGAGGAAATCGGCCCAAGCCGGCTGCGCCGCGAAATCCGCCGCGGCCGCTGCGCGACCAGCGACGAGGTCGAGCTGGTGCCGAACGAATCGCTGCGCATCCGCGCCGACGCCGCCGGAGCTTTCGCCGGCAGCACGCTGACGATCCGTATCGAAGAGCCGGCACCGGAAATGCTGTTCGTCCGCTTCACCTACGACGTGTGCGGGCTCGAAGAAGCGCGCGACGAGCAGGAAGACAGCGCGCGCTGCTCGGCGTATCACAGCTCCGACATCGAGCGAATTCGCGAAGTGCGCCGCTTCGTGGGTCAGCCTTTAGCCTGACCCACGAGCACCGCGAGCGGGAACTCCGCGAGGACGCCCGCAACAGTCAACGAATTTTCCAGCACCAGCTCGCGGTCCGTGAACACGTCGCGCATGCGCGGCGGCGGCGAGCCGTTGCTGAATGCGATCCCCGTGTCTGCCCACACATGCTCGCCGAGAGGCAGCTCGGTCACGCCGTCCAGCAACTTCGCCGGCCAGCGCGGCACGATCACGATGCAGCTTCGGTTCTCGTGTTTGCGCGCAAAGGCGAACACATGTTCTTTGCGAGCGCCATCGACTTGCAGCGGCTGATAGTCGCCGCGCGCGAACAGCTCCGGATCATCTTTGCGAAGCTGCAGGAGCTTGCGGATCACGTACAGCTTGCTCAGGCGCTCCGGCACGTCCAGTTGCCGCGCCGCTGCGTCGAAATCGACGCGACGACGATTATCGGGATCGACGAGCGTCAGCGCCGGCAGCTCCGTGCCCTGATAGAAGTCGGGCACTCCGGGCGCGGTGATCTTGAGCACTGTCTGCACCAGCGAGTTGATGTGGCCGAAGAACGCCACCGTCGCCGCGAGCGAGCCAAAGTCCTTGAGGAACGCGCTGCGCTCCGGGTCGGCGAGCAGCTCGCCGATGAAGTCGCCGAGCGCCTTCTCATACTCTGCGTTCGGCGCGATCCACGAAGTGGAGCGCTTCGCCTCGCGCGCAGCCTTGACGGCATAGGCCTGCAGACGTTCGGTGAGCGTCGCGGGATCTTCCGTCGGCGTCCAGACGCCGATCAGCGTCTGATAGAGCAGATATTCGTCCTGGCGGTCCGGCGCGGGATCCTCGCCGATCTGCCGACGCTTGCTGCGATTCAAGCGCGTCCAGCGCGCGAGGTGCAATTTCCACAAGTCGGGAAGCTCGCTGAGCACGGCGATACGAGCTCGCACGTCTTCGCTGCGCTTCGTGTCGTGCGTCGAGCTGGCGAGCATCGTGTTCGGCCACGCGCGCGCCCGCTCCGCGTTGGCCTGGTGGAGCGCTGCCGACGAAGTGCCGAACCTGCCGGGATCGCTGCCAACTTCGTTGAGACAGACCAGCCGGTTGTAACGATACATTGCCGTGTCTTCGACGCCCTTCGCCGCAACCGGCGAGGTCACCTGCTGGAACTTCATCGCGAACTCCAGCATCGCGCGCCGCGTGGACTCCGACCTGCCCTCGCCGCCCTCGCCGAGCAGCACGTCGCGCAGGAAGTCGAATACGGTCAGCTCGGCGCCAACGCTGCGCTTGCGCGCGACGTTCACCGCCCAGTTCACGATGCGCCGGTCCTCGTCGCTGACCCCGCGGTGCGAGACATAGGTCCGGTAGACCGGAAAGCACGCGATCACTTCGCGGATCGCCTCACGAATCGCTGCGCGCGTGTAGTCGGCAGTGTGGCGATCGAGCTGCGCGATGCGATCGAGCTGCGTCGCCAGCACTTCGATCTCCGCAGCGAGCGACGAGCGCATCACCAGGCGCCGGCTCTCGTATGCAACCTGCTCGAACGTCGCGTCAGACTCCGTGAACTGTCGATAGCGACGCGTCATGCGCACTTCGTGCTCGTTGCACACCAGCCAGCCGGTCGTCAGCGCTGCGAACTCGTAGCCGGTCGTGCCCTGCACCGGCCACGTCTCGGGCAGGCGCTCGTAGGGCGCGAGGATCTTCTCGACCACGATGTACTGCGCCTTCGCTTGCAGGCGCTCCAGGTACGCCTGCGGATCGTAGAGACCGTCGACGTGATCGATGCGCAGGCCGTCGATCAAGCCGCGCTCGATCAGCTCGAAGGTGAGCCGGTGCGTGCTGTCGAAGACGCCCGCCTCGTCCATGCGCAGCGCTGCGAGATCGTTGACGTCGAAGAAGCGCCGGTAGTTGATTTCATCGCCGGCGACGCGCCAGTACGACAGTCGATAGGCCTGAGCGTCGAGCAACGCGTCGAGAGCGTCGAAGCTGCGAGGATCGCCCGGGGTTCCATTGAGCCGCGCGACAGTCGCATCGATGTGCTGCTGGATCTCCGGGCTGCGCTCCAGCAGACGCACGAGCCGCCGCTTGTGAGCCTCCTTGTCGCGATAGCGAATGGCGATCGAGTCTTCGGAAGTATCGCTGCGCGCCGGCAGGTTGCCGAACGCGTTCAGCAGACTTTCGAAGTCCGCAGCATGCGCTTCGTCCGCCGCGAGGAGCGTCGCGGGAATCGGTGCCTGCGCGAAGATGCGCGGGTATTCGCGAGGATCGATCGGCAGCAGGTGCTCGTGATAACGGATCGAGAAGCTGCCGCTGGTCGCATCGAGCTGCAGCTTCAGCTCGCCGCGTTCCAGCACGGCGCCGTAAACATCGCCGAGCACGGGCACGAGCACACGATCGCGCATCGAGCTGCGGTTCGGTCGCCAGTCGATGTCGAAGTGATGCGCGGAGCGCGCGGCGGGACCGTTCTCCAGGACGTCGAGCCACCAGGCGTTGTCGTCGCCCATCACGCCGAGATGGTTCGGCACGATGTCGACGATCAATCCCATGCCGTGCTCGTGCAGCGTGGCGACCAGCGCCTCGAAGTCTTCCGGCGTGCCGAGCTCGGGATTGAGCCGGGTGTGATCGGTGACGTCGTAGCCGTGCATGCTGCCGGGCCGGGCCTTGAGGATCGGCGAGACGTAGAGATGGCTGATGCCGAGGCGTGCCAGGTACGGCACGGCGCGGGCAGCGTCAGCGAAAGTGAATTCGCGATTGAGCTGCAGTCGATACGTGGCGCGCGGCGTGTTCACGGCTCATGACGAGGCGCGCGGCTGTGGAAATTCGAACAGCGCCATCGCCCGTCCCTGCAGTGCGTAGGTATCGCCCGGGGCGAACACTCGCTCTTCCCCATTGAACGACGCGTTCGTGGTGTCCATGCGCAACTCCCAGCGCGCATCTTCCGGCTGCGCGGGAAACTTGAACTCCACTGTCTCGTAATGCGCGTTCACCAGCACGAGAAAATCGGTGTCGACGATCGTGCGGCCGCGCTCGTCGCGCTCGTCCAGTCCGCGGCCCGAGAGAAACACGGCGAGGCTGCGCGCGAAGCCGTCGCGCCACTGCTCGTCCGACATCTGCGTGCCGGCGGGATCGAGCCACACGATGTCGCGCACGGTTTCGCCGCGGATCGCGCGGTTCTGGAAAAATTTGCGGCGTCGGAACACACGGTGCTCCTGCCGCAGGCGGATCAGGCTGCGCACGAACGCGAGCAACTGCGCGTCCTCCTCGCCGATCTCCCACGATTGCCAGGTCAGCTCGTTGTCCTGGCAGTAGGCGTTGTTGTTGCCTTGCTGGGTGCGACCGACTTCGTCGCCCGCGAGCAGCATCGGCACGCCTTGCGACAACAGCAACGATGCGAGCAAATTGCGGCTCTGGCGCAGTCGCAGCGCGCGGATTTCAGGATCGTCCGTCGGACCCTCAGCGCCGCAGTTCCAGCTCCGGTTGTGATTCTCGCCGTCGCGGTTGTCGTCCTTGTTCGCCTCGTTGTGCTTTTCGTTGTAGCTCACCAGGTCGCGCAGCGTGAAGCCGTCGTGCGCGGTCACGAAATTGACGCTGGCGTACGGGCGGCGGCCGCTGTGCTCGTACAGATCGCTCGAGCCGGCGACGCGATAAGCGAGGTCGCCGATCAGGCCGCCCTCGCCTTTCCAGTAGTCGCGGATGACATCGCGGTACTTGCCATTCCACTCCGTCCAACCCACCGGGAAGCGCCCGACCTGGTAGCCGCCTTCGCCGAGATCCCACGGTTCCGCGATCAGCTTCACCTGCGAGATCACCGGGTCCTGGTGAATGATGTCGAAGAACGCGCCGAGCCGGTCGACCTCGTGCAGCTCGCGCGCCAGCGCCGCGGCGAGATCGAAGCGGAAGCCGTCGACGTGCATCTCCGTGATCCAGTAGCGCAGGCTGTCCATGATCATCTGCAGCACGCGCGGATGGAGCATGTTCAGCGTGTTGCCGCAGCCGGTGTAGTCCATGTAGTAGCGCGGATCGTCGTGCACCAGGCGGTAGTACGCCGCGTTGTCGATGCCGCGGAAACTCAACGTCGGGCCGAGGTGGCTGCCTTCCGCGGTGTGGTTGTAGACCACGTCGAGGATCACCTCGATGCCCGCCGAGTGCAGCGCCTTCACCATCGTCTTGAATTCGCGGTCCGCTTGCAGCGAGGAGGCGTAATCCTGGTGCGGCGCGAAGTAGCCGATCGAGTTGTAGCCCCAGTAGTTGCGCAGGTCTTTCTCGACCAGGTGCCGGTCGTTGAGGAACCAGTGCACCGGCATCAGCTCGACCGCGGTGATGCCGAGGTTCTTCAGATACTCAATGACCGGCGTCGTGCCGAGTCCGGCGTAGGTGCCGCGATACTGCGGAGGAACCTGCGGGTGCAGCTTGGTGAAGCCGCGCACGTGCGTCTCGTAAATGATCGTGTCGTGCCACGGGGTGCGCGGATTGCGGTCGTCGCCCCACGAGAACGCCGGATCGATCACCTGGCACTTCGGCATGCCGCTCGCGTTGTTGCGACGATCCTGCGACAGGTCAGCGCGCTGACTGCCGATGCGATAGCCGAAGTGCGCATCGCTCCACGCGAGCGAGCCGACGATCGCCTTGGCGTACGGATCGAGCAGCAGCTTCTGCGGGTTGAAGCGATGACCCTGCTGCGGCTGGTAGGGCCCGTAGACGCGATAGCCGTAGAGCTGGCCCGGCCGCGCCTCCGGCAGGTAGCAATGCCAGACCTGGTCCGTCTGTTCGCGTAAAGGAATGCGCTGCAGCTCGCGCCGCCCGCGGCTATCGAACAGGCACAGCTCGACGCCTTCCGCGTGCTCGGAGAACAGGGCGAAGTTGACGCCTTCGCCGTCCCACGTAGCGCCTTGCGGAAAAGGTTTACCGGGCCAGACGGAGGTGATCGGGTTGGGCATTCGTGCTCACGAAGTGAGCGTGCTGAATGGCGAGGTTGAGGTGGCCGGCGGCGCGCGCCGCCCGGTCCTCGCTGCCCAGCAGCTTGACGATCTCGCCGACGCGGCGGGGCGTGCCCAGGTCGCTCCAGCCGCAGGGCGGCACGCGCAGCACGCACAAGTCGGCTGCGCGGCCTTCGAGCAGATCGCGTGAAAAGTCGAGTTCGGGTAAGCGGTCGTACAGGCTGAGGAGCGCGGGCCAGCTGCCGGTCGGCGAGCCTTCCGTCTGACCTTTCGCCAGGCTGACCTGCATCTCCATCACCAGCGGTGCCAGGCGCGGCATGTACAGGTTGAGCAGCGTGCGGGCCGCCGCGACCATGATGAAAGTGTTGTAGAGCCCGCCGGCATCGATGATCTCGCGGGCTACGGAGTAGCCCGGCTTCTCGATGAAGCGAGCCACCGTCCAGCCGCCGCACGGATCGGGATCGCCCGGCAGGATGTAGCCCAGGTCGGTGTCGGGCTCCTCGGGTTGCAGGCCGAGCAGCACCGGTCGCTCCGCATTGCGATCGACGCGTGCGAGGGCTTGCAGCAAGACCTGGTTCAGCACGTCCTCGTCGCGCACGTAGTGATCGGCGGGCAGCAGAACTACCCGCGCCTGGGCATCCTTGGCCAGGATGTGCAGCAGCGAGTAAAGAATACCGATGCCGGTACCGAGATTACGCGGCTGGACGATCAGGTTGCCGCGTTCGAGGGCTTCGAGCAGCAACGGGCACTCGGTCCACCACTCGCGATGTTGCTGAGCGACGATGGTGCAGACCCGGTCCGGCGCGACCACCCGTTGGGCGCGCGCGATAGCATCTTCCAGCAGGGAATGTCCACCTTTGAGCGAGCAATATTGCTTCGGGACCGACGTGCCGCAAGGCTTGGTCGTCAGGGCACGCAACCGGCTACCATCGCCACCGGCAAGCACCAAGGACCAGACATGTTGCGCCTCGGGCACGGTCACCTCCCTTCTCGAACGGATGTTATCGTTGTCGCCAACTGGCGCCGACGCGTAAATACCCGGCATAAGCTACGGGTTCCCTGGAACTGCGCCGATTCGGATCCATTGCGTAGTGCTTACTTTTCATTTGGCCCTTCGCTGGGAGAGCTCGGTTTCGGATGACGATGGGTGAGCAATTACAAGGGCGAGGTAAACCCATTGCGGGACGCGGCTATTGGCTGCTGGTCCTTGCGATCGCCTTCAGCTGCGTGGCGGCAGCGACGGCAACGCGTCCGGCAACCGATGCCAAGGGTACGCCTCGTTACCGCTTCGATGGTAATACTGTGCTCGATCTTGCACGCCGCACTGCGGGCAGCGCGTTCGTGCCGAAGCGCCTCGAAAGCCCGGCATTGCAACAATTGACCTACGATCAGTACCGCGACATCCGCTTCAATCCCGAAGCAGGCATCTGGCGCGCCGAGCAGGTGCCGTTCCGCGTCGAGCTGTTCCCCGCGGGCTTCCTGTTCCAGACACCGGTGACCGTCTCGGTCGTCGAAGGCGGACTGGCACGCGACATCGTCTCCGCTCCGGGCACCTTCATGCTCGGCCAGTCCGTTGCGAAGCAGCTCGCGAACCAGTCGCTGCCGTTGTCGGGCTTCCGCGTCCGCACGCGGCTCAACTCGCGCTCGGTGTGGGACGAGTTCATGGTGTTTCAGGGCGCGTCGTACTTCCGTGCGGTCGCTCGCGACACGCTCTACGGCTTGTCGGCGCGGGGCCTGGCGGTGCGCACGGCGCATCCCACCGGCGAGGAATTCCCCGCCTTCACGCACTTCTGGATCGA